>Ga0306919_10001315_pt1 | contig 11857 bp, 3 predicted proteins | sample flu12Cox44000172_FD_203764 | JGI IMG/M metagenome (GOLD analysis project Ga0306919, IMG submission 203764) | Lab enrichment of tropical soil microbial communities from Luquillo Experimental Forest, Puerto Rico - flux4day.12C.oxic.44.000.172 (v2)... | ecosystem: Environmental > Terrestrial > Soil... | reverse complement strand
TGACAAGCGTACCGCGCCGGGGGACGCGCCGCAAATTTCCGGCCCCGCGCGGATCTAGATCCGCGACCCGGATCGAAAACCGACTGTCTCGGCGCATTAGAGGGATGCTCTGACCCAAGCGCGGCGTTGATCGAAGATGCCGTCGCATTGTCGCCCACGGCGATTATCCGGATCGTCTCCCAGACCATCAGCCGGTCCGAGTGGCTCACTCGCGCCGGCCATGTCCACCGTAAGCTGGCCGTTGTCATGGGACTTTGCGGCTTGTGCGCATCTTGCTGGTCGGAATGTCGAACATGCTCTCTAACATCGTCACTGCGGCGCTCGCTCAAGTGCGCGACTTTGTGGTGGTGGGAAACATCCGCGAACACGAGGATCTCTCGTCTCAAATCCGCAAAACCAGTGCCGACGCAATAATTGTGCAGGCTCGCCAGCCCGGCACCGCCGAGAGTTTCGTGCCACTGCTGCGTAGCTTTCCTGCTCTCATAGTAGTGGAAATCGGCCCCAGCGGCAGTGGTTTCGTGCATCAGCTGCATCCTCGTTCGATCCGCATCACGGAACTCTCGGCCGACGCACTGCAATCGGTGCTGCGCATCGGCTCTGGCTGGAGCGGGATCCCGGAGTAAGGGGTTGCCGTGCTGAGTGAGCTGTCCGGAAAGAGTAGCGAGGCGCCCTGCGGAGGAGCAATTTCGCCGGACCGCACTGCAGATCTCGCTGCCGAAGGGTGGAGGAGCAATTCGCGGCATCGGCGAGAAATTCGCCGCCAATCCCGTGGCACGGTGGCTGCTGACACAGTCTTACCTGGCGATGATGGAGTTCTCTCGGTCGAGGAGGGTGACACCCATGCGAAGCCGCGCAGTGAGCGCGGGGGTCCCCACCTTCCGGTCTCGGTCCACGTTATCGAACCCGGCAACTGAGTATCCCGTCACCGGCACACCGTCGAATCCGGCCATTAAGTATAGGAGAAAGAACATGCGTATGAACGATATCATCGCTATGAATCAGATGAAACATCTGCAGGAAGCCAGGGAGCTAGGATGGACTGAAAATATATGTACGGATATTGCTATGGCTGTGGATGCGGAAGCTAAACGAACTAAAATTGCCGCGCAATTCGTGCCTCACTTTGAAATCGACATGAGTATGGCCGAGAGCAGCACCGGTATGAATAATATGGCGCGCAGGACGATTCAAGCCGATGCGCTGGCCGACCAAACCGCTTCGGAATTGAGTATCGAGGAAGTGAATGAAGTATCAATTCTGGAAATTTGGACAGAATTCTCGTTGACCGACCCGCAGTTCCAGGACGAAGCAGCGCTAAAAACCGCCAACACCTTGGCGGTCGTTGCGGCGAACAAGTTATCGCGTGCTCAAGACCTTCTGATCTTCCAAGGCCGAGTTGGGCTGGAGGACCCGTTATTTAAGAATGGAACAGTGAGTTTGCGGGGTGTCTCTTTTGATCAACAGGGAACGGCCATAATTCCAAATAGTTTACGATTCACCGGTTTTTTGGAAGTCGTTCCCAGTACACAGCGCATCCTGGTCTTTCCCACAGAAGCGGACCCAGACCCGAGCATTAATAGATATGGAGAAAACACGTTCGGGGAGGTTGCGAGGGCGTATTCCATCCTGCAGAGATCGCACTACGGAAGGAACGCTGTCGCTCTGCCAACGAATGCATTTGCCGATACGTTTCGGCCGCTACGAACGACGCTGATTATGCCCGCTGACCGAATCAAGGGATTGGTTGACGATCGGTTCTACAGCACCAGTGCGTTACCCAATGATTTTGATAGTCAAACGCACCCACCTATTGTTCCTCGGGGCGTAGTAGTGGCCATGGATGGCAATACATTTGATTTAGTGGAGACCGTACCTGCTACCGTGGAGTACCTGCAAAAGAGTGGCGAGACCAAAAATGGAGGGACACATCTCCTGAGAGTGTACCAACGTTTTGCCTTTAGATTGAAAGATCGGCAATCAGTGGCCAGCCTAGATTTCCAAGCAAAGGCAAAGCCGCAATGACCGGAAGAATCTCGACACTTGGAGTGAGGCGTGGTTGGTAGGAGTATGGTTTCCTCGCTCTGACCATGAGCGATAATCGGTATGCTTTTCGAAAACGATGGCATGTCATTATGGTTCGGGACTGCCGATACGCCGGGACCCGGTGAGACCGTTCCGGTCAGGCCGGGAAGCCAGTGTTACCGTCGCCGTTCGGCCGCCCGACGGTAACAATCGCGTGGAGCTTCGTTATCGCGTTAACCAGGGTCCAACAAAAGCGGTTTCCGCGCAGTGGATGAGACATTCCGCGTCCGAGGCGCACTATTTCAAGGCTGTCTTCCCTAAGCTCACCGCTGGCGACGTCGTGGATTATTCGATTGTCTGTCGTTGTGCGGGACGCCAGGCTCCATCCGCGGAAGAGGCGACGCAGTTTGCAGCTACCTTCCGTGTGGTAGAGGCAGGCACCAGCGTAACGCCCGAGGTGCCCTCGAAAGATAGAGCATTAAAACGAGCCGGCGGCGCGCTCGGCGGATATGCTCCGCCTGTCAAAAAGGATTCACAAAATTACACCGCCAAGGCCAGTGCCTGCGTCGTCCGTGGCCAGGTTCGAGCAAATGGCCATCCGCTCACCAACGTCACCGTCAGAGCCTATGACAAGGACCTCCCTAGCCTGGGAAGCCGTAGCGAGCAACAGATCGGCGATGAGGACATCACCGATGCGGATGGCTCCTACTGCATTTCTTACCCAACAGACCAGTTTCGCAGAGGCGAATCCCGTCGTCGAAAAAAGCTACAGCCTGATTTGATGATACGCGTATTCGACGGTGATGCGCTGCTCGGAGAGTCAAAGATTCTTTTCAATGCACCACCGGATGCGTCCATCGATTTAACCGTCGAAAGGCCGGAACGATCCGAATACGACTGCCTCGCATCCCGGCTCAGGCCTGTCCTGCAAGGCGTGGCGCTGGCCGATCTGACCGACCAAGATCTCGACTTTTTGGCGAGTGAGGCGGAAATTGAGCCGGAGCGGCTGAAGCTGCTCCGCCAGTCGGCGCAGTTTGCCCGGCAGGCGAGTCTTCCGGCGGAAGTGTTCTATGCATGGGGGCGCATCAATCAGCGTCCTTTTACGCTCGAAGAGCTTGCCGCGCTGCCGGACAAAGACCTCCATGTGGCGCTGACTGAGGCTGTTACTCAGAAGATCGCCCCCGCGGCGCTGTCCGATCGCATCGACCCGATCATTCATGCGTTGAAGCGGGTAGGCTATGTTGCGCATCAGGCAACGGCGCGATTGCTGGATCGGAACTCCGGCGTGGGGCTTGCAGGTTTCCGCGTTCGCGTCCTCGATCGAAGTGCGGGCGCCAGGCCGGGCGATCTCGGCCCCTTCGTGACGGACCGAAATGGGACTTTTTCGTTCGACTACATGGCACCGCCGGCCGGGCAAAGAACGGCAGAGGCGGGGCTCCAGTTTCGGTTGAATGTCACAACTCCGAAAGGCGTCACTCTTCCTGACAGCAATATCACTGTCCAACCAAGCCAGTCCGATGTCATACAGGTCAGGATCGAGATGCCAGCCGCCGCGCCGCCGTCGCCGACGATCGAAGAGGTCGCGAAGGCGTCCGCTGGGGCAATCCCCGACGCGCTCGTATTCTTCCTGCGACAGCACAACATCATTACGCTGAGGGACATTGGCCGTGTCGGCGACCTTGCCAAGATCGCTGGAACACCGGCTACCGCGGATCGTTCGACGCGGACGCGGGAAGCGCATGAGGATCCGAGCCGATCGTCCGAGAACATCCATGTCAACCAGTCGCGGATCCCGAAGGCGTTTACTGGCTTGGCGGCGTTCAACGACGCGCTCACATCGCTCCTGCACCGCCGTGAGGTCAAAACGCCAACTGACGTTGGTACGCCAACTGGCGTTGGGCATGTCCGTGACCTCGCCAACGGCGCTAGCACGCCGGTTGCCGTGGATCATTCGCCGCTGGAGTTCCTGGCAGCGCATGCGGACCTGAGCCGGCTATCCACGGACGTCCACGTCAACACGTCGCTGATCCAGAATGGCTTCAAAAGCGTGGCGGCGATCGCTGACACGCCGAGATCGACGTTCGTGTCGCTCATGCATGACACCTTCGGAGATTTCAAGGCCGCGCGTATGCACGCTGTGGCGCGCGCCCAAACCGCGTTTCTTGACAACGTGCTGGCCGGGATGGCCACGGTGCAAAAAACCGTCGCGGGAGCACAGGACGAAAGTGGTGGGATCGGATTACCCGCACAGCCATGTACTTGTGCAGACTGTGAGTCGGCCATCAGCCCGGCTTTGTATTTGGCCGATTTGCTCAGGTATGCGACCACCCATATTCAGCATGATAGCCAGATCGTCAATCTCCAATTCCTTGTCGATACCTTCCACCAACCTTTCGATGGTCTCAAGGTCTCGTGCGAAGCAGTTAATCAGCAGGTGCGTACCGCTCGCATTTGCGTTGAAATCTTGCGCGCCCATCTAGGGCCGCGCCCGCTCAAGGATTCGCAGAAGGAAAGTGGCCTGCAGAATATTGAACTGGAGTATTTGACCAAAGCCTACACTCTGTTGCTGAATCAGATCGGGACGTCATACGACGAGATCCGTTTTGCTCGAACTGACATCGATGACAATCGCAAATCCCTGACCGAACGGCTCGGCATTGAGCTGACGAGTGCACGTCCCGACGAATTAGATAGGCTGTTCCTCGAATTTCCGGCGACAGTTGGAAATCCAGCAACGCTAGATCAGTTGCGGATCTTGGAACGCCAGCTCGAGCAGCTGTTCGGTCTGGTCGATACCCGAAAGGATCCGTTGTCAGACGGCGCTAAGTTCGGTGATGACAACAATCCCCAGATCCGGCGCTGGAATCTGCGAGGCGCGGAGTGGGGCAGGAATACGGACCCGGACGGCAACGTCTATGTCACTGTTGAAATCCTCGACCCCACGACGTTCGACGTCAAGCTGTTCCGGGATACGCAGCGGGCCCAGCTCGTCGCGGCCAGCGGGGTCAAAGCGGCTGTGGCCCAGGAGGTACTTCTGCTGCCGAAGAACGGCAGCGATCTCAGTGGTTCCTTCGACGTCCCGGGCTGCGCTTTGCCGACACCGAGCAGCAACATCAGCCTTTCGCTCATTCCGAACTTTTTGAGCTGGCGGCTCAAGCATTTGCGAACCAGCTGGAAGCAGGAGGACCGCCCGCCGGATCTCTATGCACTCGGCACTTTGCCTCTGATTGATCCCGATCTGATCGGCCCAGACGATTTTCGTTTGCCTATTCCTAAGGCAAGCGCTGGTGCGCCCAACACGACGGCTTTTGATCTTTGGCTCACGCGTCGCGGATTCATTGACACTACCCTGAGCAGCTTACAGCACGACCGCGAAGCGACTGCAGACGGACTGACCGTCATTTTGAAAGAGGTGTTTAATCCTTTGCCGAATTTCGATTCGCTCCTTCAAGACCTCACACAGGGCAACAAAGACCAGGTCAAGGCAGCAACGGATGCGGTCTTAAAGCTCAACATGGCCGTCGATAGCTTTACACGGCTCATGGAGATTCGCGACAAGGATGCCCAGTCTCGCGCCCGTCAAGGTGACCCCGTCAGGCCTGATGAGTGGCGCGAGGTCTATTCAATTCTCACCCAAGTCAAGAAAGTCCGGCTCTTCGATCCACAGCTCCCAAATAACTGGCTCCAACAGGAACAGCAGCTCAAGATCGTCCTGGGAATGCAGGATTTTTGGGTTTCGTTGCGTGAGCCTGTGGTGGGCGACTGGCCGCCAGCACAAGTCGTTACTGCCCCTCAGACAGCTATCACACCTCTTATCGACCCGGACCTTCAAACACTGAAAGATCTTCCCGAGCCCGTGGCCGGCAAGCTAGCAATCGATTTCTGGAACGCTCGCTTGACGCAGCTCAAAGGCACATTAGCCACGCTCGCGTCCACGCGGGAAAGCAGTGGTTTCGAGGCCATGCTCGAATTCGCACTGGGAAAGCCGCTGCCGCATGATCTTGATCAGCTGCGAAAAGACCTCGCCAGTGGCAACTTAGCCGTCGTGGCTGCCGCAAAGGACGCCATCACTAACGACTTACACTTAACGATCGAGGCCTTCGCGCGGATGATGGCAATCCGCGACAAGGACAAGGACGGTCAGACCGATCCTGGTAAAAAACCTACGGCGGCAGAGTATGCCGAAGTCTGCGCGCTTCTCACCAAAGCTTGGAAAATCAGAGTAGCGTATCCGCAATGGATCAACGAGGAAAATACCGCCTTCACAGCGGAAGGGCAGACGGCGGGCGACCCGTCCGTTGCCTATTGGCGGGCACGCAAGGCGGCCTTGCCGCGGTGGCGCGCCAGCGCCGAAGGCCGGCAGATTTGGCAGCAGGCGCTAACGGCACGCAGCCAACAGCCGGTAATTGATCCTGATCTTATCGATGCATACGACCTTAGAGACCCTATTCCTCAGAATGCCGCCTATCAGCTCTGGCAAGGTCGGTCAAAGGACGTTACAAGCCGAATTTCGACAGTCACCAAGACGCCGCCAAAAACTAAAGGCGATCTCGATACGCTCTTTCAAAACCAGGGCTACCTTGGCCTTGTTACGGGCGATCTCTTTGCGCTGGACAAAGAGCGGAGTCTAGGGCACAGCCTCCGAGGCCGCCTCGATCAATTGGGACTGACCAACGGCGCATTTGATGCGTTGCTGCGTGTCTCGAACCTAGTAGTGAACGGGGCGCCCGTGTTGCCCTCAGAATGGGTGAATGTTGCATCCATTCTCGTCCAATCGTTCAAGAAAAAGCAATTCGCGGCTTGGCGTCTCGAAGAGCAGGGTAGTGGCATTATCCTTGGGGCTGATCTCTTCCAGGTCCGGCCAACTTCAACAGACCCGCTTTCTCCGATCCCTGACCCTGCATTGCCCCCCTGGCGCGCTACTTTTGCCGCCCGTCGCAATTGGCAGGATACGCTCCAAGCCCGAATCGACGAGCAGAATTCGACTATCGATGGCACGCGTGCCGCCGTGAATGCCACCGAGGCGGCAACCTTTCAGATCCTGCGCGATGGATTGATCATGGCTGCTGCGGCTGCCGGCGGCTCGGATCTGGACCGCGCTGCCGACTGGGTGACGAAGCGCTTCCTGATCGGTGCAAAGATGGATTCCTCCCAGACCACGACGCGGGTCGAGCAAGCAATAGAAACATTGCAATCCTTGTTGCTCGCGCTCTCCGAGGAGCAATTTGATCTGAACCGGTTTGAACTGGCGGCGGGAGCGGCAGTCGTCAAAGCCGCCGATGGCATCCACCTGTTCGCCCGGGACTTCGACAATATGTTGTGGCATACGAGTATCGCCGGCGGCGTCTGGCAGGATTGGGAGTCTCTAGGCGACGTAATCACCTCCGACCCCGCCGCGTGCATGCGCGATGGAAAACTAGAGCTCTTTGCCTTGCGTTACGACGACGCTGTCTGGCGGAAGACACTCGATAACGGTGTCTGGTCAGACTGGACATCGTTGGGCGGCGTGTGGAGTTCAGCTCCTGCCGCCGTGTCGTGGAGGGGCGATCATCTCGAAGTGGTTGTGAGGGGGACGGACTGGCATATCTACCACAATAGATTGGAAAACGACCAATGGTCCGGTTGGCAGGATCTCGGTGGAATTCTAAGTTCGGGCCCCACAATTTCGTCACGCGGAGTGCAGCAGCTGGAAGTCTTCGCGTTGGGTCTCGACAGCGCGATCTGGTATTTGATTTTCAACCAAAACTGGCAAACGTGGCAGCGGTTGGGTGGCACGTGGAAGTCAGTGCCTGCAGCGGTTTCACCTCACGACAGTTCGGGAACTACTTCGATCTCAAATGTGTATGTTCGCGGTACGGATGATCTATTGTACCTATGGCCATTCATAACAAACTTTACGACGGTGCCGAGCAGCATCCCGGGTGTTCTCTTAACGTCAAGTCCAGGAGTATGCATTGCCGCCACAATGGGCATTCCGCCCTTCACCACCTTCCTGGAAGCCGTGTTCGTTCGTGGTAGTGACCGCCGTTTATGGCAGCGCTTCCAGGGCAGTTGGACACCGATCGGTCCTGCACCTTTAACGCTGAACGATCCCTCCTTTGAAGAAACGTGGAAGTGGCTCGGCCGATATGCGAAGTGGCGGGCCGCGATGCTGGTGTCTCTGTACCCGGACAGCCTGCTCCTGCCCACGCTCCGAGCACCGGACCGCATAACGCCGGCTTTCCAGAGGATGGTCAAAACGCTGTCGCAAGACAATAACACCACGGCCGCGACGGTTTGCCAGGCAGTTCAGGACTACTCGACCTATTTCCAGGATGTCTGCTCACCGATTGTCGATGCAACCTGCCAAACCTTCACTATTCAGCTGTCGTCTGAATGTCAAAGTAATGGAATTACAGAGGGGCGCTATCTGTTCTACATGTTCGCGCGCGGCGGCAAGACGAACAGGCTCTACTGGTCGACTTATGATCCGAAGCTTGCCAAAGTCAATAAAGATTATGCGCAGAGTTTCTGGACAGAAATTCCGTCATCTTCGACACAGAGTGCAGTCAAAGTGTTCGCAGCGGTGCCGTACCGTACGACGGCTGGCAAGCGGTATATCTGCTTGTTTGTCCAGACACACGAGGCGAATCAAAGAAAGCTGATGCTCTATCGCTTCGACCTCGACACTGAACAGTGGTTAACGGAACAAGAACTGAAGCTTCCCTTCAAACCGTTTGGCTTCACGGCTGTGGCCAAACAGGACGATCATGAGACGACACCGTACATCATACTGAGAGCTGAAGATGGCCAGGAATACGAAGCATGGTTGAATGGAGAGGCGACGGATTGGGGAGGAGATCCGCAACCTTTCGAGAAACAACTTGGTCAAACCTTGGGTATGATGTGGCGCGACGTCCGGAGCATTGGACACCACTTCGAGGATATACTTTCCTATACGAGCCTGGGCGTCTCTGAACCTCAACCTCAGCATCTGAGCTTTGTATGGGACCCGGAGGATGTTAACGCATCTCCTCCTGAACTGACGGACGCTTCCTATCAGGGAATAGTCTGGTTACCGTTGAAGGCGGGAATGCCGCCTCTCAGTTCCTTCGTGCATCGCGCCCTGTTCGTTCTTGCCGACGTTCAAAATTTTTCACGGATCTACTCCAATCTGCTTCCCGCTACGGGCGTTTATCCTGGCACCGGTGACATCGATAGCATTGTTCCGACGGCGGGATTCATTCCAAGCGATACCAATCGACAGTTCGTCTACCGATTGGGATCTCACAGCATAGTCGGTCAACCGCAGCTCGCCGGCATTGGTGTCATTCCGCTGCCGCCGCCTGTCCCGGGTCCTCCGCCAGTCGCCACTCCGCCGCATTTCTTTCGTTGCACGTTCAGTTGGTCGGAACAAGGTTTGAGCATGGCAACGGATGAACTCATTGTACCTGGGCTTGATGGGCCTTTCGACATCCCGCTTAAGTTGTCCCCACAAGATCTCCAACTTCGGAGAGAACAGATTCAAAAAGTGTTCGTAGACAATAAAGGAGCGCCCGCCTCGCTCATGACGCCGGTTGAAGAGGCCTATTTCTATGTACCGCTTCACGTTGCTCTGCAACTCCAGCGCAGTGGGCAATACGAGGCGGCGTTGGCGTTGTTTCGAACCTTTTATGATTACACGGCACCAAAAGGTGATGACCGCAAGATCTACTACGGCCTTAAGCTGGAGGAGTCCGGTGCGGAGACCTTTAAGCGCCCCGATAATTGGTTATCGGAGCCACTGAATCCGCATGCTATCGCCGAGACTCGTGGCAACACTTACACCCGCTACACACTGCTATGCATTGTTCGCTGCCTGTTGGATTACGCCGACTCCGAATTCTCACAGGACACGGCTGAATCTATAGCGCGAGCTAGAAACCTTTACCAAACCGCGTTGGATTTGTTGGATACGGACGTGTTCAAGGCGCACACAGAGGATTGTGATGTCCTCACCGGCGTGCTGAATACCAGCCTTGCCGCAAGTGTTTCAAGCGATGCACAAGTCGCGCGGCTGAAGACGCGGCTGCGAAATGTTTCCGAACGTGATCGGCTGCGTGACGCCGTTGTGCGGATCCAGCAGGCAATGGAGAGCCATCGTCCGCCCGACGAGCGCTTCGTTCAAGCCGATCGCGTGGCTGAGCAAGCCGCAGCAGGGTCGCCACGGCCCGTAATAAGCGAGGTGCTCTCGCAGTCGCAGGATCTGCGCAGAGAGTTGTATTTATCGGTCACGAGGAAACAGAGCATAGACACGGCTGTGCAAGCGGTGGGCGTAGCTGCGAGCGCAGACTTTACCCACGCCGTGGCTAACGTAACGAATCTCACGCTGGAACGGCTCGAAAGCGAGCCGATCACGTTGCCATGGCTTTGTGTTACGAGTAAGTCCGGCGCGAATGCAACGGCCGAGGCTGAAGCAGCAAATCTCGCAGCGCTTGAGACATACCGGAGATTTCAAATCGGCTTCGTGCCTTCAGCGGCTTCACTGTGGGGTTGTATCCCACCCAATCCTGGGCCCGCGACGCTTCGTCAGCATGCCGAGATTAATCTGAAGAAGATTCGATCAGGCCGCAACATCGCAGGTATGACTCGTGAACTCCAGCCTTACGCTGCCCCTACGAATACTACGAGCGCCCTTCCCACCATTGATGCGGGCAGACAGCTCAACGTTCCTGGAGTCGTGTCGGTTCAACCGACGCTGTATCGCTACACCGTACTTATCGAGCGCGCTAAGCAGCTCACACAGACGGCAATTCAAATGGAAGCGGCAATGCTCGCCGCGCTGGAGAAACGAGATGATAGAGCCTATGGATCGCTCAAAGCACGGCAGGATCTAAGCCTGGCTCAAGCAAACGTGAAGCTTCAGGAACTGAAGACCCTCGAGGCCAACGCTCGAGTGGTTTTGGCCGATTTGCAGAGACAGCGAACCATCCAACAAGTGGATTATTTCAATGAGCTGCTGAGTCAACCGATCAACGACGATGAAGCAGGCGCCTTGACTGACTTGGACAGCGCAGCCCAGCTCCAGCGGCAAGCCTCGGACGACTCCAGTATTGGCAGCGGAATGTTGAGCGGAGCCGGGTCGGGTGCTGCATTGGGCGCCGCAGCCGGCACTCTTATTATGCCCGGAATCGGAACTGTGATTGGATCGGGAGTCGGCTTTATCGGTGGTGCAGTGGTCGGTGCAATGGGCTCACAATCGGCCGGGGAACTCGCCCAAGCAAGCTTTTTGTCTACGTCGGCATCTGCTTCGCTATTGCGAGCCAGTTACGAGCGGCGAGCGCGCGAATGGCAGTATCAGAAGCAACTTGCCCAGAAGGATACCCAGATCGCCCACCAGCAGATCACGATTGCCACCGACGACGTCAAGATTGCCGATCAAGAGAGAGCAATTGCGGATCTTCAGCAGACGAATGCGGCGGATGTCGTGGAATTCCTGACGAATGAATTCACAAGCGCTGAGTTATTCGATTGGATGAGCGGGATATTGGAGCACGTCTACAGCTACTTTTTGCGACAGGCAGCCGCGATGGCGAAGCTGGGGGAAAGTCAAATTGCCTTCGAGCGGCAGCAAGCCCCAACGTCTTTCATTCAGGCGGACTACTGGACACCGCCGGCAGACATCCAAGCTGCCGGCAGCAGTACTGGGCCCGACCGTAAGGGACTGACTGGCGCGGAGCGCCTGTTGCAGGACATCGCCCAGCTGGATCAGTACGCCTTCCTCAGCGATACTCGTAAGCTGCAACTTGTCAAAACGTTTTCACTCGCACTGCTTGCTCCGGCCGAGTTCCAGCGCTTTCGTGAGAGTGGGGTGATG
>Ga0306919_10001302_pt1 | contig 11882 bp, 8 predicted proteins | sample flu12Cox44000172_FD_203764 | JGI IMG/M metagenome (GOLD analysis project Ga0306919, IMG submission 203764) | Lab enrichment of tropical soil microbial communities from Luquillo Experimental Forest, Puerto Rico - flux4day.12C.oxic.44.000.172 (v2)... | ecosystem: Environmental > Terrestrial > Soil... | reverse complement strand
GTCACCGAGGTCAGCACACCCAGCGGAAAAGTCACGTCGATGTCGCGCAGGTTGTGCTCGCGGGCGCCGACGACGGTGAGTTGACGACGCCGGTTGACCGGGCGTCGGATCGCCGGCATTTCGATGCTTTCCTTGCCGGACAGGTAGGCGCCGGTGATCGAGTCTTCGTTGGCCAGCAGGTCGCCGTAGGTTCCGCTGTGCACGATGCGGCCGCCGTGCTCGCCGGCGCCCGGCCCGATGTCGACGATCCAATCGGCATGCGCGATGGTGTCCTCGTCGTGCTCGACGACGATCAGCGTGTTCCCCAAATCCCTTAGGCGAGTGAGGGTTTCGATGAGACGACGGTTGTCGCGCTGATGCAGCCCGATGGACGGCTCGTCGAGCACGTACAGCACACCGACGAGGCCGGACCCGATCTGAGTGGCCAGCCGGATGCGTTGCGCCTCACCGCCGGACAGCGTGGCCGCTGCGCGCGACAGCGACAGATAATCCAGCCCCACGTCGAGCAAGAAGCCGAGCCGCGACTGGATTTCCTTGAGCACCTGCCCGGCGATGGCCTGCTCGCGCGGCCCCAGAGTGAGCGCGTTCAGGAAATCCGAGCAGTCCGAAATGGACAGCTCAGACACTTCTGCGATGGACTTCGCGCCGCGCTCCCCCGCGGCCAGCGTCACCGCCAAGATCTCCGGCTTGAGCCGCGTGCCCTCGCACACCGGGCAGGGCACGTCACGCATGAAGCCCTCGTAGCGTTCCTTCATCTGCTCGGATTCGGTCTGAGACATCTTGCGCTGCAGGAACGCCAGCACGCCCTCGAAATCCGCGTAGTACGACCGGGTGCGGCCGTACCGGTTGCGGTACCGCACGTGCACCTGATGGTCGGATCCCTCGAGGATGGCCTTGCGCGCCTTGGCGGGCAGCTTGCGCCATGGTGTGTCGACGTCGAATCCCAGCTCGTCGCCGAGGCCGGCCATCATGCGGGTGAAGTACTCCGCGGTGTGGCCGCTAGACCACGGCGCCACCGCGCCCTCGGCCAGCGTGAGTTCCGGATCGGGCACGACCAGGTCGGGGTCGACCTCCTTGCGGATGCCCAGGCCGGTGCACTCGGGGCAGGCGCCGTATGGCGAGTTGAACGAGAACGACCGCGGTTCCAGGTCGTCGACGGCCAGCGAGTGCCCGTTGGGGCAGGCCAGCTTCTCGGAGAACCGCTGTTCCCGGTGATGATCGGGCTCATGAGCTCCGTGGTCCGGGAACTCCAGCACGACGATGCCGTCGGCCAGGTTCAGCGCGGTTTCCACCGAATCGGTGAGCCGATGCTTGGCGGTGGGCTTGACGGTGAGGCGGTCGACCACCACCTCGATGTCGTGCTTCTCCTGCTTCTTCAGCTTGGGCGGGTCGGTCAGCGGATGCACCACGCCGTCGACTCGCACCCGGCTGTAGCCCTGCGCGTTGAGCTTCTCGAACAGGTCGGCGAACTCCCCCTTGCGGGTGCGCACCACCGGGGCGAGCACCTGAAATCGGGTGCCCTCCGGCATCGCCAGTACCTGGTCGACGATTTGCTGCGGCGTCTGACGGGCGATCCGCTCGCCGCAGACCGGGCAGTGCGGTGTGCCGGCGCGGGCGTAGAGCAGCCTCAGGTAGTCGTATACCTCGGTGATCGTTCCGACGGTCGATCGCGGGTTGCGGTTGGTCGACTTCTGGTCGATCGACACCGCTGGGGACAGACCCTCGATGAAGTCGACGTCCGGCTTGTCCATCTGCCCCAGGAATTGGCGGGCGTAGGCCGACAGCGACTCCACGTAACGACGCTGGCCTTCGGCGAAGATGGTGTCGAACGCCAGCGACGACTTGCCCGATCCGGACAGCCCCGTGAACACGATCAACGAGTCGCGCGGCAGGTCGAGGTCGACGCCGCGCAGGTTGTGCTCGCGGGCGCCCTTGACGATCAGGCGGTCAGCCAAGGCGGCCCCTCTCTTGAACTATCTGGCAGCTCTTGCCGGTGCATAAAGCGAATATTGCGCACGGCGCATTCCATGCTATGTGCCCATACCGACAAGCAATCCGTGACCAGTAACGTGGCCGCTATGACTGCCTCCCACAAGCCCGTCGACAACTACACCGGACACGTCGACCCTGGTACCGTGGCCCGCCGGACCCTGCCAGGCGCCACGATTCTAAAGGCGTCGGTGGGCCCGATGGACAACAACGCGTATCTGGTGACATGTTCCGCTACCGGTGAAACTCTGCTGGTCGACGCCGCCAACGACGCCGATGTCCTGATCGACCTGGTCCGAGAGTATGCGCCGAAGTTGTCGCTGATCGTGACCAGCCACCAGCACTTCGATCACTGGCAGGCATTGGAGGCCGTGGCCGCCGCCACCGGTGCGCCGACCGCCGCCAATGAGATCGACGCCGGACCGCTGCCGGTGCAGCCGGACCGTTTGCTGGCCAACGGCGACACCGTTCAGATCGGCGAGTTGAAGTTCGACGTCATCCACCTGCGCGGGCACACGCCCGGATCGATCGCCCTGGCCCTCGACGGGCCGGCGACCGGCGGGGTCACACAGTTGTTCACCGGTGACTGCCTGTTCCCGGGAGGTGTGGGGAAGACGTGGCGGCCCGGCGAGTTCACCCAACTGCTGGACGACGTCACCAGCCGGGTTTTCGACGTCTACCCGGATTCCACCGTCATCTACCCCGGGCACGGCGACGACACCGTGTTGGGCGCAGAACGCCCACACCTGGGCGAATGGCGCGAGCGCGGCTGGTAGACCCGACCTAATTCGTGGTGTGCACGATCAACACGTCGACCTTGGCCCGACGTGACACGTTCGCCGGCACCGATCCCAGCAACCGGCCCGCGATCGTGCTCAGGCCGACGTTACCGACGACCAGCAGGTCGGCCTTTTCGTCCTCGGCCAGCTTGACCAGCGCGTCGACGGGAGCGCCGACGATCGACCGCTCTTCCACGTTCTTGGCGCCCGCCGCGTGCGCCCGCTCCTTGGCGTCCTGCAGGATCGCGTAAATCGGGGCGGTGCCCGACACCTTGTAGCTCTCTTCCCGCAGTGCGTCGGCGGCGCGGGTGTCCTCATGGTGAGGCAGATACGCCGACGCGATGATCAACTTGGCGCTGTCCCCGGCGATTGCGGCCGCCCGGTCCACCGCACGAAACGATGAATCCGAGCCGTCGGTCCCGACCACCACGGTCCGATAGGCGCTCATTTACCCTCCCAGTTTCGGTTGGTCAGCCGACAAGACAGTATCGCGTTTGCCGGATTCAGAGGAGAAAGATTTGCGACTCAGCGTGGCGTGGCGCGACCGGCATTTGCGGGGCCACGCTGCACCAACGGACGATGTTCTCACCGCGAAAACGGCCGATTGATGACGGCTAACGCGGAAAGCATTGCATTACCTGGCTTTTCGTGAAATGGAAGACCCCAGCGCAAATGCGCGGGCAGGCCTATTCGCCCCGTGCGGGCCTGATGGCGAGCCGGTTCACCTGGCGCACCTTACAGTGACAAGCATCATGTCCATGCCCACCCTTGAGCAGCGTGCCGCTGAGGTCGTTGACCAGCCCGCGCCCGCGCGCCCGGGCGGCAGGTTGCTGGACCCGTGGGCAGTCGCCGTCCTCGCCGCCGTAATCAGCGGCGCCTGGGCCAGCAGGCCCTCGTTGTGGTTCGACGAGGGTGCGACGATTTCGGCTTCCGCGAGCCGCACCCTGCCTGAGCTGTGGAAACTACTGGGCTCCATCGACGCCGTGCACGGCCTGTATTACCTGCTGATGCACGGCTGGTTCGCGATGTTTCCGCCGACCGAATTCTGGTCGCGCGGGCCCAGCGCCCTGGCGATCGGGGCCGCGGCCGCCGGCGTCACGGTGTTCACCAAGCAGTTCGTCCCCGGGCGGGCGACCGCGCTTTGCGCCGGTGTCGTCTTCGCGATTTTGCCGCGCACCACCTGGGCGGGCATCGAAGCGCGCTCGTATGCCTTCGCTGCCGCCGCGGCCATCTGGCTCACGGTGTTGCTCGTCACCGCTGTCCGCCGCAACCGGCCGCCGGCAAAAGGGTTGTGGGTGTCCTACACGCTGGCGCTGATGCTCTCGATTCTGTTGAACCTCAACCTCGTCCTGCTGGTGTTCGTGTACGCCGCGATGTTGCCGCTGCTGACGCAGAAAGAATCCCGCAAATCTCGGGTCATTTGGTGGGCCGCCAGCTCGGCCGTCGCGGTCGGCGCCATGACGCCATTCATGGTGTTCGCCCATAACCAGGTATTTCAGGTCAACTGGATCTACCCCGTCAGCTGGCATTACGCCTTCGACATCATCCTGCGCCAGTATTTCGACCACAGCGTTCCGTTCGCCATTCTCACCGCCGTCCTCATCGTGGCGGCGGTCCTGGCCCACCTGAAGGGATTTCCGGGGCCCGCGGGCGACACACGCAGCCTGGTGATCATCTGCGCGGCGTGGATTCTCATTCCCACCGCCCTGGTCGTCATCTACTCGGCCGTCGGCGAACCGATCTACTACCCGCGCTACCTGATCTTCACGGCACCTCCGGCGGCCGTCCTCATGGCCGTGTGCATCGTCACGATCGCCCGCAAGCCGTGGCGGATCGCGGCCGCGGTGCTGCTGTTCGCCGCAGCCGCGCTGCCGAATTACCTCTTCGTTCAGCGCTGGCCGTATGCCAAGGAGGGCTGGGATTACAGCCAGGTGGCCGACCTGATCAGCTCCCACGCCGCGCCCGGTGACTGCCTGATGGTGGACAACACCGTGCCCTGGAGGCCCGGGCCGATCCGCGCCTTGCTGGCCGCCCGCCCGGCGGCCTTCCGATCGCTGATCGACGTCGAACGCGGCGCCTACGGACCTAAGGTCGGTTGGCTGTGGGACGGCCACGTCGCCGTGTGGCTGACGACGGCCAAGATCAACAAATGCACCACCATCTGGACCATCACCAACGAAGACAAGTCACTGCCCGATCACCAAATTGGACACGCGTTGGCGCCGGGGACGGCATTCGGGCGTGCCCCGGCGTACAAATTCCCGGGCTACCTCGGGTTCCACATCGTCGAGCGTTGGCAATTCCATTACTCGCAGGTCGTGAAGTCGACGCGCTGAATGGGTCCGCGTGAGCTAGCTTGACGGACATGCAGATCTGGCTGGCAGACCCGCTGTTCGGTGGACCTGGCCAAGGCACCCGACAAATCGTCGAACTCCTGGCTGCGTTCGGGCTGACATCGCTGGTCGGGTTGGAACGCACTATCCAGGGCAAGAGCGCGGGACTGCGGACCCAGACCATTGTCGGCACGTCGGCGGCGCTGATCCTGTTGATCAGTAAGTACGGCTTCGGCGATGTCCTGAAGTCGGGCACGGTCGAACTCGACCCGTCCCGCATCGCAGCCCAAATCGTTTCCGGCATAGGCTTTTTGGGCGCGGGGATCATCATCACCCGGCTGGCGCGGTGCACGGGCTCACCACGGCGGCGGCGGTCTGGGAGTCGGCCGCGATCGGCATGGCCGCGGGCGCTGGCCTTCTGGCGCTCGCCGTCGTAGTTGTGGCCCTGCACTTCATCAGCGCGCTCGCCTACAGCGCGGTGGAGCGCCAACTGACCGGTCGGCTGCACGGAACGGTCCGACTGCACATCGTCTACGACGGCGGCCAGGGTGTGCTGCGGGAGCTGCTGCGGGTGTGCGGGCGCAGGAAGTGGCACATCTACGAACTCGATTCGGCGCCGCTCGACGTCGACCGCGATCAGGTCGGGGTGACGATCACCTTGTCGGGCGCCAAGATCATCGACGCAACGGACGCGCTCGCCGGAGTCGCCGGGGTTGGCGCGGTGCTGCAGGCCGCCAACGAGCCGGAATAGGCCAATACTCGCAGGTCGTGAAGTCGGCGCGCTGACGGGCGAGTGAAACCGCCGGCTGTGGGTAGTTGACGGACATGCAGATTTTGCTGGCCGACCCCTTCCTGGGTGGCAGCGTGCAGGGCGCGCGACACCTCGTCGAACTCTTGGCCGCGTTCGGGTTGACCGCACTCATCGGCCTGGAACGAACCATCCAGGGCAAGAGCGCGGGGCTGCGCACCCAGACCATCGTCGGCACGTCGGCGGCGTTGATCATGTTGGTCAGTAAATACGGCTTCGGCGACTTGTCCGCCGGCGCGGTCGTGCTCGATCCCTCGCGCGTCGCGGCCCAAATCGTTTCGGGCATAGGCTTTTTGGGCGCCGGGATCATCATCACCCGGCGCGGTGCGGTGCACGGGCTCACGACGGCGGCGGTCTGGGAATCGGCCGCAGTTGGCATGGCGGTGGGCGCCGGCCTGTTGCTGCTCGCCATTGCCGTTGTGGTGCTGCACTTCGTCAGCGCGCTCGCATTCAGCTCGGTGGAACATCAGCTCGCGGCCAAGCTGCGGGGGACCACCCGGGTGCACATCATCTACGAAAACGGCCGCGGCGTGCTGCGGGAGGTGCTGCGGATCTCCGGGCAGCGAAAATGGCAGCTCACCGAGCTCGACGCGGACGCCCACGACATCGACGACGGCGAGGTCCGAGTGACGATGACGTTGTCGGGCGCCAAGATGGGAAACGCGACAGACATTTTCGCCGACGTCGACGGCGTTGTCGCGGTCCTTCGCGCCGATGACGAGGAGGACTGAGCTCAGCGATTACCGCGGGACGCGCCGTAAGAAGCCACGACACCGACCGCGCTCAACGCGGTGAACACCGTGAACAGCCAGCGGGCCGCCAGCACGTCGCCGCCCTCGGTCATGTTGACGACGACACCGGCCAACCCGGCTCCGAACGCTGCGGAGATGACCTGCACGGTATTGATCGCCGCGGCCGCCGCGCTGCCTTCGGCCGGGTCGTTGACGGAATCCATTGCGCGCACCGACAAATGGGGCCAGGCCATCCCGATCCCAATTCCGGCCACCGCCAATGCGATCGTCCAGAGCGCGACGGACCCGACCGTCGCGTCTTGGCGCTGGGTGACGGCGCCCAGCGCCAGGCCCGCCGCCACCACCACCGGTGCGGCCGCGATCACCCGCCCGATGGTTCGCGGATTTTCCACCGATGCGCTGACGATCTCGCTGACCGACCAGCCGACCGCCAGCGCCGCACCCAGAAATCCGGCCGCCATGGGCGTCAGATGGGCCAACCGCTGACCGAACAGCGGCACATAGGTGTCCACCATCGCCCCGATCATCAGCACCGCCATGGTCAGGTAGATCCACTTCAGGGGTCCGGGGCCAAATACGCTGGGCGGCAACACCGCCGCACGCATCCGCCAGTCGACGATCACGAAGAGCCCGACCAGCACGACGCCGGCGGCGAGCAGCCCGACGGTCGCGAGGAAGTTGTGCGGTATCTGGGCGACGCTGATCGCCAGCGCGGCCGCACCGATCAGCACCAGCGACCACACCGGCACCTTCATCGCCGGCGCCGCGACGCTCGGGTCGACCCGGTCCGCGGCCAGCGCGATCGGCACCAACATGGCCATCAGAACGGTCAGGATCGCCATCGCGACGAAGGCCCACCGCCACAACCCGAATTGGGCGAACAGCCCGCCCGTCGCCGGCCCGACCACCGTGGCGACGCCCCACATCGCGGAGACCAGCGCCGAGGCCCGGGTCCAAAGGGAGCGGGGCAGGGCGGCGTTGATGACCGCATAGCCGAGGCCGGCCAGCAGGCCGCCGGCCACGCCTTGCAGAGCGCGCGCCGCTATCAGGATCTCCATGTTGGGAGCCATCCCGCACACCAGACTGGAGACGCCGAACAACGCCAACCCCATCAGGTACGACGAACGGGGACCGACGCGCAGCAGCATCGGATTGACCATCGTCGCCGCGGCCACCGACCCGACGAGGTAAAGGGTGGTCACCCAGGCATAGAGGCGGCTGCCGCCGATTTCGGCGACGGTGTTCGGGAGCAGGCTGATGGTCAGAAACTCGTTGGTTGCGTACAACGCAACGCCGCCGGCCAGCACGACCGACGTCCCCACGTGCTTGGCGCCCAGCAGCTCCCGCCAGCTGCCGGTGATGCCCGTGGTATGCGTCACTTCAGGCCGGCGGCGTCCATCCCGCGCAGTTCCTTCTTGAGGTCGGCGATCTCGTCGCGGAACCGGGCCGCCAGCTCGAACTGCAAATCACGCGCGGCGGCCATCATCTGGGCCGTGAGGTCTTTGATCAGGTCGGCCAGTTCGGCGCGCGGCATGCCGGCGACATCGCGGCCCTCGAACACGCCGGCACTGACCGCACGGCCGGGCTCGCCCTGGGCGCGCCGGCCGCGGGACGAGTTGCGCGCCGATCCCCCGACCTCGACGGTGTCGCTGTCGTCTGCCTCGCGGTAGACCTGGTCGAGAATGTCGGCGATCTTCTTGCGCAGAGGCTGCGGGTCGATGCCGTTGGCCTCGTTGTAGGCGATCTGCTTCGCCCGCCGCCGTTCGGTCTCGTCGATGGCCTCCTTCATCGAGTCGGTCAGCGTGTCGGCGTACATGTGCACTTCGCCGGAAACGTTGCGGGCGGCGCGGCCGATGGTCTGGATCAGGCTGCGCGACGACCGCAAAAAGCCCTCCTTGTCGGCGTCGAGGATCGCCACCAGCGACACCTCGGGCAGGTCCAGGCCCTCGCGCAGCAGGTTGATTCCGACTAGCACGTCATAGTCGCCCAACCGCAGCTGGCGCAGCAGTTCGACGCGGCGCAGCGTGTCGACTTCAGAGTGCAGGTAGCGCACCCGAATGCCCATCTCCAGCAGGTAGTCGGTGAGGTCCTCGGCCATCTTCTTGGTCAGCGTGGTCACCAGCACCCGCTGGTCGGCGTCGGCACGTTTGCGAATCTCGCCGATAAGGTCGTCGATCTGGCCCTTGGTGGGCTTGACCACGACCTTCGGGTCGACCAGGCCGGTGGGCCGGATCACCTGTTCGACGAACTCGCCGCCGGTCTGGCTGAGCTCGTAGGGCCCGGGCGTGGCCGACAGATAAACCGTCTGGCCGATCCGGTTGGCGAACTCCTCCCAGGTCAGCGGGCGGTTGTCGCACGCCGACGGCAGCCGGAACCCGTACTCCACGAGGTTGCGCTTGCGCGATATGTCCCCCTCGTACATCCCGCCGATCTGCGGCACGGTGACATGGGACTCGTCGATGACGAGCAGGAAGTCCTCCGGGAAGTAGTCGAGCAGCGTCGCCGGCGGCGTGCCCGGTCCCCTGCCGTCGATGTGTCGGGAGTAGTTCTCGATGCCCGAGCAGAACCCGACCTGGCGCATCATCTCGATGTCGTAGTTGGTGCGCATCCGCAGCCGCTGGGCCTCCAAAAGCTTGCCCTGGCTCTCGAATTCGGCGAGCCGCTCGGCGAGCTCCTCCTCGATGGTGGAGATCGCGTGGGCCATCCGCTCCGGGCCGGCCACATAGTGGGTGGCGGGGAAGATCCGCAGCGAATCGACCTGGCGGATCACCTCGCCGGTCAGCGGGTGCAGGTAGTAGAGCGCCTCGATCTCGTCGCCGAAGAACTCGATCCGGACCGCCAGCTCTTCGTAGGACGGGATGATCTCCACGGTGTCGCCGCGCACGCGGAACGAGCCGCGGGTGAACGACAGGTCGTTGCGGGTGTACTGCACGTCGACCAGCAGCCGCAGCAGCCCGTCGCGGGGCACCTCGGTGCCGACCCCCAGTTCGACGGAGCGGTCCAGGTAGGACTGCGGTGTGCCGAGGCCGTAGATGCACGACACCGACGCCACCACCACCACATCGCGGCGCGACAGCAACGACGACGTCGCGGAGTGCCGCAGCCGCTCCACGTCGTCGTTGATCGAGCTGTCCTTCTCGATGTAGGTGTCGGTCTGCGCGATGTAGGCCTCCGGCTGGTAGTAGTCGTAGTAAGACACGAAGTACTCGACGGCGTTGTGCGGCAACATCTCTCGCAGCTCGTTGGCCAACTGCGCGGCCAGCGTCTTGTTGGGTGCCATCACCAGGGTGGGCCGTTGCAGCCGCTCGATGAGCCAGGCGGTGGTGGCCGACTTGCCGGTGCCGGTGGCGCCGAGGAGCACCACGTCGCGCTCCCCCGCCCGAACGCGCCGCTCCAGCTCCTCGATGGCGGCGGGCTGGTCGCCGGCCGGGGCGTGCGGGCTGACCACCTCGAAGTGGCCGCCGGCGCGCACGACCTCGTCGACGGCGCGATATTCCGAATGCGCTACTACCGGATGCTCAGTGGCGAAAGCCATGCCACCAGGGTAGAGGCGGGCACCGACACGTGTCCCGGCGCTGGTCCTAGGATCGTTCGATGGCAAGTCCTTCTGAAGTGGTGGCAGTCGACCTTACGGAGACGGAGCGCGACTTCATCTCGCAGGCGCTGGAACAGTGGGCTTTGGCGGCGTCTGTGATGCCGTTTCCATTTCAGGTTCTGGGTTTGTCGACGTGGGACGAGTTCGGCGAGCTGACCTTTCGTCTTGGCCATGCCGTTACCGCTCGTGAGCCGCTGACCGATCTAGATTGGGCGCGGGTGCTTTACCTGACGGAATGTTCCTGGGCGAGCGAAATTGTCGGTGCGGGCCGAGGCTTCGCGACCGTGACCGGGTATTCCGACACCGATGCGGTGAGCTTGCTGCGCGGCTTGCAACGCAAAATCGGCGGCATCAAACGCGCCAAATTGTTATTTCCAAAGGGCGGCCGACCCCGCACCGCGGAGGAGATCGACGACAGGAAACGGTGGGTCGAACAGGTACGTCGCGAGCAAATCGAGCGGGAGTATCCGCCTGAACTGTGAAGAGGCGGTGGCACGCCAGGTCACCCTGATTAGCCTGGCATATGGCAAGGCAGTCAACCTCGCCAACGGCAGCAACGCGTTATGGGGTTAATCCACCCCAGGACCGTCGACATCGTCATCCCCGCACCACACGCAGCAGCTCGGGTCGTCGCTATTCCGATTCCACTCGATCGAGAATCATTCGCCGTGGTCCCACGGGTCAGGGTCCATATCACCGAGCACCGGCGGGTGGTGATGGCCGGTGTGCGGGGGCGGCACCAATCCGGGTCCGAAAGGCGTGGCAGCGGGTCCGCCGCCAAGGACGAGTCCCTTCCCGCCCTGCACCGGAGGTACCGGCTTCGGCACCGGTGGCGCTTCCACTGGCGGCGGTCCGGTCCGCGGCGCAGGTGGCACTTGTGGGGCGGGCGCATGAGGCGCCATTTCGCCGGGAGTCAGGGGCGGTAGCCGTCCCGACGCGGGGGGCGGCAGCGGCTCCAGTGCCCTGGTGTTCTGCTCGAAGTATTCCAGCGGCGTCCGCCACGAATCGCCGGGACGCGGCCGAGGTATGAAGGCAGTTCCGTAATCCGGCGCATGGGGATCGATAAAAATGACGGTTCCGTCATCCCGCAGCAGCGCCAATCCGCCAGATTTGATACTGGTGCCGATACGAGTATTGGGGTCATTCATCGCGTCGTAGACCGACCTCGCCAGGTCTCGCGGAGTCATATCCGGAAAATGGAGTGAAGCGTGGCCGTGGGCGATTTCGGTCGCTACTTGAGCTTTTTGCTCGTCGGTCCAGCCCGCAAACGGATTGCCCGGCGGCCCCGGCGGCGGTGGGTCTTGTTTGAAACTGTGGTTGTCGACGGCTTCGATCTTGGGATCCCGTGGCGTGCCGGGGTCCTGGGGGAAGGTGTCGCGGATTCCAGCCGTCGCTGCGGTGACTTTGGCGGCAACCTGTTGATCGACGCCGACCAGCTCCGCGGCGCGGTGGCTGATGTCATCGGCGAAGGCTTGTGCCTGCGCTTGCCGGGTGGCCCGCTGCGCGGGCGAACCACCGCTGGACCGGTCGATGACCGACATGTCTTCACGGACGTCGAACCCCGCCGAGCGGGCGTCCTCGACCGCACGGCGCAGCCGCGAGCGCGCCGCGTAAAGATCCGAGGCC
>Ga0306919_10001290_pt1 | contig 11950 bp, 13 predicted proteins | sample flu12Cox44000172_FD_203764 | JGI IMG/M metagenome (GOLD analysis project Ga0306919, IMG submission 203764) | Lab enrichment of tropical soil microbial communities from Luquillo Experimental Forest, Puerto Rico - flux4day.12C.oxic.44.000.172 (v2)... | ecosystem: Environmental > Terrestrial >... | reverse complement strand
CGTCGCCGTCAACCTTGCGCCGGCTCAACTTATCGACCGGTATCTGACACAGCTCTTCGTTCAGCAGATATCGACGTTGCAGCTTCCGGCAGGCTCGCTCGAGGCCGAGATCACTGAAGGCGCATTGATCCGCGATCCCGCCAACGCCAAGAAGGTGCTTTCCGGGCTGCGGCGCCTCGGCGTCTCGGTCGCGCTCGATGATTTCGGCACCGGCTATTCGTCGCTAGCCTATCTGCGCCGTTTCCCGATCGACCGCATCAAGCTCGATCGCTCCTTCGTGCGCGAATTGCCGGAGACGCGTGAGACCGCCGCCATCGTTCGCGCGATCCGCGATCTTGCGGGCGCGCTCGGCGTCGAACTGATCGCCGAGGGCATCGAGCGCGAAGCGGAGGCGCACTTCCTGCTCGCCGAGAACGTCCGCATTGCGCAGGGCTATCTTTATTGCAAGCCGCGCCCGCTCGACGACATCTGCGCCTGGCTTGTCGAGCAGCGGCTGGCCTCGCAGGCGGCGTGACGCGCTTCGAGCGTTCGAACGAGGTGATCAAAGAAAAGCGACCCCGGTCTTGGGCGCCGGGGCCGTGAGTTGGTTGCGTTCCGATCAAAAGGGGTATTTCTGATCGGACGATTGCAATTGTGCCTTTCGCCCGAGGCCCCCGCGCTAACATGTGATCGCAGCAATCCTCGCACGCGGAGTAATCCGAATGGGCTAATCAATAAGCTCCGTGGGAAAGACGCAATTTGACCCCGCTTCGCCACAACGCTGCGTTCGGGACCCTAATCCGGGCTGGGGTGGCGTTCGGAGCAGGACATGACGGATCAAGAAGCACCGCTAGTCGAGAACGCGCTACGCCGTTGTCAGAGATGTATGGCGTTTTCTCGACTGACTCTAACTCTTTCGATCCTTGATTCCCGGAGTGGGAACATGGTCGGCCTGTACCAGTGTTCCGCATGTGGAGAGCGCCTTTGGGACGATGGCTCAACACTGCGCAGGGGAGGTCTCAATGAAAGGGCGCGTTCATGGAATACAAGGCCCGGAGGCTTTCACCAGGGGTGATCCAGGACTGCCGGTAAAGAGACATTTCGAAATTGTCGGGTCGAATTAAGTCCTCGAGTTCCGAGGAGCATGGCCCGACGATGCTACGAGCTGGCCGCAAGTATCCAGCTCCCGAAGTGAGAGAGTTACCAAAGGAGTGAGTATTATGAGAATTCAGAATGCAGCGGTTAAACCATTTGATGTCACCCGTCTCGAAGACGAGGTCCGGGATGCGGTCCAGCAAAGGCAGCCGCCCGTTCAGGCGGTCGATTACACGCCACGAACTACGGCACCGCCGGTCCCGGAATATGTCAGCCATCGCGAAGACGTAACGGAGATCGGCAAGCTTTCGGCCGAGGCGATCGTCAAGGAATACGAGGCGACCGCCAAGGAGATCGAAGCAATGGGCGAGTTCGTGAAAGAGATGGTGCAGCGCTGCGAGCAGCTCACCGCGTCCTCGGCTGCCATGCTCAAAGATATCAAGCTGACGGCGATGCGCTATCGCAAGGAAGGCAAGCGCATGTTCAACGAGATCGAGTCTTGCTCGACCACTACGGACGAAGTCCGCAAGCTCTGCGAGTCGTTTCGGGACCGGGTCGCGACCAAACCCACCGAGGGAGCGACGTGATCGCCTACTGGGCGGTGCCGTATCTCCTCGTCGCGGCGCCGCCCGTCATCTTGCTTCTCACCATCCTGATGGGCGGCTGCACGATGACAAGAACCGCCAGCGATCCGATGGATAGTGGTGCACGGTTTTATTCCGACCCGAACAGCCAGGCGAGTGGGGAGCTGATCAAAGAGCTGGACCGTCGTGCGGCGCGCGAAGACCTGCGGCGCGCCGTCGAGGAGATACAGCGATGATCTGCGATTGTTGCCGGCGCGACGTCGAATACGTCAAAGCATCGTTCTGGCATGGCGATGCAAAGATTTGCCGGGAATGTTTCGCTCAATGGTACGACCCCGATAACGTTCAATTCAGCTCCACCGATGCGGTGATCATTGGAAACTATGTCCGCCTCAGGCATGGTCTTCCGCTGCTTTCGGCGGCGATAGTTTTTCTGGCGCTTACGCTATCCTCAGCAGCTTACGCCACTCATCATTGCCTCGACCACGGCGAGGCGGCACGGTCCTGGCCAACGCGGGTGCTTGTCAAAGACCACGACGGATGCTGGACCTATGACCATCATCCCCGTCCGGAGATGTCGATCTTCGCGCCAGAGACGAGCTCGAGCCGGAGTCAGAGCTCAACCCGGAGCCTGTGCCTCCGGCAAAGCCGCTCGTGACCATGCGCCACTTCGCGCTGTTCGTCTCGCTCGTGCTGGCAACCGTGTCCGTGGTGGAGGTCGCAACCGGCAGCAAGAAGGCCGCGCTCGGTCCCGCCGGCCGCCGCGGGGCGAGCGGACGCACTCAGCTTGCAGAGCCTGGATTATTCTAGATTTTCGCTGGCTCGCCGTGAGGCGGAGTCGATCTGGCGCTCCTCAGCGACCTGAGTCGTTTTGGAGCAACAAGGGCAGATCGTTCGGTCCGGCATCATCGAACAGCCTGTGGTTCAGCGCCCAGATCGCAGCCTGGGTGCGGTTGCTCGCGCCGATCTTCCTGAAGATGGCCTTCACATGAGCCTTCACGGTCGGCTCCGCGATCTTGAAGAATCGCGCAACATGCTTGTTGGAATCTCCTCGAACGATACGTTCAAGTATTGCGATCTCGCGCGCGGACAATTGTTTGGTGGTGATGGGCTCGTCCGTCACTTCCCAAGGGATCACGTTCTGAAGCGGAGGCGACATCCGCTGCTCTTCGGTCTTCGGCTGGATCTCGAGCGACCAAAGACGGGCATCGATGAGAATGAGCTTTCCGTTTATCACCGTTTGAAGCGTGTTAACGAGAGCGGTCGGGCTGACCGAACTGAAGAGAGCTGCGTTCGCTCCGTCATCCAGCGCGCTTGCGAGGAAGCGCGGGTTGCTTTCATCGGCGACGGCCACGATAGAGGCCAACGGATATTGGTTGCGAATCTTGCTGCAAGTGACAGCCTGGTTCGCACCTAGTCCGACGATGAACAAAACCGGCTTGTCGCTGGGGACCTCGGTGAGATCGTCCAATTCGATCGCGCAACCGTGAGGCCGAAAGCGGGTGGCCGAAAGTATGAGTCGCAGGCCTTCGCGGAACAGGCCATCACTCTGGAGGATATATGTGGGCACAACGGGCTCACTCGACATGCTTTAGTAGCCGCTCCAATTACAACGGTCACCGCATCTTCGTAGCCTGCCCCTTTCCTCCATACCCTTTGGAACATACAACCAATGGCGTATTTGGCAATTAACCTAGGACATTTTTGGCTGGAACCCGGAAATAGTGCTGTAGGGGAACCCGGGAAAAGTAAGGGGAACTCGCAAGAGTTCCAGCAACCCGAAATGACAAAAATGACTGCTTTCACCCCTTGAGTCCCCGGCAAACACGGGACTCAGGTCGGTTCAGCCGTTGGGTGGTCCGGAGGAGGTACTTCGAAGGGGTTACGCCTCTTGAGCAGGCCAAAAGTCGACCTTTCGGGCGCTTTTGGGGGCTTTACGGCCGCCTGGTGGAAGCAAACCCCTCCTCGCGCGAGGGGTCGAGATTGGCGGTTTGCCGCCTTGGCGGCGGGGCCGGGCTCAGTTCGACCGGGGGACGGGGCTTCTTGACGACGGATTGCGCGGGCGAAGGCCTGGTCCGACCCGACCTTTCAATGCGCTTGGCGTGGGCGATGTCGGCAAAGGCGCGGTCGAATTTGCGCAGGCGATAGAAGACGATGCCGCGATCGATATAGGCGGCGGCGAATTTCGGATCGAGCTGGATCGCCTGATCGAAATCGGCAATCGCGCCGTTCAGATCGCCCTTGCGATAGGCGACGATGCCTTGCTCGCGATAGGATTTCGCGTCCAGCAACGTGAGGTCGAGCGGCGGTCCGATTGGCACCGTCGGCGGTCCGCCGATGTCGGTTTGCAGCGTGACGGCCGTCGGCAGGACCGGCTCCGGCGGCAGGTCGATGCGGTCGGGCTTATCCGGGGCCGCGCCGGCCTGCAAATCCGTGCTTGCGGTTACTTCGGGAGCGGCAACCGGCGGTTGGCTCACGGCCGCGGTCACGGGCTCCGTCACTTGGCGCACGATAGTTGCTGCCGCTTCCGACGACTGGCGCACCGTGGCGACCGCGGCGGCCGCCGCTTCCGTCGATTGCCGCACGGCGGCGGCAACCTGGGCAAGCGGCACAGTCCACTCATCCGGAAACTGCATGACGGCAAGATAGCCGCCCGCGATGACTGTGAGCGCGACGCAGAACGAGATCACGCCTGACGTGATCTGGTAGATCGTGTGGGCGACCGCGCGCTTCGCCGACTGCCGCTGCTCGATATGAGCGAGGTCGAGCAGATGATCGTAGGCGGCACGCTGATCCGTGTCGCCGAGGATCTCGTTGGCGCGAACAATCTGTCTGAATTTGAGGCCGGCGTCGGGATCACCGGGATTGAGGTCGGGATGCGCGCCTTTGACGGCGCGCCGAAATGCGACTCTCAATCCTTCGGCATCATCACGAGGAAGCGCACCGAGCAAATCGTACAGTGTCTCCATCGTCGCACTCGCGGCTACACAACTCTATCTTCTCCATTCAAATTCCCGCCGCGAATTCGCGTGGAGAAACATGCGCTGATGGGGTGAAGGATGCTGTTGCAGCACGGCAAAAAGATGACCTGAAAAGTGCAACTTACACGCGCGACCGCGCAGCAGCGCACTTGCACCGGGGGTCAGCGGAACGCCTGCTTGCTCTCACATCGGTTGGCCGCCTGCAGCCGGCGCAACCGTTCGCGGACGGTCTTCTCGGCGTTTTGGTAGCATTGCCGCTCATATTCAATTTTCAGCCGGGCCCATTGATCGGGATCGATGGTTTTCAGCTCCGCCCGGCGGAACACGCAATCCGGCGCCGATTGCGGCACAAGCAAGGCGGGTTCCGGCTTGCAGGCGAACGCATCCTCCGTGGAAGCGTTCTGGATCGGCTCCGGAGCCGAACTCTGCGCGCATCCCGCAAGCGCGAGGAGGGCGACGATCGCGGCATGGATTGGCAACGGCGCGGAACCGCGGCGCGCGATCCGCGCCAAAGCTTCGGGGCATGTCTCGCGCATCGCCTGGTCGGCCCTTCCTCGCGTCGCGCACATCGCAATTTGCGTCTTGCGCAATGACGCCTGGGCCGCCGTCCAAGCGGGGCGATCATGGAAGCAAAGCGTGAATCGAAATTTAACAATTAAGCTTAACGGCCTCTGAACAGACGAACCTTCGCGTGCGGCCGCGCCTTCATGCTGAAGGCCGACTTAAAATTCATGGTTAGCCAATCCTCACCGCTCAGCCTTTCTTAAGCATTTCGACCGATCTTGGTTAATGAAATGCCGGAAACAAGTTCGGGTTGTGTCGTGAAGAAGATATTGGCGGCGGCCTTTGTCGTTGGTTTGAGTTCTGGTTTCGCGGAGGCGGCGGACATGCCGGTCGCGTATCCGCCCCCGGTCGTGCTGTGGTCGTGGACCGGGCTTTATATCGGCGGCCATGTCGGCGCCGCCGTCGGCAACGCGACGATCACCGATCCCGCCGGTCCCGCGATCTACGGCAACAACGTCAGAAGCACGGGCGTGCTGGGCGGCGTGCAGATCGGTTACAACTGGCAGGTACCCAACAGTCTTTTTGTGCTCGGCGCAGAGGCTGACGTCGCCGCGCTCGGCAGCTTTGGCTCAGCCACCTGCCTTGCCTCCTCCGGCTTCTTCATCTCCGCCAATTGCCGTGTGCGCCCGGACGCCGTCGGTACCGCCACCGGCCGCGTCGGCTTCGCGGCAGGACCGTTTGGACGCACGCTGCTCTATGTGAAGGGCGGCCTCGCCTGGCTCGACGACCGGATCGACATTACCTCCAACGCGCTTGCGCCGCCCCAGGTGACGAGCTTCGATGGTGCGCGATTTGGCTGGACCGCAGGCGCCGGCATCGAGCGGGCGCTCACTCCGGCCTGGTCGCTCCGGCTCGAATACGACTATATGCGGTTCGGCGACCTCAGCATGGCGACGCCCGCGAGCCTCTTTCAGGTCGTTCCGCCATCGCTCTTCGGCTTCGTTCAGACCAACGGCGGCACGGCTTCGATCAGCCAAAATCTGCAAACCGTCAAACTCGGTTTGAACTACAAGATCGGCGAGGATCTCCACGCGCATTGGGAGCCGTCCGCATCGGACTATCATCTGCGCGGCACCACCGATGCCGGCTATGTTCCGGATGCGGACGTCGAGATCGGCGCGCGGGTCTGGTACTCGTCCGGCCGCTTCCAGAAGGATCTCGGCGCAACCGTCGATCCGACGCAATCCAGCAATCTGATTTCCCGGCTCACCTACAATACGACCGCGGCGACGGGCGAAGTGTTCGGCCGTGTCGACAGCCCTTCGAACATCTTCCTGAAGGGTTTTCTCGGCGGCGGGGCGATCACATCGGGCAATCTGCATGACGAGGACTGGGCCGCACCCATCGTTCCCGGGCAAATCGTCCCCTATTCGAACACGGTGTCGACCGTGAACGGCGACCTTGCCTACGGCACGATCGACGCGGGCTATTCGGTGTTTCGCGGACCGAGCACCAATGTCGGCGGCTTCATCGGCTTCAACTATTACCGCGAGAACAAGAAGGCGTATGGCTGCAACCAGATCGCCAATCCGTTTTCGGACTGCGTGCCCGCCCTTCCCAATTCCATTCTCGGCATCACCGAAGACGACAGATGGTATTCGTTCCGGATCGGCGTGAACGGCGTGGTCAAGCTGTTCGATCGGCTCAAGCTGGCGGCGGATGTCGCCTGGCTGCCGTTCGCCTCGTTTAGCGGCACCGACAACCACCTGCTCCGCACCGATGTCGTCAACACCGTCTCGACCGAATCCGGCAGCGGGCAGGGCGTGCAGCTCGAAACCATCCTGTCCTATGCCTTCGACAACGGTTTCAGCATCGGCGCTGGCGGCCGCTACTGGGCGATGTGGGCGCCGGCCGCCTATACTCACGACTTCGGGGCGCCATGTCCCTGTCTGACCTTGCCGGTCAAGACCGAGCGTTACGGCGCCTTCCTGCAGGCGTCCTACAAGCTCGGCGGGCCGTATTAGCGCTCTTTCACAGCGCCGTTCCGCCGTCCCATGCGTTCTGCGAATGTGACGCCGCGCACATAACCGCAAGCCCGCCCTTCATACTCTGGCCGGACGGGTGACGGATTCGATCCGTCACTCCACCTCGACTCGTCCCCAGATGATTGAAGGAAAGGATATTCGGATGAAAAAGCTTGTTCTGACTGTCGCTGCCGTCGCCGCGCTGGCGGCTGCTGCGAGCGCGCCCGCGGAAGCGCGCATCATGCGCGTCAGGCCGACCGGCATTGCCATGGCCGGCGGCGCTTCGACGGCAGCCGCCGCTGCGACCGCGGCCGCGATCGCAGCCGACGCCTATCTCTACGGACCCTATGGCTATTACGTCGGTCCGGCGGCGCCTGTGTATTACGGCTACGCTGCGCCGGTCTATCCCGGGTATGGCTACCGCTTTTGATGACAGGGCGGATGGCTCGCACGGCTGGTGGAGCGGATCCGACGTTCGCTACCGAACGTCAGAATCGCACCACCGGTGCCGCGGGCCATGCTTTGCTTCGAACGCGTTCGGCAATCCCTATCCCTGACGTGCTTGCGCGTCGCGTGTTGCGCCCGCTATATCAGCGCACATCATGGGCGATTTCCACGGCGTCTTCCCTTATCTCGTTTCCCCGATCGACGCGTCCGGCAAGATCCGTGAGGCCGTGCTGGCACGGCTTTGCGACGACCTGATCAAGTCCGGCGTGCATGGCCTGACCCCGCTCGGCTCGACCGGCGAGTTTGCATATCTCGACAGCGAGCAGCGCATGGCCGTGGTGCGCACCACGATCGAAGCCGCACGTCGGCGCGTACCGGTCGTGGCCGGCGTGGTCTCGACCTCGACTGCGGATGCCGTGGCGCAGGCAAAGGCCTATCAAAAGCTCGGCGCCGACGGGATTTTGGCGATTCTCGAGGCTTATTTTCCGCTGCCCGACGGCGGCGTCGAATCCTATTTCCGCGCCATTGCGGATGCCGTCGATATCCCCGTCGTGATCTACACCAATCCGCAATTCCAGCGCTCGGATCTCACGCTCGACGTGATCGCGCGGCTCTCGTCTCATCCGCGCATCGCCTACATCAAGGATGCCTCCACCAATACCGGGCGGCTGCTCTCGATCATCAATCGTTGCGGCGACGACATCCGCGTGTTCTCCGCGTCCGCCCATATTCCGGCCGCCGTGATGCTGATCGGCGGCGTCGGCTGGATGGCGGGACCTGCCTGCATCATCCCCAGGCAAAGCGTCGAACTCTACAATCTCTGCAAGCGGCAACGCTGGGAGGATGCGATGGCGCTCCAGCGCAGGCTGTGGCGCGTCAACGAGGCGTTTGCCCGTTTCAACCTGGCCGCCTGCATCAAGGCCGGGCTCGCCATCCAGGGCTATGATGTCGGCGATCCCGTGCCGCCGCAGGCCGCGCTCAACGCCGAGGAACGTAAGGCCATAGAGGCGGTGCTCGGGGATTTGGGGTGAACGCGCATAACATTTCGGCGGTCGTCGCGGCCGGGCTTGATGCCATCCCGAGGTTCCGCCTTCGAAGCTTCGACACAACCGGAATCACGGGCATGATTTGAACCGTGCGTTGTTTTCAAACGACAAACCGGCGACGGTCCGCAAAAATATAGCTACGCCCGGCATCAATCGTCGCTTACCTGACGAGACCGTTCTGATAACCTAGCGAACAATCGAAAACGGGAGATTTCGATGCGCAGATTTTTGATCCTGCTGGCCACGCTTTCGTGCCTGAGCCTCAGCAATTGCGGCTACAACACCATCCAGAGCAATGACGAGCAGATCAAGGCGAACTGGTCCGAAGTCGTCAACCAGTACCAGCGCCGCTCCGATCTGGTGCCGAACCTCGTCAATTCGGTGAAGGGATTTGCGCAGCAGGAGAAGGACGTGCTGCTCGGCGTTACCAACGCGCGCGCCAAGGTCGGCAGCGTCCAGGCGACGCCCGAAGTCTTGAACGACCCCGCGGCTTTTCAGAAATTCCAGCAGGCGCAGGGCGAATTGAGCAGCGCACTGTCGCGGCTTCTGGTCGTGACCGAGAATTATCCGCAGCTCAAATCCGATGCGCTGTTTCGCGATCTGATGTCGCAGCTCGAAGGCACCGAGAACCGCATCACGGTCGCGCGCAACCGCTATATCAAGTCGGTGCAGGACTATAACGTCACGATCCGTACCTTCCCGACCAATCTGACGGCGATGCTGTTTGGCTACAAGGAAAAGCCGAACTTCACCGTCGAGAACGAGAAGGAAATATCGAGTGCGCCGAAGGTCGACTTCGGCACCAAGTAGTCCGGAGTCGTTACTGTGCGCGCGATGTCGCGAGCCGGAATCTTCTTCGTTGCGCTTCTCCTGTGCTGGGTGTCGATCGCCGCGGCTGATGTCGCGGTGCCGCCGCTCACCGGGCGGATCGTCGACCTCACCGGCACCCTGTCGGCCGACACGATCGCCCGGGAGTCTCAACGCCTGAAGGACCTTCAGACGCGCAAGGGCAGCCAGGTCGCCGTGCTGATCGTGCCGACCACGCAGCCCGAGAGCATCGAGCAATATTCCATTCGCGTCGCGGACACCTGGAAGGTCGGGCGCAAAGGGATCGACGACGGCGCGCTGCTCGTCGTCGCCAAGAACGACCACAAGCTGCGGATCGAAGTCGGCTATGGCCTCGAAGGTGCGCTCACCGACGTCACCGCGCGGCGCATCATCGACGAGGTGATCGTGCCGCGCTTCAAGAGCGGCGATTTCGATGGCGGTATTACCGCAGGGATCACGCGCCTGGTCAGCGTGATCGAAGGTGAGCCGCTGCCGGTGCCGCAGCCCGAGGCCTCCCATGGCATCGATGAAGACTGGGTCAGCTTCATCTTCAGTCCGTTCGGGCTGCTGATGTTCGCCGCCATTGCCGCGCTCCTGCGCGGTCTGCTCGGCCGATTGCTGGGGTCGGGCGCAACTGCCGGCGTGATCGGCGTACTCGCCTGGTTCGTCGGGGGCTCGATCGCCGTCGCGGCAATTCTTGGTTTTGCCGCCTTCTTCCTCACGCTGTTCGGTGACAGCATGTTTGCGGCGAGCCAGAATGCGAGCCGCACCGCCGGCCGTGGCGGCTATACTGGCGGCGGCTGGTCGGGCGGTGGCTGGTCGGGCGGCGGTGGCGGCTGGAGCGGCGGCAGCGGTGGCGGATTTTCCGGAGGCGGCGGCGGCTTCGGCGGCGGCGGCGCATCGGGGAGCTGGTGACCATGGGCATCAAACGCGTCGGCAAGCATCTGCTCGAACACCGCTGGCGCGCGCGGCGCCTGTTCCCGCCGCCCGTGCTCGCGCGGATCGAAGCCGCGATCAAGGCCGGCGAGACGACCCATTCCGGCCAGCTCCGATTTGTCGTCGAAGGCGCGCTCGACGGCGCGCCGCTGCTCCACGACCAGCCGGCGCGCGAGCGCGCTCTCGATATCTTCTCGCATTTGCGGATCTGGGACACCGCACACAACAACGGCGTCCTGATCTATGTGTTGCTCGCCGACCGCAAGGTCGAGATCATCGCCGATCGCGGCATCGACGCGTCCGTCGGTGCCGAGGGTTGGGCCAGGATTTGCCACGACATGGATATGGAATTTCGGGCCGGCCGTTTCGAGGCCGGCGTGCTCAAGGGGATTTCCGAGGTCTCCCACGAGCTCGCAAGATACTTTCCCGCACGGGGTCCGCATCCCAATGAGCTGCCGGACAAGCCCGTGGTGATTTGACGCGGCGGCGGTTTGGCGCGCGTCAGGCCGTTTGCGGAGTGCGACGAATGTCGGCCATCGCGGCCATGTGCTCCGTGTTGACTTTCGGCCCCATCCTCAAAATACTTGCTGCAAACATTCAGGAAATCGCGAAACGACGATTTTCAATTGGAGAGGAACGTCATGCCGAAGACAGGCATCAAGCCGGGTACGTCACGCAGAACGCTTCTGAAGAATTCCGCGGCAGCCGCTGCCGTGTTGTCGCTCGATTGGTCGCGTGCACGAGCCGAAGCCGAAACGGTGCGCATGGGCGTGATGTACGATCTGACCGGCCCGTTTGCGGCGGGCGGATCGGTCGCCTCCTCGGTCGGCACGCAGATCGCCATCGACCTCGTCAACGAGAAGGGCGGGGTCGCGGGCAAATACAAGGTCGACCCCGTCAACGTCGATTCCCAGAGCAAGCCAGACGTCGCCATCAACGAGGGCGAGCGCCTGATCAGCCAGGAGAAGGTCGATATCATCAACGGCGTTTTTGCCAGTGCCCAGGCGGTGCCGCTCGCAGCCAGGGTCGAGCAGCACAAGAAAATCCTCTGGATCACGACCGCGGTTTCGACCGCCGTGTTCAAGGACAAGAACCTGCGCTATGTCTTCCGCGGGCAGATCCACTCCGATCAGTACGGGCAGGCCTTTGCCGGCTTCCTTTCCGAACACGCCAAGGCCAAGCTCGGCATCGAACCAAAGGACGTAAAGGTCGCCCTCATTCACGAGGACGGCCCCTACGGCGTCGGCGTGGCCGCTGCGGACGAGGCCTACGCAAAGGAGGCAGGCCTCAACGTCGTGCTGAAGGAGGGTTATTCGGCCTCCGCGCCCGACCTTTCGGTGCTGGTGACCAAGATCAAGCGCGCCCGCGTCGATGTGATCTCGCATGCTGGATACAACCCCGACATCACGCTCTTTCTTCGCCAGGCGCGCGAGGGCGGCCTGCGCTTCAAGATGCTGTTCGGCGCCGGCGCAGGCTACAGCCAGCTCGACAAATTGCGCGCGACCTTCGGCCCGGATATCGACAAT
>Ga0306919_10001260_pt1 | contig 12069 bp, 11 predicted proteins | sample flu12Cox44000172_FD_203764 | JGI IMG/M metagenome (GOLD analysis project Ga0306919, IMG submission 203764) | Lab enrichment of tropical soil microbial communities from Luquillo Experimental Forest, Puerto Rico - flux4day.12C.oxic.44.000.172 (v2)... | ecosystem: Environmental > Terrestrial >... | reverse complement strand
CTCCGATGAACGCGCGTTGATCTCAGAGGAACTCCCCACTTGGCCATTACCCGACGACAGCTCTTGCAGAGCGGCGCTGCTGCCGCGCTAGCCCCGGCACTGAACGCAACCGGCCTTGGCGCAATCCCTTCGGCTCACGCGCAATCCGCTTCCGAGCTTCCCTGGCGGCACGCCTTGTCGCTGTTCGGCGACATCAAATATCCCGCCGGCTTCAAGCGCTTCGATTACGTCAATCCCGACGCGCCAAAGGGTGGCGTTGCTCGCATGATCTCGATAGGCACGTTCGACAACTTCAACATCGCCGTTGCCGGTGTAAAGGGCAACGTCGCACCTGCTGCCTCCTTGATATACGAAACGTTGATGGAGAGGTCGCTCGACGAGGTGGCGACCGAATACGGATTGTTGGCCGAAGCCGCCGCCCATCCCGATGATTTCAGCTGGGTCGTCTATCGTCTTCGCAAGGAAGCCCGCTGGCACGACGGGCATCCGGTGACGCCCGAGGACGTCATTTTCTCGCTTGAGAATTTGAGGAAGCTGAGCCCGTTTTACGCCGCCTACTATCGTCACGTTGCCAAGGCCGAAAAGGCCAGCGAGCACGAGATCAGGTTCACTTTCGACGGCCCGGGAAACCGCGAGCTGCCGACCATCGTTGGCGAACTGCCGGTGCTGCCAAAACACTGGTGGGAAGGCACCGATGGCAATGGCCGCAAGCGGGATATCTCGGCGACCACACTGGAGAAACCGTTGGGTTCAGGCGCCTACCAGATCAAGGAGTTCGTCGCCGGGCGCTCGGTTACGCTCGAACGGGTGAAGGACTACTGGGGCGCCAAATTTCCGGTGCAGATCGGACTGAACAATTTTGATGAACTGCGCTTTGAGTTCTTTCGCGACAATCTCGTTGCCCTCGAAGCCTTCAAGGCCGACCAGGCGGACTGGATCGCCGAAAATTCGGCGAAGCAGTGGGCAACGGCCTATGATTTCCCGGCGGTCACAGACAAGCGCGTGTTGAAGGAAGAGTTTCCCATCAATGATTCCGGCCGGATGCAGGGTTTCGTTCTCAACCTGCGTCGGGATCAGTTCAAGGACGCGCGGCTGCGCCGGGCGTTCAACTACGCCTACGATTTTGAAGAGATGAACAAACAGCTCTTTTACAATCAGTACAAGCGTATCAACAGCTATTTCGATGGCACCGAGCTTGCCTCCTCCGGCCTGCCGCAAGGCGCCGAATTGCAGATTCTCGAACCGCTTCGCGACAAGGTGCCACCCGAGGTTTTCACGACACCCTATCAAAACCCGGTCGGCGGCAATCCGGAAAATGTTCGCAACAACCTGCGCGAGGCGCTCCGGTTGTTGAAGGAGGCAGGCTTCGAAATCAGAAACCAGAAGCTCACCGATCCCGCAGGCAAGCCGATTACCGCCGAGATCCTCGTCCAGGATCCCGCCGCAGAACGTATCGCCTTATTTTACAAGCCGTCGCTGGAGCGTATTGGTGTGACCACTTCGGTTCGTGTGATCGACGATGTTCAATATCAGAATCGGCTGCGCAGCTTCGATTTTGACGTGATCATCGATCAGTGGGGCGAATCGCTGTCGCCGGGAAATGAGCAACGGGAATTCTGGGGCTCGCAGGCCGCCGACCAGCCCGGATCGAGAAATACCATCGGGATCAAAAATCCGGCGATCGATGCGTTGATCGACAGGGTCATCTTCGCCAAGGATCGGGCAGACCTCGTCGCCGCGACCAGGGCGCTCGACCGCGTGCTGCTGTGGAACTTCTACGTCGTGCCCCAGTTCACCTATCCCTTTGCTCGCTATGCGCGCTGGGACCGCTTCAGCCACGCCGAGCCGTTGCCGAAATATGCCCGATCCGGCCTGCCGACCCTGTGGTGGTACGACGCCGAGAAGGCGGCGAAGATCGGGAAGCGGTCTTGATGAATGTTTTGCGCATGACGCAGTTCACGCGCCGGCGCGTGCTGGGCCTGGGCTTGGGGGCGCTCGGCGCGCAATGGCTCGGACCAGCGCGAGCCAACGAGGTCGGCGTCGCCTCGCACGGAATGTCGGCGTTCGGCGACCTGAAATATCCACCCGACTTCCAGCATTTCGACTACGTCAATGCGGCGGCGCCGAAGGGCGGGCTGTTTTCGCTGATCCCGGCCGTGCGCGCCTTCAATCAGTCCTACTTCACCTTCAATTCGCTGAACGCCTACATTCTCAAGGGCGAGGGCGCCCAGGGCATGGACCTGACCTTCGTATCGCTGATGGTGCGCGCCGGCGACGAGCCTGATGCGATGTATGGGCAGGCGGCAGCATCTGTGCAGATTTCACCGGACAAGCTGACCTATCGCTTCACGATTCGGCCGGAAGCGAGGTTTCATGACGGCTCAAAACTGACCGCGCATGATGCGGCCTTCTCGCTCACCGCGCTGAAGGAGAAGGGCCATCCGCTGATCATCGTCCAATTGCGGGATATGGTCAAAGCTGAAGCCGCAGACGACAACACGCTGGTCGTCACCTTCGCGCCCAAGCGGGCCCGCGACGTACCGCTTTTTGTCGCGAGCTTGCCGATCTTTTCTAAGGCTTACTACGCAAAGCAACCTTTCGAAGAGTCCACCCTCGAGACGCCGCTCGGCTCGGGGCCCTATAAGGTCAGGAAATACGAGGTCAATCGCTTCATTGAGTTCGAGCGCGTGAAGGACTGGTGGGCGGCCGACCTTCCGGTCAGCCGCGGTAGCTACAATTTCGACATCGTGCGTTATGAATTTTATCGCGATCGCGACGTAGCCTTCGAGGGATTTACCAGCAAAAATTACCTCTATCGCGAGGAGTTCACGGCGCGGATCTGGGCCACGCGTTATGATTTTCCCGCGATCAAGGACGGCCGCGTCAGGCTCGAGACCGTGCCGGACCAGACACCATCAGGCGGACAGGGTTGGTTCATCAATACAAGGCGCGACAAATTCAAGGATCCGCGCCTGCGCGAGGCGCTGATCTATGCCTTCGACTTCGAGTGGACCAACAAGACGGTCATGTATGGCGCCTATGCGCGCACGGTTTCGCCGTTCCAGAACTCCGACATGGTGGCCAGCGGGCCGCCATCTCCTGAGGAGCTGAAACTGCTTGAACCATTCCATGGCCAGGTCCCGGACGAGGTCTTCGGAGAGCCCTTCCTGCCGCCGGTGTCGGACGGGTCCGGACAGGACCGCGCGCTGCTGCGGAAGGCCCAGCAATTGCTCAACGAAGCCGGATTTCCGGTCAAGGACGGCAAGCGCTTGCTGCCGAACGGTGAAATCCTTACGATCGAATTCCTGCTCGATGAGCCCTCGTTTCAGCCGCATCACGCGACTTTCATCAAGAATCTCGCGGTGCTCGGAATCGAAGCCAACATCCGTCTTGTCGATGCCGTGCAATATCGCGCACGCGTGGAAGACTTCGATTTCGATGTCACGACCGAGCGATTGAGCCTGTCGGCGACGCCCGGCGACAGCCTGAGGCCGTATTTCTCGTCGCAGGCCGCCGCAACCAAGGGGTCGTACAATCTCGCTGGCGTCGCCGATCCTGCGATCGACGCGCTGATTGAAAAGGCCATCGGCGCCGAAACGCGAAAGGATTTGACCTTTGCCTGCCGCGCGCTCGATCGCGTGTTCCGCGCCGGTCGCTACTGGATACCGCAATGGAACGCGCAGACGCATCGGCTTGCCTATTGGGACTTGTTCGACCACCCCGAAAAGTTGCCGCGCTACCAGATTGACGTCTCATCCGTCGGCGAACGCGCGCTTTGGTGGTATGACGTCGCCAAGGCCGCGAAGCTCGAACAGGCGAAATAGTTCATGAGCGCCTACATCGCCCGCCGCATCCTGCTGATGATCCCGACCCTGCTCGGGATTCTGTTCGTGTCCTTCGTGGTCGTGCAGTTCGCGCCGGGCGGGCCTGTGGAACGCGTGATCGCACAGCTCTCCGGCGCCGACACCGGAGCAACCTCGCGAATTTCCGGCGGCGGCGGCGATCTGCGGCCAGTCGGGCCGACAAATGCCGCGGCCGATGTGGTCAATTCGAAATATCGGGGTGCGCAGGGGCTCGATCCGGAGTTCATCAAGAGCCTGGAGAAGCAGTTCGGCTTCGACAAGCCGGCGCCCGAACGTTTCGCGCTGATGGTGTGGAACTTCGCCCGCTTCGATTTCGGCAAGAGCTATTTCCGCGACATCAGCGTGCTGCAGCTGATCAAGGAGAAACTGCCGGTTTCGATGTCGCTCGGCATCTGGATGACGCTTCTGACCTATCTGATCTCGATCCCGCTTGGCATCCGCAAGGCGGTCCGGGACGGTTCGCCGTTCGATACCTGGACCTCGGCAATCATCATCGTCGGTTTCGCGATCCCCGGCTTTCTGTTTGCGATCCTGCTGATCGTCCTGTTCGCCGGCGGCTCCTTCTTCAATCTCTTCCCGCTGCGGGGGCTGACCTCGGACGGCTGGTCGAATTTCCCCTGGTACTGGAAAATCATCGACTATTTCTGGCACCTCACGCTGCCGTTGATCTCGATGTCATTGAGTGCTTTTGCCACAATGACCCTGCTGACCAAGAACTCGTTCCTCGACGAAATCCGCAAGCAGTATGTGATGACCGCGCGCGCCAAGGGCTGCAGCGAGCGGCAGGTGCTCTATGGCCACATCTTCCGCAACGCCATGCTGATCGTGATCGCCGGTTTTCCCGGCGCCTTCATTCACGCCTTCTTCTCCGGCTCGCTATTGATCGAAACCATTTTCTCGCTCGACGGTTTGGGCCTGTTGTCCTTTGAAAGCGTGCTCAACCGCGATTACCCGGTCGTGTTCGGGACGCTCTACATCTTTTCGCTGGTTGGTCTCGTGGTCAACCTGATCTCCGATCTCACCTACACGTGGGTCGATCCTCGAATCGACTTCGAGACGCGGGAGGTCTGATGACGATCACGGCCCCGCCGCCCGTCGAAAGCCCGACGCAACTGCCGCTCGGCAAGCCCGAGCCGGCGAAGGGCCGTCCCTCGCGCCCATCGTCGCTCAACAGCCGACGCTGGCAGAATTTCAAGGCGAACAAGCGGGGTTACTGGTCTTTCTGGATATTCTCGGTCCTGTTCTTCATCTCGCTGTTTGCCGAGCTGATCGCCAACGACCGCCCGTTCCTGATCAAGTTCGACGGCCATCTCTACTGGCCGGCTTTCATTACCTATTCGGAGACCACTTTCGGCGGCGACTTCGAGACCGCGACCGACTATCGCGATCCCTATGTGCAGAAGTTGATCGCGGACAAGGGCGGCACCATCGTCTGGCCGCCGATCCGCTATTCCTATGACACCCATAATCTGGATCTGCCGACGCCTGCACCGTCGCCGCCGACCTGGATGCTGACCGAGGCGCAGTACAGGGATATCGTGGTGAAGAAGCACCTCAACGGCTGCAGTGATCTCGAATATAACTGGCTCGGCACCGACGATCAGGGCCGCGACGTGGTCGCGCGACTGATCTATGGCTTCCGGATTTCGGTGTTGTTCGGCCTCTGCCTGACCATCGTGTCATCGATCATCGGCGTCGCCGCCGGCGGCGTGCAGGGCTATTTCGGCGGTTGGACCGACCTGGGGTTCCAGCGCTTCATCGAAATCTGGACCTCGATCCCCTCGCTCTATCTGCTTCTGATCCTGTCGTCGGTGCTGGTGCCGGGCTTCTTCGTGTTGCTCGGCATTCTCCTGCTGTTCTCCTGGGTCTCGCTGGTCGGTCTCGTGCGCGCCGAATTTCTGCGCGGCCGCAATTTCGAATATATCCAGGCAGCGCGGGCGCTCGGCATTTCCAACGCCGTCATCATGTTCCGCCATCTATTGCCGAACGCGATGGTGGCGACCATGACTTTCCTGCCGTTCATCGTATCCTCCTCGGTGATGACGTTGACCGCTCTTGATTTCCTCGGCTTTGGCCTGCCGCCCGGCTCGCCATCGCTCGGCGAGCTGCTGGCGCAGGGCAAGGCCAATATCCAGGCGCCGTGGCTTGGCTTCACCGGATTTTTCTCGGTCGCGATCATGCTGTCGCTTTTGATCTTCATCGGTGAGGCCGTGCGCGACGCTTTCGATCCACGCAAGACGTTCAGGTGAGCCTGATGGACGCCACCAACCAGCCGCTGCTCGATATCAGCGAACTTTCCGTGGCCTTTCACCAGCAGGGCGGCGGCACGCTTGCGGTCGATCGCATTTCATTCGAAATCAAACGCGGCGAGTGCGTGGCGCTGGTCGGCGAATCCGGTTCGGGCAAGTCGGTGAGCGCGCTGTCGATCCTGAAGCTGTTGCCGTACCCAGCGGCATCGCATCCGTCCGGAAACATACGTTTCAAGGGACGCGAGCTGCTCTCCTTGTCGGAGAACGAGATCCGCCGGATTCGCGGCAACGACATCTCGATCATCTTCCAGGAGCCGATGACTTCGCTCAATCCCTTGCACACGATCGAGGACCAGATCAGCGAAATCCTGCATCTGCATCGCGAGATCGGCTCCACCGCGGCACGCGCGCGGACGCTCGAGCTTTTGACCCAGGTCGGCATTCCCGAGCCGCAAACGCGGCTTGGAAGCTATCCCCACCAGTTATCGGGCGGCCAGCGTCAGCGCATGATGATCGCGATGGCACTTGCCAACGAGCCTGACCTGCTCATCGCCGACGAGCCGACCACCGCGCTCGATGTCACGGTGCAGGCGCAGATTCTGGCGCTGCTTGCGGACATTCGCGCGCGTACCGGCATGAGTCTTCTGTTCATCACCCACGATCTCGGCATCGTTCGTCGCATCGCCGACAGGGTTTGTGTCATGAATGGCGGCAAGATCGTCGAGCAGGGGCCGGTCGAGCAGGTTTTCACCGCACCCAGGCATCCCTATACCAGGGCGCTGCTTGCCGCCGAACCCAAACCCGACCCCGCGCCGCCGCGACCGAAGTCGCCGGTGGTGATGTCGGCAAGCGACCTGAAAGTCTGGTTTCCGATCAAGCGCGGGTTCCTGCGCTCGATCGTCGGATACATCAAGGCGGTCGACGGCGTCAGCCTGGCGGTCCGCAAGGGCGAGACGCTGGGCGTGGTCGGCGAGTCCGGCTCTGGAAAGACCACGCTCGGTCTTGCGCTGCTCCGGCTGATCTCTTCCGACGGCCCGATCGTCTTTCTCGGCCATAATATCCAGGGGCTGCGCTTCAAGGAGATACGTCCGTTCCGGCACGACATGCAGATCGTGTTTCAGGATCCGTTCGGCTCGCTCAGCCCGCGCATGTCGGTCGGGGACATCGTCGCCGAAGGCTTGAGCGTGCATCAAAAGGCGTTGTCGCGGGAACAGCGCGAGGCGAGAGTGATCAAGGCGCTGACGGATGTCGGGCTCGATCCGGAAACGCGGTTTCGCTATCCGCACGAATTTTCCGGTGGTCAGCGCCAGCGCATCTCGATCGCGCGCGCGGCGGTCCTGGAGCCGAGCTTCGTGGTCCTGGACGAACCGACCAGCGCGCTCGACATGCTGTTTCAGGCGCAGATGGTAGACCTGCTGCGCGAGCTGCAGCGCAAACGCGATCTCACTTACATGTTCATCTCGCACGACCTGCGCGTGGTCGCCTCACTCGCCAGCCATTTGATCGTGATGCGTCAGGGCAAGGTGGTCGAGGAGGGGCCGGCCTCGGAATTGTTCAAGGCGCCGAAAACCGACTATACCCGCGCGCTGTTTGCGGCAGCCTTTCGCAACGAGACGACGGCTGGCGGCGCGGTCGCGACCTGAAGCGATGGCTCCAGGTCGACCAGCCGAACACACTTTCAAAGCCGCTTGATTGCGAGAAGTTCGAGGCCCGTCTGGCTGATGCGGGCGACGGCATCGCTTGTGCTTTCGAGCACGGTCGCCATGTGATGGACGTTGGCATGCACGATGGTCGCTGCGTCGCGCGCGATGGCGACGTGGCCGTGCCAGAACAACAGGTCGCCGCGGCGGAGCCTCTTGCGTTCGGCGGCCTCGAGCGGATGGCCGAGCCCATCCTGTTGCATGTCGCTATCGCGCGGGCAACCGATGCCGGCGGCGTTGAGCGAAACCTGTACCAAGCCCGAGCAATCGATCCCAAGGCTGCTCTTGCCGCCCCAGAGGTAAGGCGTGCCAATGAAGCGCTCGGCTACCGCAACGAAATCGGCTTCCCGCCACGCGATCTCGGCAAGGTGCTGCTTCGGCAGAAACAGACCCTCGCTGGTGACGGCAAAATTGCCGTCCTCGCGCAGCACCGTCAGCGTGGACCCCATCGGCAGGGTCACAACCGGCGGCAGTTTGATCGAGGGGCCGCCAAAGCCAAAGGTCCGGATCGCGGTCACCCTGTGCGTCGGTGCCGCGCCGGGCTTGACGAGCGCGGAGTCGGGCAGCCAGCCGACATAGCCATCGCTGTTGAGCTGTCCCCAGGCCCAGCCTTCGCTGTTCCGATCGTAGACCGTCACCCGCTCGCCCCTGAGCGCCTGCGTCAACAGCATGGCATCGCCAAGGGGCCGCTCGCGCAGCGGCGCGATGGCATCGGCGACCTCGAAGGCCATGCCCTCGACAAAGCGCGCCGCCGCAACCTTGCCCTCGAGGTATTTCGCCGCAAGGTCTCCCCGCGAGGGCGTCAGGCGTGGATCATTCATGGCGCTCACCCGGCAAGTGGTAGATCGCGTCGAACGGGGATGGCACGCTTTGCTCGCCTTCAGTCGGGCGAGCAGACTTCGCAGAGTTTTCGCGCGGGCGCAATCGCCGTCGGCATCGCGGCCCGGTTCATTCGTCCCCTACACCGCACGCGGAGTTCGTGATAGATTTGCATCATTGTGGAGTTGGGAGGTTCTGATGGCAAGGAAAGCGACCAGGGGCCGGAAAGGTCTGGACAGGCGGCATCGCGATCGCACAGGGCAGATCGACAAAAAGCACGGCAATACGCGCGTCGGCGCGCTGCGCAAGACCTATGGGCAGCATTTTGCCAAGGGGCGTCGCAAAGATATGATGCTCAAGACCTTGCTCGCGGAGACCGGCATGGAGTCCTTGCACGCCTATCTGCGCAAGCATCACAAATAGGCGAAGTGCGGGATTATTGTTGCGCTAACACCGCTCTTTCAGATCAAAGCAGCACTTTCTTTTGCAGGAGAGCGCGATGGACGTTTTGCTGGGCGCGGTCGCATCCGTCGGTCATGCGATCGAGGGGGTGTTCACCTATGTCGAAAGCCACCACTGGATCTTCGGATTGGCTGCCTTGGGCTATATCTTCTATCTCCACGATCGCGCCGTGCACGCTCGCTTTGACGCGCTCGACAAGCGGATCGACGAAATCAGGAAGCGCCTTGCCATCGAGTTTTGAGCGGCGCGCCCTTCCGGGGTCTTGCCGCTTCGATTTATTAACCGCCCGTTAGGGTTAACAGTTTATTGCTGACGCGTTCGGGTCGATCCAGCGCGAGAGTTAAGTGCCCAGGCGTCAGCAGCCACGACGTTTTCAATCAGCGCTTGCGCGTCTGCTCGCGTCGGCGGCGATCAGCGCAATGCTGGTTGCCTCTCTCGCCGGCTGCCAGACCATGTCCGATATCACAGGCTCGCTTGCGAGCAACGCCGAAACGCAGCCTGCCGGCGATTCCCAGCACGCGGTCGAGGTCTACGCCGAGCGCTACCGTGCCAACGCCAAGGATGCCGAGGCGGCCCTGGCCTACGGCCAGGCGCTGCGCGCCAATGGCCAGCGCGCGCAGGCCACGGCCGTCCTCGAGCAGGCGACCCTGGCAAATCCCGGAAACAAGGCGCTATTGGCCGCCTACGGGCGTTCGCTCGTCGACAACGGAAATTTCCAGCAGGCGTTCGATGTCCTGTCCAAGGCGCATTCGCCCGACAATCCCGACTGGCGCATCCTGTCGGTGCAGGGCACGACGCTCGATCAGCTCGGCAGGCACGAGGAGGCGCGGCGCTATTATGAAAGCGCGCTGAAAATCGCGCCCGGCGAGCCCTCCGTGCTCTCCAACCTCGGACTGTCCTATATGCTGTCCCGCGACCTGCCGAGGGCAGAAGAGGTGCTTCGCCAGGCCTACGCCAATCCCAAGGCCGATTCGCGCGTACGTCAAAACCTGGGCCTCGTGGTCGGCCTGCAGGGTCGCTTTGCCGAAGCCGTGGACATCGTCAAGGCCGACCTGCCGCCCGAGGCGGCGGCGGCCAACGTCGCCTATCTGAAGGAAATGCTGAAGGGCAAGGACGGTCCCCGCGGCGGCCGCGGACAGATCCCGGTGGCGCAGCTCAATCGCGGCGATTGACGGCCGCCCCCGTGGCTGAGGCCGCGGGCCGCGCGCGCCGCGGCGGCGGCGCTACTGCATCGCGGCGATCTTGATGCCGGTCGGCCCGAGAATGACGACAAACAGCACGGGCAGGAAGAACAGGATCATCGGCACCGTCAGCTTCGGTGGCAGCGCTGCGGCCTTCTTCTCAGCCTCGTTCATGCGCATGTCGCGATTTTCCTGCGCCATTACGCGCAGCGCCTGGCCGAGCGGCGTGCCGTAGCGCTCGGATTGCTGGAGCGCCATGCAGACCGATTTTACGCCCTCAAGACCGGTGCGCTTGGCGAGGTTCTCATAGGCGACCTTGCGGTCCTGCAGATATGACAGTTCCGCCGTGGTGAGCGTGAACTCCTCCGATAGCGCAATCGACTGGCCGACGATCTCGGAGGAGACCTTGCGGAAGGCGGCCTCGATCGACATGCCCGACTCGATGCAGATCAAGAGCAGGTCGAGCGCGTCGGGGAAGGCGCGTTTGATCTGAAGCTGGCGCTTGGTGATCGCGTTCTTCAAAAACAGCATCGGCGCCTGCAGGCCGAGATAGGCGGCGCCGACGCAGATGCCGATCTTGACCGGCATGGATTTTTCCAGATGCGAGATCAGGAAGACGTAGACCACGGCGCCCACGAAGAGCACGATCGGCGCCACCGCCCGCGCAAACAGAAACGTAACGTAGGGTGCATGGCCGCGATAGCCGGCCATCACCAGTTTTTCCTGCGCGGATTCCTGTGCCAGCCATTTGGTCAGATTGAAATCTTCCACCACCTTGGCGACGATCTGCTTCGGCGTCTGGCGCAACGAGACCTTCTCGGACTTGTTGAGGCGATCGCGCTCGCGCTGGCGGATCCTCTCACGCTCGTTTGCGACCGCCTTCATGCGCTTGGCGAGGTTTTCGCCGGCGATTAGCGGCATGATCAGCGTGTAGGCCGTCGCGCTCACCGCGATGGCGGCGAGCAACATGGAGACGAAGTGGGGGTCGTGGATCTTGTCGGTGAGAAATTCGATCATGGCGCACCGTCAGAAGTCGAAATTGATCATTTTTTTCATCACCATCACGCCGATGGACATCCAGATCACGCAGCCGACCAGCATCAGTTGGCCGGTCGGATGAGTCCACAACAACGAGATGTAGGCCGGCGTGGTGAGATAGACCAGGATCATGACGATCGGGGGCAGGGCGCCGATGATGCCGGCCGATGCCTTGGCTTCCATCGACATCGCCTGAATCTTCTCAGCCATCTTCTTGCGGTCGCGCAGCACCTTGGACAGGTTGCCGAGAGCTTCCGAAAGGTTGCCGCCCGACTTTTGCTGGATCGCCACGACGATGCCGAAGAAATTTGCCTCCGGCACTGGCATCCTCTCGTAGAGGCGGGCGCAGGCGTCGCCAAGCGGCATGCCGATCGCCTGGGTTTCGATGATCGTGTTGAATTCGCCGCGGAGTGGTTCGGGCGATTCGGCGGCGACTACCTTGATCGATTCGAACAACGGCAGGCCCGCCTTGATGCCGCGGACGATCACGTCGACCGCATCCGGCAGCGCCTTCAGAAAAGCCTTCTCGCGGCGCTTCTTCAAAAAGCTCAGGCCCCACCGGGGGAGACCCAAGCCACCGCTGAGGCCAAGACCAAGAGCCCCAAGAAGTTGCGGCCTGCAAACATCCCGATCGCGAAGAAGACGAGGCCAAGAACCGCCGACACGATGAAGAATTTCTGCATCGACCAGTCGAGGCCCGCCTGGGTGATGCGTTTGCTGAGCGTTACTTTGTTCGCCTTCTCGTGGCGCGCCTCGA
>Ga0306919_10001254_pt1 | contig 12086 bp, 9 predicted proteins | sample flu12Cox44000172_FD_203764 | JGI IMG/M metagenome (GOLD analysis project Ga0306919, IMG submission 203764) | Lab enrichment of tropical soil microbial communities from Luquillo Experimental Forest, Puerto Rico - flux4day.12C.oxic.44.000.172 (v2)... | ecosystem: Environmental > Terrestrial > Soil... | reverse complement strand
AGCACCGTGGTCTTGCCGCAGCCGGAGTGGCCGATGATGCAGACGAATTCGCCGCGCGCCATCGACAGCCACAGCTCCTCGAACACCGTCGTGCTGCCGCCGCCCGGCGCCGGAAAGCGCTTGCTGATGCCTTCGATCGATATGAATTTATCGGTCATGGGGCTACACAGCGCATTGAACAATGTGCGCCATCGCCAGCCTCACTCCGGAAACGTTACCAGCCGCGTCGCGCGCGCGAGAATCTGGTCGAGCACCATGCCGACGACGCCGATCACCAGGATCGCGGTGATCACGTTGGTGATGGAGAGGTTGTTCCATTCGTTCCACACGAAGTAGCCGATGCCGGTGCCGCCGACCAGCATCTCGGCCGCCACGATCACCAGCCATGCTATGCCGATGGAAATGCGCATGCCGGTGAGGATCGTGGGCGCCGCCGCCGGCAGAATGATGGTGAAGGCGCGGCGGAAGGTGCCGACTTCGAGCGTGCGCGCGACGTTGAGCCATTCCCTGCGCACTGCGGCGACGCCGAACGCCGTGTTGATCAGCATCGGCCACAGCGAGCAGATGAAGATCACGAAGATAGAGGACAGGTTCGAGTCCTTGATGGTGTAGAGTGCGAGCGGCATCCAGGCGAGCGGCGAGATTGGCTTGAGCACCTGGATGAAGGGATCGAGCGCCCGACTCATCAGCGGCGACATGCCGATGAGGAAGCCGATCGGGATCGCCACCGCCACCGCGATGAGATAGCCCGTCATCACCCGCGCGATCGAATAGGCGAGCTGGATGCCGAGCCCCTTGTCGTTCGGCCCGTTGTCATAGAACGGCCGCTTCAGGTGGTCCCACAGCTTGGCCCCGACGTCGAGCGGCCCGGGCATCGCCGACTTGCCCTGGGTCGCGGTCGCGCCCATGAGCTTGGCATATTCCGGATCCATGCTGGCGGCGGGGCCGCTGCCCATGGTGGCGAGGTGCCACACGCCGACGAACAGGCCGAACAGCAACAGCGACACCAGCGCTGCGCGCCACGTCATTCCCATGGTCCGTCTCCCGGCGAAACGGTTGTGCCCTCAAACGCGCTTGATCGCGAAGCTCCTGAGATAGTCGTCGGGCTGCGCCGGATCGAACTCTTTGCCCATGACTTTGAAGCTCTTCGAGTTGGTGGTCGGCGGCGCGAGCCCGACCTCCTTCATGAGCTTGGCGGTGTCGGTGGCGAGGTAGACCTGCTCGGCCACCGCCTTGTAGTCGACGTCGCCCTTGATCTGCCCCCAGCGCTTCATCTGGGTGAGGATCCAGATCGCGAACGATTGCCAGGGGAACGGATCGAAATCGATCCGGTCCGGAACCCGCTTCACGTTGCCGAGCCCGTCGGCGAAGGTGCCGGTGAGCACCTGCTCGACCACCGTCACCGGCTGGTTGAGGTAGTTCGCCGGCGCGATTGCCTCGGCGATCTGCTTGCGGTTCTCCTGCTTGGTCGCAAATGCGGTCGCGTCGATGATCGCCTTGAGCAGGGCGGCATAGGTGTTCGGCGAGCCGGTGACGAATTCCTTCGACGCGGCGAAGGCGCAGCACGGATGCCGGTCCCAGATGTCCTTCGACAGGACGTGGATGAAGCCGACGCCGTCGTAGACCGCGCGTTGATTGACCGGGTCGGGCGCGAGAAACCCGTCGATATTGTCGGCGCGCAGGTTGGCCACCATCTCGGGCGGCGGCACCGCGCGGATCTGGATGTCCTGGTCGGGGTCGATGCCGTGCTCGGCGACGTAATAGCGCAAGAGATAATTGTGCATGGAGTAGTCGAACGGCACCGCGAACTTGAAGCCCTTCCACGACTTCGGATCGCGCTTGTCCTTGTGCTTGATCGCGAGCGTGATGGCCTGGCCGTTGATGTTCTCCACCGCCGGCATGGTGTAGGGGATCGGGTTCGAGCCCGCGCCGAGCGTGATCGCGAGCGGCATCGGCGAGAGCATGTGGGCGGCGTCGTATTCCTTGTTGAGGGTCTTGTCGCGGACGACCGCCCAACCGGCGGTCTTGATCACCTCCACGTTCAATCCGTGCTTGCTGTAGAAGCCCATGGGATGGGCCATGATGATCGGCGTGGCGCAGGTGATCGGGATGAAGCCGACCTTGAGATCCTTCTTCTCGATCGCGCCGCCCTGCGCGAACACCTCGGTCGCGGTCTTGAGCGGGAAAAGCTGTGAGAGCGCGGCAAGCGCGGTCGAGGCGCCGACCGATTTGAGGAACGCGCGGCGCGCGGCGTCCTTCGGAAAGACGGCGCGCATCACGGCGGATGCGACGATCCCTTGGTAGCGCCCGTCCTCGCTCTCGACCGGCGCGCATTGGAGCTGCAATTGCGCGTCGTGCTCGGCCTGACTGCGATGCCGCCCGCAACTGCATCCCGTCCGATTGAGCCGGCGCTCGGGATCGAAGGGGTTGTCGAAGGTCGACATGGCGGCGCGCTCCAGCGTTGTGCCGGCGGGGAGCACCGGCATTCGTCCACGAATTAGCAATGGACGTGCCAATCCATCGGTTTGGAGGGGCCGCGATTTCCCCCATCGGTCCGCCCTCCGCGGGCGAGAATCGCAACTGGGCGCCTGTTTGTTAGGCAATCGCTGAAGTTTCGAGCAGAACGGCGTGAAGGCCGTGGGTCGGCGCAGGCGTCGCCGGGCCGTGAGCGGGGCGCATCTCTCGCTTGGGGAAGGCCGGCGCTGCCCATGGTTTAGGCGCGTTCTCGCGAATTCCGCCCGCAACGCCCCTGACCGCGCCGCGGTGCCGCGCCGATTTTGCATCTGCGTCAGCGGGTTGGGAGCGACCTCATTCGTCGCCCGGTTCTGGCATGACCTTTGCGGAACCGGGCGCAGACAGCCGCTGCGATTGGGAGGTTGCCATGAAGCGTCGCGAATTCCTCAAATCGATGACCGCATTGGCGGCGGGCAGCGTGCTGCCGGCGGCGCCTGCGATCTGGTCGCCGGCCAAGGCGCAGTCGCGCCAGGAGACGTTGCTCATCGTCTCCGAGAGCGGCCCCAACAACATCGACATCCACGGCGTGGGCACCAACGTCCCGGGCTACGAAGTATCCTGGAATTGCTACGACCGGCTCATCAGCCACGAGATGAAAACGCTGCCGAACGGCGCCCAGTATTACGATCGCGACAAGTTCAAGCTCGAACTCGCCGACGACATGAAGATCGGTGGCATGTCGGTCACCTTCAAGCTGAAGAAGAACGCGGTCTTCCAGGACGGCACGCCGGTGACAGCCAAGGACGTCAAGTGGTCGCTCGACCGCGCCGTCACCGTCGGCGGCTTCCCGACCTTCCAGATGGGCGCGGGCTCGTTGACCAAGCCGGAACAATTCGTGGTCGTCGACGACAACACGATCCGCGTCGATTTCCTGCGCAAGGATCGCCTCACGCTGCCGGATCTCGCGGTGATCGTGCCCGCGATCTACAACTCCGAGCTCGTCAAAAAGCACGCCAACGAAAAGGATCCCTGGGGCCTCGAATACACCAAGCAGACCACCGCCGGCAGCGGCGCCTACCGAGTGGTGAGCTGGAACGCCGGCACCGAGGTCATCCTCGAACGCAACGACAAGTGGGTTGGCGGGCCGCTGCCGAAGGTGAGGCGCATCGTCTGGCGCATGGTGCCCTCCGCCGGCAACCGGCGCGCGCTACTCGAGCGCGGCGATGCCGACATTTCCTACGATCTGCCCAACAAGGATTTCGTCGAGCTCAAGGATTTGGGCAAGCTCAACATCGTCTCGACGCCGTATTCCAACGGCATCCAATACATCGGCATGAACGTGAAGAATCCGCCGTTCGATAATTTGAAGGTGCGGCAAGCCGTCGCCTACGCGATTCCCTATCAGAAGATCATGGACGCGGTGCTGTTCGGCCTCGCCAAGCCGATGTTCGGCGCACCCGCGGACGCGCCGACCGAGGCCGCCTGGCCGCAGCCGCACAAGTACAACACCGACATCGCCAAGGCCAAGGCACTGCTCGCCGAGGCCGGCTACCCCAACGGTTTCGAGACCACGCTGTCGTTCGATCTCGGCTTTGCCGGCGTCAACGAGCCGCTCTGCGTGCTCACCCAGGAGAGCCTCGCCCAGATAGGCATCAAGTGCACGATCAACAAGATTCCCGGCGCGACCTGGCGCACCGAGCTCAACAAGAAGGTGTTGCCGCTCTACACCAACGTGTTCTCGGGTTGGCTCGACTATCCCGAATACTTCTTCATCTGGTGCTATCACGGCAAGAATTCGATCTTCAACACCATGAGCTATCAATCGAAGGAGCTCGACGCGTTGATCGACGGCGCCGTGACCGCGGCGGCGGAGGGCGACAAGGCGGCCTACGACAAGGACGTCAAAGGCTTCGTCGATCTCGCCTTCGCCGACATGCCGCGCATCCCGCTCTATCAGCCCTTCGTCAACGTCGCGATGCAGAAGAACGTGTCGGGATATCAGTACTGGTTCCACCGCCGGCTCGACTACCGTGCGCTGGTGAAGGGGTGAGCGGCTTCCCGCGAACTCGCTCTGCTCCCTCCCCCGCTCGTGGGGGTGGGGTGGGGTGGGGGTGGCTGGGAATGCTCTATCCCATGGCGTGCCCCCTCCCTGTCCCTCCCCCGCAAGCGGGGGAGGGGACGATGTGGCACCGGTCGTCGTCGCCCCATGAACGGTGGTTCTATGTGGCGGAAACGACTCGAGCTGAACGAGATCCATCATGCTGATGATGGTCCTCAAGCGCATGCTGATCGCCGTGCCGAGCCTCATCGGCGTGGTGATCGTGACCTTCCTGCTCACGCGGGCGCTGCCCGGCGATCCCGCGGCCTATTTCGCCGGGCCCGCCGCCACCAAGGAGGCGATCGAGCAGATCCGCGTGAAGCTCGGCCTCGATAAGCCGCTCTACCTGCAATTCATCCGTTACATCGGCGATTTGGCGCGCGGCGACCTCGGCAACTCGCTCACCACCGGGCAACCGGTCGGATACGAGATCAAGACGCGTCTGTCGGCCTCGGCCGAGCTCACTCTGCTCGGGCTGATGGTATCGATGGCGATCGCCGTGCCGCTCGGAATTCTGGCGGCGACGCGGCCGAACTCCATCATCGACCATCTCTGCCGCGTGATCTCGACCGCCGGGGTGTCGCTGCCCGTGTTCTTCACCGGGCTGATCCTGATCTACGTCTTCTACTATCTGCTCGGCTGGGCGCCGGCGCCGCTCGGACGGCTCGACGTCTTCTTTAGTCCGCCGCCGCACGTGACCGGCTTCTATCTCATCGACAGCCTGATCGCGGGCGATGGCGAGGTGTTCGTCGCCAGCCTCAAGCAACTGGTCCTGCCGGCGCTCACACTCGGCATCTTCTCGCTCGCGCCGATCGCGCGCATGACGCGCGCCTCTATGCTCGCCGTGCTCGCATCCGACTTCGTGCGCACCGCGCGCGCGAGCGGGCTCGCGCCGTTTACCGTGGTCGTCACCTACGCCTTCCGCAACGCCATGCTGCCGGTCATCACCACGCTCGGCATGGTGTTTTCCTTCCTGCTCGGTGCCAACGTGCTGGTCGAGAAGGTGTTCGCCTGGCCTGGCATCGGTTCGTTCGCGGTCGAGGCGCTGATCGCGTCGGATTTTGCGCCGCTGCAGGGCTTCGTGCTCACCATGGCGGTGATGTATGTCGCGCTCAACCTCTTGATCGACGTGCTCTACGGCCTGATCGATCCGCGCGTGAGGATCGAGGCATGAGCAAAGCGGAACGCGCCCAGTCTCTGGCTCAGCTAGAGGCTCATGTTGCGGAATCCCACGCCAAGCCGACGAGCGCGCACAACACTGGCTTTTCCGGCGCGTTGCGGCACGCCCGTTACATTCTGGGCGAGAACGCGGTGACCGGTTTCGCCTTCGCGCTGTTTCTCGTGATCGTGCTCGCGGCCTTGCTCGGTCCTTATCTCCTGCCCTATGACCCGCTCGCGAGCGATACGGCGGCGGCGCTCAAGGCGCCGTCGGCGGCGCATTGGTTCGGGACCGACCAGCTCGGCCGCGACGTGTTCAGCCGCGTCGTGGTGGCGACGCGGCTCGATTTTTTCATCGCCGTCGCCTCTGTCGCGCTGGTCTTTCTCATGGGCGGGCTCGCCGGCGTCGCCGCCGGATTTTTCGGCGGCTGGACGGATCGCGTCGTCGGCCGCATCGCCGACACGATCATGGCCTTCCCGCTGTTCGTCTTGGCCATGGGCATCGTCGCCGCGCTCGGCAACACCGTGCAGAACGTGGTGTTGGCGACCGCGATCGTGAATTTCCCGCTCTATGCGCGCGTCGCGCGCGCCGAAGCCAACGTCCGCCGCGAGGCCGGCTTCGTGCAGGCGGCGCGGCTCTGCGGCAACGGCGAGATCCGCATCCTGCTCGCTCAGATCCTGCCGAACATCATGCCGATCATGGTGGTGCAGATGTCGCTGACCATGGGCTACGCCATCCTCAACGCCGCCGGCCTCTCCTTCATCGGCTTGGGCGTGCGTCCGCCGACCGCCGAATGGGGAATCATGGTGGCGGAAGGCGCGGCGTTCATGGTCTCCGGCGAATGGTGGATCGCGTTCTTTCCCGGCGCCGCGCTCATGGTCGCGGTGTTCTGCTTCAACCTGCTCGGCGATGGGCTGCGCGACATCGTCGATCCGCAACGGCGCACCTGAGGCAGCCGATGACCGAAACGGTTCCTCTCCTCGATGTTGCGGACCTCACCGTCGAATTCTCGACGCGGCGCGGCATCGTGCGCGCGGTGGAGCACGTCGATGTGCGCATCGCCAAGGGCGAGACCGTCGGCATCGTGGGCGAGTCCGGCTCCGGCAAATCGGTCACCTCCTATGCGGTGATGCGCATCCTCGATCGCGCCGGACGCATCGCCGAGGGAGCGGTGCATTTCACCGGCCTCGACGTGTGCGCCGCCAGCGAGGATCAAATGCGCAATCTGCGCGGACGCGAAATGTCGATGATCTTCCAGAATCCGCGCGCGGCCTTGAACCCGATCCGCAAGGTCGGGCGCCAGATCGAGGACGTGCTGGAGCAGCATTCGCAGGTGGATTCCTCCGCGCTCACGGACAAAGCGATCGAAATGCTCGACCAGGTCCGCATCGCCCGCCCGCGCGAGCGCTACCACGCCTATCCGTTCGAGCTCTCGGGCGGCATGTGCCAGCGCGTGGTGATCGCGCTCGCGCTCGCCTGCCGTCCCCAGCTCCTCATCGCCGATGAACCGACGACCGGACTCGACGTGACGACGCAGAAGACGGTGATGGACCTCATCGTCGAGCTCACCAAGCAGCGCGGCATGTCGACGATTCTCATCACCCACGACCTGGGCCTCGCCGCTACCTATTGCGACCGCGTGGTGGTGATGGAGAAGGGCCGCGTGGTGGAGACCGCGCCCTCGCGCGAGATTTTCACCGCGCCGTCGCATGCCTATACCCGCAAGCTCATGCGCGCGACGCCGCGTCCCGGCGTGTCGCTGTGCGATCTGTTGCCCGAAGACGAGCGTTCGTGCGGAATGGAGTCAGCGCAACCACAAGCTCGGTCTGCTCCCTCCCCCCTTGTGGGGGAGGGTTGGGGAGGGGGGTCGTCGTTGTGGCACGAGGCACGTCCGCCCACTCTGACCCCCACCCCTAACCCCTCCCCACAAGGGGGAGGGGAGCCCACCGAGTCCGCAGCGCGATCCAACGGTAAAAACGCCGTGCCGCTGCTGGTGGTGGAGAAGCTGGTCAAGGAATACCCGCGCAAGGGAGTTGCAGGCTTCGCGAAAATCCTCCAGCGCAAGCCGGCGCCGCAGCCCGAGACCTTCCGCGCGGTGGACGGCGTCAGCTTTACCATCAACCGCGGCGAGAGCGTGGGCTTGGTCGGAGAGTCCGGCTGCGGCAAGTCGACGACCTCCACGATGGTGATGCGCCTCATCGACAAGAGCGACGGCGTCATCATGTTCGACGGCGAGGATATCGGCGCGATCGCGGCCAAGGCGTTCGCCAAGCTGCCGCTGCGCCGGCGCATCCAGATGGTGTTCCAGGACCCGACCGACAGCCTCAATCCCCGCTTCACCGCCGCGCGCGCCATCGCCGACCCGATCTTGCGGCTGACCGACGTGAAGGGACGCGCGGCGGTGCGCGCGCGCTGCGAAACGCTTGCCCGCCAGGTCGGCTTGCCGCTCGATCTGCTCGACCGCTTTCCGCATCAGCTTTCCGGCGGACAGAAGGCGCGCGTGGGCATCGCGCGGGCGATCGCGCTCAGCCCCGATCTCGTCATTCTCGACGAACCAACGGCGGCGCTCGACGTGTCGGTGCAGGCGGTCGTGCTCAATTTGCTGCAGGAGCTCAAGGACTCGCTGGGGATGAGCTACCTATTCGTCTCCCACGATCTCAACGTGGTGCGCCTGTTGTGCGATCGGGTCATCGTCATGCAGGCGGGACGCATCGTCGAGCAGGGGGCGACCGACGAGATTCTCGTTTCGCCGCAAGCGCAATATACTCGCGACCTCCTGGCCGCCATTCCCCACCCGACCTTCGCGTAGCGGATGTAAAATAGCCGTTCCGTTCGTCCCCGCGAAAGCGGGGACCCAGGTTGGGTTAAGACTGGATTCCCGCTTGCGCGGGAATGAGCGGTGGAGAGACTTCGGAGCAGAACGCAAATGACCAAGCGAGTCAAATCGAGCAAAAGCAAAGCTAAGACGCCGCGCGCAAGAGCAAAAACCCGCGCCAGGCCGATGCTCCCCAAGAGGGGCCGCAAAATTCCCCAGCGCGATCTCCTCGATAGCTTCGTCGACGCGGCGGCGCACGCGCTCGATCTTAAGCTCGAGCCGGCATGGAAGGGCGCGGTCAAAACCAATCTCGAAGTGACGCTCGCGCTCGCGGCTCTGTTCGCGGAATTCCCGCTGCCGGACGACGCCGAGCCGGCGCCGGTCTTCTCGGCCTAGTCGGCCTAGGGCGCGCTTCTGATGGACACCGCCTGGGCGTACGCGAGCGAGATTGCGGCTGCCGTTTGCGACGGCCGCGTCAGCGCGGTCGCGGTCGCCCGCGCGGCGCTGGCGCGGATCGCGAAACATGATCGCGTGCTCAACGCGTTCACCGCCGTCACCGAGGAGCGCGCGCTCGCCAAAGCTGCGGCGCTCGACGCTGAGCGTGCGCGCGGCCGTCGGCTCGGCCCGCTCGCCGGCGTGCCGTTCGCGGTCAAGAATTTGTTCGACATCGGCGGGCTGCCGACGCTTGCCGGCTCGAAGATCAACCGCGACCGCGCGCCGGCCAAGCGGGACGCCACCGTCATCGCACGCCTAGAAGCCCACGGCGCCGTGCTCGTGGGCGCGCTCAACATGGGCGAATACGCCTACGACTTCACCGGCGAGAACGTGCACTACGGCGCCTCGCGCAATCCGCACGACGTGGGCAGGATGACGGGCGGTTCCTCCGGCGGCTCGGGCGGCGCGGTCGCCGGCGGTCTCGTGCCGATCGCGCTCGGCTCCGATACCAACGGGTCGATCCGCGTGCCGGCCTCGCTGTGCGGGATTTTCGGCCTGAAGCCGACCTACGGCCGGCTTTCGCGCGCCCACACGTTTCCCTTCGTGGCAAGCCTCGATCATGTCGGACCGTTGGCGCGCAGCACGCGCGATCTCGTGCTCGCCTATGACGCGATGCAGGGCCATGACGACGATGATCCGGTCTGCGCGCAGCGTCCGGCGGAGGCGGTTGCGCCGCTGCTCGAGCGCGGCAGCGCGGGCCTGCGCATCGCTATCGCCGGCGGTTACTTTCGCGCCGGCGCGTCGGCGCAGGCGCAAACCGCGCTCGCCCACGTCGCCGCCGCGCTCCGCGTGACCAACGAGATCGAGCTTCCCGAAGCGAAACGCGCGCGCGCCGCGGCCTATGTCATCTCCGCCAGCGAAGGCGGCGCGCTTCACCTCGGCCGCCTGCGCGCGCGCGGGCGCGACTTCGATCCCGCCGTGCGCGACCGCCTGATCGCGGGTGCCATGATCCCCGCTGCGCATGTCGTCAAGGCGCAGAAATTTCGCCGTTGGTATCGCGAGCAAGTGCTCGCCTTGTTCGCTCATGTCGACGCCGTGCTCACGCCGGCGACGCCTTGCACCGCGCCCGCGATCGGCCAGCGCACCTTCGTGCTCGACGGCGTCGAGCTTCCCGTGCGCGCCAATCTCGGCATCTACACCCAGCCGATCTCGTTCATCGGCCTGCCGGTGGTGGCGGTGCCGGTGCCGCTGCAACCATTGCCGGTCGGCGTGCAGATCATCGCAGCGCCGTGGCGCGAAGACGTCGCGCTGCGGATCGCCCATGCGCTCGAACAGGCGGGAATCGCTGCCGCCACCAGACCGTCGCTCGCAGGAGCGGCGTGATGGCTACAAGACTTCGAGCGGTCGAGCCTGCTCACCTCTCGCATGATTGGAGAACATAACAAAAACATCAATGCCCGACGGCCGGAAAACGTGCCGAATGTCCCTGCGCGGGAAATGCTTCCGGGGTTCCCTCGATTCGGACCGAACAAATTTAATTTCCCTGAGCGCGAAAGGTTCCGCTCGCGAACCAAAATAAACGACTGGCCTCGTTTGTGAATTCGGCACACCCTTACGCGATCACCGTCAGCCGGCACAGCAGCGGTCATGCCCCGTCCTCGCCAGCCTGATCCATCGCCCCCGCCGCCCGTTTGGATCTGCCCCTCTTGTCAGAAGCTGATGCGCCTCCGCGCCATCGAAGTCGCGAATGGAGAGGAACGAATCAAGCTTGCGTGCGCGGCGTGCGGCGCGGAGGCGGCGCAAACCAACGTGCTGTCGGAGTAACTCTTCGAAACGCCTGTCCGCCGCCCTGGCGTCAATTGGCGGCGATCTCTCGCAGCAGCGTCGGCCGCAGGAAGAAACCGCCGGTGTTGAAGGGCTGATCGTGGGGCACGGGCAGGAGCAGCCAAAAGTGGTGGCGAGGAAGCAGCCGCCGGCGAGCGAGGTTGCGCCGACGTTAAGGGCGCGCGCTCCAGAGCATGCGCCGCAGCACGTCATTGCGCTTGACGATGTGGTGACGCAGCGCGGCGACGATATGGATGAGCACCACCGCGGCGAGCACATAGGCGAGAACCATGTGCGACTCTTCGATCCACTGCCGCGCCGACCGATCCACTGCGGTAACCAGCGGCGGTACGTCGATCCCGAGCAAATCTTTGGTCATGGGAACGCGAAACGTCGTCGCGACCATCCAGCCCGTGAGCGAGACTACGAACATCAGGACGTAGAGGCCGACGTGCGCCACGCGCGCGGCAATCTGCTCACACCGTTGCAGATCGGCAGGAGGTTCCGGCACCGGGTTGAGCCATCGCCACAGCAGCCGCAGGATCAATAAGACAAACAGATCGTATCCCAGCGCCGAGTGCCAGGCATAATTGGCGAGCCGCTCCGGCCGCGGAGTCATATGCGTCATCCACCAGCCATGAACGAGCAGGATCAGGATCATCGCGGCGCCGACCCAGTGAAGGACCTTCGCAAGCCAGCCCCAATCCGTTTTTGAATTGCGCGTCATGATCGCCGTTTCACCGTTGACATCAAAGCAAGTCTAGTCGCTCTGATCTTGGCGCAATCAAGGAAGCAATGCCCGGGAGCCAAATGTCGACGTCATCGGCGCCGATCTTACCGAAGCGACGTCGGACGAATGTCGGCTCATTGAACGGGAGCGGACGGCCCGGCTTTACGTTCGACGTGACGCGTTTGACGCAAAGCGGAGATGTCTTGCAGCACGCCCAAGGTCGATGCTTTGGCCGTCGTTCGCTGCGCACGCGTTGCGGGCGCTTGGGCGCTTGCGACTTGCTTTGAAGCGCGGGCTCCTAGTTTCGCCGCCTGGAGACGCGGCCTCGGAACGGGGACCCGATCAGCTTGCGCGCTCGCCACGGCCGCGTCGGAGCGCTCACCCGCCGGCGGTTCGGCCTTGGGAGTCGCCGGCGCAACGGCGACAACCTGCGCGCGATCCTGCACGCCATCCTGATGCGCGTCGTCTTGATGCGCACCGTTTGCTTCCGCGACGATCGGCGCCGCCCGTTGCGTCGAAGCGCGCGAAATATGCTCTTCGATCAACTGCCGCATGCGGGCGTCGCGCGCGC
>Ga0306919_10001248_pt1 | contig 12109 bp, 20 predicted proteins | sample flu12Cox44000172_FD_203764 | JGI IMG/M metagenome (GOLD analysis project Ga0306919, IMG submission 203764) | Lab enrichment of tropical soil microbial communities from Luquillo Experimental Forest, Puerto Rico - flux4day.12C.oxic.44.000.172 (v2)... | ecosystem: Environmental > Terrestrial >... | reverse complement strand
CGGTTCGACTGGCACTACTGCGCCCGGTTCAACAAGAACTACGCGGCCTACATCCGCGGTGAGGCCATGCGGATCGGGGAGGACAGCGATGAGTTCAGGCTCAACTACAGGTTGGAGTGGCTCCTGGAACGGGGCATGTTGGTCACAGAGACTCGTATGGACGAGCTTGGTGACCCCACCATGCCCATCGTCCAGAGCTACTGGCGTTCTCCCCTGGTGGCCGGCATAGATTTTGCCCGCCGCATGGACTCCACCGTGGTCACGGTGCTTTTCGTAGACTGGGACCGACCGGACGAACTGGGGCTATACGACTGTCGCATCCTGAACTGGCTGGAGATGCACGGGGAAGAATGGGAGGATCAGTACTGGCGGATCGTGGATTTCTTCAGCAACTACTCCATCGTGGCCTGCGGCGTTGACGCTCAAGGAGTTGGCGACGTAGCTGCTGATCGGCTGAAGCGACTGCTGCCACGTATCCAGGTGGAACCACTGTCGTCACAGATCCAGGATCAAAGTGCCAGGTGGAAGCACCTCCAGCAGTTACTCCAGCGGGGCTTGCTGTCGTGGCCGGCGCATCCCAGGGCCAAGCGGACCAAGACCTGGCGTCGGTTCCGAACCCAGATGGTGGATGTGGAGAAGACTTACAAGGGTGCTCACCTCGTGGTAGCTGCCCCGAACGAGGCCGGCGTGCATGACGACTACGTCGATTCACTGTCCTGCGCCACCATCATGTCCCAGGTGTTGATGGTCCCTGAGGTTGAGATCCAGTCGACCCCGTGGGCGGCTGGGGCGCGTCGGGCGAGGACTGCTCGTCCTCGTCAGCGCCGACAGCCGGCTTAGCCGCGGCGTCGGAGCCGATGGCCCGGTTCATCGAGGTGTTATGTGCCCAGGTCTCGGACGCGCTCACGCCTCCAGGCTAGCTGGAGGCGTGTTCACCCTGGTACGTCGGTTTGGTGAGGGGAGATGGGGACTGGCTCGGCACGACGAGGTACGGCGAGGCATGGCCCGTCGGGTGGTCTAGGGGGGAAGTGCCGCACAGCCTAGCCTGAGATACAACCCGACGAGGGAGGAAAGCCGATGAGTTTGGCCCCCGAACCGCAGTTTCCCGAACGCGGCCGGTACGCCTACGACGAGACCATGGGGCCGAACGCCCCAGGTGGGCGCGGCCCGCTGCGATTCGAGGAGGGTTTGAGTACTGACACCGACATTCCCACCGACTTCCAGCGGGGCATGATCGAGTTCATGGTCAGCGCCCCTGGCCGCATAAATCACGTCGACCCTCAGGTGCAGTTCAAGATGCCCGACGAGACCATGCAGGAGCGGGCACACGTCGGCTCGGCAGCCTGGATCGACGCCCCCACAATGCTGGGTGAGTTCGCCCACGGCTCATTTACTGACCAGGCTGAGGTCCGCTACGAGGAGGTGTTCCGCTCGGGCGGTATCCAGAAGAGGCGGTCTCCCGAAGTCGTCACCGACTGATCATGGCCCTGGAGGAGGGCCGGAAGGTCCGCATCCTGACCCATGCTGTCCAGCACTACGGAGCCAACCCAGAGGAGGTCAAGACCGCCCTCGATGACCCGAACGTGGGTTGGGACGAGAAGCAGAGCGACAGGACACTCGGCCAGGCCGCGGCCATGTACGCCAACACCAAGGGCGGGAGGCACAACTGGTAATGGATCTTCGCCCAGACCTCTTCCCTGACCGCCGGCAAGAAGGCCGGCGCACCGCTCCCGTCAGTCACGCGGCTGAGGCCCAGGGTCCAGTCAGGGCCGGTCCCAGGGGTACGAGCCTGATAGCTGCCCAGTGCAAGCAGTGTGGCGCTGACGTGGTACGTGGCAGGGGGGCCTGGCGACACTCCACCTGGGGAGGGTCGTGAACAAACGCTCCAGCGTTCCTGGCCCTCATGAGATGGCCGCTATGGCCCAGGGCACTGGCACGCCGCGGCCTGCTCGTGCCGGCAGCTTCGACAAGGAGCCAGGCCAGTACACCCAAGAGGACTACCAGGCCCACGGCTGGCTCGATCCCAAGTGGTCCCAGGAGGAGCACTTCCCTACCCACGCCACGATGCAGGAGAAGCAGCGCACTCAGGGGAGGTTGGATCTAGGCCAACAACACACTCCCATCGACATGAAGCGCCAGGCGACCTGGGACGACCTCCCTGACCATGTTCGGGCCGGTGTCGAGGCCGATGTTCACAAGAGGCTCGGGCTGCACTTCGGTGACATCGTCCATCACTACGGAGCCGATCTCGACAACGCTTACATCCGCGCCCACAACCGCGGTTCCAACGTCGCTACCGGCCAGGACTACTACACCGGAGGGCCTGGTACTGACCAGCGTAGGAGCGGCCAGCTTGCTGCTCACCTGGGGCTGAACACCTCGACGGTCCACTACGCCAGGGCTGCCTTGAGTCACAACTCGGACCCTGACACCGACCTCAACCGCACGGGTCGGATCGCTCAGCAGTTGGTACACAACCCCGACATCAATCAGTTCCGAGATCCAGTGAAAGAACCTGAGGGCGAGTCGCCCCCGGTGGGCACAGGTGGGTTCCACACCACCGCCAGGAATGCAGCCAGGATCATCCACAACGAGGGATCTGGCGTCCACCCACTCGACGTACCGGGGGAGAGTGCCGGTGCCACCAAGTCGAGATCGAGGGGTGCCCCGGTACGCAGTGCTGTAGCTGCGTCGGACTGGGCGGTGAAGGCCGGCACCTACGGAGATGCCCAGGAGTTCCCCAGGGTGGTGGACGCCAACCCGGTGATCGACCGGCACGAGTGGCGTGGTGGTGCCGGCATCAAGGACTTCGGTGAGGACACCCGTGCCGATGTGATGAGCGGTAGCCACAACACCAAGGTTCACAACGTCGAGCATCCCTTTGAGCCTGGGGCGAGCATCGACGCCATGAACCTCTACTTCTCTCACGCCCTGAAGACCGCGGCTCAGCAGCGGGGCCTGCCCTCCCATGTGGCTCAACCGGTCCATTGGTACGAGCAGAAGATCACCTCCTACAGCAGCAAGAAGAAGGGGGCCAAGGCCCCCGACGAAGCGATGGTGAACCCGATCCTGCAAGCCAGGCAGCACGAGGCCCAACACGGCCAGCAAGGGAGTTTGTTCTGATGGCAGAGGTACACGACTACCCAACCCATGGTGTGAACGTCGAGTACATGGACGTGCAGACGCTGTGGAACGACCGGCGTGATCCACACGCCAGCCCGCTGTCGACCTCCCCCAGGCGGGAAGGTGGTCGCGCTCCCAAAATGAGTGACCTGGGCCAGGCCATCGACGGTGTGTATCGCGGTAACCCCACCCACCGTGCCGGCGATGAGTGACATTGGTGTCCAGCCCTTCGCCGGTTCACCGCCTCCTACCATCCTGGCGTCGTCGGTCCTCGCTAACCGGGTCAAGCCCCGACACGCCTCGATAGCCACCCAGTCTGAGACAGTGCAGCTTGCCAAGCAGGACGCCCGCCGCCAACTACGTCAGCAACAGCGCCGCCGGCTACCCATCACCCAGGAGAAGTACCTCAAGCAGGCTTCCCCGGTCACAGAGAAGTAAATGTCAATCCAGTTCCAGTCTCCCAGTTATAGAGCGGCATCCAGTGATCTAACGATCCAGATATCCCCGCTCGGGCTGGTTGAGCTAGCTGACGAAGAGTTTGAGGTGCATGGCCCCAGGCTCAATCGTTATGCCATGAACTGGGCCTTCTATCTGGGATACCACTGGGCGCAACGCCCAGACCTTGGTGATCCACAGCTTACGTTTAACTGGGTACGTGCTCTGAGCGATTTTACGACCAACTTTGTCTTCGGTAAGGGCGTGTCTTTCCGCTCCCCTGACGCTACGTCAGCCATTGTACCTACGCGGTTACAGAGGATCTGGGAGAAGGACAACAAGAAGGATTCCTTGCTCTGGGAGATGGGGAGTATGGGGTCGGTCACTGGCGACTGCTTCGTCAAAGTGGCTTACGAAGAACCCTGGGTGGACCCGTCCGGAATGCCGCACCCTGGACGGGTCCGCATCCTCCCTCTAAATAGCGCGTTCGCATTTCCAGAATGGCATCCCCATGATAGGAAGCGCCTGATCCGTTTTAAGTTGAAGTACAGATTTTGGGGGACAACTAGTGAGGGAACCCGTCAAGTTTTCACGTACACGGAGCTATTGACCGAAGAGCAGATCGAAGAGTACGTCAATGACGAACTCATCGACGCTAGGGAGAACCCTCTGGGTGAGATCCCTATCGTTCACATCAGCAACATGCCGATAGCCTCGTCCCCCTGGGGCATGCCCGACATACAGGACATCACACCGCTCAACCGGCAGTACAACGAAACGGCTACGGATATAGCCGACATCGTCAACTACCATGCCGCTCCGGTAACCGTGGTCATAGGGGCAAGAGCAAGCAACCTGGAGAAGGGCACACATCAGACGTGGAGCGTGCCGAACAAGGATGCGCGTGTCGAGAACTTGCTCTTCGACCCAAGGGGCATCGAGCAGGCCATCAAGCTGCTAGAGGTGCTCAAGAGCGCCATGCACGAAATGACCGGGGTGCCTAAAACGGCCCTTGGGGAGGAGCAAGCGATCTCCAACACCTCAGGCGTGGCCCTGGCGATCCAGTACCAGCCGTTGATGAATCGCTTCAAGCTGAAGTCCACCCAGTACGGGGAGGGCATCGCAGAGATCAACCGGTTGGCGCTGAAGACCATGTTCATGAAGGAGCCTGAGACCCTCACCTGGAACGACACCTTCGACCCACCCATGCGGGATGACTCGCTTCCGATGCTGGACCCCATGGACCCGGTGAGCTACGAGAACACCTGTCACTTCCAGCCCCCGCTGCCGGTGGACAAGCTGGTGCTGCTCAACGAGCTACAGGTCAAGATGGCCCTGGGTCTGGAGTCCAAGCGTGGTGCCCTGGAGGAACTGGGGGAGGAGTTCCCCGACGAGAAGCTGGAGGAACTCTTCAAGGAGCTTGTTGCCGACGCGGAGCAACAGGCTGCTCTGGAGATGCTGCGCGCCCAGGTGGCCTCCCTCATCACCAACATGACCGGTATGGTCAGCCCCGAAGGCCCTCAGCCCATGCCGCCCCCGCCGGCCAGCGCCCAGGGGAACAGTGGCAAGGGCAACGGCAACGGTGGTGTCAAGTCAGCCGGCGGTCCCCAGGTGAACACCGCTCCCGCCGCCAAGATCGCCCAGGCTCCTGGTCTAGACCTCAAAGACAACGCCGACGTGGCGAAGATGTACCAACGGATCGTGACCTTGGCCCATGGCACCACGATCCCCCAACGACGACTCCCAGAGGAGGATGAATCGTGACCGCGGTTGAACCTGACCCCAACGCAGCGCCCCCTGAAGGCGATCCACCCGCGCCTGACCCCAACACCATCACGGTCCCGGTCACCCCGCCGCCGGCCACCAGCGGCAATCGGAACCAACGCACTAGTGAAGAGCCGCCCCAGGCGTTTACCCAGGAGGATGTCGAGCGCATCCGCCAGGAAGAGCGTGCTCGGGTGCTGGCAGAGCAGACCCGTGCGGACGGCCTGGAAAATGAACTGGCCCAGTTCCGCAAGGCTGAGGAGGACCGGCAGGCCGCGGAGGCCAAGACCCAACGGGATGCCGCCAGGGTGGCGAAGAAAAAAGAAGAGGAAGAGATGGAACTCCGCGACCTCATCCAGAAGAAGGATGAGGAGTGGGAGGCCCGCCTCCTGGAGGAGCGCCAGGAGAGGGAAAGAGCCTTTGCCCTCCTGGAGCAAGAGCGTCATCACGCCTCTCTCCAGACCTACATGGCTCAGCGCATGGCAGAGCAGGGCGACAATATCGTCCCCATTCTTCGTGACCTCGTGGGCGGTAACAGCAAGGAAGAGATCGACTCTTCCATCGCCATGCTCGTCCAAAAATCCGAACACATGAAAAGTGACAGCGTCCAGGCCATGAGAAATCTCCAGGCCGGTCGTCCCATGGTTGGCGTAACCGCGCCCCCAGTCGGTCCTATGGAATCCAGTCAAACAAGCCGTACCTATACGGCAGATGAACTCAAGGCGATGTCCGCGGAAGATTACGCTTCTCAACGAGAAGATCTCTTGCGTGCAGCGTCAGCTAGTCGTAGAGGACAGTGAGGTAGTACCCGAAATAAGGAGGTTGGCTAGTGCCATCCAGCATCACAGGAACCCCGCTGCTGAGTGCCAGCCCCACGGGCTACCCAGGGACGAACTCGCAGCTTTCGCCGGCCATCCAGGTGATCTGGAGCAAGGAGATCCTGTTCCAGAGCATGCCTGTGCTCAGATATGAGCAGTTTGCGGTGAAAAAGACCGAGTTGGGCGTTCAGCCTGGACTCCAGGTGAACTTCATGAGATATAATAACCTAGGAGATGCATCACAACTCGTTGAAGGTGTACGAATGCAGACGGCAGCCCTTACGGCATCACAATATGCCATCACAGTGGCTGAGCAGGGCTACGCCGTGGCCGTGAGCGAGTTGCTCCTGAACGCCAGCTTCGATGACGTGATGGCCTCGTCCTCGCGGCTCCTGGGCAGGAACATGGCGAAGTATCTGGACGGCAGCGCCAGGGACACCCTGTACGCCGCCTCTAGCGCCATCTTCGGCTACCAGCTTCCCGCTCCTACCGCTACCAGGACACCGCTGTCGCCCTACGACGCTGGCACCGTGGCAGCGAACTACAGCGCCCTGGCCGGCACCTTCTACATGTCGGTGAACGTCAGCAAGGACGCCGTCGAGACCCTGGCGACCAAGAACGTCCCCAGGATCGGTGAGACCTACGTCTGCTTCATCGACCCTCACCAGTCCCGCCGCCTGCGTGACAACCCTGAGTTCATCGAGATGACGAAATACGCCAGTGCGGGAAACTTCATGATAGGCGAGATCGGTCGTCTAAATGACGTAGTATACATTGAAACTACGCAGGTTCGTCAGTACGCCATCAACACCGGGCCTCCAGGCATGGGCGCGGTCACCAATGCCGGCGTCGTCCACGGGGCCATGTACCTGGGGGACAATGCGTTTGGTCATGCTATTGCGTTGCCTGTCGAGCTACGTGATGGTGGTGTATTGGATTTCGGTAGAGAACATGCACTTTGTTGGTATGCCATCTGGGGATTCGGTTTGATAACAGATCAAAGTGTAGTAATAGCCTGGACAAACTAGGAAATGCCACGAGGTACACCGCAACGAGGGGATTTCACTGGCTCTGAGCGTCAGCGGCTGACTGAGGAGAAGGCCGCTGAGCTAGCTGATCGTCAGCAGGAGATCGGCCTGGTTAATCAGGTGGATGTCGTCCGCGAAGAGCAGGGCATCTTTGATCCTGAGACCGGCCAGGTCATGGAGCTATCTCCGGAAGCTGAGCAGAGGATCCGTCAGCTTGAGGAACCAGTCACGGTCGACACCGATCCAATCCTGGACCCGGCGGTACCGGTCCCAGGTTATGACCCAATGAGGGATCTCCAGCCAGTGGGCATACAGCAGCAAACCAGGGTCATGACCAGGAATCCTCTGGAGGTGGAAGACCTGGGTCCAGAGCCGGTGACCGTCGAGGACGAGTACCGCGTTATCAGGGTCAACACCGACATCGAGGACATGACCTACGGCATCGGTACCAGCTATACCTTCCTGAGAGGCCGGCGCTACCGGGTGTCCAAGCATCTCTACCAATGGCTGGAGAGCCGCGGTGTCATCTACCACTGAGCCAGAGCTACAGGAACGAACCTGCGCCAAGTGTGGGGCCACTGACACTGAGCCGCACCACGTTCAGTATGTCGCTCTGAAGCATCCGGTGACTGGTGAGGGGACCGACCTCTCGGTGTCTAAGCACGTCCAGTGCTGTGCCGAAGACGGGTGCCCGATCTGCTCGGCTGATGTCGAGCGCGCCGCCCAGGATGGCACTGATCCTTCCCGGCTCAGGGACTTTCTCCAGAACCGTCCCCCTGATCATCTGGCGAAGCTGTCCAAACTCGGAGTCGCTACTGTCGACCAGGAGGGGTAGTGAGCAATCTCGTTCAAACCGAGAGCAATAACCTCCTGGCGGCTAGCTCGGGCCAGGCTTCTTATGTGGCCGTGGTCCCGCCGGTCATGGTGGCTCTGGTGACTGTGATGGGCACAGCCAGCACTCCTGGTACGGAGGTAGTGAACTCAGGTGGTAGTCAGTACGCCCGCCAACAGATCACCTTCGCGGTTCCCAGTGGTGGCACCATCACCTCCAACAATGCCCTGACGTTCGTCAATATGCCGGCGACCACAATCGTGGGCATCGATGAGTTTGACAGTGCCACGACGCCAGTCAGGCGTTGGTTCGGTGCGCTCTCCACAATCAAATCGACCAACCAAGGTGACACCTTCTCGGTCTCGGTAGGGTCGTACTCAAAAGCGATGAGCTAGTGGCGGTCGTCGGCGCGGCGGTCACCATGTCGGCCACGACCTCCATGGTCGTCACGGGCAACTCGCACATCACCACGCCCACGTTGCTCCAGCAGATCACCGCGGTTGTCGACCAAGACCCAGCTTTGATCGGTGCCCAGGGTTATGTGGACGAGGTGTATACGACGCGGTTGGTGGGGGACATCAACTAGCTCTGCACGCATCCGAAGATATTGATGCTGCTGCCTTTCTCCTTGATGGTGAAGGCTTGAGCGGTATATCCAGGTGGGCACGTCATCCCTGCCGGCCCCGGTGGTCCCTCTGGCCCCTGCGGCCCTCGTGGCCCTACAGCCCCCGCTGGACCCTGAATACCACTAGCCCCGGCGGGTCCGGTCTCACCTGTGGCACCGGCAGGCCCAGGAGGGCCAGGAGGTCCGGTACTTCCAGGCGGGCCAACTGCACCCGTCCCACCCGTCGCTCCAGTGCCGCCCGTTGCGCCCGTTGCTCCAGTGCCGCCCGTCGCTCCTGCCTGACCCGTTGAGCCGGTGGCCCCTGTTCCTCCTGTTGCTCCCACGCCTCCCGTCTGGCCCGTAGCTCCTGTGCTTCCAGTTCCGCCTCCACTGCCTGAGCTTGAGCTTCCGTTGGTTCCAGCGGTTCCGGTTGCACCTTTGTCCCCTTTCGGTCCTGGTGGTCCCGCCGGCCCTGCTGGCCCCGCTGGCCCTGCCTGTCCCGCCGGCCCTACTACGACGGCTGGCTCTGGCTTGGGTGCTGGTGTGCTGCCATAGGCCAGGAAGAGTGATGACGTTAGAAGCAGCCCCCCGGCCAAGATGAGCCAGAACCAGCCGGTGAGGAAGAGTCTGCCGATCCTACGAAGGATTCTCATCTGGTCTTGGTCTTGGTGGTTCGATGCCGTGCTTCGCCAGCATGACCATCAGTTCGTAGTTGTGTTCTTCCGCCTGGATCCGTAACTTTCGTTCGTCAGCCAACATCGAGTTCACAGTGTCCAGATCTTCCTTGGCGGCTTTACGCTCCTTACTACGAACTGATCTGACTGCCAGGAAAATGCCCCCAACGGCAGTGACGATCCCGGCAATACCGGTGAGCAGTGCGACGAGATCGGCTACGTCAATGTGTCAAGCCTCATCTACGTGATAGGGGATTCCCAGGTACTTTTCCAAGTGGCTGGTCCGGTCAGACCGTCCACCGATAGTCCCTTTTCAGATTGGTACTGCCGGCAGATCGAGTAGCTCTGATCGCCATACTGTCCATCAACTGAGATCGACCAACCGCGGTCCCGCATCCTCTGTTGCCACGTCCGTACATTCGTCGTATCCACGCCGCCGTAGAAGCCGGAATGGCATTTTGGATCAGGGTCTGGCCTCCCCAGGTAGTGGTCTGAGGGATAAGGAAATGGGGGAGCAGGAACGCCCCCCGTACCCCCTGATGGTGGTTGTGATGGTTGCGGAGGTGCTGGCGAGCCGCCGGCCATCGCCACGACCTCCGAGATGGGGAACCCGTTCCCACAGTCGGAGTGACCGCCCCCTGCGGCTCCTAACTGGCGGTGTTGGCAGACACCTCGCCCGCTGCCCTGGGCCTGGGCGTCGGAGAGGATGGTGAGAGGGATGCCAAACGCCTTGGACTCCTCAGCCAACCAGGACGCCACGTTCTGGAGCATGTTGGGATGCCTGTGCCACTCGGCGTTGTCCCAGGCGGCAAAGGCACACATCTCTATCTGGCAGGCCACCGGGTTGAAGTTCGCGCACGTCCAGCTTTTATTGCCCCTGGAGACATACTCCCCCACGGTGTTGACCTTGTCATCAGCACCCGTATGGCTGCTCACGCCGGCACTGGGGGACTGAAAAAACGAGCCAAGGCTCTCGATAGTTCTCGATCCTTCAGCGGTATGCAGCACCAGCAATCTGACTGCTGCCCCACCCCTAGATGAATAGTTCGGACTGGGTATCCAGATGCGCTTGAGCGCCATAGCTACTCCTCGTCGGGTGTGGTGTCCCCGTGGCTCTGCTCTTCGGCAGGTTCGGGGGCCGGCGTGACTTCGATCCTTTCTTCGTGAGCGATCTCAGTACCTTCTTCGGTAACGAGTTCAGTCTCAGTCTCGTGGGAGATACCGGGCTGGGGTTCGGCGGGGGGTTCGGTAGTGGACATGGTTACTCCTTACTGGGTCTGCCAGCTAATGGTGTCGAGGAATAGCTGCCCTGTCGTGTTGAGGGCGGGAAACCGTAAGTAGATATTGCCATCTGTGTGTACGTCGACCCGGTACACCCGCGTTGGGATGACATCCTCGACGGCGAACTGGGTGGTGTTATGAGTGGGCGCTCCCACCGGACAGGTGGTGATGATCGATAGGTCAGGAGGGTTAGCGCCTGGGTAGTAGACCTCACCGCGTAACTGCACCCGGCCCCAGGCGTCAGACAGGTACTGGCATGTCGATCCAGCCACTACGGCCCAGGGCGATGTCAGTGCCGGCAGGGGCTGCCAGAGTGGAGATGTTGGTGTGGCTCCAGCCGGCCCAGTAGATCCCACTGGTCCCTGTGCTCCAGTTGGTCCGACAACACCTTGAGGACCGGCAGGCCCAGTCGGTCCTGTTAGGCCGGTAGGCCCCTGGGGGCCAGCAGCAATGTTCAGGGTCTGCCAGGCGGTGCCGTTCCACCAGTAGACGACGTAGCTGGTAGTACCGACCAGCCAGACCATGCCTGCCTGGGCGGGGGTGGGAGCCGCTGGCAGATGACTGGTGTCAGGCACCACCGCGGCGACGGTGAAGCCGCCTGGAGGACCGTGGAATCCTGTAGGACCGATGGGACCAGCCGGCCCGGTTGGTCCCTGCACCCCGCCGGCACCTTGAGGCCCTGGTTGTCCTGGGGGACCAGGCGCACCAGGGATGGTGATCTCGATCACTTCGGTAGTCGGCCCGGTGACCGTGATGTCACTCATAGCTGCCTCGCTGTCCGATGGTCAGGGCCAGGTTGGTCTTTGGGTCCAGTGGCCGGCTGATGTTGGGGTCGACGTTGAAGAAGCCGCGCATGATGCGGTCCTGTACTCCGCTGGCGGTGTAGGTGGCAAAGAGGTCGTACAGGTAAGACCGCCCGATGCCCCAGAACCCGACTGCCTGCACCGCTCCTGGAAAGTTGCCCTGGCTGAAGTAGGTCAGCGAGTCCGCAGCAGTGATATGAAGGGCGATAGTGGCCCCGTCACTCAGGATCGTGCAGCGACTGGAGGCGGCGTCGAGGCGCATCACCAGGACGAAGTTTTGGTTCCGAATCTCCATGACAGCGGCGCTCATTGGCACCAGGAGGTTGGTGGTGGCATCCTTGATCGCCACTGTCCTCTGCCAGTCGGCCCAGGAGTCGAGATAGAAGTCGTAGATTCCTAACGGCAAGGTTTTCTCCCCTGAGACATGAGTGGCGTGGTTATCGCTCGTTCTGGCTCCCAGCCCAGTCTGATCCGGCCCCTGAGAACGAGATAGGTCACGCTGCATCTGGCATCTTCTGCCCATGCTGCGAGATGCTTGGTTTCACCCCAGGCTGTGATCAGGATGGCCCCAGACTTGTTCCTTCTGTTTTCCTTCCAAGTGGCCCACCGGCAGTTGTCGGGAGAGTAGGGACCATCGTTGTCGATGCGTTCGATGGTGAGATCTTCCTCATACCCGTGAGACAACGCCCAGGTCATGAAGGTGCGAAAATCACGCCACTCGGGACAGACTGTGATTCCCCGGCCTCC
>Ga0306919_10001245_pt1 | contig 12114 bp, 11 predicted proteins | sample flu12Cox44000172_FD_203764 | JGI IMG/M metagenome (GOLD analysis project Ga0306919, IMG submission 203764) | Lab enrichment of tropical soil microbial communities from Luquillo Experimental Forest, Puerto Rico - flux4day.12C.oxic.44.000.172 (v2)... | ecosystem: Environmental > Terrestrial >... | reverse complement strand
CAAGATTCTCGCAGTTCAAAACTCGCTGCATCGCAAAATTTTATTTGAATGGAGGTAACGCAAAACGAACGCATTTGTGTTGCTACATCGTCAAACGAATTGGTGTATGTTATGCTCAGCTTTGGAACGCAAACGCAGAAGGGGGGCCAGCGATGACAGCAGTTGCTGAAGTGTTTTCGACGGCCGCGCGACGCCCCGATCCGCGCGGAAGCGAGTTGCCGACTTGTCCGGTTTGCGCAGACTCCATGGTGGCTGCGGAAGCGTCCGCCTATTTGCCGGACGATCTAATCACCTATCTGTGGACCTGCGACACCTGCGGTTACGGTTTTGTGACGAAGCACACGCTCCGGCGCTTTGCATGTAACTGACCTCTGTGCCTAGCGCGGCGCGATATCGCGCCGCGCCCATCCGGCCCGCGTCAGTTCGTAGAATTCCTCGAAACACCTTCGCGAAATGGCGTCTCTGATCTCGCTCATCAGGCGCTGGTAATAGGCGATGTTGATTTCGGACAGCAGCATTGCCCCGAGCGCCTCGCCCGACCTCACGAGATGATGCAGATAGGCGCGCGAGATCGCGCGCGTGGCGGGCCACCCGCTCTGCTCATCGAGTGGTCGCGGGTCGTCCGCATGGCGTGCGTTGCGCAGATTGACCGCGCCGAACCGCGTGAACGCAACGCCATGCCGTCCATTTCGCGTCGGCATCACGCAATCGAACATGTCGATGCCGCGTCTGATCGCCTCAAGCAGGTCCTCCGGCGTGCCAACGCCCATCAGATAGCGCGGCCGGTCCACGGGCAGCAGCGGCACGACCTCCTCGATCATGGCAAGCATGACCGACTGCGGTTCTCCGACCGCAAGGCCGCCGATCGCGTAGCCGTGAAAGCCGGTGTCGACCACTCCGCGGGCGGAGACCTTGCGCAGCTCCGGCGCATCGCCACCCTGCACGATCCCGAACAACATGTAGCCGGAAGGCGCCGACTCGAACGCGCGCTTCGACCGTTCGCCCCAACGCAGCGACAACTGCATGGCGCGTTCGACGTCGGAGCGTTCGGCCGGCAACCGCACACATTCGTCCATCTGCATGGCGATGTCGGCGCCGAGCAGCCGCTGCACCTCGATCGAGCGTTCCGGCGACAGCTCCACCGTGGCGCCGTCGATATGCGAGCGGAACGTCACGGCGGTTTCGCTGATCTTGCGCAGATCGGATAGCGACATCACCTGGAAGCCGCCGGAATCCGTCAGCATCGGCCCGTTCCAGCCGGTGAAATGTTGGAGTCCGCCCAGCGCGGCAATGCGCTCGGCGCCGGGCCGCAGCATCAAATGATAGGTGTTGCCGAGCACGATGTCGGTACCGGCGTCGCGTACGTCGCGCCAGTGCACCCCCTTCATGGCCCCCGCCGTACCGACAGGCATGAAAGCCGGCGTACGCACCACGCCATGCGGTGTGGTCAGGTGGCCGGTGCGCGCATTGCCGTCAATTGCCAGCAGCTCGAAATGATTGGGAAGATCCTCCATGCGAGGGCTTATCGCGTAACGGGTGCGCCTTTTGCAACCTCGTTGAGCGTCCGGCCGGGCCCAAAAGTCATTGACGCGGATGCATGCAGCCCCTATATCCCGCGGCCATGATGACTTCGGCGAAAACCACGACGAAAACCGGCAAGCCCCCGCGGGCTTCGGGAGTCGTGCGCGCCTAAGTCTTTACCGCATATGCGAACCGAAGCCCCGCCTGCAAAGGTCCGGGGCTTTTTTATTGCCTGAACGTGATCCGGAACGGTTTTCCGGGATCATGCTCGAACAAAGGAGAGCAAAGTGACCGACGATCCCGTTGTTGCCATTGCCGGCGTGACCGGCGCTGTGGGTGCCGAGTTCATGGCTACCATGGACAAGCGCGGCTTTCGCGTCGGCAAGCTGAAAGCGCTTGCCAGCAAGCGCTCGGCAGGCAAGCGGCTTTCGTTTCGCGGCCAGGAGCTCGTGATCGAGGAGTTGACCGAAAACTCCTTCGAGGGCGTCGACATCGCGCTGTTCTCGGCCGGCAGCAGCGTCTCCAGGAGGTTTTCGCCGATCGCGGTCAAGGCAGGAGCCGTCGTCATCGACAACTCGTCCGCCTTCCGCATGGATCCGGACGCGCCCCTGGTGATCCCCGAAATCAACTGCCACCGTATCCGTGAGCACAAGGGCATCATTGCTGTTCCGAACTGTTCGGCGATCACGGCGCTCGTGCCGCTCTGGCCGATCCACAGGAACAACCGCATCAAGCGCCTGATCATCTCGACCTATCAGGCCGCAAGCGGTGCGGGAGCAGCCGCCATGCAGGAACTTCTTGATTCGACGCGCGCGCATCTCGCAGGCCAGGCCTATCAGCCGAAAGTGCTGCCGCACCCCTACGCGTTCAACGTCTTCAACCACGACACCAGGATCGATCCTGAAACCGGATACAATGAGGAGGAAACCAAAGTCATCCGGGAGACCCGCAAGATCTTCGAGGACGAGAGCATCGCAATCGGCGTCACCTGCGTCCGCGTGCCGGTGCTGCGCGCGCATTCCCAGGCCATCACCTTCGAATGCGAAAGGCCGATCAATGAACAGGAGGTGCGCGAAATCCTCGCAGGTGCGCCAGGGGTCCGGATCGTCGACGATCGGGCGAAGAACTACTTCCCGATGCCGATCGATGCGTCGGGCCAGGATGAGGTCCTGGTCGGCCGCATTCGCAAGGATCTCAGCGACCCGTCCGGCCGCTCGATCGCGATGTTCGTGGCAACGGATCAGCTTCTGAAGGGTGCCGCGTTGAACGCAATCCAGATCGCGGAGTTGTTGCCCCAGCGCGCGATGGCGTGATCAGTCGACCCTCCGCTGTAGATGGGAGCGGAAGGTGACTTTGACCCCGAAGCGTCGTTCACAAGTCATCTTCGGCGACCGGCGCGATCTGTTGCGACTCCCGCCGGTAGGCCTTTAAAGCCTGGCGTAGCGTAGGCAGGATCCATTTCTCGTGTTCGGGCCGGTAGAGACCAGCTTCCCGAAACCAGACGAGAAACTCCGTCTTGCGCCCGGCCAGTATCAATGATGTTCCGCGCGCTTCGAGCCGCTCCCGCAAATCGCGAAGTGCGTAAAGGCCAGTCGTGTCGATCTGACTGATTGGAATTGCATCGATCACAAACCATCGAAGTTCGGGACCTGCGGCGTCGGCCACGGCCAGGGCCCGTGACTTGAAATAATCGGAATTGAAAAAAGTAAGCGGTCCATCGAAGCGGTATAGCACCAGCCCCGGAAAGGTCGTGGCCCCCGGATGTCGTTCAATCGAATGCAGACCGGGCAGCCCCTCAACCGTTCCCAGGACTTCGTCCCTGGGACGCGCGGTCAGCTTGACGAAGCGGATCAAGGCCAAACCCACCGCCACCAGGATCCCATTGATGGCGCCCAGCGCGACAACCCCCAGCGTGGTGATCGCGGCAAGGCCAACCTCCATACGGTCGATGCTCCAAATTTCGCGCAGCGTTCGCGTGTCGAACAGCGAAATTGAAACAAACACAAGCAACGCGCCCAGGGCGGCGATCGGCACATATCGCAAAGGGCCGGTCAGGAACAGCAACACGACGGCGATCGTGGCGGCAGCTACCAATCCAGTCACCTGGGTGCGGCCGCCGGCTGCAAGCGCTACTGCCGTGCGCGAGTCAGCGCCGGTGACGGCGAACCCTTGCGAGATGGCGGACGCAAGATTAGCCGCACCAAACGCAGCGAATTCACGGTCGGCGTCGACCTCGTAACCACCTCTCGATGCAAAACTGCGCGCCGACAACATGCCGCTCGAAAACAGCACGAGAGCCAAACCCGCCGCACTGCCCAGCACGGATGGTATGTCGTCCTCTGGGAAAGTAGGCAATCGAAGCGGCGGCAGACCCGCGGGAACCGCCCCTACAATGGCTATTCCATGCCGGTCCAACCGGAACAGTGCGACCGCGAGAGCGCCGGCGATCAAAATGATCGGCGCGGTTGGAAGTCGTGGTACCCAGCGCGCCAGCCCAAACAATATTGCCAGGCTTGCCGCTCCCACGATCAGCGTCGGAATCTGCGTTTGAGGGAGCTTCGCGAAAATCTCGAGAACTTGCGAAATGATGGTTTTGGATTCGACCGAAAAGCCGAGCAGCTTGCCGACCTGGCCCAGGCAAATGGTAATCGCGATGCCATTCAAAAATCCAATAAGGATTGGCTTGGATAGGAAGTCCGCCAACGCGCCGAGTCGCAAAAAACTCGCGATGATGCAGAATATGCCGGCCAAAAATGTGATCGCGACCGTTAGCGACCAGTATAATTCGCTGTCGCCGCGCGCCAGTGGGGCTACTGCGGCAGCTATCATGGCGCACGCCGCCGCATCGGGATTTACCATCAATTGCCGCGACGTGCCGAAGATGGCGTACGCGACCAGCGGCAGTATGCTTGAATAGAGCCCAACGACCGGATTGAAACCTGCCAGTTGCGCGTACGCGATCGCGACCGGCAAGGCCACTGCAGCAACCGAAACTCCCGCCAACAGATCGTGCCGAAAGTCTTCGGCAAAACTGTAGGACAAGAGTTTTATCAATCCGGGTGCAATACGCGCCAGACGATCAGTCATGCCGGAACACGGAAACAGTACGCCGAAAGGCAAACGAAGCAAATTTAGCTGCGCGAGCGAATGTCCGCCAGTGGGACCAAATAGACGACATGTGAAAGTCCAAGCATCAGGTCAAGCCGCTCTCCCGAAGATCGAGCCACAGATCCCCGAAGATCAAGCCACAGAAACGACATTTCGATTTCGCCAATCTGCCCGCCGATGTCTTAATCCTTCCGATAAATGCCACGAAGATCATCCAGTTCCGAATCGAGTGACTGGCGGGAGCGTCAGAACACCCCCGGCCTCCCCTGGGACGGCTTCATTTTTTTGACCCTCGGCGCACTGCCGACCTCGCATCGGCGGCGAGGTGTTGAATAAATTGAGCGAAAGCTCGAAAATCATCAGTCAATGGTTGTATTGTCCCCTCCGCCGAGACTTTCTCCCATGGTGAGAAACGACAAGAACAAAAACCGGCTGCGAGTGCGCCGCGTGGTCCACGTCCCGCTTCGCGAGGTCTCCGGTATTTGCTTGCATCGGAGCCGCAACGGTCGGATGTCACTGATCGCGGTCGGTGACCGGGCAGCGAAGATCGCCTGGTTTTCCCTATCGCACAACGATCGGGGCCGAATCGACTGGCATACGCGCAGCATTGCGAAACTCGCAGGTTCGGAGCTTCCCAAACATGACCCGCAGATTGAGGCTGTCTGCGCCGATGGCGTCGGGCGCATTTTGTTGCTCCAGGAGACGCCTTCACGTGTCGAACTCATCGACCCCAAGGCGTCAAAGGTGGTTGCGTCGATCGATCTTGCCGTGGAAGGGCGCGGCGAAATTGCGAAAGCATGGTCCGACCCGAAGGGATCGCGGGGCGAAGGAGCGGTGCTGCTGCCCGGTGGGCATCTGCTCGTCTCCAAGGAGAAGAAGCCGGCGGCGCTCATTGAGTTCGGTCCGCCACACTCGCGATCACGTGGCCTCGTCCGCGGCGGCGCACTGGCGACCGGAAAGCGATGGTCGATCAGAAAAGGCCGCCACCAGTTCGTTGCTCTCGCAATCTGGCTTCCCGATAAGCTACTGTCCAAAACCTGCGCTGACTTCAGTGACCTCGAGATAGGGCCGGATGGCTATCTCTATCTGCTCAGTGACAAGTCCTCCACAATAGCGCGGCTGGATAATCTTCCCGCGGGGGGCGGCACCGCGGCGCTCCTTAACGCGTGGCGGCTCGGCGATCTGGATGGCAAGCCGGAGGGTCTCGCATTTACCAGACAGGGCCATGCGATTGTCGGGCTCGACACGCGCAAGGCGCGCCGAAACCTCGTGCTGCTTGAGCCAGCCGTTGCCCAGCGGCGTGGCCGTAGCGGTAGGGATGACTAACCGCCGCCAGCTCCCGAGGCTCGGAGCATGATCCGAAACATAGAATTCCAATGAATAGGATGCCAAGACGCGGAAATTCTGCTCCTGGCAGGCAGCAACTTTACCATCGCGTACCTCGGCCTTGAGAGCTTCCCTGAAAGCTTCACTTTCGTGTTTCATTGTCGGCCGCGGAGAGGCCAAGCGTCCGAAGGATAGTCAAGCCGGAGCTGCAGTGCACCAATTGACGTGAATCAACACAGCCGCCGGGGCCGCGTCCGGTTCTTGAATGATTTGCTGCCAAATCGAAAGAATTAAGGACGGCCCTTTGATCGAGATCAAGGTAGGTTCCAAGCGCGGTCTAAATTAGCTTCCGCATCTCTCTCGACGCCACCCGCGTCGTGGGGGCATTGGAGTAGGGTCGTTGTGGCCGCGACCGATGCGCAAAGGAGTGCTGCACATGGGAATCCTTGAGGATTTACTTGCCGGTGGGCAACGCCAGAAAGAGTACAGCGATTTCGTTGATCGATACGAACGTGGACGCCCGTCCGAGGGCTACTCCGATCAAGAGGTTTTGACGCGGTACGGTGAGGTATCACACGCCGTACCGCCAGATCAGTATGCTCAGGCTGCGCAAGAGGCGCTCAGCAAGCTATCGCCGGAAGAACGAGCGGCGTTCGTGAAGATGCTGCAGGACCGAGCCGCAGCGCGTGGCGTAACGCTGCCGGGAAGCGTAGCGCCCGAACCGAAGGAACTGGGCCAGGTGCTCACTGATCTGCATAAGAAGCCGGGGCAGCTCCGGGATATGCTCGGCGGTGACGGCGCCCAGGCTCCGCTGCAAGCGTCAGGGTCAAGTCCGATCGCCGACATCCTGTCGTCGCCGATGGCCAAGGCCGTGCTCGCGGGCATCGCGGCCATGGTGGTCAAACGTGTCGTGGGTAGGTAGCGCGGCGGCCTAACGCCAGCGCAGAGAAGCAGACATCGGGGTGCCGCTCAACGACCGGCACCTCTAGCCGGCACAAGCCCGGAAATGTTGCACCATGACCGACTATCAAAACCCGGCATGGACTGAACAAAGCCGCTTCCGCGGTTCGCTCGACGATGTGATTATCGTCCCACTTGTTTCTATCACGCTTGCCGCAAACAAGCTCCTGCGTTTCGTCGTTTCGATCTTGATACGGTTGTTCGACTACGCCTTTCCTTTGGCAATGCAGATTATTTGGCTTCCGCTCTTCGCGGCCAGGCTTCTTGGCGATGTCATCGTTGGTTTCTTATACGGTGCGTTGCGCCTCCTTCCCCTTTCCGAGACGAAATGTCATCAGTGGCGCAGATCGATCCGCAGGAGCTGGTCGTGGTTCCGGCGGAAGATTAGCTATCGGGCGTTCGAACAAGCTATACATGACGGCTTTGAAAACGGCATGGCATGGGTGTTTCGAAAATGCCGGCATCTAACGCCGAACGCCGCATTGCTCGTGATCCTGGGCGCGGTACTTTGGCTGCCGATCTCTTTCGGGGCTGCAACGGCAATACATGCGGTATTGTTTGCCAAGGTCACGTCCTGGCCAGCTTGGACACAACTTCTGCATCCGCTAGCAACGGTGATCGCCAAGAGCAAGCTTCTGGTGCTGCCGGTGTATCCCGCAGCCTGGCCACAGGCCAAAAGACATCCGTTCGTCCGGCTCGTGTTCAAAGGCTATGAAACCGTCAAGCGCACATATGCGATCAAAAAGATCGGTTTTCGCTATCGGCAGGCAGAGATCGCCGGAATCGCGGCGATTGAGAGGCTCGAGCAAATCGCCGGCATCACATCGGTGGTGAGGTGGCTGCGCAAGGCGCATGTCGCCGACCATCTCGGGGTCGAAAAGCCCACTCAGGAATTGCGTTCGTTCTTCGCGCGATGGTCGATCAAGTTCTCGGCCGAATACTACGAAGCGAAGGAACGTCAAGCGGCAGTGTCCCATCGTTAAACTGCGACAATCTATGAACGCTGAGATGATCATCGATCTGAAAAACCGCCGATATACTCGGCCTCACTTGGAGCGCTTGGGCGGCAATAGCTGCCGGATTAGCGGCACTTTTTTCCATTGCGGACGGATTGCTGCCCAGGACCTAGCAGGAATTTGGTTTGCAGTTTCACTCCCTTCCTCGCTACAATTCTTTGAATAGAAAGCAAAGGCCCCTTGAGCATCGGACTGATCGCTCTTCTCGACGATGTCGCGGCGATCGCGAAGGTGGCGGCAACCTCGCTTGACGATGTGGCGGCCCAGGCCGCCAAAGCCGGGGTCAAGGCGGCGGGTGTCGTCATCGATGACGCAGCAGTCACTCCGCGCTACGTGCTTGGGTTCGCTGCGGCGCGCGAATTGCCGATCGTGGGCAAGATCGCGGCGGGATCGCTTCGCAACAAGCTTCTCGTTCTGCTCCCGGTTACTCTGGCCTTGAGCTATTTCCTCCCCTGGATGATCACACCGCTTCTCATGTTTGGCGGCGCCTACCTCTGCTACGAGGGGACGGAAAAACTGCTTGAAGTCATCATCCCCCACCAGGCGCACGCCCATGAAGCTCGGCTGGGCACGGTGGCGCTGGACCCGCATACACTCGAGGATGAGAAAGTCGCGAGCGCCATCAAAACCGACTTCATCCTTTCGGCAGAGATCATGGCGATCACGCTGGCGGCTGTTGCCGATAGCAGCATCCTCGTCCAGGCACTCGTGTTGGCGCTCGTCGGAATCGGTATCACTATCGCAGTTTACGGCGTGGTCGCGTTGATCGTGAAAGCCGACGACGTCGGCGTGGTTCTCGCGAAGAACGACGGCGTTTCAATTGTTGGCGGCATGAGCCGTGCACTCGGACGTGCCCTTGTTTTTGGTATGCCCGGTTTCCTCACATTTCTCGGTGCAGCCGGCACTGCCGCCATGATCTGGGTTGGTGGCGGCATTATCGTGCATGGTCTCGATGTGTACGGCGTGCATTCCGTTGGCCAAGTCATCAGCTCCGCTGCCGGAGCAGCAGCTCACCTCCTTCCCTCCGCCGAGGGCCCCCTGAGATGGACAGTTATGGCCTTCCTATCGGGGATTGTTGGACTGTTAGTCGGCGCGGTGTCCATCCCGATCGTTGGATTTGTCTTCGCACCCGCATGGAAACTGGTGAAGGGTATTTTGCTCAAGCCCCAAGGATGAGTCCAGGATTGCAAACTGCCTGCAGAAACGCGCTGGCTGAATGTCTGCAAATGGCCCGGTGCTGAGCTTTGTCGTGGCCTTCGCGACGTCCACGTTGAACGGCACAGTCATGTTCGAGGCTGAAAGAGCGTGTAGGTACGCCCTACGCGGTCACTCGCCTGTCCGAAACAGAAGGCACGCGTCGCCATAGGAATAGAACCGGTAGCTGTTGGCGATTGCATGGGCGTAAGCCTGCTTCATCCTGTCAACGCCGGAGAAGGCCGAGACCAGCATGAACAGGGTCGAGCGCGGCAGGTGAAAATTGGTGAGCAGAATATCGACGGCGCGAAAGCGATAGCCTGGCGTGATGAAGATCGAGGTTTCGCCCGCAAATGGGCCGATCTTGCCGTCTTCGGTCGCTGCGCTTTCCAGCAGGCGCAGCGAGGTGGTGCCGACCGCCACGATACGCCTGCCTTTCGCGTGTGCCGCGTTCAACGCTTCAGCAGTCGCCGGCGAGATGCTGCCCCACTCGGCGTGCATCTTGTGGCCGGCGGTATCCTCCGACTTGACGGGCAGGAAAGTGCCCGCTCCGACATGCAGGGTGACGCGCTGAATGCCGACGCCGCGTTCGCGGATTGCCGCTTCCAGCGTGGGCGTGAAGTGCAGCCCGGCTGTCGGCGCCGCGACCGCGCCCTCTTGCGAAGCGAACATGGTCTGGTAGTCGCTCACATCGCGCTCGTCGACCTCGCGCCGGGAGGCGATGTAGGGCGGCAGCGGCGGACTGCCGAGATCGGCAATCGCCTGGTCGAGCGCAGGCCCGTGGAACGTGAAGGACAGCGTCACCTCACCTTCCCCGCCCTTTTGCTCGACTTCGGCATCCAGATGGCCGAGCAGACAGACCTTGCCCTCATTGCCGAAGCGGATGACGTCGCCGGCTGCGAGCTTCTTCGCCGGTTTCACCAGCGCCTGCCAGCGCGAACCATCAAGCCGCTTGATCAGCGTGGCCTCGATCTTCGGTTCGGTTGCGCGGCCGATGCGGCGGCCGAAGAGTTGCGCAGCGATCACCTTGGTGTCGTTGACGACGAGCTGATCGCCGGCCTCGAGCCAGGACGGGAGTTCGGAGACGGTTTGGTCGTGCAAGGCACCTTTGCCGTCGACCACAAGCATGCGCGCGGCATCGCGCGGACTCGCGGGACGCAGCGCGATGCGCTCGGTCGGCAGTTCAAAATCGAAGAGATCGGTGCGCATGCGGCGTCGGCTTCTGGTGCAGTTGATTCAACGCTTGCTACCCATTTGTCCGTGGCCTCGCAAAGCGAATGTCAGGAGCGGACCATTAGCTCGCAAAATTGCGTTTGGCGATCGGACGCAGGCGTTCACGAAGCCAAATCAGGCCGTAGGGCGGGTTAGCGTCAGCGTAACCCGCCGCCGCTTTCTCCGACATACCGGCCAATCCGTACTCGCAATCTACCGCTCCCCGAACACACCGTCCTGCTCGATGTCGCCCGCCCAATCCGCCCGGAAAATCCCGGCGCGCACGTCGCGATGAAACGACGAGTGCGGCCAAGGGCGGATGACGCTCCGCTAATCCGCCCTACGAGCCACGAGTTCTGCAGCGACAAGCAGTTACGCCGCGTCGGCGGCCATGTGCGCCTTGACGATCTTGTCGGGATTTTGCACGGGCTCGCCGCGCTTGATCTTGTCGACGTTTTCCATGCCCGAGGTCACCTTGCCCCAGACGGTGTATTTGCCGTCGAGGAAAGTGGCGTCGTCGAAGCAGATGAAAAACTGGCTATCTGCGGAGTCCGGGCTTGCGGCGCGCGCCATCGACGCCGTACCGCGCACGTGCGGCTCGCGGTTGAACTCGGCTTTCAGCTTCTTGCCGGAGCCGCCGGTGCCGGTGCCGTGCGGGCAGCCGGTCTGTGCCATGAATCCGTCGATCACGCGATGGAATACGATGCCGTCGTAAAACCCTTCGCGCACCAGCTCCTTGATCCGCGCCACATGGTTGGGCGCGAGGTCGGGGCGCATTTCGATGGTGACGGGCCCCTGCGTGGTCTCGAGGATCAGAGTGTTTTCGGTGACAGCCATGCTCGTCTCTCGGGTTGGTGTTTCGTGTTGCGGAACTGAACCGCAAATGGACGGCCGGCAGCCGCACCGGCCATGGTCTCGGTAAACGGCATCGGCGTGCAGCGTTGCAGTGCTTCCATCACCGCTACGCGGTAGGCCAGCCGGTCGACATCGCTGGCTTGCGCCGATTCATAGGTGATCCTCGGGCGTCCCAGGATCTCGCCCGTCCGGTTAAAGCTGACGATGACCGTAATGTCCATCGGATTGACTGACGCAGCCGATGGCGGCCTCCAGCAGCGATGGAGCTTTTCGAACACCTCCCTGATGGTGTTGACGCCAGTGGTGTCGGCCTGGCCTTGGGCTTGTCCGGCGGAAGCCGCCGCAACGATCAGCAACGTCGCCGCGAGACGGACGGTTCCCTTGCAGCGTCTCATGCCGCCACTCCGTGTCAGATCTTACTTCATGTCGGAGGCTACCTGCACCTTCAGCATCTTGTCGGGGTCGGTGACCGTGCCGCCCTGCGAGCCGGGCGGCGCCTTCTTCAGCTTGTCGACCACGTCCATCCCCTGCACCACCTCGCCGATCACGGTGTACTGCTTGTTGAGGAAAGGCGCTTCGTCAAAGCAGATGAAGAACTGCGAGTTCGCGGAATCGACGCTGTCGCCGCGCCGCGCCATGCCGACGGTGCCGCGTTTGAAGGGCGTGTCGGAAAATTCCTGCTTCAGGTTGGGGTATTTGGAACCGCCGGTGCCATTGTAATTCTGCCCATCGCCGGTCTGCGCCATGAAACCGTCCATCACGCGATGGAACGGCACGTTGTTGTAGAAGCCCTCGCGCGCCAGTTGCTTGATGCGCTCGGCATGCTGGGGCGCGAGGTCCGTGCGAAGCTGGATCACGATGCGACCCTTGCTCGTGTCGATCACGATGGCATTCGACTTGTCGAGTTTTGCCGGCAACGATT
>Ga0306919_10001235_pt1 | contig 12178 bp, 10 predicted proteins | sample flu12Cox44000172_FD_203764 | JGI IMG/M metagenome (GOLD analysis project Ga0306919, IMG submission 203764) | Lab enrichment of tropical soil microbial communities from Luquillo Experimental Forest, Puerto Rico - flux4day.12C.oxic.44.000.172 (v2)... | ecosystem: Environmental > Terrestrial >... | reverse complement strand
TGGCACACCGAGCGCGGCAAACTCGGATTCGAGCCAGCCGACGCCGGCGCCGAGGATCAGTCGGCCCTCGGAGAAATTCTGCAATGTCGCCAGCTCCTTGGCGAGCGGCAACGGATGTCGCATCGGCAGCACCAACACGCTGGTGCCAAGCCGCACCCGCTTGGTGACGGCTGCGGCCCAGGTCAGACTCAGCACCGGGTCGTAAAACAGCGGCGAGCGCGGAAACGTCGCGCGCGGCACAATGATGTGCTCGCTGACCCAGACATCATCGAGACCCAGTTCCTCGGCGCGAATGGCGGCGCGGCGGATCAGCTCCGGCCTCGCCTGCTCGCCGGCGTGAGGCAGATGAATACCCAGTTGCATTGACCCCTCTCCCGTGCTCGTCTTCCCATCAGGATGCCCCGGCAATGGCGGAGACGAAAGGGGGAGCCATGCGATTCACGGATAAGGTCGCGGTCATCACCGCGTTCGCCAACGGCATCGGCCGCGCTACCGCCGAAATCATGGCGCGCGAGGGCGCGATTGTCATCGGTGTCGACAATCATCCGGACCGCCTGGAGACCACAGTGGCGGCGCTGTCCGAAGCAGGCGGACGCGCTCATGGTCGGCTCTGCGATGCCCTGGATCAAGCGCGGGTCGAAGCGACGGTCGCCGCGGTCGAGCGCGAATTCGGTGGCGTCGATATCCTCGTCAATGCGGTGGCAGCACGATCATCGCCAATTCCGGCGCCGACGTCGACGAGCTGACGTTCGACGATTGGCAGCGTCTGATCGCCTTCAATCTCAATGGAACGTTTCTGTTCACGCACGCGGTGGTGCCGATCATGAAGCGGCAGCGGCGAGGCAAGATCGTCAATCTCGCCTCGATCGCCGGCCGCGGTTTGAGCCAGACGAGCAGCAGCGCCTATGCCGCCGCCAAGGGCGGGATCATTGCTTTCACGCGCAAGCTGGCCTTCGAACTCGGACCATATGGCGTGACGATCAACGCCATCGCGCCGAGCCTGACATTGACCGAGCGCATCCGCCCACACTGGGAGAAACGGACCCCAGAGGCGCAGGCCGCGGAAATCACGCGCACGCCATTGCGTCGTGTCGCCGAGGCTGCCGACCAAGCCAAGGTCATCTGTTTTCTCGCCTCGAGCGACGCTGATTTCGTAACCGGTGTCACGATCGACGTAACGGGGGGTAATTGATACAATGACGACATTCGTTCTTATCCATGGCTCGTATCAAGGCGGCTGGATTTGGCAACGCCTCGCGTCACGATTGCGGGGCGGCGGGCATGTGGTCTATGCCCCCAGTTTGGATGGCTGCGCCGAGCGCAAGCATGCGCTGCGCCCCGGCATCACCACCGAGACTCATGCCGCCGAAATCGCCGACCTGCTGCTCTACGAAGACTTGAAGGATGTCGTGATGGTCGGCACCAGTTCGGGCGGCATGGTGCTGTGCCGCGCCGCGGAACTGCGGCGCGACCGGATCGCGCGAGTGGTTTTGGTCGATGCATTGGCGCTGTTCGACGGTGAGCGAATTCGCGACATCGTCAGGCGCTCGACGGCTGTCCCCAGTGGGCTCGCGGCGGGGCCGTCGCGCGAAGATGCGGAAACCCGGCTGTTCGCCGATCTCGACGCGGCGACGCGCGCCTGGGCACTCGAGCGTTATACGCTGCACCCGATCGGGATCTACGAGAGCCCGGTCAAGCTCGACAGCTTCTGGAACGAGCAATGGGCGGCGACGGTGATCTGGTGCCGCCGCGCGGTCAACCCGGGGGAGGCGCACCAGCGCCGTGCCGCCGAGCGGCTCAATGCCAAATGGCACGAGCTCGACACCAGCCATTATCCGATGCTCAGCACCCCCGAGGAGCTAAGCGCGCTGCTGACCGCCGGCGGGTAGTCGTGACGTCTCTGGTGTGAGGCATTTTACAAGCTGATCCCACAGCCCTTTTTCGTCGAGGTTCCGGCCGATCAGCACCAGTTTGTTTTTCATTGATCCAACGGTTTGGTTCTCGTCCAGAGTGAACCTTTGGCCAGGCGAGGTGAAAACGGTATTGCCCTTCGCTCTTATCGATCCAGATCACGCCCTTGCCGAGAAACAGACCTTGCGGTAGCCGCTCAAGAAAAGACTGAAAGCAGTCGGCCTTGCGCGACAATTGCATCGATCGCCGCCGGCAGCGCACCCATGTGGTCCCAGTAACTGACTTGCGGCGATGCACTCGACTTCGCCGAGCGCGATACCGAGATTGGCGCAGTTGCGGATGAAAACGACGCCTTCGGGCCCGGTATCGAACAATAAAGTGCGCCGCCGCTCACCGCTTTTGCGACACCAGCCTCAAACCGTAGCCGAGGTTCGCGCACAGCAGCGCCTCGCCCGAAATTGTCTTTGCCCCGGCACGGATGATATTGGCGAATTCGGAAACCGCGAACAGGGTCTTGCTGACGTAATTGTCGCTGACATCGCCGGTCAAGACGTCGACCGTCAGGGAATCGACCGGCAAAAGAGAATGGCTCACGTCGGTCATGGGGCCGCATCGGGCGGAACGATCGTGATCGTGTAGTCGCGGCCCAGCCACGCGCCGTTGTCCTGCAGGCGCCAAGTAAAATTGATGTGGGCTCCGGGGCCTGCGCCATCGGGATCGAATGCGGCAACATGAAAGCCGAGGCCGCTATCCTGGGTCGGCGCGTCAGCAATCTTCTGCCAGCCGCCTTTGCCCCAATGCACGATCGCTGGGCTCGGCAGCGCGATCGCCAGCCGCGCGCCGGCCGGAACATTATTGATCGGCGCATGCGGCCACCAGAAGGCATGGCGGGCGACAGGGCGGCGTCCCTGGTAGCGCCGCCATACCGCGCGTGGCCGGTCAACCGGGCGCCGGAGATGGCGGGAGACCAGTAGCTTGATGAATTCCGCATGCGCCCAGACCAGCGGCATCGCCGACCCGCTCGGCCGCCCCGGCGCCAGCCGCCTATTCGGGATCGGATCGGCATCCCAAACCTGCTCCGGTAACATGCCACCAGGACTCGCCATCGCCGCCATCGCCTCGAGATAGGGTGTTGGATCACGGCCGGCTGCGAGCTCGTAGTGGCCGCGCTCGCCGGTCAACAGCGGCCAGCCTCGTCCGCGGCCCGTGCCGTCATAGGCGCGCCCGTTATCGTGCTCGCCATAGCCATCGCCGTTATAGCGGTGCCACACCGGGCCGGCGGGCGTGTCGGTTTTGAGTAGCGCGTCGGCGACCTGGATCGAATCGAGGATCAGCGGGTCCTCGGGACTGCGCAGTCCGAAACGGACCAGCTGCAAAAACTCGGTACCAATCTCCTCGTCTGCTTCGATATCGATCTGCCCGACCCGGTTGCGGATCGGCACGACATGCCGCAGCTCGCCGTGATTTTCGACGATCTGCGGCGGCGCGACCCGGACATAATAGCCCGAGACCTGCAGTTGTTCAGCTAGCGGGGTGCCGGAAACCGAGGTCCAGTTCTCGATGTTGCTGTTCCAGAAATCGGCCAGTTCTATCGCCCACTCACCCGCGGCCGCCGGCAGCAATTCGGCGCCCGCGACGAGTGCGGCAATACAGATCGCAAGCGTGAACGGGTTGACGCCGGCATTCTCCTCCCAGCGATCCTGCTCGGTGGCGGGTCCGCTGCGGGCGATGAAGCCGAGGGCGCGGCGCACCATGTCCTCGACTGCGATGCCCGCAAGCGCGTCGCGTTCGTCGAGTGCGACGGCGAGCAGCACCGGAAAGGCGGACTCGTCGAGCTGGATACCCTGCCAATAGGGCCGCCCGCCCAGCCATTGGTTCTGGTACCAGTGACCGTCCTCGATCTGCGTCGCGATCAGGTAGCGCAGCGTATCGCGCGCCTCGCGCTCGGCGCCGAGCGATAACAGCGCGCCGGCGGTCTCGACCAGATCGCGCGGCCACACTAGGTGATAGCCGCCGCGTTCATCGCCGGTATCGCCCCACGGCACGCTGAGGCTCGCCACCATTGCGCCGGGGTAGGTCTTGTCGCGATGGCTGCGCAGCACGACGGTAGAGACCAGATGCTGGTCGGCAAGCGCCGGTGGGATATCGAGCGGCACAGCGTGGCGCTCGCTGGCCTCGGCATGCCAGGTCTGCCATAGCGCGACGTGCTCTTGCAGAACGCTGTCGAAATTCTGCAACAGCGAGGTGATCGCCAAGGTCGCGGCGGCGTCGTCGCTGCTGCCGAAACCGAGCGCCAATACCGCGCGGCGCGGCAGCTCCGCCATCAATGCGACATTGCCGGGCCCGGCATTGGCATATTCCCACTTCATCACGCCGTTGCGGGCGAAATCCTGCCAGCCGTCGCTTTCGCCGACATAGCCGGCGCTGCCGCGGCTGATCGCGTCACGCTGCATCTCATCGACCGCCGCCAAAGCGAGACCAAACGGCCCCTGCTCGGCCCACAGCACGCGGCGGCCGCGGTAGACGGCGACAGCGGCGGTGTTGTTGTAACCGGTCGCGCCGAGATGCGGCGCCAGCAGTGCATAGAGACGCAGCTTCGGGTCGCCGTCGAGCCGGCACTCGATCGCGAGCACGTCGCGGCGAGAGTCGGGAGCGATGCGCAAGCGCAACGTATAGCGCTCATGCTCGTGCAGGATTTCAACCGCCGGCACACCCGGCGCCAGTAGCTGGATGCGATAATTGGCGACACGCTTGACCTCGGCCCAGAAGCCTTCCCCGTCGGCGACAATGAAACCGAGATCGCGGATCTGTGGCAGGTCGACGCGCGGGTAATAGACTTCGTTGACGATACCGAAGCCGAGCGTGAACCAAAGCCGCGAATTACCCAGCGCGCAGCCCACCATGTCCTTGGCGCTGCTCGTCCAGGTCGGTGGGATCCCGGGGCCGCCAGGCGCATGTTCGATCATTGCCGATCAGCTACACACAGCAGCGCCGCTTAGCAAGACGGGTAATGGATCGGTTTGAATCTTCGGCTTCCGACTCTTTTCGGAAGCGGCGGCGGGTTCGCCCATGCTTGTTGCACCGGTGGCGTGAAGGCGAGATGATGGCGCGAGCCGCGATGGCTGTCGGTTTTGCATCGAGAAGGGGAGCGAGTTATGGCCTATGAAGGCATGATTGCGGAGAGGATTTCGATCAACGGCGACAAGGCTGAGCCGATCTCAGCCTATGTGGCGCGGCCGTTGGGTCCCGGCCCGTTCCCGGGCATGGTATTGCTTCATCATGCTCCCGGCTGGGATGAGTGGTACCGCGAGGCGACCCGCAAGTTCGCTCATCACGGCTACGCGGCGATCAGCCATAACCTCTATCACCGCGCCGGCGAAGGTAAAGCCGATGATGTCGCCGCCAAGGTGCGTGCCGAGGGCGGTGTTCCCGATGCTCAGGTCATCGGCGATACCGCGGGTGCGGTGTCATGGTTGCGCGCTCAGCCCTGGCTCAACGGTAAGGTCGGGGTCTTCGGCACCTGCTCGGGCGGCCGGCAGACCTTCCTGTTTGCTTGCCATACCAGGAACATCGACGCCGCCTGCGAGCTATGGGGTGGCCGCGTGGTGATGAGTAAGGAGGAGCTGAACCCTAAGCAGCCAAAGGCGCCGATCGACTTTACCAAGGACCTGTCCTGCCCGCTGCTCGGCCTCTTCGGCAACGAGGACCGAGCGCCGACCCCGGAGCAGGTGGACCAACACGAGGCCGAGCTCAAGAAGCACGGCAAAAATTACGAGTTCCACCGCTATGACGGCGCCGGGCACGGCTTCTTTTACTATGATCGGCCGGCCTACCGCATCGAGCAGGCGCTGGACGGCTGGCAAAAGGTATTCGCGTTCTTGCACAAGCACCTGGCCAAATAAAACGCCGGCATGTGCACCTCGATCGTCGAGATCGTCGGCGCCGACGGCGCCGGTAAGGGCGGTGACGGGTGGTTCGATCTGACCCACTCGGTGGTGTCCTACGACCACCCGCACCACGCCCTGCTGGAAGAAGCCATCACAATCGATTTCGTCAATGCCGCCCTCCCGCCGGGCACGCGGGTCGCCGTCGAGCTGACACTCGAATCGGCCAAGGAGCTCAGCGGCGCGCTCACAAGAGCGATAGCGGCAGCCGAGATAGAGGAAAGCGCACGTTTGCGGCCTCGCCGCTGATCCAATGCGCGCAGGCGGCAGCGTCGCAGTTGCGAGTCGGAAAATAAACCTGTCGTGTTGCCGCCTTTAGGACAGCTGCTGCGGAGTCTTATGGGGTTCTGAGGGGGCCGTGCCAATGCCAATGGTCAGCGTACGCACGTTGAGCAAGGACGACTGGGCAAGGTACGCCTTGCTGGTCATCTACGCGTGGGACATGTGTGATCTGAACCAAGATCCTGCATCCAATGTCCTGGACCCCCGCATCTCGGCAGACGGTTGGACGGTCGTCGGCATCATCAGCGGGAGGGACAATGTCCTCGCGACGGCGCCCAGTGCGCGACTCGGAATACCTCCGCAGAATGCGGGCCTCAGGCAATCCATGGTTCGCCCTGGGGCTGATATCCGGCGGTACGGCTACCTCGCGGTGAACGCTGCCGGCGACACTTATGCGGCGGTGATCCGCGGCACCGATGGTGCCGAGGAGTGGATCGACGATGTCGTGTTCATCGCCGAGCAGCGACCACAATTTCCCGGCCGCGTCGAAGGCGGCTTTACCGATATCTATCTTTCGATGGAGTACCGCCCGCTGGCTGGTGGGCCGACCGTGCCACTCGCTGATGGGATCAGGGCCGCGGTCGGCGGGGCCGATGTGCTGGTTTTGGGTCACAGCCTCGGTTCGGCGCTGGCCGAATGCTTGGCCTATCAGCTCGCCGGCGCCAATTCGCTCGGAGGAGAGCGCGTCGGGGCGATTATGTACGCCTCTCCGAAACTCGGCGATCATGACTTCGTAGACGCGTTCGATTCCCAGGTAACGAACTACACCGTCATCAACTTTGAGCACGACGTTGTGCCGCAAGTCCCCCCGTTCGATATCACCCATTTCGACTTTTACCGCCCACTCCCCTATGTCTATACGATCACCGATGAAACCGCGCTTGCGAGAGTGGACCCTCGCGACAAGGCCTGCTGTCACCATCTGATCTGCTATATCGCGATGCTGTCACCGGCCGTCTTGGCTCAGTCGAAACCGGCGTGGACTTCCGACGAAATACAGTGCGCGAAGTGTCTCCTGCCTTGAGCAGCCGAGGCGATCTCAGAGAACACGGTTAGGACATCGCCTGAAGCCTCACATGTTCAGCCGGTGCATTTGTCCTGCCGGATAGCGCGCCCCGGACGCGGCACCCAGCGGCACGATGCGGTCGATTTCCGCGAGATCGTCGGCCGTGAGGACAATGTCTGCGGCGCTCACATTCTCCTCGAGGTGCTTGCGCGACTTCGCACCAGGTATGGGTACGATGAAGACCCCTGCACGCGCGCCCTGAGCCATTGGCCAAGCGATGGAGAGTTGGGCGAGCGTGGCGTTCTTCCTGCGCGCGATGGCCTCGAGCGCCGCGCGCAGCCGGAGGTTTTTCTCGACATTGGCGCTATCAAAGCGAGGCAGCCCCGCGCGAATGTCGTCCGCTGCCATTTCATCGACCTTGGGAACCTCGGCGCTGAGCATGCCGCGCCCGAGCACGGCATAGGCCATCATCGCCAAGCCAAGCTCCCTGCAGGCGTCGATTTGGCCCTGCTCTTCGGCATCACGCGAGAACAACGAATACTCCATCTGGAGCGAGGCGAGCGGATGCACGGCACGGCCCCGCCGGAGCGACTCGGCCGAGCACTCTGAGAGCGCGATGAAACGCGTTTTCCCCTCCTTGACGAGCTCGGCCATTGCCCCGACGCTTTCCTCGACTGGCACGTTCGGATCGACGCGCGACATGCAAAAGACGTCGAGCGTCTCGATGCCGAGATTTTTCAAGCTCTGCTCGCAGGTTTGACGCAGATAACGCGGATCGCCTCCGCCGCGCACCGCGTCCGCGCTGCCGTCGCGCGGGCTGCCGCTCTTCGAGTGGATGACCACCTCATGCCTGCGGCCGCGGATCGCTTCGCCGATCAAGCGATGATTGTGGCCTTTGCCGTAGCTGGCCGAGGTGTCGAGAAGATTGACGCCGAGATCGAGCGCGCGGCGGATAGTGGCGATCGACTCCGCGTCGTTGGCCGGCCCATAGGCGCCCGACATGCCGTAACAGCCAAGACCGATAGTCGACACCGTGAGATCAGTATTGCCGAATCTGCGGCGTTGCATAAACGAACCCCCGTGCTTACCGGCATTATATCAGCACCGCCCTTTAGCTGAAGGCAGTTCGGCGGTATGGGCGCCCCGTCACACAGCGTAACTGTGGACGGCGACTATTCGCGCGGATTTCTCGCGCGCCACCGGCAATCCCGGTAAGGTAGATCGGCGCGGTGGTGACCGCGGCGAGGAGGCGAGGTGGACATCGCGGCCTGGCTCCACAGCCTTGGCATGCAGCAATACGAAGAGGCGTTTCGCGACAACGCGATCGACGCCGCGGTATTGCCGGAGCTGACGGCCGACGACTTGAGGGACCTCGGCGTTAGCTTGGTTGGGCACCGGCGCAGGCTGCTGGCTGCGATTGCCGCTCTGAGTGGCGACGATCATCCGCCCCCGTCGGCTCTCTCCGACCAAGCGACAGCTGCCCCGGCTGCCGAACGGCGGCAGCTAACCGTAATGCTGTGCGACCTCGTCGGCTCGACCGAATTGTCGCGACTTCTCGATCCCGAGGACCTACGCGAGGCAATTGGAGCATATCATCGCTGTACCGCGGCTACGGTCGGCCGGTTCGGCGGCTTGGTCGCCAAGTATATGGGCGACGGGGTACTAGTCTATTTCGGGTACCCGCAGGCGCATGAGGACGACGCCGAGCGAGCGGTACGGGCCGGGCTGGCGCTCGCCGACGCGGTCGGGGCGCTCGAAGCTGCCGGCAGCAAGCTCGCCGTGCATATCGGCATCGCCACTGGGTTGGTTGTCGTCGGCGACCTGATCGGATCCGGTGTCTCGCAGGAGCAGGCGGTCGTCGGCGAGACGCCCAACCTCGCAACTCGGTTGCAAGCACTGGCTGAGCCGGGCTCCATCGTCATCGATTCCCAGACCCGGCGTCAGACGGCCGCGCTGTTCGAATACGCCGATCTCGGGCAGGTCGAGCTGAAGGGTTTTGCCCAGAACGTCCAGGCGTTTCGGGTACTCCGTGAGAGCAATATCGCGAGCCGGTTCGAGGCACTCAGGTCAGCTGAGACGCCGCTGGTCGGCCGCGAGGAGGAACTCGATCTGCTGTTGCGCCGCTGGCAACAGGCAAAGGAACGCAACGGCCGCGTCGTGCTAATCTCCGGCGAGCCGGGGATCGGCAAATCGCGGCTCGCCGAGGCGCTCCACGAACGGCTCGGGGGCGAAGAACATATCCGCTTGCGGTATTTCTGCGCGCCGCATCACCAGGACAGCGCTCTCTACCCGGTCATCGCCCAGCTCGAACTCGCCGCCGGCTTTGCGCGCGACGACGCAGTGGAGAGCAAGCTCGAAAAGCTGAGAATACTGCTCGTGCCTGCCGCTCCGCCCAACGAGAACGTCGCATTACTGGCGGAAATGCTGTCACTGAGCAATATCGAAACGCAGGCAGCCATTCGCGACTTCACCCCGCAGCGCAAGAAGGAGCAGACCTTTCAGGCGCTGCTCGATCAGCTGAAGGCACTGGCCCGGCGCCGGCCGGTGCTGGCCGTCTTCGAGGATGTCCACTGGATCGACCCGTCGTCGCGCGAACTGCTCGACCTGCTGGTCGAGCACGTGCGCGAGTTGGCGGTATTGCTCGTCGTCACTTTTCGCCCCGAATTCGCGCCGCCCTGGCTAGGCCGACCACAGGTGACGAGCCTGGGGCTGAACCGGCTCGACCGCCACGAGGGCTCTGCCTTGGTGCAGGCCGTTGCCGGCAACGCGGCATTGCCCGAGGAGATCGTCGCCGAGGTCTTCGAGCGCGCCGACGGCGTGCCGCTGTTTGTCGAGGAGCTGACCAAGGCGATGCTCGAAGCCGCCGACCGCGGTGACGGCACCGGCGTGCTCGCCGCGACCCCCAGGCCAGCGCTCGCCGTGCCGGCCACACTCAATGCCTCGCTGATTGCGCGCCTCGATCGGATCGGTGCGGCGGGCAAGGAAATCGCCCAGATCGGTGCCGTGCTTGGCCGAGAGTTCTCTTACGAACTGATCCAGGCAGTCGCAGGCTGGGCCGCCGTCGAACTGGGTCCGGCGCTCGACAGGCTGACTGCTTCCGGGTTGTTATTCTGCCGAGGCGCTCCACCGCACGCGGTCTACCAGTTCAAGCACGCGCTGGTCCAGGACGCCGCTTACGGGACGCTGCTGCGCGGCAGGCGGCAGGAGCTCCACACCCGCGTAGCCGAGGTCTTGGAAGAACGGTTCGGCGATCTTCTCGGACGGGAGTCGGAGATTTTAGCTCACCATCTGAGCGCAGCCGGGGCGGTCGAGCGCGCTGTCGCACAATGGCTGAAGGCGGGTAACTATGCCGCGCTGCGCTCGGCGCATCTCGAAGCGATCGGGCATTTCGGGCGCGGCCTCACATTGCTGGCCTCCTTATCCCAAACTCAGGCCCGAGACCGGCAGGAAATCGAGCTACTGCTCGCCCAGGGTTCGTCGCTGCTGACGGCAAAGGGAATGAATTCAGCCGAGGCAGCCGACGTCTATGTACGGGCGAGGGATCTCTGCGAAAAAACCGGTGACGCGGATCGGCTGTTCATCGCCCTCTGGAATATTTGGTTGATCACCGCGCTCGGTGACATTGCCGCAGCCCGCCCGTTGTCCAACAGGCTGCTGATTTTGACCAGTACGGAAAAAGACAGCGCGCGTCGGCTCGAGGCCCACCATAGTGCCTGGTTCACCCGCTTCTTCGGCGGCGAGCCCGCGCCTGCGCGCAGCCATTGCGATGAGGGGCGCCGGCTCTACGATTTTGAGCGACATCGCTCACTCGCTTTGCTCTATGGCGGGCACGATCCCGGTATCTGCGCCCGCTATACCGGGGCTTGGAGCGAGTGGTTGCTCGGCTACCCCGACAGGGCGTTGGTGAGCGTCCGCGATGCCGTGCGCCTCGCCGAGCGGCTCGCCCACCCGCTCAGTCTCGACATCGCGCATCTTTACCATGCTGTCCTCGGCCTCTTCCGCCGTGAACCCGACATGGTCTTCCAGCCTGCCGCCGCGGCCGAGCGACTAGCGTCCGAACAGCATCTTGCACTGATCTTGGATCCGAGCTTGCTGCGCAGCAGCGCGCTGCTCGCACAGGGAGAGACCGAGCAAGCGGTTGCAGCGATCCCCGAGCGTCTGGCCAAGCCGGCAACAATCGGCGCGTATCAGTATCGGGCGTACCATTTGGCACTACTTTCCGAGGTGCTCGATCGGATGGGGAACCATGACGGCGCGCTCGCCACTTTGGCTGATGCGCTGGCGTGGGTGGAGCAGAGTGGCGAGCGTTGGTGGGAAGCGGAAATCCATCGGCTCAAGGGCGTGTCCCTGCTCTCCCAAGAGAAGTTCGCCGAGAGCGAAGCAAGCTTCGAGCGAGCGATCCGCATTGCACGCAGACAACAAGCGAAATCGCTCGAACTGCGCGGTGCGATCAGTCTCGCTCGGCTGCGACGCGACCAAGGTAAGCGTAAGCAAGCTCACGACCTGCTGGCGCCGATCTATGCCTGGTTTACTGAAGGCTTCGATACGCCGGATCTAGAGGAGGCAAAGGCGCTGCTCGACGAGCTGGGCTGAGGACGCGGAACGGTAAGAACTATCGCGTCGACCGACGCCGCGGCGCACCGCGGTCGGCCGGTGAGCAAGCGAAGGCGATGTCGGCCTTGAGATGGTTCCGTAATTGCTAGTGGTCAAAATCTGACATTTGGGACCCTGCGGCTACGGCTGGAGTCCGACTCATAGCAGACCCTCAGCCTTCCCGGCGGGAGCTGCTCTTCATGCCCCTTTGCGGCCATTACCTAGAGCCGGTCGCCAGATGTCAGTGAATGGGAGATCTGCCATTCGTTCCGCCGCCGTCGCAGGAGCAGAACCGGCGGGTCGGCTGTCGACAGATGCGATGCTGCGGGAGCTATCATTCCGTCAGCTCGGTTACGGCTGTAACTGAATTTCTTTGTTCTGAAATGATCGCGTAATCGCCCCTTCTAACATTCGGGGTTTCGCGAATTCGGATCGGGGACCA
>Ga0306919_10001232_pt1 | contig 12191 bp, 11 predicted proteins | sample flu12Cox44000172_FD_203764 | JGI IMG/M metagenome (GOLD analysis project Ga0306919, IMG submission 203764) | Lab enrichment of tropical soil microbial communities from Luquillo Experimental Forest, Puerto Rico - flux4day.12C.oxic.44.000.172 (v2)... | ecosystem: Environmental > Terrestrial >... | reverse complement strand
AGGCGTTGCGGGAACAGGCGGCAGCGGCCGAACGTTCCGTCATCGAGTTCAAAGCCAAGAACAATATTGTGAAGGCTAGCGGGATGCTCATGAATGAGAAAGAGCTGACCGAGATGACCAGTCAGCTCGCGGCGGCGCGCGCCCACGCCTCTGAAGTGCAGATCCGTCTTGAGCGCATCAAAGCTGTGCGCGAGGCCTATGCGCAAGATAGGCCGGTCTCAGCAGCGGATGAGAGCATATCCGAGGCCATGAGTAACGCAATCATAACGCAGCTGCGAACGAAATATCTGGACTTGGTCAACCGGGAGGCTGATTGGGCGGTACGCTATGGGAAAAACCATGAAGCCGTTGTGAAGCTGCGCAATCAGATCCGAGACCTGCGCGGGTCCATTCGCGATGAATTAGGACGAATTGAAGAAACCACAAAAAGCGAATACGGGATTGCCCAAAAGCGTCAGGACGAACTCGAGAAGGGGTTCACTGCGCTCATATCGCAGTCAACCCAAACGAATCAGGCACAAGTAGCTCTGTTCAGTCTTGAGGCCGCCGCGCAGAGCTACCGCAAGCTTTATGACAGTTTCCTTGCGCGACATACGGAATCGGTTCAACAACAATCATACCCAATTAGTGACGCGCGGGCGATCTCGCCGGCGGGCGTCAGCCAGACTGGTCCGCGAACCCTTCAGGTTTGGCTGGTGGCGATCATCGCAGGAGGCGTGCTCGGGGTCGGACTTGGGGCTTTGCGGGAAATACGGGACCGTGGATTCCGGACCAGGGAGCAAGTGCGATCTGTTCTTGCTACCGAGTGCCTCGCGCTGGTTCCACTGATGGCCGAGGGCCGCAAGCGAATTTCTTCTGGTCGCCGATCTCCGGCTGTGCTGCCATTTGTTGCTGACCGCACAGTGCCGAGAAGCATCTGCTATCCCCCAAAAGCCATGCGGACTATCATTGACTCACCATCATCGCCGTATGCGGAGGCCATTCGCACGATAAAGCTGACCGTCGACCTAAATAACGGTAAAGAAAATCATACCAACGTGATTGGCTTGACATCGTGCTTACCGAACGAGGGCAAATCGAGCCTCGCTGCGGCAATGGCCATGCTCATCGCGCAAGGTGGGGCACGCACTATTTTAGTGGATTGTGACGTTCGGAACCCTTCGCTTTCGCGCGCGCTGGCACCGGATGCGAGCGCCGGACTGCTCGATGTAGTTGCGGGAAGGGTCGCTCTTGAAGACGCGGTCTGGAGCATTCCAACAACCAATATGGCATTTTTGCCAGCGGGTGCTAGCGTGGGTGTACCAAATGCAACTGAGGTCCTTGCCTCGGGCGCGGCGAAATCACTTTTTGATACACTCCAAATCAAATATGATTATGTGATTGTCGATCTTGCACCGCTTGCTGCGGGTGTAGACGTCCGCGCGACGTCCGGCTTCATAGTTTCCTATGTTCTGGTGATTGAGTGGGGCACGACGAAAGTCGATGCTGTGCAGTCCGTGCTGCGCAATGCACCCGGTCTCCAGGAAAATATTGTAGGCGCTGTGCTCAATAAGGTAAATATGGCTGCCATGAGCCGCTATGACAGTTACGGCGCCAATTGTTATTATGGTCGGCCTCGACAGGCGAGTTTAATGAATTGAGCATGTTGCAGTTCGATGTCGGGTCTCGGGCGCTCGGGGGGAACGAGCGGTGGTTTCTTGTTCATACGCAGCCAAAGAGTGAGCGGAGGGCTGACTGGCATCTCGGCGCGCAGGGATTTAGGACATATCTGCCGCAGTTTCGGAAGACGATCCGTCACGCCCGCCAGCTGAGAACGGTAGAGGCTCCTCTTTTTCCACGCTACCTTTTTGTGATCCTCGATCTTGAGCGCGATCGCTGGTTGTCGGTGCGCAGCACGATCGGGGTTTCGCGTCTCTTTACCACCCAAGACGGTCGGCCGGTCCCTGTTCCGGTTGGTATTGTGGAAGCGCTGATCGAGCAGTCCCACGACAGCCTGACGCGATTGGATGCTGGGCTCGTGAAAGGTCAACGCGTTCGGATTCTGTCGGGACCGTTTGCCGATCTCCTGGGGACGCTCGAGCGGCTGGACGAGGCCGGACGGGTGCGGGTTCTACTCGAAATGATGGGAACCGTGGTTCCTGTTCGCCTTCACCGCTCGGCGCTCGCGCCTGCGGCATGAAAACTGCGCCGCGCCCAAGGGCGGGCCGCTCCGCGTGTTGCGAAGTCGGGTGGTGCGTTTCACCCGAAGGGCGGTAGCTTGCCCGAAACGCAAACGCAACCGCATCGAAGGCGTTGCGATCAAATGAGCCGAGAGCCACAGGGAGCTAGATAATCACATGTCGCGGAAATCAATGGCGGGAAGGACCGCGCTGGTCTGCGGGGCCGGTGGGTTCATCGGTCACCACTTGGTAAGGCGGCTCAAGCGGGAGGGCTTTTGGGTTCGAGGTGCTGATCTCAAATTCCCACGTTTCAGCGAGACCGAGGCTGACGATTTCATGGTTGGCGATCTGCGTGATCCGTACTTTGTACGACAGGTGATCGACCGCCGGTTCAACGAAATCTATCAGCTCGCGGCTGACATGGGGGGAGCCGGCTATATCTTCACCGGCGAACACGATGCCGATGTGATGCACAACTCGGCGAGCATCAACCTCAACATCGTCCACGCCGCTTACACTCGCAACAATAGGCGAATATTTTACTCTTCTTCGGCCTGCATGTACCCGGAGCACAACCAGCTCGACCCCGATAATCCGAACTGCGCGGAGCAGGCTGCCTATCCGGCCGCACCAGATAGCGAATACGGCTGGGAGAAGCTGTTCAGCGAGCGCCTCTATCTCGCCTATGGCCGCAATCACGGCATGGAGGTTCGGATTGCCCGCTATCACAATATTTTTGGTCCGGAGGGAAGCTGGAACGATGGCCGCGAGAAGGCTCCGGCGGCCATCTGCCGCAAAGTTGCGATGGCGCCGAGCGGCGGAGAGATCGAGATCTGGGGCGATGGGAAGCAGACCCGATCCTTCCTCTACATCGATGAGTGCCTCGAGGGGACGCTACGGCTGATGCGGTCGGACTTCACGGGGCCTGTTAATGTCGGTTCCGATGAAATGGTGAGCCTTGACCGGCTCGTCGATATTGTTGCTGGGATTGCGGGCAAGACGCTCGAGAAGCGGCACATCGCCGGCCCTACGGGGGTGCGGGGCCGCAACTCTGATAATCGGCTCATTAGCGAGAAGCTGAAGTGGTCGCCATCGACCGTGCTCGTCGACGGCTTGCGCCCGACGTACGAATGGATCAACAGTCAAGTGATGCGCAATTCGCGAAGCGACGGCGAGGCGCTGCGCGTATCAGCGGCCGCATCGAAGCCAACAAGCATTCACGCAATCTCGTGATCACCGGGAAGCGCATCACCGTCGTGCGTGACACGATGCGATGACGAAGCGACTCGTCTATATTTGCGACTGGCTTCCACCGGATTTTGGCGCGGTTGGTCAATATGCCACGCTATTCGCGCGGCAATGGGCGCACGAGGGGTGGGCGGTCACACTCGTCGGATTGACCACCGGCAAAGCCGCCCATCAGTCCGCCGAACCGGTAGGGGAGGGCTCTCTCGAGGTCATCCGCGTCCATCGGCGCACGTACCAGAAGCAAAAGTTCGCGTCACGGCTGGCCTGGACTGTCGCCTCGAACATCCTGTTGCTCGGAGCGGCATTCAGGTCCATGCGACGGGCGGATACGGTTCTCTTTACCGGCAGTCCGCCGCTGATGGTGCATTTCGTCGCACCACTCAATCTCCTGCTGAGGAAAGAGCTCATCTATCGGATTACCGACTTCCATCCAGAATGTCTCATCGCCGAGCGCGGACGCAGCGGTCTTATTGTTTCCCTGCTACTCGGTCTTACCCGGTCCTGGCGACGGCGTGTCGCTGCTTTCGAAGTGCTAGGTGTCGACCAGGCCCGGCGACTTGCGGAGAGCGGAATTGCGCAGGAGCGGATCCGACTCAAGCGCGATCCTTCTCCCATCGTATTCGCGCCGGGGCTTGCCCCTCTGCCGCTGCCGGATGAGTTACGCGGCGGTGCCGGGATCATCCTTTATTCCGGAAATTGGGGCGTTGCCCACGATGAGACCACGTTCATCGAAGCCTACTCGAAATACTTTCGGCAATCGAATCGTGGCCTTCGGTTCTGGTTGAATGCCACGGGCGCGAAGGCAGATCGCGTCGAACGTGAGTTTCGCTCACGGGGCGTGCCCATTTACAGATCGAGCCTGGTGCCATTGGAGGACCTTCCAGGACTTCTCATCGCTGCTGACGTTCACTTGGTCACTCTGCGCGATCCTTTCGTGGGCTATGTGCTACCCTCGAAAATTCACGCTTGCATCGAGTCGGGAAAGCGAATCCTGTTCGTCGGCAGCCAGGAGTCCGATGTTCACCTCCTGGCCAGCCGCGCGCTGGCGTCCAACCGATATTATCGGGTAGACACAGGCGATGTGGACGGATTGGTGAACGCCTTGCACGCCCTGGAACGCGCGGTCGTGAGCGAATGTAAACCAGATGCGGTGCGGGTACACCGGGTCGCAAGCATTGGGCGCATCACGGGTTGCGGCCCCTTTGCTACCGAGCGCGGCCAAGTCCGGTAGTCACATGTCCACGGTCCGAAATGGTCTTGTCGAGGACGCGACAATAAAGGACGAGAACCATGTCTTGCGCGGGGACGTCTTCCGTCGTGAGCGCGAACTCATCATTGAGCCTGGTCGCTCCGAACGGCACTATTGGCGCGACCTGTGGCAATACCGCGAGCTTTTTCGGGTCCTGGCTTGGCGCGATATCTCGGTCCGTTACAAGCAGACGGTGATCGGGGCCGCCTGGGCACTCATCCGCCCATTCTTGACGATGGTGGTGTTCACCGTCATCTTCGGCAAATTGGCAGGGCTTCCGTCGGACGGCGCGACGCCTTACGCGCTGATGGTATTCGCCGGCCTGCTGCCCTGGAGCTTCTTCGCCACCGCGCTGACCGATACGTCGAACAGCCTCATCGGCAACGCCAACCTCATCAGCAAGGTGTACTTTCCGCGGTTGATCGTGCCGATTGCCGCGGTGATGGTCGCCTTCGTGGACTTTCTTATCAGCTTTGCGATCCTCGTGGCTTTGATGGTCTGGTACCAGTTTGTGCCGGGCTGGCAGGTTCTGCTGTTGCCGGTGTTCGCCGGCATTGCGTTCATGGCCAGCCTGGGTGTGGGCGTGTGGATCACCGCGCTCAACGTCAAGTATCGGGATTTTCGCTACATTATCCCGTTCATTGTGCAGTTGGGCCTCTATGTGTCGCCGGTTGGATTCAGTTCCAGCATTGTCCCGGACCAGTGGCGTCTGGTCTATTCCCTCAATCCGATGGTCGGCGTTATTGATGGATTTCGCTGGTGTCTGCTCGGGGGCGACACCCGGCTCTATTGGCCCGGCCTCGTTCTTAGTCTCGCTGTCACCGGGTTTTTTCTGTGGCTGGGCATCCGACAGTTCAGAAAAATGGAAAACCATTTTGCCGATCTGATCTGATCGGCGCGTCCGCCAAGCCAATGTCTGACACCGTCATTGCCGTTGAGAATATCTCAAAGAGCTATCTGGTCGGCCATCAATCCGGCCAGCGCGAAAGGTACACGGCATTGCGCGACGTGATCGTCCGGGAAGCTCGTAACTATGCGCGCAAGACGGTCGATTTCATTCGCGGCCGACAGATTGTACAAGGCGACGAAATCGAGGAATTCTGGGCCTTACAGGACGTGAGCTTTGAGGTCAAACAAGGCGAAGTGCTCGGCATTATTGGAAGGAACGGGGCAGGAAAATCGACTCTCTTAAAAATTCTCAGCCGAATTACCGAGCCGACGCGAGGACGTGCGGTTCTCCGCGGCCGGGTCGCGAGCCTGCTCGAAGTGGGCACCGGCTTTCATCCCGAGCTTACCGGGCGGGAGAACATCTTCCTCAACGGTGCGATCCTTGGCATGGCCCACAAGGAGATCGCGCGCAAGTTCGACGAGATCGTTGCTTTCGCAGAAGTCGAGCAGTTTATCGACACACCGGTCAAGCGCTACAGTTCGGGCATGTACGTGCGGCTCGCTTTCGCGGTGGCTGCCCATCTAGAGCCAGAGATCCTGGTGGTCGACGAGGTGCTCGCGGTCGGCGATGCCGAGTTTCAGAAAAAATGCTTGGGCAAGATGGATGAAGCTTCCCGGCGCGAAGGCCGGACGGTCATCCTTGTCAGCCATAACATGAGTGCCATCAACAGCCTGTGCTCGAAAGGACTTTACCTGCAGCGAGGTCGATTACAGCGAGTTGGTGACGCGAGGTCGGTTGTGGCCGAATATTTAGCTTGTGCGGAAGTTGAGAAGTCAGGCCAGATGATCTTTGTTGGTGAGGCTGATCAGCAACCGTCGAAATCGATTTACTTTACGAGTGTGTCGATCCTGAATCACGAGCGGATGGTGTCCTCCCAAGTGCAGGTAACCAAGCCGTTTCATGTATGCCTGCGTTACGCCGTCGCTCGCAGGGTCTCAGGCGTGGAGTTGGGGGTGCGCATTGAAACATCTGATGGAATTGCGATTTTCAGCAGCACGCACCGCTTGCCTTGCGATAAGGACCATGCCTCTCAAGAACGCCAGCAGGCCACCTGCTATGTAGAAATCCCGGCAATGTTTCTCATGCCCGGTTCGTATTTTATTACAATTTTCGCTCACACGCCGATGATTGAATTCCACGACGTGCATGAACCGGCTCTTCGGTTCGAGATTGTGGATGACGGCACCCCTTTCGGCCATCGCAACTATCGGCATTTAGGCCTTATTATGACAGACTTGCCGTGGAGATTTGATCAATGAACGTTACACTGGGTCGATGCCTTTTAACGTCTCGCTTTTGTCGCTCCCACTGCTCAACAGTCAGAAGAACGTCTGGCTCTTGTGGGGTCGGCCATCACGGTTTAGTCCTTGACTGACTTAGATTCACGCCTGCCAGCTCGACTGTTGGTGCGGCGAACCCTTGGTCATCTCCTTAGGCGCACCCGCCTCGCACCATGGGTCACGAGATTCCGAACGTGCTTTGAAATACCATTGGAACAATTGCCTCAATCGCCGGATTATTTTCGAATCTACCGTCGCTTTGTGGCGGAATCAGAGTTCAAGCGCTTCCCGGGCGGATGGGTGTACAGAGGAGAGAAATATCCTGACTACCTTTTCATGGGAGGAGCGAGTTTCGCCATTTTTCGGACAGCGAAGAATTATCTTCGGGGTCACGGCGTCGACATCGGTGCGGGATACTGGGAGTTTCCGGGCTCGATGCCCGTAGATCCCTGGCGAGGTGAAGGGCTGCACACGAGGATTGAGGACATTCCTGCTGCTTCTTTGGACTACATTTTTTCCTCCCATACACTTGAGCACATCGAAGACTGGAGAGGCACGCTCGTCCAATGGGCGGCATTGCTCAAGAGAGGGGGCAGGCTATTTCTATATCTTCCGCACCCCGAGTGTCTTATTTGGCACCGAGGCGCGCCAGGCATTGATGAGTGGCATAAATGGATCCCGGAGCCAAAAATTGTCGCCGAGGCCGTGGCAGCTTTGAAATTGGCTATTGTTGCGAAGGACGACGGACCAGACGGCATGATGAGCTTCTTCATCTGCGCGGAAAAACTATAAAGAGCATTTTGGAAATCCAATAGTGCGAGCTATTGTGAATTCAGATCGCACGGTGCAGTTGCTGAAAAGAGTCTTGACGAATGTCGTGGCGAATCCTGCAGCCGTGGCGGCGCCCGTCCGAAAATCCCGCGAATTGCTCGGTTGGCGCCCAAGACAGATACCTCTTGGTCAGGCGCGAAATATTCTAGTCATCCGCCCGGACGAAATCGGCGATGTTGTTCTCACCGGTCCTTTTCTGCGCGAGTTACGGACGGCGGCACCGCTTGCCCACATCACGCTTGTGGTAAAAAGGTTGTGTCAAGAACTTGTAGAGCACTGTCCCTATGTCAACGAGGTCTATTCACTCAATTTTAGCTTTGCAAAAGATAGCCACCGACTAGTCGCCTCTGCTTGGCATCTCCGATGGCACCACCTGCCCGTTCACGGATTCGATATTGTGCTATTGCCGCGGCGCGCCGATGATTTTTACCATTCGAAAGATGTTGCTTATGTGCTCGCTGGCAAGGGTAATATTCTGTTCAATAAAGAATTGCGTCCTGGCGGAGGCAATCTTGAGGGGGAACATGAGCTGATTCATAATTTACGGTTCTTGCGACGTTTGGCCGGAGTAGCAGATATTAGCAATACCAGCCTTGAATGCTGGCTTACGGACGAAGACAGGAACTTTGCGCGCGCCGCTTTGAATGCTGCCCATCGATATGTTGCCTTTGCAACCGGAGCGAACGTAGCGGCGCGTCAGTGGCCAATTGAGCGGTTTGCTGCGGTCGCTACCCGGCTGCGGGATCTATACGGAATCGTTCCCGTGATTCTGGGCGCGGCAGGCGAACCAGGATTCTCGACAGGCGTGAACCTCATAGGCCGGACGACGCTGAGGCAGGCGGCGGCGGTCCTCGAGCGTTGCGAGTTGTTTGTTGGGAACGACAGCGGCCCAAAGCACATTGCCGCAGCCGTGGGAGTCCCGGTCGTTGAGATTAGCGCATTTCGTGTTGGGGGCGACGCGTGCCATCTTAATAGTCCGGCGCGCTTCCACGCATGGGGTGTACCATACCGCCTCGCTCAACCATCGTCAGGTGCGGGAACTCTCGCAATCGAAGAAGTAGCAGTGAATGACGTGGTTCGGTTATGTACTGAACTGATGCATCTGTCGTGCGAGCAACGGGTTTTACGCTGGGCGCGGTCATGAAGCATCACGGATGGAAGTTCAAAAATACCAATTGGGCAGGAGACCCCATAGAGGTGATTGCACGTCGGCGCTCGCGCGGCCAAAGCAGCCTTTACCTGCTCGCCACCGTTGCGGGATTTTTTTTGTGGGTGGGCATTCGCGAGTTCACAAAAGTGGAAAGGAGCTTTGCGGGCATCATCTGAGTCCCGCCGCTTCAACAACCAATGTCCAACAATGCCATCACTGTCGAAAACCTCTCGAAGCGCTTTTGGCTTGGACATCGGGAACATCAGCAGGACACGACTTTTCGTGAAATGGTGACGAGAGAAGCCAAGAACTTTGCGCGCAAAGCCATCGACTTTGCTCATGGCCGGGAGATCGTACAGGGTGACGAACTCGAGGAGTTCTGGGCGCTGGAGGACGTGAGCTTCGGGGTTCAGAAAGGAGATGTTCTCGGAATTATTGGCCGGAATGGCGCGGGCAAGAGCACACTTCTTAAAATTCTTAGTAGAATCACGGAGCCGACGCGAGGGCGAGTTACGATTTGCGGGCGTGTCGCCAGCCTCTTGGAAGTCGGTACTGGTTTTCATCCAGAGCTAACCGGGAGGGAAAATATCTATCTGAACGGCGCCCTCCTGGGGATGACTAAGCAGGAGATTCGAAAGAGGTTTGACGAAATTGTCGCTTTCGCCGAGGTGGAGCGGTTTCTTGATACGCCCGTGAAGCGCTACAGCAGCGGGATGTACGTACGGCTGGGATTTGCTGTCGCCGCTCACCTCGAGCCGGAGATTCTTCTCGTTGATGAAGTGCTTTCAGTGGGCGATGCTGCTTTCCAGCGGAAATGCATGGGTAAAATGTCTCACGTTGCTACAGAGGAAGGCAGGACCGTTCTCTTAGTGACCCACAATATGCCTGCAGTGTTGAGCGTCTGTTCAAAGGCACTTTTTTTGAACGCGGGCCGAGTCTGCGTTCTTGGCAATGCATCCGATTCTGTTCGGCGATACATGAAAGAAGTTACTGAGATAAGTAATATTTCCCTCAAGTTAAGAACAGATAGGACAGGGAATGGCTCAGTCAGATTTATACGAGTATATTTTGCAAATAACTGTCTTTCGACTATTAACGAAGTCAGAAGTGGCGATGACATAACGGTTGTAATCGAGCTTGAGAATAATACTGGCGCGGCTCTGACTCGCTTTCATCTATCAGCTCCAATTCGTGACACCTGCGAGAACATTATTTGTTATTTGAGCAGCGCCCTTCAGCGAAATGACTTTGAATATATTCCCTATTCAAAAATTATTAGGATCGGCATACGAATTCCCAAGTTCCAAGTCGTTCCTGGTAGGTATAGCTTGACACTTTATAGCACGGTCCGAGACGATCTGGCGGACTGGATACGGGGAGCGATTACGTTCGAGGTGCAGCCAGGCGACTATTATGGAACAGGAAGATTGCCGGCGGCGGATCAGGGACAATTCCTACCAGACTATACCTTTTACGACATGTCTGGATCGAGCGTGAACTCCGATAATGCACGCGAGCATCCGCACCGCGAACTTCACGAGGATTTCGAGCAATTAGGCTGAAGGCGTTGATGGGAAGTACTTCTCATGGACAAAATTGGCGTGACAGATTGTTTAATGGCTTAGCTCGCAGAGAGCGGAGCGCATGTTCAAGCGTGCAAAGGAATCATGTGTATAGTAATGACGGTGTTAACTCTTTTGGCTTGAGCGGTTCGTATGCCGTTAGTCTCAATCATCATTCCAGCGTATAATCGGCAACATTCTTTGCCGCGCGCAATAGAAAGCATCCTGAATCAGACGCTTCAGGACTTTGAGATCATCGTGGTTGACGACGGCTCTATGGACAACACTGTCGCCGTCGCTGAGCAGTTGGCCGTTCGTGATTTTCGCGTTCGACTAATTCGGCACAAAAAAAATCAGGGTGCACAGGCTGCGAGAAACACGGGCGCGAGAGCGGCCATCGGCCAGTGGCTGAGCTTTTTTGATTCTGATGACTGGATGCTTCCGACGGGCATAGAGGCGCGTTTGAGTGTCGCGCTGAATCGAAGCGTAAAGATCGTGCATTCGGACGCGTTCGTTTTGCGCCAAAATGAAGACCGTGCGCTGTTCGAGGTACCCCCCTTGAGCGGTTCCATTTACGAGGCACTGCTGCGCGCTCCGGGCCCTATGTTCCCGGCCATGATCATCAGCGTTGATGCATTTCGGGAAATTGGCGAGTTGGACGAGGACGTGGTGGCTTACCAAGAGTGGGATACGGCCATCCGCCTGGCAAAGCGTCATGCTTTCGGCTTTGTGCCCGAGCCCACCTTCGTCTACGACTGTACGGGTAAAGACACAATTTCAATGAACTCGTTGAAAGGCGCTATGGGCTACGAGTACATTGTAAACAAGCATCTTGCCGAGGTCTTGCTGCGCCTAGGACCGAAAGCTGTGTCGCAGCACTATGAAACGGTCGCCAGCCACTATGCTCAGGCCGGAGCCTCGCGTCTCGCGACCAAGGCTAAATGGAAATCGTTTTTGTGGTGGCCCCAGCCTAACCGCGCAATCCGAAAATTAAAGAGGGCTCTGGCATAAGGAACTCACCATCAAGGAAGAGATTATCATAGATGGCCAGCTTTGCGCCATCATCCTACCGGCCGATTTCGACGAACCTGGCATTCACTTCTTCACGTCGAACAACCTGTCGCAGCAGCTCGCCTCCATGTCCTATGCCCCCGGCAAGGTGATTCCGGCGCACACGCATAACCCGGTCGCGCGCGAGGTTTCATATACGCAGGAAGCGCTGTTCATCCGAAAGGGCAAAGTGCGCGTAGATTTCTACACGAAGCAGCGGGAGTACCGGATGAGCCGCGTGCTTGGCGCGGGTGATGTCGTCCTGCTCATCGCCGGTGGACACGGCTTTGAAGTGCTCGAAAAGCTCAACATGATCGAGGTTAAGCAGGGCCCTTATCTAGGTGATGCGGACAAAACGAGCTTTGCCGTTGAGTTACCCCCGAAACTGAATTTCGAGCCGCTATGATTCCAGTCAACCGGCCGCTGTTCGACGGCAACGAGAAGAAATACCTGAACGAGTGTATTGACACGGGTTGGATTTCTTCGGAAGGCCCTTTCGTCAAGAAACTTGAAGTCGGGTTCTCCAAGCTGATGGGCTGCGCGCACGGTATCGCGGTGTGCAACGGCAGTTTAGCCATTGAACTGGCGCTCGCGGCGTTGCGCATCGGGCCCGGTGACGAGGTCATTCTTCCGAGCTTTACAATCATCTCCTGCGCCGCGGCCATCGTACGCGCGGGCGCCCTCCCGGTCGTCGTCGACTGCCAGCACGATAC
>Ga0306919_10001219_pt1 | contig 12246 bp, 10 predicted proteins | sample flu12Cox44000172_FD_203764 | JGI IMG/M metagenome (GOLD analysis project Ga0306919, IMG submission 203764) | Lab enrichment of tropical soil microbial communities from Luquillo Experimental Forest, Puerto Rico - flux4day.12C.oxic.44.000.172 (v2)... | ecosystem: Environmental > Terrestrial >... | reverse complement strand
GGCCCTTTGTCAGCTGCCGGGCCACTGTGCACAAGGAGGGGGCTCCGGAAGCTCAGAATTGTGAGATGCCAGAGACGCCAGGGGCAATCCCACACAAGGGTGACCACTTTCGTGTCTCCATCGTAAAGATCGAATTGCCCCTGTGTGCCAGAAGCCGAATCCTCACGCCCGCAGGAACTAACAACATTGACTCCTTCGGATCCACTCTCAATCACTTGCCCATTAACCTGCTCAGGACTTAGTTCATTGTCTTTATCGTCGAATTGATAGAACTCCCCCAACTGAGGGATGCGTTCTTGATGGTGGCGTTAAAATTGTCGGCGAGTACGGTGTAACTGACCCATTGTGCATAAGCCATGCAGACCGTGTTGAAACGCGGCCTTGCGGTTGTCACCAGCGATATTAATCGGCACCGGAGGCTCTGATTGTGCGTTGGGAGCCGGGCAATCAGGTCTGGGAATGACCTCTGTCGCGAGGCGACGTAACCCAAACGTCGCGGATTTGGGCGACAGAACGGCTTCAAGCGTGCTTTTCAAGCCCGGAGCGCGGCAATCAAGTCTGGGAACGCCACGATCGCCATACCTGTTCACCCTTGATAGCCGTGTACCCCGCCGCAGCCGTCGCCTGGCGCGGCTCCGCTCGGTGGCCCTCGGCGTCATCGCCCCGGTTGATGTTTCGGGTCGTGTGGGTGCGAGTGAGAAAGGCCATTTCAGCGACCTCAGATTTGACGGAGTGCCGAAGATCCGGGCTTGTTCGAGCAAGGCCGGAATGCCAGAAGAGTGAACCCAGTCCCCTGCCCAACTGTGACCCAGCGTTCTTTGGTGATGTGGCCGCGGGCGAGCACGATTGCTTGGGTGCGCCGACGAGCGGCTGAGGCCGAAATATTCCGTCGACCTGCACCGCGGCGCTCACCGAAAAAAGAACGCGATCGGACCGGCACGTCTGCCATAATTGCTTCACCTCCCATAAAGGAGACGGGCATGCCCGCGGATACGGCCGACAAAGCAGAGCCATCGGGACCTTTAGCCATCGATTAACGCGCTTTGATCTTCATTGTGATCCATGCTCTTCTCTTCGTGGCAAGCTACCGGCGCCGAATATTGCAGCACTTGGGCATTGTGATCGATCCAGCACGGCATATTCCGATCGTTTCCCAAGCTTGGGATGCCGCCGAGGCTCAGACCGCCATCGACGAGGTTGTCGCCGACGCGCACGCACGGCTGGACCCGGCGCGCTTCTGGCCCGCGCATCCGCAAGACGACGGTGCCAGGGATGGCGATACGAGTCTTTACAACGGCGCGGCCGGCGTGATCTGGGCGCTGGACTATCTCGCCCGCACGGGCGCAGCGCGATGTGAAGCCAGCCTGGTTGCCCTGCGAGATCGATTGGTCGAGTCCGCGCGGCAGAAGCGTGCGGCGCTCGGTAGCTATGGCCTCCACAGCTCTCTGCACTTCGGAGATTTTCCGGCGCTGCTGGTTTCTATGCGGCTCCGGCCCGACCCGGCGACCGCCGATGCCATCCATGCGCGCACCAGCGACAATAACAGGCTGCCCATCCGCGAGTTGATGTGGGGCCTGCCAGGATCGATGCTGGCATGTGTCTTCATGGACGCGATAACGGGCGAGGCTCGTTGGCGCGCTCTTTTTTTGACGCAGGCCGCGCGTCTTCTCGACGAACTCGAGGATAGCGATCTCGGCCCTTTATGGACGCAGGACCTCTACGGCTCGCGCAAATGCTACCTTGGGGCGGTACACGGGTTCACCAGCAACATGATTCCGTTACTTCGCGGCTGGCGCTGGCTGGACGAAGGCCAGCGCGCCCGCGTCGCCGACGCCGTGCCGCGCACGCTTGCAGCCAATGCGGTCACGTCGGAGCTCGGCACGCAATGGCGGCCGATTGCCGGAACCCGTGAGCCGCCGCGCCTCTGCCAGCATTGCCACGGCGCGCCGGGCATAGTGACGACGTTCGCCGCCGCGCCATTCAGCACGCCCGATCTCGAGGAGCTGCTGCTCGCCGGCGGCGAGCTAACCTGGAACGCAGGGCCGCTCGCCAAGGGGTCGAACCTGTGCCACGGCACCGGGGGTAACGGCTATGCTTTCCTGAAACTTTACCGGCGCACGAGCGACATGCGCTGGTTGGAGCGTGCTCGCGCTTTCGCTATGACAGCGATCGCACAATTCCGACAGGCGCGCGCCAACTATGGCCGCGGCCGCTATTCGCTCTGGACCGGCGACCTGGGGCTCGCCGTATATCTCAGGGATTGCATCTCAGGCGCGCCTGCCTTTCCGACGGTGGATGTGTTCTGAGCTGTCACCGTCATTCATATCATGACACCAGCCGCCGCCGGTCTTGCCTGCAACCCGCCGTACCCGGCCGTAGCGCTGGCGTGCCGCCGTCGCTGAACTAGTCGCATTGCAAGCCGAATATGCCGCCTGGCTCGACCGTCTCCCTTAAGCCAGAGCGTCACTGGCGAGGCGGTGCAGGTAATCGTTGACTTCGACCTCGAGGAGCTGGGCGCAATCGAGCCGCCGCGCGGCTACGGACGGGACTGAATTGCAACCACTTGCCCACTAGCCTCACAATATTCGTGCAAGCCAGGCGCCGAAACCGGGCGACATCATCCCGGAACGCCCAGGCGACTTCGTCGGAAATCCGCAGCAGGTGGCGCACAGCTCGGAAAATCGGCAAAAGAGTGCCGAAAAAACACGGGCGGTCGCTACGCTTAATGGGATTGCTTCGCGACGTCGAGCCCAGCTACGATCCCGGCCGGCCCCTGCAATCGGCAACCAGCATGACTGCGCCACCGAGCGCTTGAGGCAGATGCTCAAGCAAGCTCGGTGACGCATTGTGGTATGCCCGCCCCATCAGAGAGCATGGCAGCGCTGCGCTCACACGCGCCTATTTCCCAGTCCGCTTCTGCTCTTCTTTTAACTGCTTCGCTACAGCGCCGGCATCCAGAACCAGTGCCGGAAGAGCATCCTGACTAATGTTTAGCGCAAGACGCTGCTGCTCTTCTTTTAACTCCTTCCCTACAGCGCCGGCATCGAGATGCAACAGGTTTCGGCGGATCCAACCGATCAGACCCTCAACTTTGCCTTTGTCGTTGCCCTTACCCGGCCGGCCAAACCGGTCGCCAAACACGTAATGGGATTGCAGCTCGCTGAACACGCGCGTCCGCACTCGCACCCCCGGCAGGTGACCGTCGAGCTCAACAAGGGCGAGGCGCGCAACGCCCTCGCCCGCGCTGTCTGCTTTCATCGCCTCGGTCGGCTGCGCGATCGTGCGACCAAAACACAACAATATCGTGCGAGCGGGCTCGCGACCGTCACCGCCGCTATCGTCCTCTGGAACACCGTGTATCTCGGCCGTGCTCTCGACGACCTCCGCCGCGGCGGGGAAATCATCCCGGACCCGCTGCTTGCTCACCTTGCCCCCGTCGGGTGGCAGCACATCAATCTCACCGGCGATTATCTATGGGACGCCGATACCCACCTCGCTCCGGATGGCTTCCGGCAGCTGCGCGCTCCCGCTGCGATCACGGCTCATGCCGCATAATGTTCTTGGTGTGTCCGCTTAACGTGAATCCAGCACCCCTTCTATGGCGTGACCCCGGTCTTGGCGTTGCGGGGGTGTCGCACCGCTAAAACCAGTCGTATTAATGCTCTTGCGTATCTTGTACTCGAACCATCCGTCTGCGCAAAACCGCCGCGGCTCGCCTATTGCGTCATGGGCGGCGGGTTGACGTCGACTGGCCGGCCGAATTCGACCCAGCGCACATTTTGAACACAGCCCGGGGCCACCGAGCAGTCGGTCGATCTGCTCGGATCAACTAGGTCGGCTTCATACGCTAAGGTTCCGAACAGACCGGAGGCGGTGCCCACGCGGCGCACTGACAAGAAATCACCTGATCGAGTGCAATGGTTTGTAACAGCCCCTCCGGACGCGTCATCACATCCAAAAAGTCCCGGCGTAGCGGGATTCTGGGTGAAGGTCACATTGCTTGATGTAGTATTGTAATACGTGAAGTCAAAAGGAAAGCCGACCGCGTGATTCATATAATAACTGCCACCGCCACCCCACATCAACGACATGGCTACTTCTCCCGAAGCGGAATTAACGGCCAGTGCGGGATAGGCGAAGGCATAAGCGGAATTCCACACAGAAAGCTCGCCAACATTGTGAAAGCCTGTATCAAACATTGCGATCCGGATATAAGGCTGCGGGAACGTGTTCTCACGGCCTACAGTCCACGCGAACCAGAGTTGGTCCGGCGGTGTCGGCTGGCCAGGCGGTACTATGCCAAGGAACGGGACTCTCGCGGCGCCGATGATGGCGTCGCCCTTCGGTCTCGGATCAAGCCAGTATTGTCCGTCGCGCGCCTTCGAGGTATAATCAGCTGGAATGGCGAGACAGAAATTAAAGAAGATCGGTACAAAACAGTTATAGCCAGTGATTTGAGAGAAATTCCAACTGTATTGATTTGAATTCTCGGGCCAATAGAAAATTTGTAATTCACTGTTTGTAAAATGTCCGGCCCAGTACATTGTGTCTGATGCGTTCTGCGTCAGATGGGACGACACTGCGAGGGATGACTTCGTAGGATCAGTGAACTCCCAGGTGACGGTGCTACCTCCGGGTAACTGCAGATCCGAATAGGATATACGAGCCACCACGAGACCCCCCTGAGTTACGTCGTCCACCGAAAGGTAGAGATGGCCGTCTGCTGTTGAGAGGTCTGGATAATCGAGCCAGTCGTTGCCCAGGCCCAGGAAATCCGAGCCCACGTCGAACCAGATCCAAGCAGTATAGAAATTTTTGACTATGTCGGCGGGCCTCGCCCAGGCCACGCGCAGGCTGTTGTGCCCTGTAACGTTTCCCGAAGCATCCTTGACCTGGTTCGTCTGGATCAACCACACCATTAGGTCAATACTAGGAATGTAATGCACGACTTGATCGCAGCAGTAGCCCCCGTCGGGGTTGTCGCCGAAGACGGTCGAGTAATTTGGATTTGGGGCGCTGCCGTCGGCAGAAAGCGTGGTGAATGTCTTACCGCCATCTGTCGAGTATTTAATATAAAGATTTCCAGTGGCGAGCACAAGGTTACTTGAGTTGCCGGATCCGACGGCACTGGGGTCCGGCGGGAAGCGGTTTATTATGCCGTTGGACTCGGTGTTCAAGACAAAACTCACGCCGGCATCGGCGCCTCCGGGGTTCTGCACCGGCGACTGAAACGGTGTCAACGGATATACAATATGCGGTGTCCCGAGCGGCGTCGGCGCGCGAAATTCGTTATTCTCGGTCTGCGGCGGAGCAGGTGAAAGAGTGGGATAGGGCCCTGCCGACTTGTGAGTAATTCCGCTGTTGCTGTTTGAAGTGGCAGAGCCAGGCGTGAACGACGGAACCTGGATCCGAGTATGGATTTCAAACTCCCGGCCATGGTCACCGTCGTCGCGTTCCTTAGCGCCGTGGTCCGGCCTATTTGCAATGCCGTAGCGGCCCTCGATGTCCAACTCGTAGGTGCGGGAGGCATGGAGGTTGGGTACGCGAAAACTAAGGTACAAAATCGCCGACTTATCCGGCGCGATTGCTCCGAGCGAGAACGGTAAGGGGTTCGGACGGTCGCGGTGACCATCTTCGAGCTCGATCTCCGACACGGTTACCGCGAATGCCGTAGTATCACCGGAATTCTGAACCGGCTGCGCTATCAGAAGTTCGGTACCTCCCTCGACTGCAACTCCAGGAAGTTCGGGCTCGAGTTTCACCATGGCGGATGAAGGCGAGACCCATCCAAGAAGGGGGGCGAGCGCAAGAGATGTCCCCAGAAAGAGCTGTGCTGTGCGCAGCGCGGGCTTCACCATCGTTTCCTCCTTTCCGGCCACGGACGGGACCTCCCGGTTTTTGCCCTCTGTTGAGCGTCGATCCGTACGACCCTTATGCGGCGAGGGTAAAACACAGCGCCATCAACCCTGAAAGTGCACCAGCGTACGACAATAGATTGATTTTCGGCATCATCGCTATTCTCCCTTCAAGCCACCCGTCGGCGAACGCATTAAGCCGGCATTCGCCAGATGAGCGCCCCGAGCCGCCGACCCTTAAGCAGCATCGATCAGGAATCGGTCGAGAAGTGTGAGGTAGTTCACACTTCAGGCTGGTGGTTCAAAAATTATTCAGCATCTCACCCGAACGGGTGATGACGCGGCTGTCGTGCCGATCGTGCCGAGCGTCGCGTCGACGAGCTGCAGGCCTTGCTCACCGAGGAGCGGCGCCAGCCCCAGACATCCGCCCCGCCGCCTGCGGCATCAAACCTGATCCCGTTTCCCAGTCCGGTTCCCGACGACCGCGCGACCCAGACCGTGCCGCGCGCAACATCAGCAGAGCGGCCACTGCAAAAGCCTACAGCGCTGCGTTTTCCAAGGAAAAAATTACTGCGTTTCTGACTGACCTACCGAACGAGCCGGGTTTCCGCGCCATCGACACAGTGAGGAACCTTGTCGGGCACCGGATTAGCGGCAGGCGCAGCGTTGCCACATCCGGCACAACGCACGCGGACGGCACCCGTACCGAGTGGCGCGAGGACACATGGTATCTTCCCGGCGCTGCCGGAAAGCTGGTGTTCGATGAAGAATTGCTCCAGCGCCATCTGGATGACATCACCTCTCTGCTCACAGCGCTCGCTTCGACGGCGCGTGAGTTCGCGCAAAGCCACCAACCAGTGCGGCCGACACCATGAGTACTGAAATCGCCCTTATTCCCTCCCCTGCCCCCGTTGTGCTACCCGCGCTGTTCGCGCCCACGCCCAAAGCGGCGCGGCGCGTGCTGGAATTCTTCACCGCCCAAATCAACAACGACCACACGCGCGCGGCCTACCTGAACGCCGCGCGGCGCTTTGCGGAGTGGTGCGAGGCCAAGGGCCTCCCCGAGCTCGCCGACGTGCAGCCGTTCCACGTCGCCGCGTTCGTGAAAGAGCTGCAGCGGCAATTCGCAGCCCCGACCGTCAAGCAGCACCTGGCGGCGCTGCGGATGCTGTTTGACTGGCTGGTGACCGGCCACGTCATCGACACCAACCCGGCCCACGCCGTGCGCGGCCCGCGCTATGTCGTGAGGAAGGGTAAGACGGCGGTGCTTGCTGCCGACGAGGCCCGCGCGCTGCTCGACAGCATCCCCGTCGCCTGCAACGTCCTCCTCGAGGACGGCACGGAAATCGCACAGCCCCTGCTCGTGGGCCTGCGCGATCGCGCCCTTATCGGCGTGATGGTCTTCACCTTCGCGCGCGTGAACGCCGTTACCCAGCTGAAGGTGAAGGACTACTACACGCAGGGGCGGCGCGGCTGGATACGGCTGCACGAAAAGGGCGGCAAGGAGCACGACGTCCCGTGCAACCATGCCCTTGAAACCTTGCTCGACGCCTACCTGGCCGCCGCTGGCATCAAGGATGACCCCGAAGGCCCGCTGTTCCGCACCGTGCCCAGCCGCGCGGCGCAGGAGTTCACCCGCAACCCGCTATGGCAGCAGGACGCCTACCGCATGATACAGCGGCGGGCGAAAGCGGCGGGCATCGGGACGCGCATCGGCAACCACTCGTTCCGCGCGACCGGCATCACCGCGTACCTGAAGAACGACGGGTTGCTCGAACACGCGCAGCAGATAGCGGCCCACGCCTCGCCGCGCACGACCAAGCTCTACGACCGCCGCGCCGACGACATCACCCCCGGCTCCGGGTTCTCCGTGCCATTCCAAGTACTTCCTTGGCACGTCAATCCGCAACCATCCCCAGCAACAACACGCTTTTTCGGGTCAAGGTCTAATACCGAGCTGAAAACCTCCCTGTTCGCGTTCTAGACGAGACCTGCCACAATCGTGACGCCGCGGCTCTTCCCCCGTGTCGCGGCTGGCACAATGTGCCAAGGCCCGCCGACGGTGGTTCCGGTGACTGGTTATATTGTGCCGATGATCTTCGAGCAGACCCGCCAACTCGACAAGATCACCTGCGCGGCAAGGTGTTCGAAGATTACCTGACGCGTCACGCAGCAAGAGATAACTCAAGAGGAGGTGTCTAATGGCAACGCAGACCTCGTGGCGTATGCATGGTGATGTCATGGAAGCATGTAGTTGTGCGACCACGTGTCCGTGCAATTTCGGCAGCGACCCGACCCCTCTACCCTGCGAGGTGGTCCTCGGCTGGCGGATCGAGGAAGGCCGTTACGGGAATACACGGCTGGATGGCTTGAACGTGGTGTTCTACGCGCGGATGCCCGGCAACATCTTTCAGGGGAACTGGACCGCTGGCGTTTATCTCGATCAACGAGCCAGCCGGGAGCAGGCCGAAGCGCTCGGGGACATCTTCTCTGGCAAAGCAGGCGGCTGGCCGGCCGTGCTTGTCCCTCTGATCGGGAACCTCTTGGCCGCCAAGCAGGTTCCGATCCAGTTCCAGACGGTCGACGGCGAACACCGTATTACGGTGCCGGGTTTGCTGGAAGTCGGCACGGAGCGTGTGCCCAACCCCCTGCCGGGGCAGCCGCCTCTCGACCCCAAGGTCAGCGATCTGGCGGTGCCGTTCTACACAGGTCCGGCCAGCGTCCGTCGTTCCAGAACGATGACGCTATCTGACCCGGGGATGAGCTTCCAACACGCGGGGCGCTCGTCGTTAGTCGGGCGGTTCGACTACAGTGGACCATAGCTGAAAGCTGTCATCCGCTCGCCGCCTCGAACTGGAAGCTGCCGGTGCTGGCCCCGGTCACGTTTGGCTGCAAACCGAGATAGCTGCGCCACCGCTGTGAAACCGAAGATCGCACTCAGCAGAGCGGGTATCCGGGAAGTGTCCGTTCAGCGACGCTAAACTCGACCAGAACATCGGACGGGGTGCGTTTGGGAGCATCGTGCACGACGCCGACATCATCAAGACCGCGCTCGACCTCGCGGCGCGGGCGATCAACCAGCGACCTCTAGGTCATGCACTACGTCATCATTTTTTTCTGGGCGTGACGTAACCCCCTTCCAGCCGCGCCAGGGCACCGACTCACCCCCCGGAACTTTCGGAGACGGCTATTTATGGACCGCTGGAGAGGTCCTGCATGAGCGCTTTCAGTGCTTCAACCCGCTGAGCAATAATCGGCGCTCTGCACACACCAAATCGAAGCACCACCCCCTCGCGATCAAAATCACCTGATAAAAAAAACAGGCAAGCGGCATCCTTGAATTTGACCCAGGCACGCTGCTCATCCAATAGTGTTTGAGCGGCGCGCTCAGATATCTTCTTCATTGTGGCATAGGTTTCCTTCCAAGCCTCGGTTAATGATTTTTCTTGCCGGTCGATTTCCTGTTTAGAGCATTCCTCCAACTGTACGTTCGTTGTCATTGAGTTTAGACATTCGGTGTATTCCTTCGACAGATCAGCGCCAAATGCCGCATAAATGCTCCCCGACAGCACTAATGCGGCCACGCTGCCGCGCATTGCCGTCCGTGCGAACAAGCCCGCAGCCTCCTGGGTGCCTAACGTCATCGCCGCCTTACCGGCTTCTCCGTCCCTGCCGTGGCCGCCGCGAAGGATCGCGCTCCTCCGGTGTCGGAGGCCGGGCTGGAGGCGGCGGCGCATAGCGGCGCAGCCGCGCAGCGAGTTCCGGCGGTAGCCCGCCTGCCTCGCCGCACCTGGCAAGGATCGCTGCAGCGCTCGCGTCTCCTCATCGGTCAGATCGAGGTGCATTGCCGACCGCGCAATGATAGCTGACCACCGCCGGCACTCCTTTGACGCGGAGATCCCGCGTATCAAACTTTTGGTACTCGCTAGCCAGCTTCCGGCACTCGGCCATCGTCGCATGCTCGCTCAACGACGCGCAGCCGTCCCCGGTGCGGGTCGCGTAGCACTGGATCAGCGTCGCCGCGAGTGCGAAGGGCTGGTCAGCATCCTTCGCTGGAATGATCCGCATGGCCACGGTGATCAGCGCGATGGCGAGGATGACGCCGACAAGCCGGATGAGCAGCACGACCAGGAAGACTTCGCGGTAGCTGCGTTTTTTCATCACCCCTTACCAGCGGCGAACAGAACGGCACTCACCGTCCGAACACCACCATCAGCACGACGCAGACCGCGATGACCGCCAGCCACAGCGTGTGATCGGTCATTTCGCGCTCCTGGCAAACCCGACGACGAAGATCGCTGCCAGCACGCCCAAGATGATCATCTGCGTCACAGGTGCGGCACCACGGCCAGCGCCGCGATACCGGCGGCATAGGCGGCGATCAGCGCGGTGAATGTGAAGGCGGTTACGACGGTCACCGGATGTGTCGCCCGCTCACGTCAACGATCCCGTTGGCATAGCACTGCATCGCAAAAGCGATGCTCTGCCGCCGTCCTTCGATTGGAAAATGGCAGGCAAACCACCACGAATTGATCACGGTAACGGCAATCCAAGTCAGCAGCGCCACCACGAGAATCGCGCCAACGGCTCTCACGCCGTCCCTCCCGCCTGGGGTTGGCGCAGATGCTGCAAGCGGCGCAGAAACTCGCCTGTCGCAATCCGCCCGGTCCAGTAATCGACTAGCGCATGGGTCGAGGTCCGATCTCGATTGGTGGTTAGAGGCGGGGTCTCGGGGGCAAATCCGAGGCGCCGCCTCGCTTTCATAGCATATTTCGGGCTGCGCTCTCCTGCACCCCTCACTCAAAGGGTGACGCCTTCAGTCACCGAGCGGCTGGCGCCACCGGGCTGATCCTTGGTAAGCCCAGCGCAACCGCTTCCTGGCCGGACCAGCTACGCTTGCAGACCGATGTCATCCTTGCGAGCCCCCGGCGCAACCAGCGGCAGAGCGAATTGCCGCTCGGATGCGGAAACCGAGCAGACTGTGTGAGAAGTGGGGCTGAGCGGATTCCCGCGTGGTGTCGGACACGGTAGAATTCGGCATGACGTACATCACTGGTCACGACCGCGCGCAGCTGCTGCTTTTGCCGGAGGCAGTGGATGACTATGTCGGTTCGGACAACCCGGTGCGGTTCATTGACGCCTTTGTTGACGGGCTGGATCTCGCGGCAGCGGGGTTCGGCCGAGTTGTGCCGAAGGTAACGGGCCGCCCGGGATATGCGCCTGGGGATCTGCTGAAGCTTTACATCTACGGCTACCTGAACCGAGTGCGATCGAGCCGCCGGCTGGAGGCCGAAACCCACCGCAACATCGAGGTGATCTGGCTGCTGCGGCACCTGAAGCCGGACTTCAAGACCATTGCCGACTTTCGGCGCGACAACCGCAACGCCTTCCGCCACGTGTTCCGTCAGTTTGTGCTGCTCTGTCGTCAACTGGACCTGTTTGGCCGCGAGTTGCTGGCGGTGGACGGAACGCGGATCAAGGCGGTCAACAATAAGGATCGCAATTTCACGCGGGCGTCTCTGACCCGGTTCATCAAAGCCGCTGACGCCAAGCTCGACGACTATCTTCAGCGCCTCGACAAGAGCGATGCCACCGAGAGCGCAACGGGCGGCTCGCGGGTCAAGAACCTGGCCGAGAAGATCACGGCGATTCGCGAACGGCGTGAGCGGTACAAAGAAATGCTGGTGGAACTCGACCAGACTGGGGAGAGTCAGATCTCGCTCACCGACCCCGACAGCCGAGCGATGGCGGCGCATACCCATGTTGCCGTCGGCTACAACGTGCAGATCGCTGTCGACGCGAAGCACAAGCTGATCGTCGAGCAGCAGGTCACCAACCAAGTTGTGGATATGGGTCTGCTGGCACAGACCGCGGAACCGGCAAAAGAGGTTCTCGGCGCGGAGCGGATCGCGGTCGTGGCCGACCGTGGCTATTTCAAGATCGAGGACATCGAGGCCTGCGAGAAGGCCGGCATCGACCCTTACGTGCCGCGTCCACAGCGTGGTCCCGCGGTCAGAGCGGGCCTGTTCCGCAAAGATGAGTTCCCCTACGACCCAACCAGCGACAGCTTTCTCTGTCCCGCAGGTCAGCGTCTTCATCCCTATTCGTCTTCGCTTATGCGTGGCTTGAAGAAGATCAATTACCGCAACAGCCCGGCCTGCCGAGGCTGCGCGATCCGCTCGCAATGCACGGGCAATCAATTCCGCTCCGTGTCCCGTCTCGAGAACGAGGCTGTATTGGACCGAATGCAGGCCCGCATAGCGCAGCGCCCCGACATCCTCGACCAACGCCGTGAGACGGTCGAACACCCATTTGGCACGATCAAGCAATGGATGAACCAGGGTGCGTTTCTGATGCGAGGGTTGGAGAAGGTGCGCGCCGAGTTTAGCTT
>Ga0306919_10001208_pt1 | contig 12279 bp, 11 predicted proteins | sample flu12Cox44000172_FD_203764 | JGI IMG/M metagenome (GOLD analysis project Ga0306919, IMG submission 203764) | Lab enrichment of tropical soil microbial communities from Luquillo Experimental Forest, Puerto Rico - flux4day.12C.oxic.44.000.172 (v2)... | ecosystem: Environmental > Terrestrial >... | reverse complement strand
GCTCTGCGGGTTCAAGAGCTGCTCCCCGGCGCCATTGCGCACGCTGACACGATCTTCCAAACAGGGAAGGCCCCCTGGTGCCCGGAAATTTTTTAGCGAATATCAACGCCACTACTGACGCGCTCTCCGTATCGCCTTCCAGATGCGCTCGGAGGTGGCCGGCATCTCGATATGCCGGATGCCGAGCGGGGAGAGCGCGCTGATCAGCGCATTGCCAACCGCCGGGAGTGCCCCGACATTGCCGGCTTCTCCGGCGCCCTTGACGCCGAGCGGGTTGGTCTCGGTCGGCACCGGGTTGCTCTCGCAATGGATTGGCGACAGGGTGTCGGCGCGCGGCATCGCGTAATCCATAAACGAGCCGGTCAAGAGCTGCCCCGAATCGGGGTCAAAGCGGATATCCTCCATCAGCACCTGGCCGACACCCTGGGCTATACCGCCTTGGATTTGGCCCTCGAGCAGCAGCGGGTTCATGACCGTGCCGACGTCGTCGACGACGCTGTAGCGCAGTATGTCGACCTCGCCGGTCTCCTCGTCGATCTCCAGCTCGCAGATATGGCAGCCGTTAGGGAAGTTCTGCGCCTTGCAGCTGAAGGTGGCGCCGGCGATCAGGCCGAGATCCATCCCCTCGGGCAGGTTCTGTGGGTTCAGTGACTCCTTGGCGATCTCGCCGACAGTCAGGGTGCGGTTCGAGCGCGGCGCCGAAAACAACCCGTCTTCAAATTTGACCTCGTCGGCATCGGCGCCGAGCATGCAGCCGGCGATCGCCTTGGCCTTGGTGACGATCTTCTCGGTGGCGAGATGCACCGCCGACCCGCCGAGTGCCGCCGAGCGTGAACCGCCGGTGCCTTCGCCGATCGCCACCTTGTCGGTGTCGCCCTGCAGGTAATGCACCTGGTCGGGGTGGATGCCGAGGCGGTCGCACAAGAGCTGCTTGTAGACGGTCTCGTGGCCCTGACCCTGGGTGATCGAACCCGACATCAGGGTCACCGTGCCGCTGCGGTCAAAGCGGATCTCGGCCGCCTCAAAGCCGCCCGCCGCGGCGCGCTCGATCGTGTTGGAAAGCCCAAAGCCGCGCAATTTGCCGCGCCGACGCGCTTCGGTGCGGCGGCCCTCAAAGCCTTTGGCGTCGGCGAGCTCGAGCGCCATGTCGAGGGTCTTTTCGAATTCGCCGCAATCGTAGGTGAAGGTGAGTCCGGACTTGAACGGCATCGCCCCGGGCGGAATCACATTGCGCCGGCGCAATTCAACGGGATCGATCCCGAGTTCCGTCGCGGCCTCGTCGACCATCCGTTCGATGACATAACCCGCCTCGGGCCGCCCGTTGCCGCGATAGGCGCGCATCGGGTTGGTATGCGTGTAGACCGCGGTTACGTCGGCATGAACTGCCGGTGTGCGGTAGACCCCCGCCAAGGTCCCGAGATTGGCGACAAAGGCATTCGATCCGGCCTGCGGGTAGGCCCCTACGGCGGCGATCGTCTTGACCCGCAGCCCGAGAAAATGGCCGTCGCGGTCGAGCGCGAGCTCGGCCTCGGTGACATTGTCTCGGGCCTGGGCGTCACTGAGAAAGGCCTCCGAGCGGGTGCTCGTCCACTTCACCGGACGGCTGACGAGCTTGGACGCCAACAATACCAGGGCCACCTCGTTGTAAATCGCCGACTTCATGCCAAAGCTGCCGCCGATGTCACCGGCGACGACGCGCACACGGCTCTCCGGCACCTTGAGGATTCGCGCGAGTTCGGCGCGGTAGCTATGGGTGCGCTGCAAGGTCGTGTAGATCGTGTAACGCCCCTCGGCGGCGTTGTAGTCGCCGATCGAGCCGCGCGGCTCCATCGTCGCAGCGGTTACCCGATTAATCACAAATTTGCGCTTGACGATGTGCGCGGCACCAGCGAACGCAGCGTCGGTCGCCGCCTTGTCGCCTTCGAGATAGACAAAAGAGATGTTGTCGGGAGCCTCGTCCCAGACGGGCGGGGCACCCGGCTTTGTCGCGTCCTGGGTCGAGACGATTGCGGGCAACGTCTCGTATTCGACCTCGATCAGCTCGGCGGCGTCGGCCGCCTGATGGCGGGTCTCGGCGACGACAAAGGCGACATAGTCGCCGACCCAGCGGACCCGGTCCTTCACCAATGCCGGATAGCGTGGCCGATGGGCGAGCGAGCCGTTGCGCCGCTTGTTGCCCGCGGCCGAAGGCAGGTCGCGCCAGCCGGAGGCCTCCCAATCGGCACCGGTCAGCACCGCGAGCACTCCGGGAGCGGCCTTGGCAGCGGTGGTGTCAATCGCGCGAATGCGCGCATGGGCATGCGGCGAGCGCAGCACATGGCCAAAGACTATGTGCGGTAGGACCATGTCCTCGACATAGCGGCCGCCGCCGCGCAGCAACCGCGGGTCCTCAAAGCGCGACACCGCCTGGCCCAATGCGAATTCACCCATGCCTGCCTCCGACCGGTTTGCCGGCCTACTGTTAACGGAAGCGATCGATCATCATAGACGCCTTCGGCGTCGCGACCCATGCGAGCGCCGCTGGTGAGCTAAAAGCTCTCTGCCCACCCACCCTCCCGCCGCGCGGGAGGGTGGGTGGCCTTCAGTTGGCGAGCTTGAAGAACTCGACCGCATTGCCGGCCCAGATGCGATCCCTTTCGATCGGCGGGACGTCAGCGTAAATCTTGTCGATCACCGGGCGCGAATTGGGCCATTCGTTCTCGATGTGTGGGAAGTCGGTGGCGAACATGATGTGGTTGACGCCGACATTGTGGCGCTGCTCGATCGCCACACGCTCGTACTGGACGCTGAAATAAATATTCTCGCGGACATAGTGGCCGGGAAGTTCCTTTAACGGCTTGAAGCCGAGATATTCCTCGGCCCAGCCGAGATGACGCCGGTACCACAGATCCATGTGCTCGAGCCAGAACGGGACCCAGCCGAGCCGCGTCTCGGCAAAGAAAATCTTGAGTTTCGGAAACCGCTCGAACACGCCTGCCAAGACCAATTGCGTGATGCTGGTTGCCGGCGCCAGGCCGAAATTGCACAGCCATTCGAGGAACGGGCGGCGCAGCCGCTGCATCACCACCGGGTCTTCCTTGGGGTATTTGAAGGTCGGCTGGTTCGCGCGGGCACCGGTGCGGTAGAGCTGGACGTGCACGGTCACCGGCATGTCCAGGTCGAGTGCCGCGGCCCAGAATTTGTCGTCCTCCGGGGTCGGGTAGCCCTTGGCGCTGGGTAATGCGCCGAGCAGGACACCCTTCAGCCCGAGCTTCTTGCAGTGTTTCATCTCGGCGATCGCGTCGTCGACATTGGTGATCGGGATGACCCCCATGCCGATCAGCCGGTCCGGTGCGACGGCGCAATATTCTTCGCCGAGCCAGTCGTTGTAGCCGCGGATCACCGCCCTATAGACCTCGTCATGAGCGATGTTGCGCCAGAACACCGGACCGGCGACCATCGCAGCGAACAAGACCTCCGCGTCCATACCGTCCTGGTCCTGTTCTCTCACGCGCTGCTCGGGACCTCCGGTACCGGCCGCGTCGGCGACCTTGAGGCCGAAGGGTTGCCAGGTGCCCGCCGCTCTGCCGGCGCGCAGATCGAGAAAATTCGCCTCCAATAACGGCTGACCTTCGATCATCAAGGCATCGCCGCCATCCGGCAGACGGATCGTGTGCGGGGCGCGGTCACGGTATTTTTCCGGTACCCGGTGTGTCCACCGCTCCGGCGGAACCTCGAGGTGCCCGTCTGACGACATCAGATTGTATTGCCGCGCCATCACATTCTCCTTTTCTGGTCATTGCGAGCGAAGCGAGGCAATCTTCATGCCGAACTCGGACCTGTGATCGAGATTGCTTCGTCACTGCGCTTCTCGCAATGACAGGTTTGTCATACCTCGTACTGTACTAGTGCGCCTGGCGCCGGGCAGTACTCCAGGCACTCGCCGCAGCCGGTGCATTTCATTCCCTGCACTTCGTATAGGTGACGGGGTTCGAGCAGTGTTGGCCGGATTGCCGATTCCGGGCACACCTCCCGGCACAGACCGCAGGAATTGCAGTTCGCGTAGTCAATCCGCACCTTCATGTTATGCCGCCGACTTGGTGCAATAGATAGCCCAGCGCCTCCTCGACCGGATGCTGCGTCTCCGGAGTCGTGCACAGAAAATCGATCTGGAACTTGCCTTCCATGAAGTGCATCAGCTCTTCGTCGCGCTGGCTCAGATGCTCGTGCCGGACCAGCGGATCGTCGACCCGGTCGAGATAGGCCATGATGCCAATGCAGGCATTGGCCTCCTGGTAATAATTTTGCGCGGCGCGGGCCAGTGGGTGGATGTGCGGAAACATCATCGACATGCCGAAATAGGCGGGCAGCGGCTGGGTATTGGCTTGTGCCACGTCCATCAGCTCGCGCTCGGCCTTGATCCAGCCTTTGCCGAGCAATACGTCCGCGTGCAGTTTGCTGTGCTTGCACTCGTCCCAGATCTGGCGGGCGCGCATGCGCTGCAGATCGATGTAGCGCTCCTGATCGGCGATATCGATCGACAGCAGCTGGCCCGACATCTGCTTGATCGACATGTGCACGCCTTCGGCCGCATAGCCGCGCAGTGCCTTCTCCTTCTTCCAGGCCTCGTCGTTGCTAGCGAGCTCTTCCTCGATCTCGCCGAGCGTACGCTTCAATGAGATCTCCCAGCCCTTGACGCATTTCTCCTTGGTGAGTCGCAGTCGAAATTCGGCACCGGGCGCACCGGGCATCGTCGGCCAGACCCATCTGTCGAGAAACTGTTCGAGGATCGGGTGCATATCTCAGGCCTCCTGCCATGCCTCGGAAGGTGGTGGAATCATTGATCGTCCGCTCTCGACTTCGACGATCGAACCTTCTGCCGGGCAATACATCAGACAAGCGGTACACCCGGGGTACGTACATTTGTCGATGTCGATCTCGATGCGGTGCAATGGCTCCAACGCCACATAGACGGCGTTGATATCGATCTCGCGGCAGACGATGTAGCACATCCGGCATTGAGTGCAGCGTTCGTGATCGATCTTCAGAGCGGGCATGTCGGTTTCCTTTAGTCAGTCACCTGCCGCCGCGGGGCCGGCGGTGCTGGTGCATCACGCCCTAGAACAAACGCGCTGAACTCGCTCAAAAACCGGCTGTAGTCTCGCTTGGCGACGGCGCAGGCCCAGCGGCAGAGCTCGGCATCGACCGGCTTGCCGATGAACTCCTCGACGACGCGGCGGCCCATATTGATGTGACTGCGGTTCTCGACAAACTGGCTCTCGAACACGCCCCTTAGCTCGCCGTCGGCAATGGCCTCGGCCAATCCCTCCATCCAGCCGATCTCGAGGATCTTGGGGCCGAGGTTGAGTGCGGCGATGCGGATCGAGTGCGGATAGGTCGCCAAGTTGCGCAACGAAAAGACGTAATACGCCAATGCTGAATCGAGCGCGAATTGGCCGTACGGATGCCGGAAGGCGTCCTTCTGCGTAGCTACAAAGCCCTTGTTCAGCTGCGCGTCGAGATAGAGCATCTCGTGCGTCGATTCGTCCACGATTTGCTTGGAGAACAAGTATTTGACCGAAGGCGGAAAGTCGTTCATCTCCAACCCTTGGCCCCAGCCGCCATAGACGTAGTAAAACATCCGCTCCAGGGTCCACAGCCGGCCGAGCAGACGGTGCGCCTTGTCGTCATCGACGGCTCCCTGGCGCGCCGCTGCAATAACCGCCTCGACCGGAGTCGAGCGGCGCTTTGCCTGGCTCTCGTCGATCAGCTCGCGCGCCAGATCCTTACCCGGCAGCTCGGCCATGATCCGCCGCCGGCATTCACGGTTGGTAGACGGCGAAGCACTTGTTGGAATTGAAGATCCAGCTCTCGACATAGGAGGTTTCGGACGCGCGGCGCCCGAGCTCCTTCATGCCGCCCATCAGGCACATCCAGTTCAGGACTTCCTGCTGGCCGCTGTCCTCGATCGCACTCAACGGCCGCTCCCGCCATGCGGCGTAATCGCCCGCTTGGAGCGCGTTGTAAAGAGCGCGGTCGGCGTCGACGTCGGGGTAGAGGAGGTGGTGCTTGGGGGTCAGAAACGCGTGTGACCAGCTTGACGAGGCGATCAGCGCTACTCGCCACGGGCTCTTCTCGACGACCCGAGCGCAGGCGGCACCGAGGTCAAAGCAGCGCCACGGGGCAGGGGAGGGGGGATCGAGCTGATCTTCCGACGGGAACTCGCTTAGACCGCGTACCCCGGCCTGCTGGGCGATGACCCGGCGACCGTAGCAATTGACCTGGAACGGAACCACCGGATAGGGGAACCCTTTGCGGTCGTAGTCGAGAAACAAGAGGGTGTTGAGAAAGGCGTGGCCCAGCTGGTGATGCAGCGGCCGGTAGGCATAGGAAACATCGAACCCCGACTCTAACATCCCGGTGGCTAGGAACTTCGCGCCGGCCGGATGGCCCTTGTAGACAAAGGTCTTGTCTTTCGGCTCGTTCCAGACATTGGCGCCGCGATATTCCTCCCAGGGCTTGGGTGACATCTCGTTATAGGCCATCACACAAAACGGCGGGATGACGTCTTCCTTGAAGTTCTCGTATTGATCGTCGCCCCAGATCACGACAAAGTCGGGGTCGAACTCGTCGAGCACCCGCCGCGCATTGCGAAATCCGGAGAGCAGGCGCTCACGATGTTGCTGGGCAGCCGAGACGCCCGCGTCGTCGCCATATTCCTGGCGCATCGGTTCCGGCCAACCCGCAGGATGACGGAGCGCTTCGGGGATAGCGGGATCGTCGAGGGCGCGCTTCAGTATCCGCCCCATGTTTTCGTCCGGCCCCGAAAGCGGCGGAAAGTGGGTGACACCGAGGCCCAGGATCTCTGCCATATCGTGCTCCTCCCAAAAGACCGTATGGCGAGAATAGGCTGCGGACGAACCCGGAACAAGCACGGATCGCCGGTTCGCGATCGCGCTAACTCGATTCGGCGCAGGCTCGCACACCGACCTCGACCGAGGAGCGCCCCGAGGGCAGAATCCGCCAGGGGCGGGTCGGATCGTTGCGCGAGTGAGCTCGATCATGGCAAGAAACGCTGGAGGTTAAAACATCGACGAGGCGTTTCGATGATGCTCCGGGTGAGCCGTAGAGCCATATTCGCAGCGCCGTTTCTCGCCGCGGCCGGCGCTGTCGAGGGAGTGGCCAAAGCTGCGGAGGGCGACTTCTACGCGTTTCTCGCCGGCGTGCGGCACGACGCCGTTGGTCGCGGCATTCGGGCATCGACCGTCGACGCCGCCTTTCGCAATGTCCAGTTCCTCCCGCGAGTCATTGAGCTCGACCGCAAGCAGCCCGAGAGGGTGCTGACGTTCACCCAGTATATCGCCAAAGTCATAACCCCACAGCGCAAGGAGGATGCACGCCAACAGCTTGCCGAGAACCGGGTTCTGCTCGACGCAATTTCGCGCCGCTACAATGTCGAGCCCGTCATCATCGTCGCGTTGTGGGGCCTTGAGAGCGATTTCGGCAGGCTCCCGGGCAACTTCCCGACGATCTCGGCGCTCGCTACCTTGACCTATGACGGGCGTCGCGGGGCCTATTTCCGCAGCGAGCTGATGGCGGCGCTGCGCATTCTCGACGAAGGGCACATCCGGGTCGAGGAGATGACCGGTTCATGGGCCGGGGCGATGGGCGGACCTCAGTTCATGCCGTCGAGCTTTCTCGAATATGCCGTCGATTACGATGGTGATGGGCGCCTCGACATCTGGAACAGCCGTGGCGATGTCCTGGCATCGATCGCCAATTATATTCGCGGGCTGGGGTGGCGTGGCGGCCAGAGCTGGGGGCAGGACGTGCTGCTGCCGAACGGCTTTAATCCGGGCTTCGCCGGGCTCAACGCAAGGCGGCCAACGGGGGAATGGAGCCGGTTGGGAGTTCGAAGCATCGATGCGGGACCGCTCGATCCCCACGAGAGCGAGGCTTCGCTCGTCATGCCGGAGGGTGCCAACGGCCCGGCCCTTTTGGTCTATGCAAACTTCCGCGCGATCATGAAGTGGAACCCGTCGACCTATTTCGCAGTTTCGGTCGGTTACCTTGCCGATAGCATGTCCCGGGGGTAAGCGCGTCGAGGGAGTGAACAGCCTGAAATTAGACCTCGCGAACAAGTGGGCTAGCGAAAAAATGGTGATACGGATGCTGCTGCGTGTGGTCACCTATCCCAGTGTTGCGGCCTTGCTCGCGGCGAGCCTCGCCCTTCAGCCGGCTGCAGCCGCCACGGTCAAACCTAAGCCCAAGGCGGCGGTGGCCGTCGATCTGTCGTCCAAACCGGCCAACGGGATCGAAACGCAAGCGAAACACGCACTTCTCCTCGAGACGGAAACCGGTGTGGTGCTGCTCGATAAAGGCGCCGATGAGCGCATTCCACCGGCGTCGATGAGCAAGATCATGACGGCGTACATCGTCTTCGGCATGCTGAAAGAGGGTCGCGCGGCGCTCACCGACCAGCTCCCGGTAAGCGAGCGTGCCTGGCGGCTCCAGGGATCAAAGATGTTCGTGCCGATCGGCGGCCGCATCTCGATCGATGATCTCATAAAGGGCGTGGTCATTCAGTCCGGGAACGATGCCTGCCTGGTTCTTGCAGAAGGTCTCGCCGGTAGCGAGGAGGCATTCGTCGAACTGATGAACCAGAAGGCCAATGAGATCGGGCTCAAAGACAGTCATTTCACAAATGTCAGCGGCTTGCCCGACCCCGATCACTGGATGACCGCACGAGATCTGGCGACCCTGGCGATCCGCACAATCAAGGATGTTCCCGAATATTATCACTATTATTCGGAAATTGATTACGAATTCAATAGTATTAAACAAGGTAACCGCAATCCTCTTCTCTACAAGAATGTCGGTGCGGATGGGTTGAAGACCGGCCATACCGAAGAAGCGGGATACAGCCTCACTGCTTCGGTGGCGCGAGACAACCGCCGCATTATCCTGGTGCTGAACGGACTGCCGACGATGAAGGCGCGGGCGCAAGAAAGCGAGCGGCTGATCGAGTGGGCGTTTCGCGAGTTCAACGACTATCGGCTGTTTGCCGCCGGTGACAAGGTCGATGACGGCGAGGTCTGGCTGGGCGGTGAGCCGAAGGTGCCGCTTACCGTCGGCAAGGATTTTGTTGTGACTTTGCCGCGCAAGGCGCGCAAGGATATGAAGGTCACGGTTGAATACGACCGTCCGATCCCGGCGCCTGTTCAAAAAGGCGAGACGGTCGGGAAGGTGGTTATGACCGTGCCGGACATAACGTCGGTGGAGGCGCCCCTCATCGCCGCGGCCAGCGTCGAGCGGATGAATCCCTGGGGTCGGATTGCCACTCTCGCGGGCTATCTTGTCTGGGGCCAGCGGCGCTGAAACGTCAACAACCTGAACCCGTGTCTCGCGGCCGGTTTATCACGATCGAGGGCGGGGAGGGCGCCGGTAAGACGACTCAAGTGCGCCTTCTCGTGGCGGCGCTCGAGCGCGCGCGGATCCCGGCAAAGGCGACGCGCGAGCCGGGAGGATCGCCCGGTGGTGAGGCGATCCGGCGCCTCCTTCTTGAAGGCGCAAGCGAGCGATGGGATGCGGTCGGCGAGGCCCTCTTGCTCGTTGCCGCCCGGAGCGACCACGTGGCTCGGTTGATTGCACCTTCGCTCGCACAAGGGGTTTGGGTGGTGTCCGATCGCTTCGCTGATTCGACTTTCGCCTATCAAGGGTACGGCAGGGGACTGGCGCTTGAAGATCTCGCTACGCTACATCGCTTTGCTCTTGGAAATTTCGCGCCGGACCTGACTGTGATCCTCGATCTCCCGGCCGAGATCGGTCTCGCGCGGGCAAAGGCGCGAGCGAGTATCTACGATCGATTTGAGCTCCTCGACCAGGCCTTCCATGAAAGGCTGCGCCAAGGCTTTCGCCAGATTGCCGCAGAGGACGGTGCACGCTGCGTGCTGATCGATGGGTCGAATGATCTGCAGACAGTCCACCGCGCGATACTGGACGCTGTTGAGGGCCGGCTGCGGGTCGCGCTTTAGCGGCACCGTAGATGGCACGTGGGATAGAGCAGCTTCCGGAATCGACGGTTGCGGTCCCGGCATCGCGGGCGAACCCGGACCTCGTCGGCCATGAGAGCGCAGAGCGCGAGCTGCGGCGGCTCGTCGAAGCAGGCCGGCTGCCGCACGCAATCCTGTTGAGCGGGCCGCGCGGCATTGGCAAGGCGACGCTCGCCTTCCGCTTCGCCCGATTTTTGCTAGCCAAAGGAGACGATGCGATTAAGGCGGCTGCGGAAAGCGGGCTCGCGATCGATCGAGAAAGCGGGGTGTTTCACCGAGTGGCTTCGGGCGGCCACGCCGACCTGTTGACCGTCGAGCGCGCCTACGATCCACGACGACGCCGGCTGCGCGGCGAGATCGTGGTCGAGGATGCACGGGAGATTACTGCCTTTTTTCGCCTGACCGCAGCGGAGCAGGGGTGGCGCATCGTCGTCGTCGATGGCGCGGAGGAAATGAACCGCAGCGCCGCCAACGCCCTTCTCAAAGTGCTCGAAGAACCGCCTCGACAGGCGTTGCTGCTGCTGGTGAGCCACAGCCCGGGGCGACTGTTGCCGACGATCCGTTCGCGCTGCCGGCGGTTCCCGCTCGTACCATTGGCGGGCATGCTGGTTACGCGGCTGCTCCAGCGTTACCGTTCCGAGCTCGCGCAACCCGAGGTCGAGGCATTAGCGGCGTTGTCCGGCGGGAGCATTGGACGCGCGCTGGAGCTTGCAGAAGCCGGCGGGCCCGCGCTCTATCGGTCAATCCTCGATATACTGTCACAGATCCCACCGCTTGATGTCATTCGCCTGCATGCCTTCGCCGATCAGCTCGCTCGCGCCGATGCGGAGGACGCCTATCGGGTTGGCGGGGACCTGCTATTGCAGCTCCTCGCTCGGATTACGGCGTGCTCCACAAGGCGTCAGCTCGACGGAGAGGAGATCGTCGCCGGCGAGGACGAGGCGATGCGGCGTCTCGCGGCCCGTGCAGACGCTGCGCGCTGGGCCGGATTACGCGACGACATCGAACGCAACTTCGCCAGCACGGACCAGCTCAACCTTGACCGCAAGCAGGCCATTCTCGGCGCTTTCTTTGCGGTCGAGGAGCTGGCGCGGTAGAGAAGCGTCACTGACCGCAATCAGGCGAGGCTCCCTAAGGCTGGACGCGACCGGCTGAAGCTCAAATAATTCATGTTTTTTAATGTCTTGGCGGACCAATCTTCATGTGGCAGATAAGGGATATTTTCTCGGGCGTGCCCCGAGTAACCGGTAGGGCAAGGAGCGATGCTTGTCGACAGTCATTGCCATCTAGACTTTTCGGATTTCGCAGCAGAGCGCGAGAAGATCATCGAACGCGCCCGATCGGCCGGGATCGAGACGATGTTGACCATCAGCACCCGGCTCGACGAGTTCGACCGGGTGCGGACAATTACCGAAGAGCATGACGGGATCTGGTGTTCGGTCGGCGCCCATCCGCACGAGGCGAAGGATCACACGGCGCTCGCTCCACGCCAATTGGTCGGGCTTGCTCTCCACCCGAAAGTCGTCGGGCTCGGTGAGACCGGGCTAGATTTCCACTACGATCTGAGCCCGCGGGACATCCAGGAGCGCGTCTTTCGCATCCATATCGAAGCCTCGCACGAGAGCGGTTTGCCGCTGATCATCCATGCACGTAAGGCCGATCGCGAGGTCGCGCGCATCCTCGAGGAGGAGCGCCCGCCCCCGGGGGTGATGCACTGCTTCAGCAGCGGCCGCGCGCTCGCCGAAGCGGCGCTCGGGCTTGGCTTTTATATCTCGATCTCCGGCATCGTGACATTCCGCAACGCCGAAGAGCTGCGCGCGATTGTACGCGATCTGCCGCTCGACCGGCTGCTGGTCGAGACCGATGCTCCCTATCTCGCCCCGGTGCCCTACCGCGGCAAGCGCAACGAACCGGCCTTTCTCGCCGCGACTGCAGCGACAGTCGCAGAATTGAAGGGGATCGAACTGCGACATTTGGCGGAGATGACGAGCGCCAACTTCTTTCGCCTATTCGGCAAGGCGAACGCGCCCGCCCGATGAGGGTGACGATCCTCGGCTGCGGCCCCTCTACCGGCGTGCCGGTGATCGGCGGCAACTGGGGCCGCTGCGATCCCAACGATCCCCGCAATCGCCGCCGCCGCGTATCGGTTCTGGTGGAGGTCGGCGGGGCCGTTATCCTTGTCGATACATCCCCGGATCTTCGGGAGCAGCTCCTCGATGCGGGAGTCACCCGGATCGACGCAGTGGTG
>Ga0306919_10001194_pt1 | contig 12341 bp, 19 predicted proteins | sample flu12Cox44000172_FD_203764 | JGI IMG/M metagenome (GOLD analysis project Ga0306919, IMG submission 203764) | Lab enrichment of tropical soil microbial communities from Luquillo Experimental Forest, Puerto Rico - flux4day.12C.oxic.44.000.172 (v2)... | ecosystem: Environmental > Terrestrial >... | reverse complement strand
GCGCCAACGAAATTCTGCGTGATGGGGGCTCGGGGGTGAAACGGGTGCCGCTGGCTCGCGCGCTGCAGAGCGCCCAGCGCCATGACTATATGGACAGCTACGTCGCCGACCTGCCGAACGTGGTCGATGTCGACGTTATCCGCAAGGCCGGGGTACGCATCGGCGCCGACCCGCTCGGCGGGGCCAGCGTGGACTACTGGGGCGCGATCGCCGAACAGCACAACCTCGAGCTGACCGTGGTCAACCCGCTCGTCGACGCGACGTGGCGCTTCATGACACTCGACCACGACGGCAAGATCCGGATGGACTGCAGTTCGCCGGACGCAATGGCCTCGCTGATCGCCAACCGTGACCGCTACCAGATCGCCACGGGCAACGACGCGGACTCCGACCGGCATGGCATCGTCACCCCCGACGCGGGGTTGATGAATCCGAACCACTATCTGGCCGCCGCCATCGAGTACCTCTACACGCATCGCCCGTCCTGGCCGGCCGGCATCGCGGTCGGTAAGACCGCGGTCAGCTCGTCGATCATCGACCGGGTGGTCGCCGGTATTGACCGCAAGCTCGTCGAGGTGCCCGTCGGGTTCAAGTGGTTCGTCGACGGCCTGATAGGCGGCACCATCGGCTTCGGCGGCGAGGAGTCGGCGGGGGCGTCGTTCCTGCGGCGCGACGGATCGGTATGGACCACGGACAAGGACGGCATCATCCTCGCGCTGCTGGCCTCCGAGATCCTGGCAGTCACCGGCGCCACGCCGTCCCAGCGGTATCAAGGGCTGGCCGACAAATACGGCACCCCGTTCTACGCGCGGGTCGACGCGCCCGCCGACCGTGAACAAAAGGCGCGGCTGTCCAAGCTGTCGGCCGATCAGGTGACCGCCACCGAGCTGGCGGGTGAGCCGATCACCGCGAAGCTGACCACCGCGCCAGGCAACGGCGCCCCGCTGGGCGGACTGAAGGTGACGACCGCCAACGCATGGTTTGCCGCGCGGCCGTCGGGCACCGAGGACGTCTACAAGATCTACGCGGAATCCTTCAAAGGGCCCGAGCACCTGGCCGAGGTGCAAAACGTCGCCAGGGAAGTGGTTAACCAGGCCATCGGCTGACGGGGGCTGTTGCGCCACATCAGTCACACAAGTCTCCGCGGGGCGGCCACAACCGAATCGAGAACGTGATAGCGCAGGCGCTACTGCGAAAACCGCCACACCCGACCCTTGGCGATGCCCACTCACTTCAAGCTCTGACCAGGGACTTTGAAGGCCACCTGACAGTGGTGTAGCTTCGATGGGCACAACTTATTGGGGCTATGGCGCAGCTGGTAGCGCACCACACTGGCAGTGTGGGGGTCAGGGGTTCGAGTCCCCTTAGCTCCACCAGCCTAAATGCGGTTTCAGGGCCCTGAATTTCGAGCGTTTGACGACAACCGTGACTTCTTTGACGACAACCGGCCTGACGATTCGTCGCCACCTTGTTCGAACAGGGCGCCCATCGAGTCCAAGGCATCACGCTGCACCGCCTCGATCACTTCGACGTAGGTTCCGGTAGTCACCGTGATCGAACTGTGCCGGAGGATCCGCTGTACCGTTGCCGGCGGCACACCCATCGCGAACAGCAGGGTGGCGCACGAGTGCCGCAGATCATGCACACGCAGCTGCGGAACCTCTGCCCGAGCGCACAGGCTGTGGAACGTGCGGTTGATGTTGCGTGGTTCGAGGAAGCCGCCACTTGCCGTGGTGAAGACGAGCCCGATGTCGCGCCACTGAGCGCCAGCCATGAAGCGCTCCTCGAGCTGTCTACTGCGGTGCCCGCGCAGAATGCTCACCAGCGGGGCCGGGACGGGCAGCACGGCGACCGACGCCTCCGTTTTGACCTGCTCCAGTCGAAGCTCGCCGTCGACCCGGTGGAGCGCCTGGCGGATCGTTAGTCGGCCGTTCTCGAGGTCGACATCGGACCAGGCAAGACCCAGCGCTTCGCCACGACGCAGTCCCATCGCCAGAGCCACCGCCCAGAGTGCGTACAGCCTGTGGTGTTCGGCGGTCTTGAGAAAGCGCAGTGCCTCGGCCCGGGTGAAGCTACGGACTTTTCGATCGTCGGTGACCCGTAGCTGAACCAGCCGGGCGACGTTGCGGCTGAGAACTTCCTCATCGACGGCGTCTTGCAGCGCTGCACGCAGGACTCTGAGGACATGGCGGATCGAGCTTGACGACAACACGTCCTGGCAGCACTCCTGTTCTTCCTTCGCGCAGCAACCCACCGTCGTATTCCCGCGCTGGGTGGGCTATCTCAGCATCTGGTTCGCGATGAGCATGTTTCCCGCCAGCCTGATTGTGTTCTTCTACAGTGGGCCGTTCGCGTGGAACGGCTTCTTCGGGATCTATCTACCGCTCGCCCTGTTCGCGCTGTGGTACAACACGGTGTCCTTCTACCTACTGAAAACCATCAAGGCCGAAAAGAAGATTCAGGCACAGCCCGTTTCTTGATGATGCTCGTCGGGCTTCGCAACCGACGGCTTCGGCAGGCAACCCTTAAGCAAAAGAAGCATGGCCTCAGATGGCCGGCGCCTTTCGCGGCTCTACGTCCCTGATCGTCTTTCACTGCGCCGAGCCGTGCTTAGATCCGCGGCTCGGGTTCGTCCTCGCCGTTTGCGTGTTGGCGCGTGGCCGCCTTGGTGATGAGAACCGCGGTCAGGATGATCCAAGGGATGCGACCGGTATTGTCCGGATCTGACCGGAGCCGTTGAATGACCAATCACCCCGTGGCACAACAGAAGACAGGGAACAATCGGAACTGTCCAGACCCATGGGTCGGTAATCCGTTGTTAGGACGCCATCGGTCGGTTGTGCTCGGCGATGAACCGCTCGAGCTCCGCGACAGAGACGACGGCGTTGGCCGGCGGGGTCGTCACCTTCTCGATGACCCACTGCCGCATGAGCGTTGTCGCGGGGATGCCCAGGGCAGCAGCTTGCGTGCGCACCTTGTCGACCAACGACTGGGGGAGTCGGATCGACGTCGAGACCATGACCTCGTCGGTGGTGCGGGTTTCCATTTCGGCGTCGGCGAATTCGTTCGCGACGTCGGTGGTGTCGTAATAGTCGCGAAGCTCGTTCAGCTTATCCTGGTTCATGTCATCGTCCCTTCTCACGGAACATGCGCTTTTCGTTATTCGTCATATCGCGAGCGGTGACGATGAAGTCCCGACCGTCGGCGGCTTCGGTGACGACGACCAGGAGGTGTCGTCCTGCGCTGCTGGTGCCGAGAATCAGTGTCGTTCCGTCTCGTCCTGCGGTGGTCAACCTTGGCCGGCCGTAGAGCGCCTGCTCCACCTCCGATGGCTGGACACCATGGCGGGCAATGTGGGCCTCGGAGTCCTCGGTCCACATCACCTCGCCGAACACCATCCCAGCGTACTACGCGCGTAGCACGCGACAAGGAGTCGACTTCTGCACGCTTTGCCGCAAGACGAGCGTCGGCCACCGATTGACGACAATTCTGACGACAACCGGGACGACAATTGCTTCATCCACGACGCCATCTACAGAGGCAAACTGGTCCTATCGTGCCTGGTCACGGCTTCTGCCTGCTCCTGGCAGTGTGGGGGTCAGGGGTTCGAGTCCCCTTAGCTCCACTCACCTGGTACCTGATCGTCCTACTCGAAACTGTTGGTGTTCGGGTCATTCGAAGTCCCGTTAACTGCAACGGAACCGAGCAGGCTGCCGCCGGCCCGCCGGACGATCCGGGAGTCTTTGGCACCGTGACCGATAACGCACATCGCATCGGCGGCTTCCGCTTGGATAGCCGTGACCGGATTATCGCTGCGACGAAATTGCCTGTGTTCGGCGTCGGCGGCGGCCGGTGTCGATTACGTCGACAGGATCGCCGCGACAGCGGCGGGGAGTTGCTTACGGCGTTGCGGTGGAGGGGACATGCCGTCGAGGAGGTGCCGTCGCGCGAAACTGGCGGGCAGATCGACGAGCGCCAGGACGACAAGGTCGCAAGCCTCGCGGTCTGCGGTGCCGAACAGGGCCTGGGCCATTCCGGCGACTTGTCGGGCCGCAGCACGGTTCGACTCGTTGACCTTCGCGCGTTGTGCGGGTTGGAGCTTGAGTCTGGCCAGGTCTTGTTGGGTGATCTGGTCCAGCACGCGGGTGTCCTCTGCGTTCGCAAGGCAGTGGTCATAGAAAGCAATTGCTATTTGTTGGGCCCTGCTTCGGGGGTCGAGTTTTTCGTCGGCCACCAAGGTCTCGGGCAGTTGTTGCGTGGCCGCGGCGGCCCTCAGCCAGACTTGGGCGAGGACGTCATCTACGGAGTTGAAGCGGTGGTAGATCGATCCAACCGGCGCCCCGGCTTCCGCGGCGATGGCCGCAACTGTGGTGCCCCGTACCCCATGTCGAAGAACTACTCTCCGAGCTGCGTCTAGCAAGGCATCGGCAGTGAAACTTGATGGTCGGCCCACCCCCTCACCCCCTATCGATTTGACGAATATTGATTCTAGAATAATAGTTCAGTTATGAGCGTATGCGAAGCCGCGACGCCCGGTGGGGCGCGCGTGTCGAGAATTCAGGTGGTCGCCAGTGATGGCGTGCGGGTTCCGGTGTGGTTGCAAGGACCGGAACGAGGGCCGACCGTTGTCCTGGTCCATGGTTTTCCTGACGACCACACGGTGTGGAATCCCGTCGCTGATCTGTTAGCGACAGAGTTCCGTGTCGCGAGTTTCGATGTCCGTGGATCTGGTCAGGCCGACCGCCCCCGCCGTGTTGTCGCCTATCGGTTGGATCAGTTGGCCGCCGACCTCGAACGAGTGGTTGATGCCGTGTCGCCAGGCCGTCCCGTGCACGTCGTCGCTCACGACTGGGGCAGTGTGCAGGCCTGGCATGCAATAACCCGCCCTGGTGCATCGGCCCGGCTTGCTTCGTTGACGTCTATTTCCGGCGGCTGCCTTGATCACGTGCCCAGTTGGGTCGCAGCGCGAGTAAAGGACGGGCCAACGGGCTGGCGGGCGCTGGGAAGCATGTGGAAGTCCCCGTTCTACATGGGCCTGTTGCAGGTTCCTGGACTGGGCCAGCTTGTATGTCGCTCAGGCTTAGTGGACTTCGCGATCCGCTGGTCCGAGCGATTCGTTCAGCCGTCGAATTCGGCGCAACTAGCCGATCAGCGGGCGTTGGTGAATGCGGCAGCCGTCCGGATTTATGCCGCGAACCTGTTACCGCGCCTGTTGCGGCCTCGGCCACTGCCGACGGACGTGCCGGTGAACGTACTCGTTCCGCGGCGGGATGTCTTCGTCACTGCCGCCACGGCAACGGTAAGCATGGCTTGGGCGAAACATCTGACAATCCAGACGATTCCGGGCGGGCACTGGGTTGCTGTGCAGCGTCCGTCGGACGTCGCGGGGTGTGTGCGGACGTTTGTTCGCGACATCGATCACGGTGTTATCGCAGCGACACAGGTTGGAAAGGCGACACGATGACGACACCCGTTGATCCGAAAAGGGTTGCGCTGAAACCCCGCAACGTCGCATGGGACTGGTCGGGACTAGCGGCGCACTATCTCGACGGCAACCCCGTCGCCACCCATTTCATCAACGCATTCAACATGCTGTTGCCGGAAGGCGAGGTGTTTTTCGTTCGCACCTTTCAAGAAGCGTTGCCCTTCGTCACCGACGAATCCGTCCGCCAAGACGTGCTCGGCTTCATCGGGCAAGAGGCCACTCACTCCGCCGCACACGAAAGCGTGCTGGAGCACCTCGCCGCCGAAGGGTTACCGACCGCAGCCTTTACCGACCAGATCCGGTGGTTCTTCCGGGGCCTACTTGGCGACCGCAATCTGTCGGGCGCACAACGCCACTCCTGGCTTGTTCAACGCGTCGCGATCGTCGCCGCGCTCGAACACGTGACCTCCTATTTGGGAAACTGGGGGCTCAACGCGCAGGCCTGGGATATTGCGATGGAACCACGGATGCGTGATCTGCTGCTTTGGCATCTGGCCGAAGAAGTCGAACATCGCCATGTCGCGTTTGACCTTTTCAACCACTTGGACGGCAACTACATCCGTCGCATCCGAGCGCACCTCATCGCGTTTCCGACGTTCATGCTGCTTGCCTACCGAGGACTGCAGTACCTCGCCGCCGCCGACCAGGGTGCACCGAACAACCCGATCAAGGTGTTTATCGCTTATCTGCGCGCAACCCGAAAGAAGCTCATCCCGGGCCTCGCGGACGTGGTTGCGATGGCGCTCGAATACTTCCGACCTCGGTATCACCCCAGCAATTACGGCTCGACCAGCCAGGCCGTCTCCTACCTTGCGTCGTCGCCGGCCGCACTGGCGGCGGCAATCGCCCTCGAGGACCCCGCATGACCGACTTTTATGGTCAGCCCGTACCCCGCTGGCTAAAACACCCGCGCTGGCCAGATCCGGTCATGATGACGACTAAGCACATACTCAAGACGTGGGTGGCGCTCACCCGCGCCACTCCACAGGCGGCACAACCGGTAAACGCGCGAAAACTCGCCGTCATCGTTGCGGCGAAAACTCGTGTGGCCGACGATGTCGTAGCGATTCGACTGATTCCCGCCGGTGATCCACATCTGCCGGACTGGGACCCCGGCGCCCATATAGACGTCCAGACCCGATCTGGGCGCACAAGGCAGTACTCGCTGTGCGGGGACCCTGCAGATCGAAGCAGTTACACAATTGCGGTACGCCGACTCTCCGATCACGGCGTATCCGGAGAGATTCATGATCGCCTCAACGTTGGCGAACAGATCACCATTGGCCATCCCCGCAACCTGTTCCCGTTCGCCCATCCCGCGTTCTCCAAGGCAACCACCAACCTGGCTTTCGTTGCCGGCGGGATTGGGATTACCGCGATACTGCCGATGATTGAAATCGCCGACCGCACGAACACCGACTGGTCGCTCACGTACTTCGGCAGCACGCTCACACGGATGCCGTTCCTCGACCAAATCCGCAGGCTGAGCAATCCCCGCGTCACCGTAATCCCGACCGCGGACGACGGTCGCCCCACCACCAAGCGTCTGCTGGCCGCCGTTCGCACCGGTTCGGCCCTCTACTACTGCGGTCCGGTGCACCTTGCCAAACCGCTGGCTGAGCAAGCACGCGCAGCGGGGGCAATCGGGTTTCACTTCGAACGGTTCACCACGCCGCCGGCTGCGATAGGCGCCCCCTTCCGGATCAACCTTGCACGCAGCGCCACCAGCGTCTCAGTGGCAGCTGACCAATCCGCACTCGACGCAATACTCACGCAACTCCCCGGCGCCCCGTACTCGTGCCGGCAAGGATTCTGCGGTTCATGCCGCGTTTACGTGCGTAACGGCATTCCAGACGGACGCGGCGCAGCGCGATTCCTCGCTGCCCCGAACACCATGCTGCTGTGTACTGACCGGGCTGTGACGAGCGAAATCACTGTTGACCTCTAGACCGCCTTGAAGGAATTCTTCGAGCGACTTAGACCGCCGCGCGCTGCCGGAAGGCCAACACAGAAACAGGAGGATCCGCGATGGGGAACCCAGGCCAGCTCAAACTGGAGACGATCACGGCGGAGCAGGACGGGCGGGTGGTGACCGCGCGCTACGCCAGTCCACCGCTGAACTTCGTCACCACTACGTTCGTCCGCGACCTCGACGCGTTGACCGCCGCCGTCGACCGTGACGACTCCGTCGGCGCCGTGGTCCTGACCGGCGGTGTGCAGGGACGGTTCCTCACCCACGCCGACCCCACTGAACTCGGCGACGCGGCCGCCGCACCGCTTCCGGCGATGCCGATGCAGGTATTGCGCCCGATGTGGCGGGTGACCCGTGCGCTGCTGCGGGCGCCGGGCGCATTGCGCATCACCGAGGCCGTCGGCGGGCCGGTCGCGCAGGCACTGGCGTGGGGGTACCGGTGGCGGCGCACGATCCTGCGGATGAACCGGTCCAGCACCATCTACATCGCCGCGATCAACGGCCCCACCACCGGCGGCGGGCACGAGATCGCACTGGCGTGCGACCTGCGCTTCGTTTCCGACGCACCCCACATCCGGCTCGGGCAGATCGAGAGCCTGGCCGCACTCATCCCCGGCGGCGGTGGTACGCAACGCCTCCCGAGGATGATCGGCACCGCCAGGGCGCTTGAGCACATGGTCGAGGGCGCACCATTGACCGCCCAGCAAGCTTTCGATCTGGGCCTGGTCAATGCGATCGTCCCCGACGACGAACTGGTGACGCATGCACAGCACACCGCGGCCCGCCTCGCCCGACGCTCCCCGGTCGCTGTGCGCGCCATCAAACGGCTCACCTACTTCACCACCAGCAAGCCGCTCGACGCCGGCCTGGACAGCGAGCTCGCCGGGTTCCTCGCCAGCGGCCTACAGCCAGCGATGCAAGCCACCCTTGCAGCGTTCACCGCCGACCTGTCCGTGCTGCAGGATTCGCCTCTGTCGACCGGCGCCCAACCGTGGGTCGACGGCACCAGAGTCGACCAAACCACTTGACCAACAACACCATTCACCGAAGGCGGAGCACGCTGAACATGCACAACCGCAACCAGCTCATGCGCATCCTGGCGCGCTTCAACAGGCGACTCACCAACCCCGCCTTCAACGCCGTCGCCACCCGACTACCTGGCTACGCCGTCGTGGTGCACACCGGCCGGCGCACCGGACACCGCTATCGCACACCAGTCGGAATCCGCTGGCGCGGCAACCAAGTCCAGATCGCACTCAACTACGGTCGCCGCAGTGACTGGGCGCAAAACGTGCTCGCCGCCGACCACTTGGTCCTTGAGCACCGCGGCCACCAGATCCCACTCAATCAACCTCACGTCGTGCACGCCGGCCGCCGATACTTCCTGCGCGCAACCGGTTCGAGCCCCGCCCGCCCCACCAAGTAAGAGGCCGTGTTAGGCCGGACTTTCGAGCGTTTGACGACAACCGCGGCTTCCTTGACAACAACCGGCCTGCGGAATCGTCGCCTGGATAGGCTTGACATTGGCGCGCCCCCATGGCTTTCCCAGGGACTGTGTGTCAACTAGCGAGCCAGTCCGAGGAACACCATCAAAGACCGTTCGATGTCGGCCATGAGTGCGGACGGCGCCCGACCGATACGCGCGCCAAGGTTCGATCGGCGGACGGTCGTGATTTTGTCGATCATCGCGAAGCTGGGCTCGGCGATCTTCGTCGTCTCGTCGTTCGGCACGGCGACCCTGGATATCGGCGTGTCAGTGATGGTCGTGGTCAGCGGGATGACGACGACCGAATCTGTCTCCGAAAACAGGTCGTCCTGGACGATGATCGCCGGGCGCGGCTTGGCTGCGTAGACGCCTCCGGAGACGGTCCACAGCTCGCCACGGTTCACGCGTCGTCGTCCAGAGAACCGAGAGCGGAGATCGCCTCGACGAACTCCATGTCGTCGCTGTGTCGGTCAGCCTCGGCGAGTGCGAGCGCCTCACGGCGTGCTTCAGCGGCGAACGCAGCTGAGCGGACATCCGGCACCCACACCTGGACGGGGCGGTACCCGCGCAGGCGCATCCGCTCGCGGTATTCGCGGGCTCTCCGCGTCGATGTGCTCATGCTCCCAATGTTGCATGAAACGGCTGTTGCATGCAACGCCGTCAGATCATTGTTGTGGTTGACCACACGAGCCAATCCGTGCCGAGGGCCGATTGCTGGCGAGTTCGGCCGGCGATGGTTGACGACAATCTTGACGACAACCGTGACGACAGTCGCGCCGCCCAATACTGCCCCTACAGCCTGGACGTCGTGCGATCGCGCCTGGTCACGGTGCCTGCCCGCGACTGGCAGTGTGGGGGTCAGGGGTTCGAATACCTTAGCTCCACAAACAGCGTTCACGGGTTGAGACTGAAGCGCAGCTACGGCTTCAGCGTGCGCACGAGGAACTCGGTCTGATCGGCGACCGCTCGCTCCCAGTCCTCACCCACGTAGATGTCGAAGTGGCCGATCGGGTAACGCTTGATCTCGTTTCGCGGCCCGCGCGCGGCCAGCTTGGCCGTGTGCTCTGCGGGCGCGAGCGAGTCCTTATCGGTGATGCAGAACAGCGCCGGGCAGGGGAGCTTCGCTGCCCTCAGACCCGGGCGGTACATCCCCACCCGCAGCGCGATCCGGGCGGCGACACGGTTGTCCCATTGCACGTCGACCGACTGCTCGACGATCGTGGTCATGCCGGACAGCGAATCGTGTGTGTTCATCACGCCGAGGCTGCCGGGCGGGGCTGCGGCGGGGATGTAGTACGGCGTGCCGCGGCGCAGCGCCCTGACCTGATCGCGCAGCCCGGCGACAGTGAGCCGCATGACCGTCTTGCCCCCAAGCGCGGGCAGCGTCGCGAGGCCATCGGTGAACGGGCACTGCGAGACGATCGCCGCGACCCGCCCGTCGGCCGCCCCGACGGCGAGCACGTGGCCGCCGGAAAACGAACTGCCGAACAGGCCGACGCGCTCCGGATCGACCCAGTCGAGGTCGCGCGCATACGCCAGCGCGCGGCGGAAGTCAGCGTGCTGGCGGGAGATGTCTAGCAGCTGGCGGGGCTCGCCGCCGCTGGCGCCGAAGTGACGGTAATCGAACAACAACACCCCGATCCCGGCCGCGCAGAACCGCTCGGCGTAGGCGGGCAGCCGCAGCTCCTTAGTCCCGCTGAAGCCATGCGCCATCACCATCAGCGGCCGCGGTCCCTCGAAGCCCTCAGGCCGGTACAGCCAGCCCGCGCACCAGTCGTCGCCGGAGCGGAAGGTGACATCGGTGCGCATCGGGTTCTCCTCGGGGTTCGGCGTGTGCGGTCCAAAGCGGTGCCTTTATGGGTGGCAGCGTAATGCCTGCGAAGGTGAGCAGAAGTGAGGATGGTCACTTTTGCGCTGGGGAAACGCGCCCAGGCCGAGCGCCGAACAGAAACGGCCCGGCGCTACCAGTTGCGCCCGTGGTTGACCACTCTGAACAGGGGCACATCACAGGCATTTATGATGGATCAAGATCAGTCGCCGTTTGTTCGTCGTTTATGGTTCGGAAAAGCGTGCAGAGGCGGCCCGATCAACTATTCAGACGCGGGCTTGGGCGATCTGGTTCCCTGATGTCAGCCGCAAGATGCGCAGCGCGGTGGTGATCAGGATGACCGCCAGCGGCAGTTCGACGAGCGTCGCCGTCAGCGCGGACGCCCACAGGTCGTGGGGGCCGGCCGTCATCACGTCGAACCACGCATCGCAGATCAGCAACACACCGGTCGTGAACGCGGTCAGCGGCACCAACTGCCGACGAACGAAAACGAGCACCGCGGTCATGACCATGAATGCGACAAGCAAGACATCGAATCCCAGCGCGACGTAGTTCGCCGGCAAGGTGCTCGCCAAGAACACGAACCACGAGATCAGCCCGATCGCCCCGCCTACCATCAGCGCCAAGTGCAGTCGTCGCTTTCGCGCCACCTCCGGCGCCGGGACCAACTCGTCGAGCGGCCTTTCCAACCGATGCGTAGTGGGCTCGTAAAGGGGCGATGGCGCGGTGTACATAGCGGGTTCGGTCCTTGCTAGATTGTAAACGGTCGCGTTCACTATTTGCAGGAGCATACCCTACTCGGCCAAGGAACGCTAGCGGCTACTAAGGATCGTGATAGATATCGCGTTCATCGCCGGCTACAACGCCCGACTCAACAATTCCCTGCCCCGAAGCGACGTCGACCCGAACCAAATCGCCAAGGATGACGTCAGGACCTGCTCGTGAAGAGCAGGGGCGACCCGATTAACTACTCAGTCGCAGACTAGGGCGATACGGTTCCCCGTCGCGGCCTAGTCGGCCCTGCAGTTCGTCAGCCAATGCGAGTGCTTCCTCACCCAGCCTGCGGGCCTGATCCACGGTTAGGTGTTGGACGCCGTTGGCGTCGATGAAGATCCGGTACTCGCGCTCGCGCGGGGCGCCGTGGATGCCGATCCAGACGGGGCCGATGTACCGTCCCCGCTCTGATCGTTGGAATGCGGTCACATGCCCTCCTTCATTTTGGGCGCCACGCGGGAGTGAGTCTGTTCGCTCCCGCGTGGCCATGGGCGGAGCCGTCGCCCGAGTGAGATCATACCGCTGATACGCTCAGATAGGTATGTTTCATACTAAAAGATTGCCGCTGACTATTTACCTGACTCTTAGTCTGCGCGGGCTCCGGGCAGATCGAGGGTGTGCTGCGGGAGCAAGGGCTTGATCTGAACGTTTGGCGGTGATCGACGCCGCGTGTCCTACTGAACGGTCCACCCCGGCACGGGATACGGGGGTTGGCTGATCGGGTTGGTGGGGCACCACGGGTTGCGCGGCACGCCCTGGCACGGATTGGGCATGCTCGGCTGCGGCGGCAGCGCCA
>Ga0306919_10001183_pt1 | contig 12405 bp, 11 predicted proteins | sample flu12Cox44000172_FD_203764 | JGI IMG/M metagenome (GOLD analysis project Ga0306919, IMG submission 203764) | Lab enrichment of tropical soil microbial communities from Luquillo Experimental Forest, Puerto Rico - flux4day.12C.oxic.44.000.172 (v2)... | ecosystem: Environmental > Terrestrial >... | reverse complement strand
ACGCAACTCACCGGCGACGCAACTATCCGAGATGGGAGTCATTCGTCCATAATCGCCGATTGATCATGACAAGTCCCCGAGTGTCTCTCGCGGACATATCGTTTGGCACGAACGTTTTTCGACCTGGATCTCTCAGGAAGGGAATGTACGCAGGCACGCTGCGCTGATAGTCCTGGAACCTCTCGCCGAAACGTGAAGCGAGCAGCCTGTCTTCAATCCTCACACGTATTTCCGTGCCTATGATAAGCACCAGCATCGAGAGGGTCAGCAACGGCCAGGGGGTGATCATCACGCCGGTTCCAAACAGCACGCACAGCATAGACGTGTAAATGGGATGGCGTACTACGCGATAAGGACCCGACACTACTAGCTCGTGATCAGAGCTGAGGCCCGCGTCGATCCGCCACTGGCGACCAAGCGCGCGTGTGCCTGTCCAGGAAAGAAGAGCTCCGAGCAGTAAAAAGAAAACGGACAGTGCGATCCGCCAGGGTGGCAGCGCTCTCTCCCAAAACTTGCCCTGCCACAACAAGGAATACGCAATTGCTACGAGCACTATACCCCAGCGCGCTCGGCGGTCCAGGTGTTGTGCCGGTTTCGTGGGTCGTTTAGCCAGCATGAACGGCGTCAACCAGATGAGCCATCCCGCTCCAAGGATCGGGTATGCATAGGCTGGCATTCAGCGATTGTATCTTCGTAGGCCGCAACGAAGAAAGGTCGCCCAACGCGGTGGTGTGGACCAAACCGACCAGCCTCCAGATAGTCGACAATCCGGATCCAATCTACATGGGCGCGAAGTCGGCGTTCCGTCCAAGCCGCTGGCGTTTGCGGCGGGTGCGGGGGCTATGAAGATTCGAGTGAGGTGCGCTTCATGGTGAGGAATGAGCCACGAACTCGGCACCTCGCGAGGGCGACAACACGTCATTGAGTAAACGCGGCCTGCGTAGCGCAGGGATTCGGTCGGGGACAAGGCGCAAGGCGGGCGTGGTGCGGCGAAACACGCAAAGCTTCCGGGGCCACTTCACTTTCGAGACACCTCGCGGCCGAGAGTGGCGTCTGCTAGTTTAGCGCGCCACATCATCCATGGACGGTCAGCCATGCCGAAACGATCCACATGGACGCATAGTCGCGTTCCGTTCTTGTGACCGAGACCTCTAAGAGGATGGGTTGGACGTTATACGTCAAGTTGAGGTGTCGCCGGCTTCACGCGAGCCAATCTCCTGGCACAAATCCTGGTCCGCACCGATTGCTTGTGTAAAGGCGATTAATGAGATAGTCCGCGGCCGAGTAGGATAACGGCTCGGCAAGTTGATTATCAGGAGGATCATCGCATGCACATCGGATCCATCGGCATCGATTTGGGTAAAACTACCTTCCGCCTCGGGTATAATCCACGCCACCTATGACACTCGCCGCTGGCACTCGACTGGATGGTTTTGAAATCGTCGCACCGTTGGGCGCGGGCGGAATGGGAGAGGTGTATCGCGCACGCGACACTTTGTTGAAGCGCGATGTTGCGATCAAAGTTCTACCGGCGTACTGGTCACGCGATCCCGAGCGTCTTCACCGCTTCGAGTTGGAGGCCCAGGCTGCTGCCGCGCTGAATCATCCCAACATTGTTTCGATCTTTCACGTCGGTCAATACAATGGATCGCCGTACATTGTGACCGAGTTGCTTCACGGCGAAACGCTCCGCGAAAGGCTGAAGAATGGTCCCATGCGCCTGCGCGAGGCCATCGACGTCGGCGCCGAGCTTGCCCGGGGTCTGGCTGCCGCTCACGGCGCTGGAATCGTCCACCGCGACCTCAAGCCGGAAAACATCTTCTTGACGAAAGACGGGCGGGTGAAGGTTCTCGACTTCGGTCTGGCCAAGCTCGATCCAGCAAAGTGCTCGGGTACCGACGGCCCCACCGCCAGCTTCCAGCAGCAGACTAGCCCGGGACACGTGCTGGGCACAGTCGGCTACATGTCTCCCGAGCAGGTGCGCGGACAAACCGCCGACGCGCGCAGTGACATCTTCGCAACAGGCGCAGTTCTCTACGAGATGCTAACAGGCAAGCCTGCCTTTCGGAAGGCGACGTCGGCGGACACCATGAGTGCGATCCTCAACGAGGATCCTCCAGCGGTTTCGCAACTGACGCCGAATCTCCCGCCGGGCCTGCAACGAACCGTAAGCCGCTGCCTGTCAAAGAATCCAGAGCAACGCATTCAGCATGCCAGTGACTTGGCTTTCGCGCTGGAAGCGCTATCGGATTCGGGAAGCACCGGCATCGACTCTGCCAGAGAGCAAACCTCGGTAAAGAAATTGGTATGGATGGCAGCAGGTGTTACCACCATCGCAATTGCCGCGGCGATCTTCGTTTGGTGGAAGATTCCGCCCGCCGTGCCAGTGATTGAGTCCATAACTCAACTGACTGACGACGGCGAAGTAAAGGAGATGGCAAAACCCTTTACTGATGGTTCGCGGATTTATTTCGTCGAGGGCTCCACCGGAAGCTTCAGAATTGCACAGGTCTCTGTGTCAGGTGGACGAACTGCATTCGTTGAGACCAGGCTTGTCGATCTGTTTATTGGTGGGCTACTCCACGATGGCTCCGCGTTACTCGCATTGCTCTGGGATAGACCGACGAGCCCTCTGTGGTCGATTCCCCTCCCAGCGGGAGAGCCCCGCCGCCTAGGCAACGAAGAGGTCGATGGTGCAGCTCTCTTTCCTAACAGTCGAATCCTATTTTGGAGAGGGTCGGACCTGTTCGTTGCCGACAAAGACGGCTTGTATCCCCGCAAACTGACTTCTATCGTTGGGATAATCGGCTTTCCCAGTGTCTCACCAGACGGCAGGCGAATCGCCTTCAGGACGTATAGTCCCGGTCGTGGCCAATCGTTGGTCGAAATTGGCGCTGATGGTAAGGGTCTCAGCACGATCTTGAATGCCGCCCAAGATGAATTTTTCGGTGCTAGTGTGGAGTGGACTCCCGACGGGAGGTATCTGCTTTATCGAAAAGCTCAGGGGGGTGCGTCGGATCTGTGGTTGATGCCTATGCAAACCGGCATCTTCGATCGGTCCAAACAGCCAATTCGGCTTACAAACGGACCACTTTACTATTCAGGCGCCTGCCCCAGTCTGGACGGAAAACAAGTCTTTGCTATCGGTTCAAAGCGGCGAGGCGAACTGGTTCGTTATGACATGCAGTCGCACCAATTTGTGCCGTTTCTTTCTGGAATCTCCGCAGTAGACCCCAATTTCTCCGACGATGGCAAATGGGTCGTCTACACTTCTTACCCAGACCACACTTTGTGGCGCAGCCGCACCGATGGAACCGAACGTATGCAATTAACTTATCCGCCAATGCAGGTGGGCTATCCCTTCATCTCGCCCGACGGAACGAAAGTGGCCTTCATGACACCGGGCCCAAAGATATATGTGATCGACATGGACGGCGGGCAGCCGAAAAGAATCATCGAGAGAAATGCATCCGTTGCGACATGGTCCCCTGACGGGAACCGCCTCGTTGTGTCTTTCTTTTCCGATACCTCAACTGGAGAGGGTGGCAAGACCTATTTGCAGACATTCGACTTACGCACTGGCCAGCTATCCGTGGTTCCTTCTTCCCAGGGCACGTGCTGCGCCCAGTGGGTTACCCCGGACACGTTAGTGGCAGCGAACCAAGAGGGTACAAAGTTCCTGACCTTCGATCTTAAAACCCAGAAATGGACCGACCTGGCAGCTGGCAACTTCGTGAACTGGAATCTCTCACCGGATCGCAAGTACTTTTATTTCACGACGGGAGGTACCGAGCCCAAGGTACAGCGCATTAAATTCGCGGATCGCCAGATCGAAACCATCACTGGCTTAAAAGACCTCCGCAGGGTGATGGATTTGGTCGAAGAGAATACACAAGTGAACGTAGCACCGGATGGCTCCCCGGTATTCACTCGCGACATCGGCTCCCAGGAAATCTACGCGCTCACTCTGAAGTGGCCGTAAGGAGCGTTACCCACAGCCCATTACGCTCACAATCCTGCCCTCCCCGTTGTATAAATGCGATTTTCAACAGTAATCTGACAATCAGCGTGGCGGATCGTTTGATTACCGCCGAATAGCCAACAAATCGCCATCCAGCAGTCAATTAGATAACCGCGCATCGACTAACGAATTGACCGGGGGTTCCTTTCACCCTATCATCAAACATCTTTCCCGTAGCCTATCGTCATGATCGACACGACGATCTCTCACTACCGCATTGTTGAAAAGCTCGGCGGCGGCGGCATGGGCGTGGTGTACAAGGCTGAAGACACTCGCCTTGGCCGGTTTGTTGCCCTAAAGTTTCTGCCAGACGAAGTTGCCCGCGACCCGCAGGCACTGGAGCGATTCCGGCGTGAGGCGCGGGCGGCTTCCGCACTAAACCATCCGAACATCTGCACAATTTACGACATTGGCGAAGAAGATGGCCGTGCTTTTATGGTAATGGAGTTCCTCGATGGCATGACGCTGAAGCACCGCATCGCTGGGCGGCCAATGGACGCCGAGGACATCCTGTCGCTTGGGATTGAGATTGCCGACGCGCTGGATGCGGCTCATGGTAAAGGAATCATTCATCGTGACATTAAGCCAGCCAACATTTTGGTGACGGAGCGCGGTCACGCCAAGATCCTCGACTTTGGGTTGGCCAAGGTGACGGAGAAACATGCCTCCTCGACGGGAGAAACCCTGACGTTGCCGGATTCCGATAGCGACCATCTCACTAGCCCGGGCGCGATGCTGGGCACGGTAGCTTACATGTCGCCCGAGCAGGTGAAGGCCAAAGAGTTGGATGCTCGCACCGACCTGTTCTCGTTCGGGGCAGTTCTGTACGAAATGGCGACCGGCAAGATGCCTTTCGATGGTGCGAGTTCGGGCGAGATATGCGGCTCTATTCTCCACCACGATCCGAAACTACCATCGCAAGTCAACCGGCAGGTATCGCCAGGACTGGAAGCGGTCATCCGCAAGGCGCTGGAGAAAGACCGCAGCCTGCGTTATCAAAGTGCGGCCGAGATGCGCACCGATTTGCAACGGCTGAAGCGGGACACAGAGTCTTCTCCAACGGGAACGGTGCCGGTTCCGCCCACAATGAACCGCAGATGGTGGCTCGCGATTTCAGGGCTCGCCGTTCTTGCGGCTGCTATCGGCATCCTCGCCTACCGCAAGCTCATGCCGAAGACCTTTCCATTCCAGAAATTCGAGATCACGCAATTGACGAGTGGGGGCACACAGAAGATTGCGGCGATTTCGCCAGACGGAAAGTATGTCGCCTTAGTTGAAACTGAAGGCGGTAGCGTATTCATTTCACTCCCACATGAAAAGCAAAGTCTTCGAATAATGCAGGTTACGGGCGGCGACGTGCAGATAATCCCTCCAGCCGAAGTAAACTACACGGGCCTAATGTTCTCGCACGATGGGCAACACCTGTACTTTGTGCAGACGGAAGCCAAAGACGGGTACAGCATCGGTACGCTCTATAAGATTCCTGCGCTCGGAGGTACACCTCAACGACTAATTATCGATGTGGATTCGGCAGTTTCGCTGTCGCCTGATGGTGCTCAACTGGTTTTTGTGCGACACGGCGTGTCAAACGGTAGAGGGGATTCGAGCTTGATCGTAGCGAAGGAGGATGGCAGCGAGGAGCGGCCAATCGCTGTCCGCAAACTGCCTGACGAGTTCTTAAGCCCCGCATGGTCGCCCGATGCGAAAAAGATTTCGGTTTTCGGTCGGAAAGAGAAGTGGTTCAGTCTCGTCGAAGTCCCGGCGCAAGGAGGACAAGAAAGGCAATTGACCCAGCACCAATGGAATTGGCCGGTCAGTTCACCTTGGATTTCGAGTGGAAGTGGACTGGTCGTCAATGGGCGCGAAGGTATTCCGACACCGATGCAGCTTGAATATGTCTCTTACCCAGATGGAGAGGTACGCAGAATCACCAATGATTTGAATTACTACAGCGGTGCAAGCCTCACTGCGGACAACAGTACGCTCGCCACTGTCCAAAGCACGATGGTTGTGAATATCTGGGTTGCGAGCCTTTCCGATGCGGTTAACGCCAAGCCGGTAACAACCGGCGGACACGCTTGGCAACCCGCCTGGACTCCAGATAACAGGATTGTTTATGCGCTTGACGAGGTGAACCGCAGGCGTCTCTGGATCATGAGTTCAGATGGGAGTAAGTCCGCTCCACTGCCAGGTGCAGTGGGGACATTTGCCTTTAGGCCGCGAGTCGCATCAAATGGACAAATCGTTTACGGATCGGATCGTTCCGGAACTGTGCAAATCTGGAAAATGGACCTTGATGGTAGTAACGCAAAACAACTGACCAAAAACAGTGACATTACCTTTGCCGAAATGGATGTTTCATCGGACGGAAAGTGGGTCGTATTTGGTCGTGTGGTTGGCGGAATCGGAGAACTGTGGAAGGTGCCGATGCAAGGAGGCGAACCGGTTCGCTTGACCCATCAACCTTCATACAGTGCTAGACTCTCAATCTCGCCCGATGCGAAGACGGTCGCTTATACCTATCGCGATTCCCAGGTGACGCCACCGCGTGGGGTTGCGCTGGTACCGCTCGAAGGCGAGCCGAAGGTCACATTACTCGATATTCCAGCTGATTGCGTACGCTGGACGGGGGACAGCCGGTCGCTTCTCTACTCCTATTCTCAAAGCGGTACGTCGAACATCTGGGAGCGGCCAATCGCTGGCGGAGCAGCAAAACAGGTCACCCACTTTACAAGTGAGCTGAATTCCGTTTTCGATCTGTCAAAAGATGGCAAGCAATTGGCGATACAACGCGCCACCTCCAGTTCTCATGTGGTACTGCTCCGCGACGTGAAGTAATACGAGAACGCGACACTTCAAATCTACTCTGTTCGACAACAAGCCGATGGTGCAAAGGCTGCGGTTCGATGACGGCAAGGTCGAAGCTGTCCCTCAATTGACCGGGCTGCAGCACGTGGCAGATCCACTGGAATGGACACAGCTAAACGCCGCTGTCGGCACCCCGAAACACTACTTCTCTCGCACCCGCTTTAACGCCGGCTCGGTTCAGAACTTCCGCGAGAGGCACGCCCGTCCATTCCGCCGTGCTAACGGCTCCTAAGTTCCATTGCTCCCCATTCACACGCGGGTTCAGCAGTGAACGCCCATTGCCAGCGCACTCTAAGGTGACGAACTCGGTCTGAGAGGGCATTTTCACAAGGTCTCGCAAACTGAGGCTCAGAGACCGCTCGACCAGGCCAACGACATCCAAGCGCCAGCTTGTTGCGTCGAGTTGGGGGATCTGAAAGTGATTACGAACGTAGAACCTCTGATTCGGCATTACCGCGCCCCCGATCAAAGCGGGAATAGAGGTCTCGCAATTAAGCGGATGGGCACGGTGAACGACCATTCCAGCCTCGAATGCCTGCCGGTAAGCCTCTTCTGGCCCCAGCGCAGTCGGGGCGTCTCCTACAACCGACGTTGCCGGCGTGGGGGCGCCACCTGCCACTATTCTGGAACGCTTAAAAACAGTGTCCAGCTTCGTGATCTCCACAAGGCTCTCGACTCGTGGATTCAGGTTTGCGATTTCAAGGTCGCAGCCTTTCTCTTCTGCTGCCGTCCATACGCCCAACAGTGCGCCCAAACCAGTGCTATCGACATACGCAACGTTACTTAAGTCAAGCACGATCCGATAGCTCTTCGCCGCGATTTGACCTTGCGATTCAGGGATCAGATCGCGAATCTCCCTTTGAAACGCCGCCGAATTTTCGGCGGTAATCTTACCCTCACAGTGGACGATGATCTCGTTAGGCTTTTGCTCGAGTTGCAACTTCAATCCAAGGGGACTAAGCGGCTGGGTCGCCATGATTAACCTCCAAACCGCGGCAGAACAACACACGTGCAGACTGAAAGGAAGCTGCTCCCGAGGTTTGCGCGCTGCGGAGACTTGTCGCGATAAGGAGACTACCTCGCCAAGGATGACGTTTCAAACCTAAAATTGCCGGTGGTCTCCTTGGTTCAAGGGGGCCTCATCGAATGAATGCAGGAATAAAACAGGGTATGTCAACCGCCGCCCAACTCTTTGGCCCTGAACGAACCTTTACGTCAAAGTTCTGAGCGGATCGTCGGCCAACTCGGCAACTATCGTTCGCTACCACTTGGGCGAGAAGTCGGCGACCCGCTCCGATGACCGGGCTCCGTGGCTACGGTTCGATGCCGATGTGATCGTTAACGGCTTCCCGGATCCGCTGCTTGCAGCCGAGATAGCGTTCAGTTGTCTGCACAGAAACGTGACCGAGAAGGAACTGGATCTGATCCAACTCTCCACCCGATGCATGGCACAGCTTCGCGCACGAACGCCTCAGATCATGCGGCGCTATCTGGCCAAGCCCGAGTTTCCTCGCATACTGTTTAACAACGTGCCAGACTAGCCGTTCAGTTACTCCGTCACCCCAGTGTTTGCCTGCCCGACAGACACACCGGAACAGTCTTCCGGCCGAAATTCCGGCTGCAGCCACCCAAAGATCGATGGTCTCTTTGACCCATTCGGGAACAGGCACGGTTCGAATGTGGCCCCCTTTGCCGATCAGATCAACTATGACCCAATGTTCCTCGCGCTGCTGGCTGCGGGCAAGCGGCGGTGCGTCAAGGTCTTTCAAACCACGCTCGCCGGACAGCCCCAGCTACTCCCGGGATTGTCAAACTTCTACTGTCACACGGGCGGAGCTCCGGGATCTCTCTGGGTCATTACCGTGGCACATCGTCCTTATAGTTGCGCAGCCCGGGCGGAAGCGCGACCCCGACGCGTCGGCGCGAGAACCGCCCGCTTTTGGAAAGATTGTCGAGGATCACTTCAGCCGCGTCTTCATATGAGATAGTCAACTCGGGCACTTTTTGCTTGAAAGCAAACGCCAAGGCCAGTCTGGGCAGAACGTAAGTGTAGGCAGGTCGTGTCATCGGCCATTCGTCGACAGATAAACGTAAGCCCCCTGTTGGCTTGCCGTTCTCAGACGCGATCATGGGGCCGGGGCACAACATTGACCAGTCCAATGGGCTCCTCCGAAGTGCGTCGAGGTTGGTACGGTGTGCCTCGTAGACCTTCGGGACCCTCGGTAAGTCGACGGCCATGATGTGTGTGCCAGGCACGTTAAGAACCGCCGCGCCGCCAAGTTGCCAGAGTCGACCGCCTTCGCCGAGACTTATGATTGTCGAATCGACCACCGTCTGTACAAGCTGAGTGAACGTGGAACCCTCCGTCACAGTGGCGGCTGCATTGATAGCAACATCGTGTCCGACCATCACCCTAGCGATGTCTGTTGACTTGCTTATTTCACCAATAGATAAGTTCAAGTTTGACGGAATGGGTCTGTCAACGAGACTTAGGAGTTTCGTCTCGTCTCGTACAAACGCGGTCACTTCGTGATCCCGCTGAAGCGCCAGCCTGAGAATCCGTCGGCCGCTATTGCCAGTTGCGCCAAGGAGAAAGATTTTCACAACCGCACCTCACCTAGAATGAGGGTTCTCCGGTCTCTGGGTCGAGACCTACGAGCAGGATTCGAGTCATGAGGCTCTCCTATTTCTTTTTTGATCGGTCGCATCGTACACCAACCAGGTTGCGTTCCAATATTCAAGTCCTGAAAAACGGCTTATCGCCATCAACTCCAGAATCGTCGGCAAACAAGAAACTGACTAGGCGCGCCGTTTCATTAATGCGTTAACAACAGTCTGTCTTCACGTTTGTTTCTTGGCGGGAGCGGATGTCGGATACTCCACATCTGGCAGCCAGATTGAGCAAAGAATCCAGCACAGAACCATTAGTAGCGTGCAAAGCACACTACCCTCAGGCCCTACACTGCCTCCCGATAGCCAGACCGGACCCGACGGTCCCGAATTCATAAGTTGGCCAGGGTAGGTTTTGCCACTGTTAGCCACGCCGTAGAAGAATGTCTCGCCCCAATCCCACGCCATGTGGAGACCAATGGGCATCCAGAGATTCCCAGTTCTGTGAAGCAGCAGGCAGGCAAGCAAGCCGAACAGGGCAACGTTAGCCAATCCGATCCAGTCTTCCCCGGAATTGCCGACGTGAGTGTAACCGAAGACGATTGCTGTCAGAATCGCAGCTGGCCAAAATCCGGCAATCCTGGTCAGAGTGTAGAGTGCATATCCACGAGCGCTGAATTCCTCCGTCAACGCGACTAGGATGAAAACCAGAACATAGAGTAGCGCCCACTTGCCGATGTCCGTGTTGCTCAAGGCAACAGCTCCGAAATGGAAAACCCCAACGATGTGCATGACCAGTAACAGGCAGGTAAGAGAGAAGAAACCGAGCAGCGCGCCGATCCAGAAGCGACCACCAAACATCAGTCGCCACGGTAGTCCGTATTCGGCAATGCTGTGGCCTTCGATCCGGCCCATGGTCCAGGTAGCGAAGAAGAAAGTGAAAAGAATCCGTATTTCACGCACGAAAAACAGAGCTGCTAGGTTTGCGCCCGCCAAGAGCCGGCGAGTAAGGAAGTTACCGCCGTAGAGGAGAGGAAGAACAAGCAGTAAAAATAGGCACAGATTCCAGAACGCGAGGAGTTTGTTGGTGTCATGGAAAACTCGCCGGGCAACGGTAGCTGCAGGATGCACCAAAATCGTACCTCCTCGTGGAGGAGCATAGCACCGTGGCTGGTGAAAGATCTCGACAGCAGTCGAAATCACAGAATCGCCGGTGTGTTGGTGAGTTGTCGACAACAAGAGATAGGCCAGCAATTTCCTGTTTGCTGATGATGAGCCAGCAGCTGATAATCCTGCATAATCGTCCGATGGCGCACTTGGAGAATTTTCGCCTCAAGGTGGTTCGGGCCGTCGCAGAGCACCTGAACTTCCGGAAGGCGGCCGAACAGCTCTTTCTTATTCAACCCGCTGTCACCTTGCAAATCAAAGCGCTCGAAAATGATCTGGGGATGCGCCTGTTTGACCGCACAGGAGGCAGAATCACCCTCACTCGGCAAGGCTCAGCGTTGCTCGGATATGCAAACCAGCTCGCGAGACTGGCCTCGCAGGCCGAACGTGAGCTTGGCTGCAGCGAGGGCATCGTTTCGGGAGAACTGGCTTTAGGCGCCTCCACAACGATCGCACAGTATGTTCTCCCACGACTACTGGAAGTTTTCCAGAATGAATATCCCAAAATCCAGTTCTCACTCCAGAGCGGCAACACGAGCGAGGTTGTACGCTGTCTCCTGGAGGGCAGAGTGGCTCTCGGTTTGATTGAAGGGCCGGCGGGCGAACGCGGTGTCCGCACCGAGCCTTTCATGGAAGACGAGTTGATGCTGATTACACCACCGAGTTTTGACTCGGACCGTCTTGCTCCTGCTCAGTTCTTGTCATCAAGTCTCCTCATGCGTGAACGGGGTTCGGGCTCGCCGTGTGGTCGAGTTAGCTCTTGAAAAGGCGGGCTTCAAACTGAAGGCCTTCAAGAAGGTCATGGAGCTGGACTCCACGGAAGCGGTAAAGTCCGCGGTAGAAGCGGGATTGGGCGTTGGCTTTGTTTCACGCTGGGCTATTGCGAAGGAGTTGGAGTTAGGAACATTGAAAATTGCAGAAGTCGGCGGCGTCTGAGCCGCTCGACACTTCACCCTCATATCTCGGACAGGGGCCGCCCCGCAAGGTCCCGCCGGAGCGCTCCGTACATTCGCTCTCGGTCGTGCCCGCCTTCTCTCGTCTGCCCCGAGAGCCGCTCCAGGCAAGCAATTCCAGCCGATAAGCCGGACTAATCACTGATGACAATTAGTGCTTGGACAGGTGTCCTCTCGCTGCGCCACACTCGGTTGCGTGAACAAGAACATCTTCTTCGTGGGACTAATTCTGGCGGCCAGTGGTCTGATCTCGCCACCGATCGCTCTTCTCGGTGGGCTGGTTTACGGATTCGCCCTGACTCATCCCTTCCATGTCGAAAGCAAGCGTCTGGCGAAATTCTTGCTGCAAGCCTCGGTTGTTGCTCTCGGCTTCGGCATGAACCTTCATGAAGTTGTGCATGCCGGACGCTCCGGTTTTCTCTACACGGCGGGCACTATCACCGTTGCGATGTTGCTCGGTCTCGGGCTCGGTCACCTCATTCAAGTCGGCAAGAAACCGGCTTTTCTGATCAGCGCCGGTACAGCAATCTGCGGCGGCAGCGCCATCGCAGCCGTCGGCCCAATCGCTGAGGCAAATGAAGAAGAGATGGCCGTAGCCCTGGGGTCGGTCTTCATCCTCAATTCGGTCGCGTTGTTTCTTTTTCCGGCCATCGGATACCTGCTTCACATGAACCAGGCGCAGTTCGGACTCTGGTCGGCGCTGGCGATCCACGACACCAGTTCAGTTGTTGGCGCGACGGCGAAGTATGGATCGACCGCGCTGGCTGTAGGCACCACGATCACGCT
>Ga0306919_10001179_pt1 | contig 12435 bp, 7 predicted proteins | sample flu12Cox44000172_FD_203764 | JGI IMG/M metagenome (GOLD analysis project Ga0306919, IMG submission 203764) | Lab enrichment of tropical soil microbial communities from Luquillo Experimental Forest, Puerto Rico - flux4day.12C.oxic.44.000.172 (v2)... | ecosystem: Environmental > Terrestrial > Soil... | reverse complement strand
CGAAGCGCTCGGCGAGCAGGCGGTGCGCTTCGATCTCTCCGGCAGTGACGACCGCGAGCTTGCGCTCATCCTCGGACTGATGCCGGTGCTCGCAAAGCACGCGGTCAAGCCCGAGACATTCGAGGAGACTTCCTTCCAGGTGCCGCTGGGGACCGGCCCCTATGTCGTCGGCGAAGTGGACCCCGGTAAGAGGGTAACGCTTAAGCGCAATCCCGATTATTGGGGCCGCGACCTTGCGATCAATCGCGGCCTGTGGAACTTCGACGAGGTCCGCTTCGATTACTACCGCGAAGCCAATACACATCTGGAAGCGTTCAAGCGCGGTCTCTACGACCTGCGCTACGAGCACGATCCGGGCCGCTGGCAGACCGCCTACGATTTTGCCGCCGTGCGCGACGGCCGCGTGCTCAAGGAGGCGCTGCCGACCGGAGTACCGAAGGCCAGCAGCTATTTCGTGTTCAACACGCGCCGAGCGGTTTTCTCCGACATTCGCGTGCGCGAGGCGATCTCGCTGCTGTTCGACTTCGAATGGATCAATCACGGCTATTTCTTTGACCTCTATCAGCGCAGCGCCAGCTATTTCGACGGCTCGGAGCTGTCGTCCCATGGGCGGCCGGCCGATCAACGGGAGAAAGCGTTGCTCGCGCCGTTCGCCGAAGCCGTTCGCGCCGACGTGCTTGACGGCACCTGGTCGCCGCCGGTCAGCGACGGCTCCGGCCGCGACCGCGTGACACTCAAGCGCGCGCTCGACCTGTTCGCGGCCGCGGGCTACGAGCTGCGCGGCACCGCACTGGTCGAGCGCAAGAGCGGCCGGCCACTGACGTTCGAGATCTTGGTGACGGCGCGAGATGAGGAGCGGCTTGCGCTGTTGTTCTCGCAGAGTCTCAAGCGGGCCGGGATTGCGGCGCGCGTACGCCTGGTCGATGCGGTTCAATATGAAGGGCGGCGCCTCATCTACGATTTCGACATGATCCAAAACCGTTGGGACCAATCGCTGTCGCCTGGCAACGAGCAGGCCTTCTATTGGGGGTCGGTCGCCGCCGACCAGCCCGGGACCCGCAATTACATGGGCGTCAAGAGTCCTGCCGTCGATGCAATGATCGCCGCGCTCCTGAAAGCGGAAGATCGCGGCGATTTCGTCGCCGCGGTGCGTGCGCTCGACCGCGTGCTCATCTCCGGTTTCTACGTCATCCCGCTGTTTTATCTTCCTGCCCAGTGGGTCGCGCGTTGGACCACGGTCGGACGACCGGCGACGACCTCGCTCTACGGCTATCTTCCCGAAACCTGGTGGCACGAGCCGAAGGCGCCATGAAACGTCGGTCTCGGTGACTTGGCAGCGGCCGGCGCGGTAAGCGCATCGCGCCGCGAACTATGGGATTTTGTTGACGAGCCGTTAACAGCCCTCGCCTAAGGTAGCGGGTCCATCCCGCGCAACGGCTCGTCGTTATGGCGCTACTGGGTCCCATGGTGGTGGTCGCCGAGAATTCGGCGGCCGATTTGATCGATGTGCTCGGCAAGGCAGGAGCCTTCCCGATCGTCGAAACGCGCTGGGCCGATGCGCCCGCGGCCATCGCCGAAATCCTGCCGGTGGCGCTCGCCATCGCCGACCCGCAAGGCGCGCCGTCGCCTCAGCACGTGGGCGCGCTGATGCAGTGCATCGAGACGCGCGGCGGGCCGGTCACGCCGGTAATCGCGCTGGTGGAGAGCAATGGCAATCCCGCTATCCCGAGCGCGTTGCCGATCGCGCTCGACGATTCCACCGACCGGCTGATTGCACGCCTGCGCTCCGCGCTGCGCATCCGTACCCTGCATGCCACCGTGTTGCGGCGGTCGCGCACCGCGGGCGCAAAGAAGCGAGCACCGGCGTTCGTCCCGCCCGATCTGCTCGATGATGCCACCGTGCTCTGCGTCGGACGCGGCGGCTCATACCGCGCGCTTTCGGTCGCGATCGGCGAACGCGTCGGCCTCTTTGGGGCGTTGACCATCGAGACCGCCGCCCGCTATCTCAACGCGCGCGACGTAGACGGCGTCGTCATCGGTGAGGGCTTAGGTCCACGCGTCGCCGGGGCGCTGCTGACCATGCTCGCCGAGAGTGCGCGCTTTCGCGATCTGCCGGTCGGCGTGCTGGACAATGCCGCGGTCGACGACGAACGTCTGCCCAACCTGGTGCGCGTCGAAGCCGATCCGGCGCATCTCGTCGAGCGTGTCCTTCCATTCGTGCGCCTGCAGGCGTTCGAGAGCCAGCTCACACGCGTTTTGAAATCGCTGGAGAGCGAGGGAGTCATCGATCCCGACACGGGCCTGCTCGGCGAGCAGGCTTTCTGGCGCGACCTCGGCCGCGCCGTGCAAGAGAGCGAGAAGACCGGCGGCGCGCTTTCCGTTGCACGTTTCACGTTCGAAGGCGTTGCCGATCGCCGCGCCTACGTCGATGCCGCGCGACTTTTCAGCCGTCTCGTGCGCAGCATCGATTTCGCCTGCCCGGAACGGGACGGTTCGATCCTCGCGGCCTTCACCAAGACCGATCTGCGCAGCGCCCATCTGGTTGCGCGTCGGATCGCGAGCGTGCTGAGGCACACCATGCTCTCACCGGGCCGTGACCGCCGCGCGATCAAGCCGACGATCACCCTCGCCGCGCGCAGGGCCACCGACGACGTCAGCACACTGGTGGCTCGCCTGGGCAGCCATCCCAAGGTTGCCGCCGAGTGACGGCGGGCCTAGTCTGGCGGGCCCGCATGAGGAGCCCGCCATGACCTCAGCCCTGCCAATCGAGATGGTTTCCGACGTCGTGTGCCCCTGGTGCTTCATCGGCAAGCACCGGTTGGAAAAGGCGATTGCGCTACGGCCCGATACTGCCGTCGAGGTGCGCTTTTGGCCCTATTTCCTCAATCCATGGGTACCGCGCGAAGGCATCAGCCGGAAAGACTATCTCACCACCAAGTTCGGCTCACCCGAGCGCTATCGCAGCATCGCGCAGCGCGTCGCGCAGGCGGCCGCGGCGGAGGGGCTGAGCTACAACCTCGACAACATCAAGCGCCAGCCCAATACGCTCGATTGCCATCGCCTGATCCTGTGGGCCGGCGACATAGGTCATGCGGCAGATATGAAGCAGCGGTTGATGGATCTCTATTTCACCGAAGGCGGTGATCTCACGGACCGCGACGTGTTGGTCGCGGCGGCGGCCGCATGCGGCCTCGATGCCGACCGCGTACGCGCGCGCCTCGCGAGCGGGGACGACGTGGAACGCGTGACGCGAGAGGCCGATGCCGCCAAGGAAGCAGGCATCGACGGCGTGCCCTGCTTCATTTTCGGCGGCCGCATTGCCGTACAGGGCGCGCAAACGCCCGAACATCTCGCGCAAGCGATCGAGCGCGCAGCGAACGAATACGCCAACCGCCCGGCGGCCGAATAAGGCGCTCTGCGCGGGAGCACGGCGGTTCGCGGCAAGAGCGGCTTCGTCATGCCGCCTTGGCCGGCTGGGCCAGCGCCACCAGGCTGCGCAGGATCGTCGAGGTTCCGCGCAGACGCGCCTCGGGATCCTTCCAATCGTCGAAGAAGACAACCTTCATATCGGGCCGCACCCGCGCCGCCGAGCCCTGATCGCGGATAAAGGCGACGAGCCGGTCGGGATCGGCGAAGGTGTTGTCGCGGAACGACACCACCGCACCCTTGGGCCCGGTCTCGATTTTCTCCACATTGGCCCGCCGACAGAGCAATTTAATCGCGACGATCTGGAGGAGATGCTCGACCTCCTCCGGCAAGGGCCCGAAACGGTCGACCAGCTCGGCCGCGAAGGCCTCGATGTCGCGCTCGTCCTCGATTTCAGCCAGGCGCCGATAGAGCGCAAGGCGCACCGGCAGGTCGGCGACATAGTCCTCGGGAATCATCACCGGCATTCCGATGGTGATCTGCGGCGACCACTTGTCGGCGACCTGCGAGGTGATGCCCGCCTTGAGGCTCGTGACCGCTTCTTCCAGCATCTGCTGATAAAGTTCGAAGCCCACCTCCTTGATGTGGCCGGACTGCTCCTCGCCTAAGAGATTGCCGGCGCCGCGGATATCGAGGTCGTGGGAGGCGAGCTGGAAGCCTGCGCCGAGCGTGTCGAGCGATTGCAGCACTTTGAGCCGCCGTTCGGCCTGCGGCGTAATCTTGCCCACGGCCGGTAACGTGAACAGCGAATAGGCGCGCAGCTTCGAACGTCCCACTCGCCCTCGCAACTGATAGAGTTGGGATAGCCCGAAGCGATCGGCGCGGTGCACGATCAGCGTGTTGGCGGCAGGAATGTCGAGGCCGGATTCGATGATCGTGGTCGACAACAGCAGGTCATACTTGCCGTCGTAGAAGGCGGACATGATATCTTCCAGCACGGTCGCGGGCATCTGCCCGTGGGCGACCGCGACCCGCACTTCCGGTACGTGCTTATCGAGAAAATCCTTGGCGCCGGCGAGATCCTCGATGCGCGGGCAGACATAGAAGGCCTGGCCGCCGCGATAACGCTCGCGCAGCAGCGCCTCGCGCACGATCACCGGATCGAACGGGGCGACGAAGGTGCGCACTGCGAGTCGATCGACCGGCGGCGAAGCGATGATCGAAAGATCGCGCACACCCGACAGCGCGAGCTGCAACGTGCGTGGGATCGGCGTCGCAGTGAGCGTGATCACATGGATCTCGGCGCGCAGTTGCTTGAGCTTTTCCTTGTGGGCCACACCGAAATGCTGCTCCTCGTCGACGATGACAAGACCCAGATCACGGAACTTGATGGTCTTGCCGAGCAACGCGTGAGTGCCGATCACGATGTCGACGCCGCCCTCGACTAGCTTTTTCTTCACCCGCGCCAGCTCTGACGGTGAGATCAATCGCGAGGCCTGCGCGATGTGTACGGGAAAGCCGCGAAACCGTTCGGCGAAGGTTTTGGTGTGCTGGCGTGCAAGCAGCGTGGTGGGCACGACCACCGCGACCTGTCTTCCGTTCATCGCGGCCACGAAGGCCGCACGCAGCGCTACTTCGGTCTTGCCGAAGCCGACGTCGCCGCAGATCAGCCGATCCATGGGCCGTCCGGAGGCGAGTTCACCCAGCACCGTGTCAATCGACGCCTGCTGATCTTCGGTCTCCTCGTATGGAAATCCTGCGCAGAACTCGTCGTAAAGGCCGTGTCCGACCGCGAGTTGCGGCGCCTCGCGCAACTGCCGCTCGGCCGCTACTTTGATCAACTCGTTGGCAATGTCGCGGATGCGGCTCTTCATGCGCGCCTTGCGCGCCTGCCAGGCGCCGCCGCCGAGCCGGTCGAGCTCAACCTGGGTTTCTTCCGCCCCGTAACGGGACAGCAGCTCGATGTTTTCGACCGGCAGGAACAATTTGTCACCGCCCGCGTAGTGAATTTCGAGACAATCGTGCGGCGCGCCGGCAGCTTCGATCGCGCGCAGCCCGACGAAGCGCCCGATGCCGTGGTCGACGTGGACGACGAGATCGCCGGCGGCGAGGCTGGTCACCTCGGCGATGAAATTCTCCGCCCGGCGCGCGGCGCGGCGCGGCCGCACCAGGCGATCGCCCAGAATGTCCTGCTCGCCGATCACCGCCGCCTCGGCGGTTTCGAATCCGTTTTCGAGCCCGAGCACGGCGAGCGCGACCTCTGACGGCGGCAGCGCGAGCGCCTGCGGCCACGATTGAACCGGCACCAGGTCGGCAAGCCCGTGGTCGGCGAGCACGTGGCGCATGCGCTCGCGCGCACCTTCGCTCCAAAGCGCGATGACGACGCGCTTGCCCTGCGCCTTGAGCGTCGCGACGTGCCGGGTCAGCGCCTCGAACACGTTGCGGCCGGGCTCAGCCCGCTCGACGGCAAAATTGCGTCCCTGCTTGGTGCCGGCGTCGATGAGCGGCCCCTGCCCTTCCGGTACCGCGAACGGAGAGAGCCGGGCCAGCGCGGCGGTTTCGAGCCGGGCACGCCATTCGGCTTCGCCGAGGTAGAGCCGGTCGGGCGGCAGCGGCTTATAAGGCGGACCCGATCCGCGCTGGGCGAGCGCTTGCCGGCGCGCCTGGTAATGCTCCTCGATCTGACCGAGCCGCTCGCGGGCGGCGTCTTCGGCCAACGGTTCGAGTATGACCGAGGAACCCGTCACGTAATCGAACAGCGTGTCGAGCCGGTCCTGAAACAGCGGCAGCCAATGCTCCATGCCGCCATGCCGCCGGCCTTCGCTCACCGCGTGATAAAGGAGGTCGTCGGGCGTGGGTGCGCCGAAGGCCGCCACGTAACCGAGACGGAAGCGCCGGATCGTTTCCGTGGTGAGCTGGAATTCGGCCACTGGTACCAGATCGAGCGCACGCAACTGGTCGGTCGTGCGCTGGCTTTCGGGATCGAAGCTGCGGATCGTTTCCAGCGTGTTGCCGAAGAAATCCAGCCGCACCGGTTCCACCATGCCCGGCGCGTAGAGATCGATGATGCCGCCGCGCACCGCGTAGTCGCCGGGCTCGCGTACGGTCGAGGCACGCACGAAGCCGTTGAGCTCGAGCCATTGGGTGATGCCCTCCATGGCGAGCACGTTGCCGGCCGCGACCAAAAGCGATTGCCGCGTAACGAAGTCGCGGGTCGGCACACGTTGAAGGACGGCATTGACGGTCGTCAGCAGCGCGGACGGGCGGTCGCGGCCTTGCAAACGCACGAGCTGGGAGAGCGAGGTCATGCGCTGCGCGACGAAGCCCGCGTGCGGCGAGACGCGGTCATAGGGCAGACAGTCCCAGGCCGGAAACTCGTGAACGGTCACATCAGGTGCAAAAAAATCGAGCGCGCGGGCGAGCGCGGCCATGCGCGGGCCGTCGCGGCAGATGACCGCGACGCTCGTCGCCGGCGCATCGGCGCGCGCCGCGACCGCGCGGGCGAGATCGGCAATGACAAGGCCTTCGGCGCCATCGGCGACGCTTGCCAGCGTGAGCGGGCGGCCAGGGACGAGGAGTTCGGCGGGATTGCGCACCACGCTCATCTCGCCCCCTCGCCCCTTCGGTTGAAATCTCGCAGGCGGCGGAACAGCGCAGTGTCGTAATCCGGCGGCACGTCGGCTTCGCCGGTGATCCAGGCCAAAAGCTCGCGGTCCGGCACCTCCAGCAGATGCTCGAATTCGGCAAGCTCGTCCGACGTCAATTGCTCGATAGCCGCGTCGGCGAAGCGTCCCATGATCAAGTCCATTTCGCGCATTCCGCGATGCCAGCAACGGAACAAGAGCTTGCCCCGGCGCGTATCCAGTCCTGCGCTCGAACGTGCCGTGCCGGTCATCGGTTCCTCGCCGCTGGTGACGCAACGCCAAAAGCCCGGACGGGCCGGGCGCAGGTCATATAGCGATGCCAACGGGAGATGTCAGCGCCCAAGCGCATTGCCTATCCCGCCGCGCCGCGCGAGCATCGGCGGCGAAAGGCGTGGGATCCCGAATGCGGCCGAGCCGGCTCAATCCGCTGTTTGCCGCGGTGACGACCCTGACCGGCGTTGGGCCGCAGCTGGAGAGGCTCTATCGTCGTCTGTTCGGCCGCGAGCAGCCGGCGCGCGTCATCGATCTCCTGTTTCACCTGCCCACGGGCGTGATCGACCGCCGGGCGCGGCCGAAATTGCGCGACGTGGTGCCCGATACCGTTGTCACCGTCGCGGTCACGGTGGATCGCCACCGGCCGCCGCCGCCGCATCGGCCGCGCGCGCCCTATCAGGTCTATACCAGCGATGAGACCGGCGACCTCACGCTGACTTATTTCAATGCGCGCAAGGATTACTTGCAAAAGTTGCTGCCGGTCGGGGAGCGGCGCTACGTCTCGGGCACCGTCGCGCTCTACGATCATATGCGGCAGATGGTGCACCCCGACCGCGTCGTCGCCGAGGCGGATTTGGCGAAGCTGCCGCTGGTCGAACCGGTCTATCCGCTGACCGAGGGACTGAGCCTCAACCAGGTGCGCAAAGCCGCCGATGCCGCGCTCACGCGCTTGCCAAATCTGCCGGAATGGCAGGAGGCAAGTTGGGTTGCACGCGAGCGCTTTCCATCCTTCACCGAGGCGCTGCGCATCCTGCACCGGCCGACGGAGCCGGCTGATTTACTGCCGGAAGGATTGGCGTGGTCGCGCCTCGCCTACGACGAGTTTCTGGCCGGTCAGCTAGCGCTCGCGCTGGTGCGGGCGCATCTGCGGCGGCCTGCCGGCCGGGCGACGCCGGGCACCGGACATATCAGGAAGAAGCTGATCGAGGCGCTGCCCTACTCGCTCACGCCGTCGCAGGAGCGCGCCGTCGCCGACATCGTCACCGATCTCGGCAAGCCCGAGCGCATGCTGCGGCTGCTGCAGGGCGACGTAGGATCGGGCAAGACCGTGGTGGCCTTGCTGGCGGCGGCGGCCGTGATCGAAGGCGGCCGGCAAGCCGCGCTCATGGCGCCGACCGAAATTTTGGCGCGCCAGCACTTCAACACCGTGGCACCGCTCGCCGCCGCCGCCAGCATCAACATTGCCATTCTCAGCGGTCGCGAGCGTGGACGCGAGCGCGACGACATCCTCGCGAAGCTCGCATTCGGCGACGTCCACATGCTGATCGGCACCCATGCCCTGTTCCAGGAGGAGGTCGAATTCCGCGACCTCGCGCTCGCCGTGGTCGACGAACAGCACCGCTTCGGCGTGCATCAGCGTCTCGCGCTCGCCAAGAAGGGCGAGGCGGTGGACGTGCTGGTGATGACGGCAACGCCGATTCCGCGCACGCTCGTCCTCACCTATTTCGGCGACATGGACGTGTCCGAACTGCGCGAAAAACCCGCGGGCCGCCAGCCGATCGACACCCGAGTGATCCCTCAGAGCCGGCTCGACGAGGTTGTCGGCGCAGTCGGCCGCGCGCTCGCCGAAGGTCGGCGCGTCTATTGGGTCTGTCCGCTGGTCGAGGTTACCGAGAATACCGATCTCGCCGCTGCGGAAGAACGCTTCGCCGCGCTCAAGGAACACTTCGGCGCCATGGTCGACCTCGTGCACGGGCGCATGAAGGGCGGCGAGAAGGACCGCGCCATGGAGCGCTTCGCAGCGGGCGAGACGCGGCTCCTGGTCGCCACCACCGTCATCGAGGTCGGCGTCGACGTGCCGGAGGCGACCGTCATGGTGATCGAGCACGCCGAGCGTTTCGGGCTGGCGCAACTCCATCAGTTGCGCGGGCGGATCGGACGCGGCAGCGAGCATTCGTCCTGCCTCCTCCTCTACAAGGGACCGCTGGGCGAAACCGCCAAGGCCAGGCTCAACATCATGCGCGAGACCGAAGACGGCTTTCGCATCGCCGAGGAAGATCTCAGGCTGCGCGGGGAAGGCGACGTTCTCGGCACCCGGCAATCCGGTATGCCGGGCTTCCGTGTCGCCCGCATCGAGACCCACGGCAAGCTGATCGGCGCCGCGCGTGACGACGCCGCGCTGATGCTGGCGCGCGATTCCACGCTCGCGTCCGCGCGCGGGCAAGCGCTGCGCCATCTGCTCTATCTATTCGAGCGCGACGAGGCGATCCGGCTCATCCGGGCGGGCTGACGACTCCGGGCGTTGCCGCATCCACGACCCAGAGGGTTCATTTCGCCGGCGCGGCGGTACGGTTCGGCTGCGTCGCGCGTGCGACCCGCGCAGCCTCGGCCAGCGCGGCGAGCTTCTTCTGCTGGTCGCCGGGCTGCACCATTCCAGCCGACATCAGCAGCGTCATCGCCGACTCGACCGTGATGTCGAGATCGATGATGTCGCGGCGAGCCACGTAAAAGAAGAAACCGGTCGTCGGATTGGGCGTGCAGGGCATGAACGCCGCGACGTGCTCGGTGTCGGGCAAGTGCGCCGCGATATCAGCGCTCGCTGGGTTCGAGAGGAAAACCAACGACCACATGCCGGGCGAGGGAAACTCGACCAGGCCGACACGCCGGAAGCTCGAACCGCCTTTTGCAAACAGCGTCTGGAAGATCTGTTTCAGGCTGTTGTAGATCGGCCGCACCACCGGCATGCGGTTGAGAATCTTTTCGCCGACCTCGACCAGCTTGCGGCCGACGAAATTGGCCGTCAGGAAACCGAGCAGCGTCAGCGTGACGAATACGATGATGAGGCCGAGGCCGGGAATCTTCACCGGCAGATAGGTCTCGGGCAGGTAGGCGATCGGAATGAACGGTCGCACCAGATCATCGACCCAGTTGATGAACCACCAGGTGAGGCTGATGGTGATGTAGGCCGGCGCGACCAGGATCAGCCCGGTCAGAAAATAATTGCGCAGGCGGCTAACGAGGCCGTGATGAAATGGCCCCGGCCTGGCGGATTCGGGCGGCACGTCGGCGGGCGGTGCCTCCGGCACGATCCCGGGATCGCGGTCAAACTGGTTCATGCGGCAACGATCTTTTCGACATCAAGTCCACCCGAATGAGATTATCTCCCCGCGCACCCCACGGCGATATGCGCGAAAGTCGCGGCCTAATCACTCCACCGTGACCGACTTGGCGAGGTTGCGCGGCTGATCGACGTCGGTGCCCATCACGACCGCCGTATGGTAGGCGATCAGCTGCACCGGGACGGCATAGACGAGCGGCGTCACCGCGGCGGGTACGGCCGGGAGCGTGAGCTTGGACAGCGAGTCCATGTGCACGTCATGGGCGCCCTGGGGATCGGTGATCAGAATGATCTTGCCCTGACGCGCTGCAACCTCCTGCATGTTGGACACGGTCTTCTCGAACACACGGTCGTGGGGCGCGATGATGATCACCGGCATGCTTTCGTCGATGAGCGCGATAGGCCCATGCTTGAGCTCGCCCGCGGCGTAGCCCTCGGCGTGAATGTAGGAGATTTCCTTGAGCTTGAGCGCACCCTCCAGCGCGAGCGGAAAGCTGGTGCCCCGACCGAGATAGAGGACGTTGCGGTTCTTGGCGAGATCGCGCGCGAAGTGCTCGATCTGCGGCTCGAGCGCGAGCGCCTCCGCCATCAGGCGCGGGGTCTCGATCAGCGCGCGCACCATCTCTCGCTCCTCCTCCTCGGACAGCACTCCGCGGGCGCGGCCGGCCGCCAACGCAAGACAGGCGAGTACCGCAAGCTGGCACGTGAAGGCCTTGGTCGACGCGACGCCGATCTCGGGGCCGGCGAGCGTCGGCATCACCGCGTCGCTTTCACGCGCGATCGTCGAGGTGGGGACATTCACCACCGCGAGCGTATGCTGTTTGTGCTCTTTGGCGTAGCGCAGCGTTGCGAGCGTGTCGGCGGTCTCACCCGACTGCGACACGAAAATCGACAGTCCGCCTGCCGACAGGGGCACGTCGCGATAGCGGAACTCGGAAGCGACGTCGATCTCGACCGGCAAGCTCGCAAAACGCTCGAACCAGTATTTTGCCACCAGCCCGGCGTAATAGGCCGTACCGCAAGCCGATATTGCGACGCGCTCGAGCGCGCGAAAGTCGAACGGCAGCTCAGCCGGCAGCCGCACGCGCTCGGCCGTCATATCGAGATAGTGCGCGAGCGTGTGGCCGATGACCTCCGGTTGCTCGTGAATCTCCTTGGCCATGAAGTGGCGATAATTGCCCTTGTCGACGAGGAAAGCCGAGGCCGACGATCTGAGCACGGCACGTTCGACCTTGCCGCCCTTGGCGTCGTGAATTTCGACGCCCTTGCGCGTAAGTACGGCCGAGTCGCCATCCTCGAGATACGAGACCGCATCGGTAAAGGGAGCGAGCGCAATAGCGTCGGAGCCGAGATACATTTCACCGTCGCCATAGCCGATCGCGAGCGGCGAACCCTTGCGGGCGCCAACGAGGAGATCGTTTTCTCCCGCGAACAAGAAGGCGAGCGCGAATGCGCCCCGCAGCCGCGGCAGCGCAGCCGCCACCGCGTCGGCGGGCGAGCGGCCGTTTCTCATCTCCCGCGTCACGAGATGGGCGACCACCTCCGTGTCGGTGTCCGAGCCGAACTTCGCGCCCGTCTTTTCCAGCTCCTCGCGCAACTCGCGGAAATTCTCGATGATGCCATTGTGAACAACGGCAAGGCGCTCGGTGGCATGAGGGTGCGCATTGCTTTCAGTCGGGCGGCCGTGGGTCGCCCAGCGGGTGTGGCCGATGCCGGTCGTGCCGGCGAGCGGCTCACGCGCGAGCCGGGCTTCGAGGTTGCGCAGCTTGCCCTCGGCCCGCCGGCGGGCGAGCTGTCCGCTCTCCAGCGTGGCCACGCCGGCGGAGTCGTAGCCGCGGTATTCGAGCCGCTTGAGCGCATCGACAAGCAAGCCCGCAACCGGCTCGCGTCCGAGAATGCCTACAATTCCGCACATGCGAGCGGCAGCCTCCTAAGCTGATGCCACGGCACTATACCTCGACGGGCATGTATTGGCCGTGAACGTCAAAAACGAAATCAAGATAGCTTTCAAGTTGTGACAATTAAGGCTAACGCGCTCGTCGACATCTACTTTGCGGGCGTGCGCTTCTTGCTCGGCAATACGCGTTCGCGCAG
>Ga0306919_10001161_pt1 | contig 12498 bp, 8 predicted proteins | sample flu12Cox44000172_FD_203764 | JGI IMG/M metagenome (GOLD analysis project Ga0306919, IMG submission 203764) | Lab enrichment of tropical soil microbial communities from Luquillo Experimental Forest, Puerto Rico - flux4day.12C.oxic.44.000.172 (v2)... | ecosystem: Environmental > Terrestrial > Soil... | reverse complement strand
TTAGAGGACAAGTTATTGCGGAACCGCAACCGACGGAGCTATACGTCGCGCCAACCGTTGTCCCTGCCTCCGGACCTCAACCAACCGAGCCAGCCACTGTAACGCTGCTTAAATGGATGTTTGGCGCCGGTTTTACGCCGTCCCGAGTTGGTATTCTTCTGGGTCCAGCGGGAACTGGCAAGACAGCTCTCGCGATGGAGCTGTTCAAAGAGTTTATGAGAAATTGCCGATCAGATGTTCGGGCGCTACCATTTCCACTCTTTATAGACCGCTTTGCGTGGATAAACCACGACTTTCGCGATACGACCGATAACCTCGCTGCTCTCCTAGGCCACGCAATTTCTACGCAGTTCGAATTTCAGCCCCCAATAGCGAGAATTCAGCGGTGCTTACGGTATGGGGCGCTTTGTGCAATACTGGACGGTTTTGACGAACTTTGCGCGACAAAACCATCTCAATTTGGCGCTGATGATACGATTGCTGCCCTAATAAATACCTTGGAAGGCGTGGATGGAAGTCGGGTATTACTCACTTGTCGCGAAAGCTTCTGGCACGACAACGTTGATGTAAACCTTCAGTCGAAAATTACGGCGTTCCGATTATCTCCATTTTCAGAAGCACAGCGTCGAGAATATCTTAACAAACGATTTCCTAACCAATCAGATAAGCAGAAACGGGATCGCACATCGAACTTGTTAAATCGGATTGCGGAATTCCGCACCCCGATAATGAACCAAAGTACCGAACGAAGTAACCTTTCGTTTTTGCCATGGGTCGTTCAATTTTCTGCCGAGGCAGCGGATTTCGCAGGTGCAGGTGATTACCCTACCCCAATGTTGTCCATCCCGGGTGCCGATCCGGCATGTCAATTAGCGGTGCAGGTCCGTGCAACTTCGCCGTTCGACGCGGATGGCGAAGTCGGGAGATGCCCGGGATATATAATTGAGGGTCGATACCACGCCTTTCCTCTGAGTCCAGCAATGGCACGCATGCCGCTGCTCAGACGCATGAGCCGACGCAACCTCAGCCCGGATTGCACTTGCGCAATCCGGGGTTCCAGCCCCGCGTAGCGCTTCGCTCAACGCGGGCTACAAGCTGCGTCTCCGGCTACCTGATATCATACCACCGCATGACCGCCTTCTCGCACAGCACGACGCCGCCGTAGAGCGCAAGCCCGACCGCGCACAGCACCGCGATGCAGGCGAGCGCCAGGTCGGTCTGCTGGCGCGAGGAGGCGAACAGGATGAGATAGCCCAGCCCCTGCTGGGAGGCGATGAACTCGCCCACCACGATGCCGATGATCGCGAGCGTGACGGCGACCTTCATGCCGCTGAAGATGTAAGGCGGCGAGGTCGGGAAGCGCACGCGGATCAGCACCTGCCACTGCGACATGCGCAGCGAGCGGCACAGCCGCAGCATGGTCGTCTCCACCGACTGCAGCCCGGCCGCGGTGGCGACCAGGATCGGAAAGAAGCAGATGAAGACCGAGAATGTGACGCGCGACGGCGATCCGATACCGAGCCACACGATGAACAGCGGCGCCAGCGCGATCTTGGGGATCAGCTGGAAGAACACGATGTTCGGGTAGAGCGCCTGGTAGGCGAGCGTGGAATAGACCATTAGGCCGGCGAGCGCGATGCCGAGCGGAATGGAGATGCCGAAAGCCAGCAGCGTCTCATACGTGGTCGGGATGGTGTGCTTCATGATCAGCGCGAAGTTGCCGATCAGTTGCTCCAGCACCATGGTCGGCGGCGGCAGGATGGCCGGCGAGATGCCGGCGTAGACCGTTATCGCCTGCCAGGCGAGCAGGAACAGCAGCGCCGTTGCGACCGGCAGCAGAACCGCCACCTGGCCGGCTTGCAGCGTCGACCAGACGGCGCGCAGATCGCCTTCACGCATGGTGTCCACGGCCGGTGCGCGCTCCTCGACCATGCTCAATGCCTCTCTTGAAGGTCACCCTCGCGCGCCAGCTCGATCTGGCCGCGCAGCTTCGCGCACAGCTCGTTGAACTGCGCGGTCTCGCCGATGGCAAAGCCGCGCGGCCGCGCAAACGGCACCGCGATCTCAGCAATGATCTTCGAGGGCTTGCGCCCCATGACCAGCACGCGGTCGGAAAGCAGCACCGCCTCGCGGATGCTGTGGGTGACGAACAGCACGGTCTTGCGGTAGCGCTCCCACAGCTCGAGCAGCACAATGTTCATGTCGTCGCGCGTAATGGCATCGAGCGCGCTGAACGGCTCGTCCATCAGCAGGATGCTGGGATCGCCAATGAGCGCGCGGCACAGCGACACCCGTTGCCGCATGCCGCCGGAGAGCTCGCGCGGCCGCTTGTGGATCGCATCGTCGAGGTGCACGAGGCGCAGGAGCTCCATGGCGCGGCCGAGATAGGCGGCGCGCTCCCGGCGCATCATCTCGATCGGAAACAGCACGTTCTGCAGGGTCGTCTTCCAGGGCAGCAGGGTAGGGTCCTGGAATACGATTCCGATCTGCGCCCGCGGCTCGGTCATCGGCGTGCCGCCGGCAAGGATGCGGCCCTCCGTCACCGGCTCGAGGCCGGCGATCATCATCAACAGCGTGCTCTTGCCGCAGCCGCTGGGTCCGAGCAGACAGACGAACTCGCCTTTCTCGATGGCGAATGTCGCGGTGGTGACGGCCTCGAACGCTGCCGGCCCCTTCCCGAACACCTTGCGCACGCGCTGGCAGCTGATCTCCGCCGGCATGCCGGTGCTTTACGCCCTGCCCAGGAGCTTTGCATATTTCCCGGTGCTCGCGCGCACGGAATCCCATTCCGCGGCGGACAGCGTGACCTTGCCGATGTCGTTGTTGCTGCAGAAGGTGTCCGCTTTCGGGGGCTCGCGGTCGTTCGGCGCCGAGGCGTATTGCTTCACGATGCGCGCCTGCTCCTCGATCTTGGCGAGGTCGGAATAGCCAAGCCCGTGCTCGATCGACTCCGGCGCCGCCACGATGGCGCACGTCATGCCCAGCCCCAGCTCGACATAGAGCTTGCCGTTCTTGCCGATCGCGAGCTCCTCATGCTCCTTGAGATGGCGTTCCATGGCTTCCTGCGGATTGAGCAGCATGAACTTCATGCCTTCGAGGATGGCCAGCTCGACGTTGTCGACCAGCTCCTTGTTCCTGGCCAGAAAGCTGCTGCTGGTCAGCGTGTTGAGCCAATAGAACTGCAGCCCGGCCTGCGAGAATGGCATCATCCGGATCGGAAAATTCTCCGAGATGAAATTGGGGATCGAGCTCAGGCCGGTCACGACGATGGCGTCGACCAGGCCGGACATGGCGGATTGCTCGAGGATCTTGCTGTCGAGCTGCACGATGGCGAGCTTGTCGAAATCGACCCCGACCAGGCGGCAGTAGGCCGGCAGGAACGGCGTATCGCCGCCCGCCGCCGAGACTCCGACCTTCCTGCCCTCCAGGTCCTTCGGTGTCGTGATCGGCCCTTTCTCCGGAGCGACGATGCCCAGTGTGGCATCGTAGCCCAGCGTGCCGAGCAGCCGCAGATCGAGCCCCTTCATGATCGAAAGCAGGTTGGCGCCGGTCTGGGCGCTGCCCATCTCGAACTGTCCGGTCGAGATCGCCTGGATGGCGGCCATCGATCCGTAGCCCCGTGAGATTTCAAGATCGATGCCGCGCTGCTTGAAATATCCGAGCTGGCGCGCGCAGTAGATGAAGGCATATTGCCCGGTCGGCAGCCACGACAGCGTGTAGCGGACCTTTGCCGGCTGTGCGATGGCGGGGCGCGGGAACGTTGCGCCCGCGAGTGCGGCGGTGCCGGCGGCGGCAAGCCCGAGCGACTTGCGCCGCGTCACTGCAAGTGCGCAAGGTTTCGTTGAAGTCATGGCTGTTCCCTCGGGTTTGGGGCATATTCCAGGATCGCGGTGAGAGCTTGCAAGCCTGTTGTACGCAGCCCAAGCAAATTTCTTGCCGGGTTTCCGGGCGTGCGGCTTGATCCAGGGTCGCGAGGCGAGGTCCCATGGCGCAATCCGTCAGTTACGGCGTTCCCACGGATCGGTGCGGGCTGCAGCTGCGGCTGGGGATCGAGAAGGGCTTCTTCCGTGACGAGGGGATCGACCTTGACCTTCGGGTTGTGTTCGGCGGACCCGAGCTCGCGGCCGAGCTCGATGCGGGGCGGCTGCGGATCGGCGAGCTCGGCACGCCGCCCGCATTGACGGCGATGGCCGGCGGCGCGCGCTTCAAGGTGGTGGGCAGTGGCGTGCGCCGTGGCGCGGTGCAATTCTTCGTCGCGCGTCCGCAGCTGGCAACCTGGAAGGACCTTGCCGGCTCGCGGCTTGGCGTGCTCAGCCGGGGAAGCTGCAGCGACTGGTACATGCACGCGCTGCTGCGTCACCATGGCGTCGATCCCGAAAAGGACGTCGCCATCGTGCATCTCGGGCCGCGTTATCCGCGAATATTGCAAATGCTGGCGAAGCGCGATCTCGACGGCGCGATCATTGCCGAGCCGCATGTGACCACCGGCGAGGAAGCGGGATATTTCAACGTGTGGCTCGGCCTCAACCGGTGCGACGTCGCCCCGCGCATGCAATGGACCATTGTCGTGGCGAACAGCGACGCGCTCGCGCGTGAGGGCGATCTCGTGCGCGCCGTCCTTAACGGCTGTCGCCGCAGCTACCGGTATGCGGCCGAGCATCGCGATGAATGGGCGGACTTCGGCGGGCGCTGGTTCGGCATCTCGCGCGCCACCATGATGCGGTCGATCGAGCGGGAATTCGACGATCTGCATTTCGATTGCGAGATCGACGCGCAAGGCATGGAAGCGGCAATCGCGCTCCAGCGGCGGCTCGGGAGCGTGCATGCTTCCCTGCAATTGGGCGATATCCTGGATCGACGCTTTGCGATGTCGCCGGCGACGAGCATCTGATGAAAGCGCGCAAGCCCCCTGCTCGCGGTCGGGGCGCAAATTGCAGCGAAGCTTCCTGGGATGAAGCAGCCGACGTCGTCGTCGTCGGATACGGCTACGCCGGGGCGGTGGCCGCCATCGAGGCGCACGATGCCGGCGCCGATGTGCTCCTGATCGAGAAGATGCCGGATCCCGGCGGCATATCCATCACTTCCGGCGGCAACGTGCGCATTGTCGAGGATGCGGAGGAGGGGTTTCGGCATCTCCACGCGATGAATGCGGGGACGACACCCGATCCCGTGTTGCGCGCGCTGGCGGCGGGGATGGCGGCGATCCCGGATTATTTCGCAAAGCTGTGCCGGGCATCGGGGGCGAGTGTCGATCGCCGGCAGGCCGACGGCAACTACCCGTTTCCCGGCACCAAGACGTTCGGTTACGTCAGCATCTCGAACGTCCCCGATTTCGACGCCGAGCGCGCGTATCCATTCGTGTCGAGCTATGTGCCCATTCATCGCGCGGCCGGCGTGCGCCTGTTCAAGGTGCTGGAGGACAATGTCCGCTCGCGCGCCCTGCGCGTCATGCTGGCTAGCCCCGCGCGCCGGTTGACCGTGGGCGAGGGAGGCGGGATTTCCGGACTCACCGCCGAACGCGACGGAAAGCCGATCGCAATAAAGGCGCGCCGCGCCGTTGTCCTCGCCTGCGGCGGGTTCGAGGCGAACGCGGACTTGCAGCGGCAGTTCTGGCAGGAAAAGCCGGTCCTCAACGCGGCCTATATGGGCAATACCGGCGACGGCATTGTGATGGCGCAGGCGGTGGGCGCCGCGCTCTGGCACATGTGGCACTACCACGGGGTCTACGGTTTCCGGCACCCCGACCCAGACTATCCGTTCGGGCTGCGGCCCAAGCGGCTGCCGGACTGGATACCCGGCGAGGACGCGCGGGCCGACGTCAAGGTGCCGTGGATCATCGTCGATCGTCTGGGCCGGCGCTACATGAACGAATACCAGCCCTATACGCAGGATACTTCCTGGCGCGCCATGGCGCTGCTGGACGGATATTCCATGAGCTATCTTCGCATCCCCTCCTGGATGATCATGGATGAGCCCGGTCGCGGCGCCTACCCGATCGTCTCGCCGACCTTCAACGACCGCCGGTTCAAGTTTCGCTGGAGCGAGGCCACGCTGCGCGAGCTGGAAGGCCGGATTCTGCGCAAATGCAATTCGATCCGGGAGCTGGCCGCAGCCATGGCGGTCCGCGAGCAGGTGCTGGCAACCACCATTGCCGGCTGGAATGCCATCTGCGACCGCGGCGAGGATCCCGTGCACGGCCGGCCGCCGACGTCGATGCTGAAAATCGCAACGCCGCCCTACTATTGCGCGCAGGTCTGGCTGATCTGCTCCAACACCCATGGCGGACCCGTGCATGATGCCGCCCAGCGCGTGCTCAACGCCTTCGGCGAGCCGATCCCGCGGCTGTTTGCGGCCGGCGAGCTCGGCGGCGTGTTCGGCCATCTCTACATGTCGGGCGGAAACCTCGCCGAATGCTTCGTCGGCGGCTGGACGGCCGGACGCAACGCGGCGCGGCTCGCCCCATGGGAGGCAAAGGTCGGCGCAGTTGCCCGTGTGTGAATGAATCAGATCCGCCCAGGTTTCTGCGTATCCCCGGCGCGCTTCAATCGACGTGGCGTGCCTGTCGCATTTTGAATAACCTGCGAAAGCCTTCGCGGGAGAGCTGGATGAAACCACGCAGCAGGGTAACGAGGGCGGGGAAAGCGAAGCGCAGCAAGATGGTGCGCTCGAAGACGCGCAGCAAACCCGCGGCCCGGCGTGGTCCTCGCCTCTCACCTGTCCAGCTCGAAGAGCAGCTTGAGCTTCGCACCCGCGAGCTTACCGAGGCGCGCGAGCAGCAGGCGGCGACGTCCGAAGTGCTCCGCGTCATCTCCGGTTCCCTCGGCGAGCTCAAGCCAATGGCAGCGGCCATGCTGGCCAACGCAACCCGCATCTGCGAGGCCAATCTGGGCGTGTTCCATCTGTACGAGGCGGGCGCCTTTCCGGTCATTGCCATGCAGGGAGCGACGGCGGCATTTGTCGAGAGGCATCGCCGCGAGCCGGTGTTTCGTCCCGAGCCCGGGCAGCCTCTCGGCCGCGTCGCCGCAACAAAGGCGGCGGTGCACATCGCCGACACGCTGGCGGAGCCTCCGTCAATGCGCGGCCGCCTCAATGAGCTGACAGGTGCGAGAACCATCCTCAACGTCCCCATGCTGAAGGAGAATGAGCTGGTAGGGGCGATTGCGATCTATCGCACGGAGGTGCGCCCTTTCACCGACAGGCAGATCGAGCTGGTCGCGAGCTTCGCCAATCAGGCCGTCATCGCCATCGAGAACACGCGGCTCCTCCGCGAGCTGCGCGATTCGCTGCAGCAGCAGACCGCGACCGCCGACGTGCTCAAAGTCATCAGCCGCTCGACCTTCGATCTGCAAGCCGTGTTCGACACGCTGATCGAGGCGGCCGCCCGCCTCTGCCGCGCCGACAAAGCCAACATTACGCGCATTGCAGGCGGCCGCATCGAGTATGTCGCGGTGCACGGTTTCCCGCCCGGGTTTCTGGAGTACATGCGCTCTCTCGGTCTGAAAGTCGATCGCGGGTCCGTCACCGGGAGAGCCGCGCTGGAAGGTCGCATCATTCACGTCCACGACGTTCTGGCCGACCCGGAATTTGCTCTGCTCGATTCCCAGAAGCTTGGCAGCTTTCGCACCGCGCTTGGGGTACCGCTCATGCGCGAAGGCATTCCGATCGGAACCATGTTCCTGGCGCGGTCGGAGATCGACCCGTTCACGCAGCAGCAGATTGATCTGGTCGCCACCTTTGCCGCCCAGGCCGTCATCGCCATCGAGAACACGCGGCTGCTTAACGAGCTGCGCGAGTCGCTGCAGCAGCAGACCGCGACCGCCGACGTTCTCAAGGTCATCAGCCGCTCCACGTTCGATCTGCAGGGCGTTCTGGATACGTTGGCCGCATCGGCGGCACGCTTGTGTGATGCCGATAGTGTGGGAATTGTTCGCCAGTTGATGGCGCATATTACGCAGTTTCAAATTTCGGGTTAACGGGCGAGCAGTGGGAGGTAATCAGGCGAGTTCCGATAGAAATGGGACGCGGCTCGATTACCGGACGTGCGGTCCTCGAATCCCGGAACGTGCAAGTCGAGGATATCTTGACCGATCCGGAATTCACGGTGTGGGAGGTTCAAAGAGCTGCGGGTTTTCGCACCATGCTGGGTGTTCCGCTCATGCGTGAAGGATCGCCGATCGGCGTGTTTGTGCTTTCGCGTCGTGAGGTGCGGCCATTTACGCAAAAGCAGATTGAGCTGGTGACCACGTTCGCCGACCAGGCGGTGATCGCGATCGAGAACGTGCGCCTGTTCGACGAGGTGCAGGCACGAACGCGCGAGCTGTCCCAATCGGTAGAGGAGCTGCGCGCGCTCGGTGAAGTGAGCCAGGCGATCAACTCGACCCTGGATGTCGAGAACGTGCTGACCACCATTGTGGCGAAGGCGGTGGCGCTGTCGGGCACCGAGGCCGGCACCATCTACACTTTCGACGAATCGCGCCAGGAATTCCGCCTGCGCGCGACGCATGGCATGGACGAGGCCATGGTCGCTGCCATCCGCGACCGGCCGACCCCCATCGGCACTACGGCGATCGGCAAGGCTGCCGCGCAACGCTCACCCATTCAGGTTGCCGATGCGCTCGCGGACCGGTCCATGGTGCTCGACCTGATCGTGCAGGCGGGATTCCGGGCATTGCTGATTGTGCCGCTGCTGCGCCCCGGTCAGATCATCGGGGCGCTGGTGGTGAGGCGCAAGCAGGCCGGCGCGTTTCCGAGGCACACGGTCGAGCTGCTCGAGACCTTCGCCGAGCAGTCAGTGCTGGCGATCCAGAATGCGCGGCTGTTCCGCGAGATCGAGGAGAAGAGCCGTGAGCTCGAGCTGGCGAGCCAGCACAAATCGAGGTTCCTGGCCAGCATGAGCCATGAGCTGCGCACGCCGCTCAACGCCGTCATCGGGGTGAGCGAGATGCTGCTGGAGGACGCCCGCGATCTCAAGCGCGACGACGAGATCGAGCCGCTCGACCGGGTGCTGCGCGCGGCGCGTCACCTGCTGGCGTTGATCAACGACATTCTCGATCTGTCGAAGATCGAGGCCGGGCGCATGGACCTGCATCTCGAATCCTTCCCGCTGGCGCCGCCGATCGAGGATGTCGGCAAGACGATCGAGCCGATGGCGGCCAAGAACGGCAACCGGATCGTTGTCGATTGTAGGACGGACCTCGGCTCGGTCCGCGCCGATGCGCCAGGCGCTGCTCAACCTCGCGAGCAATGCCAACAAGTTCTCCGAGAAGGGAAATGTCACCATCGCCGCCCGGCCGCAGCGGCTGGATGGGCGGGACGGGGTGCGGCGGGCGCGCGTACGCTTGGGCAGTGCTGGCGGGCGCTGCGGCAGACTCGGTAATACCTCCCCTAAGGGGAGGTCGGCGACCCCGGCCTTGAGCCGGGGGAGCCGGGTGGGGTGAATTGCAACGATCCGGAGGGAGCCCGCACCCAACCACCGGTCGCTTCGCTCCCGGTGCATAACCGACGCAGCGCGTCGGCGTTCTTTGGCGCTAACAACGGCGGCCGTAGGCCACCTATGCTCCCTTTGAGGGAGGTTTTAGATCGAGGTTCCCAGGCGAATTCGGTAATATGCGATACCCCTCCCAGGGCCGCGTCTACCGCCTCCGAAGAATAGCGTGCCGCAGGATTTGCGTCTCACGTCGAGTGACGAGAGCCTCACCCATGAGGTCATGAGCCGGCTCGGACATTCGCACGAGGAGGCGATCGAGAACCTAATAATCACCGATGGCGCTTCGTTTGTTTGATGGCAGGGTCTTGCCGTCAGCCCGAGATGAAATGCATGTCCGCGCGCATCGTCATGGCCTGCCTGCACGAGGAGCCGTGGGCGCCAGCGGGTGCTGCAGAACCGCAGCGTCAGCTTTCGCGAGATGCTGACATAACGCCAAAAATGCTTACCGCCGGTTTGTGCCGCCAAGAGGAGACCTGAGCAGGTGCAGCAACGTGCTGCGGCTACTCGACCACGTCGTCGGCGAGCGCAAGCAGTTTGTCCGGAACGGTCAAGCCAAGCGCACGGGCAGTTCTGAGGTTGACGACCAGCTCGAACTTTGTGGGCTGCTGCACGGGAAGGTCGCCGGGCATCTCACCGCGCAGGATGCGGCCGACATAGCCTGCGGCCTGTCGGAACAACTCCGGGATATGGACGCCATAGGCCAGGAGACCGCCCTCGTCGGCAAAGGAACGCACCGCTGCGACCAGCGGCAGCCGGTCGCGTGCTGCCAACTCGATGATACGCTTGCGATGCCCCACCGTGAACGGATCCGGCGGCATGAGCAGCGCACCACCCGGCTCTCGCGCAAGCTCCCCGATAGCCGCTTCGATCTCCGCGCTATCGCGCACCGGCACATCCATTACATCAAACGAGAATTGTTTTGCCGCTGACTGAGTCGATTGCAAGGTCACTTTGGCACCGGGATTAACGGGATTGTAGATAAAGGCAATACGGGTGACTTGTGGCGCGACCTGCTTGAGCAGATCGAGCCACTTCGCCCCGACCGTCGGCTCCAGATTCGAGAAACCCGTTATGTTGCCGCCGGGATGCGCAAGGCTGGCCACAAAACCCTGCGCCACCGGCTCGCTCACCACGATGAATACGATCGGCACTCCCGGAGCCGCCGACTCGATCTCACGCAGACCCCTACTGCTGTTGATTGCGATCACGTCCGGCACCTGTTGCCGCAGTTGCTCTGTGATGCCGCGGGTCCTCTCGCTGTCCAGCACTCCCCAGAGATAATCGACGGCGATATTGCGGCCGGCGACCCACCCGGCCTTTTCCAACCCGTCTCGGAACGCAGCGGCCCGCAGTTGTCCTTGCGAGTCGCTCTCAACGTATTGCATCACAACTGCGACCCGCCGCAGCCGATCGCGCTGCTGCGCGCGCGCCGTTAGCGGCCACGTCGCCGCGCCGCTCAGCAGAGTGATGAGATCGCGTCGCTTGATATGGATTGCCATGCGACCCTCCCACGCAACGGAGAGACGTTAGCATGCCTTAAGGGCGTGGTCCGGGCATAGTCCGCTCACCGTCCAATAGCAGCGTTATCGCGGACATGCCGGCACCCACACTTCGTGCCAAGAGCCGACGTGAGCAGGTGCAGCAAAACCCACTACTCGATCACCTCGTCGGCACGGCCGAGCAGCGTGACCGGGATCGTGAGGCCGAGCACTCTAGCGGTCTTGAGATTGACGATTAGCCCGAGGTTGGTCGCCTGCTGTACGGGCAGGTCGGCCGGCTTGTCGCCGTTCAGAATGCGACCCGCGTAAACTCCCACAAGGCGGAACATATCGGTCAGGCTGGCGCCGTAGCTCATCAGACCGCCGGCCGCCACGAAATTACGATTGACTCCGATGGCAGGCACTCGGTGGTGGACCGAAAGAGTGCCGAGCTGTTCCTGCCGTCCCCCAAAGTACGGATCAGGCCCGATGATGAGCCCGCCAGCCCGCAGTTCGAGCACTTTCAAGAAGGCCGCATCGAATTCGTGTTCGGCGGTGGCGCGCAAAACATGCAGCTCGAGACCAAGAGCTTGCGCGGAGTCCTGCAAAGCCTGCGAGAAAGAAGCAAGGGGTCGATTGACCAGTATCGCGACGCTGGTCGCCGCGGGCACCATTTCGCGCAGCAACTCAAGCCGCTTCGGTAACAGCTCATTGGCCAGGGGAGTGACACCGGTGAGGTTGCCGCCCGGCCGGGCTAGACTCGCAACAAGACCAACACTGACCGGGTCACTTCCGACGTAAAAGACAATCGGAATTGTCGTAGTCGCGGCTTTGGCCGCGCGTGCGGCGAGGGTGGTGCCTCCAGCGATCAGCACGGATACGCGCTGGCGAACAAGTTCGTCGGCTAGTGTCGGCAGTAGATCGTTGTTGCCGCCGGCCCATTGAAATGCCAATGCCACGTTGCGGCCCTCGACGTAGCCCGTCTCACTCAAGCCCTGACGAAACGCCCGGATACGCGCGGCAAAGACATCGGGTGTATCGATGCCTAGAAATCCAATCACCGGTACTGGTTGCTGCGCTCGTGCCACGAGCGGCCAAGCCGCCGCCGCGCCGCCGAGCACGGTGACGAAATCACGCCGCTTCAGCATCCATTGCCCCAAAGCATGGAGCGACAGGATAGCGGATTGGCAAGCATCAAGTCAGGGCTTGTTGCGCTGCGGGATTTTGACGCGGCGTTTGCCCGCTCAGGGTCAAACCACGACCTCGCCTTCCGAGCTCCTATGTCAGCTTCGACCGGCTGCGGACATGCCGTTGCACGAGGTTATGTGCAAGAGGTTAGCCTGCCTGCCTAACAACAGCGGACATTGTTGGCGGCCACCATGCAGGTGCGCCAACAATGTCCAGACCCGGAGCAACGGGATAGAAACTTATCAGGTCAACCCTTGGTCACGATGGGCGGGGGGCCTTGCCCTTGCCGATGCCGACGCAGCCAGCAACGCTTACCGCAACGAGAGTCGCGACCAAAGCGACGAG
>Ga0306919_10001156_pt1 | contig 12508 bp, 19 predicted proteins | sample flu12Cox44000172_FD_203764 | JGI IMG/M metagenome (GOLD analysis project Ga0306919, IMG submission 203764) | Lab enrichment of tropical soil microbial communities from Luquillo Experimental Forest, Puerto Rico - flux4day.12C.oxic.44.000.172 (v2)... | ecosystem: Environmental > Terrestrial >... | reverse complement strand
TCTCGATCGCGACGAACCGCAATGCCGGGAGCAGCACAGACGCCTAGTGACTTTCGCGCACTGGGCCAGCTCAGCGAACAGAAGCAGCAGGCGGCCAAGGCGGCGCGGGGACGTTGGCGGTGCTGATCGCCGACGTGAGCGCCGACCCGGCGATCGTCACTCCCGCCGGGATTGCGCCGCTGGTGAGTTTCGTCGCAGCCAACGTCGCGGTGGTGATGGCATTGGTCAGGACGGCGCCGTCGATGGTGTTGCCCCAGGTCGCACCTACCCTCCGCGACGGGCACCATCCCAGCCACGGGCACCTTGGCGCAGAATTCCTCGAGCAGATCCTCGGGGATCGCCTCCGCTTCAACGGTGGCCCTAGCCTCCTCGGCTATTGCCACGAGTTCGTCTGCGGGGATATCTCCCCGATTGCGTACCGATGCCGCGTCGAGGGTGAACACACCAGCGGTGTCGACGTGGGAGCAGTCGGGGGTGTGGTCGAACCAGCCGCGTACCGCGTCGTCGGATATGTCGACGTAGGTCATGCCGGCGCCGCACTCTTCGCATTTTGCGGCCAACCGGGGATTTACGGCTTCTAGGGTGGCCTCCTGCTGACGGAGGATGTCGGCTGCGGATCTTTTGTCGGTCATGTGTTTCCTTTCGTGGGTGTTATCGGTTGCGGAGTGCGCGGTAGGCCTTGTCGGCGCGGGTGAGGTGGTGGCGCCGGCGTAGATACCGCATGGTGCCGACGCTGCGCGGCCAGCAGGTGACCGGGTTGGGCATGGCGCAGGGTTGGCCGGCCGGTGCTTTGCAGGTGGGGCAGTCGTGGGCGAGGAGTTCCTGGTGAAAGCGGCGACGGGCAGCCTTGGGGGTGCTGGTGCTGATGACGAGTGGCAGCACGGCTGCGAGTTTTTCGGTCATGGTTGCTTCTACGGCGAGATAAAGACGCCAACGCAAGTGCGCCAGATGACGCACCGTTAGACGTAGAAGTCGTAGACAATGAGGACGCGCCCGCGTCAAATGACGCACCTGACGAGCTGCCGTCGCTCGAACCGGCCGAACCCGGCTGGCATCAACTCGGCCCGCACCCCTGCTTTGACTGTTTCCCACCGTTTCCCACCGTTTCCCGGAAACGGGACACGGTCCCATCCGTGTCTGTTTCCCGTTTCCCCCCCTTAAGGGGGAAACGGAAACGGAAACGGTCCCGGGAAACGGTCACCGTGGTTGTTCCTGGGAAACAGTCGAAACCGACTGGTAGCCCTTGGCGCCGTGGCTTCCGCTCACCTCGGTGAGCCGCCCGGCCACGATCAGGTCGTCGACTGTGTCCCTGATTTTCGTGGTGCGGAAACAGTGCCCGGCCGCGCGCAGCCGCGCGCACAGATCGCGGAACGAACAGACGGTGGCATCGGGCAGCGCGGCGATGATCTCGGCCACGGTGTCGGCCAGCTCGGCGGCCGGGTCGTTGTCAGCAGCCTTGGTGTCCTCGTCTTTGGGGGCGAAAAACCGCATCGAGAAGTCGGGGCCCAACGTTTCGGAGTCGTCGACCGCCAAGGTTCCGATGAACGTCTTGCCCGGCAGCTTCGACGGGCGGCCATGCGCCCGCAGCTGGCCGGGCCGGTCCTTGGTGACGAACGCGAACGACACCCCGCGCATCCGGCGCCCGAACGACGCGGTGGGCTCGAGCAGGATCCGCGCCCCGTCCAGGGCGTTGCCCTTATGGACCGAGCCGTAGGCGTCGCGGCCCCGGCCGTCGCGGTCCTTGGGCAGATGGTCACACGCGATGGAGGCGGCGCCGGCGCGCAGGAACGGCACCACCAGGCGGCGCCGGAAGCTGGCCGCACCATCAGCGGCCATGATGTCCGCCCCGTGCAACGACATCGCCTCATTGACACCGTCATGGATGACCAACGCGGGAGCGGGGTCCAGCAGGGCATCAATCCATCCGGTCTGAATGGGCCGGGTGGGTGCGATGAACCGCAACCTGCTGGTGATCAGCGCGGGGTCGACGCCCAGCAGCGTTAGCCGTTCGATGGTGGATCCGGGGTCGCCCTCCTCGTAGTGGATGTAGACGACGTGATGGCCGGCGCACAGCTCGGCGGCCACACACCCCAACGCCAACCATGTTTTCCCCGACTCGGTTTCACCGACGAAGGCGTGTTCGCGGCCCGGGTAGATGAGCTGGATGCCGTCGGAGCGGTGTATCCCGATGCTGGGTTGGGGTTGGGTGATTTCACCACGCAGCCACGGACCCAGGTCGATCGGTTCCCATGTGCTGGGTTCGTCGTCTTCGGTCGGCTCGGCGTGGGTGCCGCTGTATTCGCCGGTGTGGTGGTCGTCGACGTCGGGCGGTTCCTCGTCATCGTCGTCGTCGATGAGCTGCAGCGGCGGCGGGCCGGGTTCGCCGTCGCGGAACCACCGCTCGCCGTGCTCAGTGAGTTTGGCCATCACGTCTCCGCTCTTGCCGTAGCGCGTCTTTCCATTCCTGCGGGGAGCCCTCGTAGACGTCGAGGCCCCAGGATTCGAGGCGGCCCAGGAAGGCGCCGCGGTCATCGGTCGGCGCCCCGATGGCGGCCGCCAGCCCGCTAGCTGCCTCGGTGAAACCTGAGCGGGCCAGGCGGTCGACGGTGTCGGCGGTGATACCCGCGCCGGTGGCCAGCTCCCGCCAAGCTCTGAGTCGGACGTTGGGGTCGGGATCCCAGAGGCGGCGATCGGCGGGCATCACCCGCCTCCGGCGAGGTCGTAGCAGTGTTGGGCGAGTCGGTGGTGTCCGTGGCGCCACATGCCGCGCAGGGTGTCGACGTCGAGGATGGGCGCCACGCCGGCCGCCAGGAGGTGCGCGGCGGCGGCGGCCCCGGCGTCGACCCAGCGATCACTCGGCGGCGGGTGCAAGTCGTCGCGCGCGCGGCGGCTTTCGTGGCAGCGGCGGGCCAGACAGGTCAGCGGGTCACGATGCCCGCAGCGCAGCGGCCGGGATGCGGCGGCGGCGGCCCGGCGCCGGCGCAACTGCTCGCCCAGCGTTACCACGCCGACACCCGTGTTGTCGCCGTCGTTGGCTACCATGACAACCAGCCCGCCCTCGCTTCGTGGTGGTTGCGGTGGCTGGCGTTGGTGAGGATGGCGGCGGGGCTCGGCCGGCGAACCGGGCCCGCCGTGCCAGGGGGCCACAGAACGCGACTCATGCCGCACCGCCGTCGAGCTGGGCGGCTTCGCGGGCCGCTTTACGCTCGGCGGCCAACCGCTCACGCTGCTCTTTGCGTTCCCGGCGGGCTTTGAGCGACTTGAACGTCAACCGTTTCATGTGGGCGCCATAGGCGCTGTCGGCCATCGCGGCGCGGACATCATCAGGCAGGCTGGGATCGGTGGCGGCGTAATACTTCCGCCAGATGCCCTGGGCGGCGTGGCGGGCGCGGGCGCTGCGGTCGGCGGTGTTGGCCCAGCCGGTCTGGCCCGCTATCGAGGCGCGGAGTTTACGTTCAGAGGGGGATAAAGACACGGCGGCGCAAGACCTTTCAGTCTTGCGGAGCGCTCTACCCCCGCGTTGTGGCGGCCCTCTGTCCGCCGTTTGGAGCTTGGCTCAACAGGTTGTAGACGGCATACTACCGGCGGATGGTGAGCGGGGTCCAGAGTTCGCGGCGGCCGGGGCGGCCGGGATGCGGTGCGGCGCGGGCCCGTTGCAGCAGCCCGGCCAGCTCGGCGCCATTCGGCAGCGACGGGGGTGGATAGCAGCGGCACACCCGCGCCGCGGTCATGATCAGGGAGCCGGCGTCGAGTAACTCCTCGAGCTCGTCGCGATGCTTAGTCGGCAGGTTATGGTCGCTGTCGCCGGGGGTGATCCAGCCGCCGCCGGTGTCGTGTTCCCAGTATTTGGCGGCCACCCGGTGGCAGCGTTTGCAGCGGGCGGTGATCAGCGGGCGCAGCCCGGTCACAGATCCCCCAGCCGTAGCCGCCGGGCTTCCTCGGCGGCCCGCGACGAAGCGGTTGCCGCGGTGTAGCGGTCCAACATTTCCCGCGACCGCCACCCGGCCACCGCCATCAGCCCGCCCTCACTGCCGCCTGCGGCCAGCCAGCGGGTGGCCGCGGTGTGCCGCAATAGGTGGGGGTGGAAGCGGTCGATACCGGCCAGCGCGGCCCGGCGCTGCAGCGCCCGGTACAGCCCCAGGTAGGCGAACGGCTGGCCGCGCTCGCCCAGCCACAGCGCCGGGCTGGTGGTCTGCGGGTGAGAACGCCGCATCCGTATGTAGCGGTCGAGGGACTGGGCGCACACCGTGCCGAACGGCACCAGCCGCGCCCTACCGCCCTTGGCGCGATGCACCGTCGCAACCCCGCGTGTCACGTCGACATCGGCCAGCGCGAGGCCGGCGCACTCCCCGGCCCGCATCCCCGTCTCGGCCATCAACCGCACGATCGCCTCATCGCGGCGGTCCCGAAACGCGGGGCCCTTGCACGCGTCGATCAGATCGCGCAACTCCAGCTCCGTCAGCGGGTCGGTGATCTTGGTGTGCAGCCGGGGCTGCGGCAGCCCAGCCAGCTCATCGACGGCGATCTCGCCCTCAAGCGCGCACCACGCCGAGAACCGTTTCACCGCGACCTGCCGCGAGCGGGCGGTGTTGGCCGACTGGCCCGCCTCGAAGAGCGACGCGACGAACGCCGACACCACCGGCCGCGACAACGCCGCGCCGGTCCCGGTGCGCTCACACCACCCCAGAAACAGCCGCACCCCCTCCTCGTAGGCCTTGATCGTCTTGGGAGCCTTGTTCGACGCTTTCAGAGTGAGCAGCCAGGACGGCAACAGCTCAGCAAGGCCAGAGGGGGCGGTGGTCGTCAATTTTGTTTCGCCCCCTCCGCACAGTCGGGGCAGACGTAGAACCGGCCTGGGCGATCGGCCTGAAGGTTGGTGAAGCCGTAGCCCCACTCCCGCCGGTCATCAGGCAATTTGATGGCGCCGCACTCCGCGCAGCGCTTGTCAGCAAACTCAGGGGGACGGGTGGTCATGCGGTTATACCTTTCACACGGGCGACGTACTCAGTCGATATCATGCCACAGGTCAGCGTTTACGCTGGTAGATACGATAATCGGCCGGAGCGGTGTGTGAAAGCTAAACGCGGAATACGGCCGCATTAGCGACGTACAAACCTGCTGGTCGGCGGGTTATTCAGGTGCGTCGAGGGTGGCAATATCCTTTCACGGCCACCCGGCCCCGCAAAACTTCCGGCGGCAGTGACGGCGGGCCATCCTGCAGGTCGTCGGCGACATCCACGTCCTACCCACCAAACCCACCACCCGCGGATTCGACCCGGCCGGGGTACGCATCGACTGGAAAGCCAGCTAGCCCGGCGCAGCATCACCGCAGCTCAAAGCACAGATTCACGGCACAAAACCGGAGCCGTGGCCGATACGTGGCCAATCCACGCGGCCGGGCCGGGGTGACCGTATGGCCCGCTAGCGTCAGATGGGCGCTAGCGGGAAAGCGGTGGAGATTGCGGCCAGGCGGCTCCAGGTTTTGACGCCGCGGGGTTCCGGCTTAAGTCGGAAGGCAATTCTACGGAGACCGTCAAAGATACGTTCCGGCTTAGGTTCGCTTTGGCTTCGGCTTCCCGCAGGGCTTTACGCGCCGTGTGGCGATGCACGCCGGCCGCTTCGGCGAGTTCCGCAACCTCGGATTTGTTCTCAGGTGGCACTGCCCGGCACTTTGCGTCCGCGCTGGTCACGTCCACCTGTACATGGATGTACAGGTGGTCCGAGCTGCGCCAACTCTTTGAGGAACTGCCGCCGAATGGAATATTCGTTAGCAGGGGTTACTTCTCCATTGGATAAATAAGTCTCTACCAGCATGTTTGCCGCAACTGCTTGTCGGCGGCTTGCGCGGCCGCCAGCAGATCCAGCCGCTGCTTCGGCGTCAAATGCCGGAAGCCGGAAGAGGTTGTGTTGCAGGTAAGCCAATTCCGGCGAATTGCCAGAAATCCCCGCGGATTGTCGGAAATTCCGGCGGAAAGTAACGAAATTTCGGCGGATTGTCAAAAATTCCAACGGATTACGGCGGAAACCCTTATTTGACACGCCCGCGCTATTTGACACCACCGCTCTATTGAACAAAACCGGCTATTGGACACTGTCGACAACGGCACCGGTCCGGCCTGGAAGTACGGTTTAGGGGGTTTGCTGGCTTTCCGAAAATCGGGTTTCCGCAGGTAGATCGTTACCTACGGTAATTAACTGTTCTGCAGCAATATCGCTTCTACCAGCACTTTTAGGATTCCAGGGAGGATTTTTTCGTTGCTCGGGGGGATATTTGGCGAGGGGCCATCGGGGGCCCCCCATTAGCTCATGGCTTTGCGACCCCACTCCCCCTTGCTGACGCTATTGCACACGGTGGAGCCGTGGAGCCAATTGGAGGGTTGGCGTTATTGCACACGGTCGGCTATTAGACATGGGATGGTGACCACCGCGCGGAGTGGTGACCGTCGGGGAGGGCAGGTACCCGGCGGGGATGGTAGGCCTGGGGTGGTCGCCGGAGGGTGGGTACCCGCGCCGGAGGGTGGCGCGGAGGGTAGGTACCCGGCGGGATGGTCCTGGCGAGGGTCCAGGCCCCTAAACTGCCCGCAAACGGGCCCCGAGACGTCGACAAGCAACCCTGAAACGTCCACAAAGTGGACAACCAAAGGTGCGAGCTTTAATGGAATCGGATTCCATTAAACCGATTCCCGCGATGGTCGCGATCGCTACGGGCGGCCGGCGTCGATGATGGCCTCGATCTTGTGGATGTCGGTTTCGATGGTGAGCGTGACCGAGTCGCCCGGAAACAGCGCGTGCAGCTCTTTGAGCCAGTTCTGCAGGTCTTGGACGGTGCACGGTGTTTCGAGTACCGGGTTGTCTGGTCGCCCGAGCTTTGGTTGGGCTTGTTTTTGGGTGGCCATCAGAACGTCGTTTTAAAAACTGGGTGGGGTGAGGCCGCTCAGGGTGATGACCGCGGCCGGATAGCGAGCGCAGGAGAATGCCAAGTACGAATAGATTTGGAGCAGGACCGTGAGGTTTGCTGCCCTCGTTTCGGGGAGCACCCTCGCTCTTATTCCAGACTCCCACAACACTAAATCGCTGGCCCTCATCACGAATATCTGGTCTTCGTTGGTGCCGGCGCCCAGGTTGGTGGCGATATTTGGATCTGTGACTATGGGGAGCCCGTGAGTTCTGCCGACGACCTGCTGGGAATCGACGTCTTCCAGCAGGCCGGCCGCATTCCAGGGGCTATTGCCTTCAGGCACGAACAGGGGCCGGTTTTGGGTGTCGAGAAGTGTCAAAAGCCATCCCCAGCGGCGGGGGTGCATCACAACCACCTCGGGCGGCAAAAACCTCGAGACGTGAATTGTCTGGATGGCGTTCGCGATGGCTTTGTAGATCCCGGCGATGTCCAGTGAGGCGACGGCGATGCCGGTGATGCCGGGGGTTTGGGTGACGCCGAGGACTTGGCCGCTGGCGCCGGTGCCGTACATCACCTGCTGGTCGAGGACGGCCGCATGGGCGCTGGTCAGGTCACGGAAGACGACATCATCGAAAGCGATCGGAGACTGATCGATTAATTGAATTGCCACGCCCTGCTGACCGGAAATCGTCCTGACGGGGGCGTTGATGAAAGTATCCGTCAAATTCGTCTCGGACACGGTCGTGTTATCAGCCGTCTGAATTCCAACAGTCGTACCAGTAAGCATCTTCGGGATATTGATCGAATCCGTGCCTCCCGGCAAAGGCTGTCGCTGGCACAAATTCGCGAACGCCCGGCCCGGACGGGCATAGGTCACATATTGGTCCATGAGCCAAGCGGGCGGAACCCCATAACCGCCGCTGCCATCCACCCGGGAAATGTCGCGGTATTCGTAGCCGCCGAATTGGGCGCGTTGGGCCATGTCTTCGGTGTGGCGTTGCAGGCGTTGGCGGGCTGAGCCGTCGAGGTCCATGCCGGGGGTGCTCGCACGCATCAGATCCAAGCCGAAGGAGTGGGGGCCGCCGCGGCGGTACAGCTCGGGTTCGTTGACGGACACGGACATGGTTTTGCTCCTGTTTTGGGTCTGTTGGGCGGCTTGGATGCGTCGCACGATCGGGCTGTTCATGCCGGCGCGTTGTTCGTCGGCCTCGAGGTCGGCGATGTGGGTGGATAAATCTCGGATGTCGTTGATGGCCTGCTGGTGGCGGGCGGCTTCGATTTCGGTGAGGACTTCACGGCCAGAGTTTCGGATTTCGAGTAGCGCGGTTTCTTCGGCGCGGACGGCAGCGTCGCGGCGGGCCGTCAATTGCTGGAGTAGTTCGGACATGCGCGGCCTCCTGGGCGCAGCGAAATGGGTTGGGGTGCCCGTGCCGGGCGTCGCCATCCGTGCCGGACTCGCGACTACGTGTGCCGGTGGCGGCCCCTGACGCCATCAGAGAGGGGCCGTCACGGCGTGCTAGACGCCAGCGTTGGGCGTGCCGCCCGGACGGGGTTGGGGGTTGATCAGGCCTGTGACCGCGTCCACGTCTAGCAGCTCATCCTATGCCTGGGGTGGCCCCGGCCCGGGGAGGCACAGTCCCCTGTCACCGGCAACGGCCAGCCGGGTGTCGGGGATCAACCCGGGTCGGGGCTCGGGGTTCAGTGTGCGCCCCGGCGGGTTACAGCGTTGTGATTCCGGTGCCGATTGCGGGGGCCTGATGCATCAGGCCCCAGCCGAACGGGGGCCGGGTGGGGTGATGTATGCGGGGGGGTCAGCCTTCGGCGGCGAGGGCGGCTGTGAGGGCGGCGGCGAATTGTTGGGCGGTTTGTTTGGCTTGGGGGCTGGCGGTCGGGTCGTTGTCGAGGAGTTCGGCGTCGTCCAGCGCGTCGGCACAGCGGCCCACCAAGCCGGCGGGGTGTGGGCGCATCGGCCGGTCGTTGTCGGCGAGGGCGGCGGCCTGAAGCCGCAGCAACTCTTTGGGGCTCATCTTGGTTCCTTTGCCGATCGTGTGGTGGGAGATCCAGGGTTTGCGGGCGATGTCGACGACCGTGAATGGGGCGTCGGTGGGTGCGTGTGCGGCGGCGTCGGCGTGGCTGCGGTGAAAACTCCAGGACGCGCGCAAGTCTGCGCCCCAGACGACCAATGCGACGGTGGCCGGTTTGTCGTCGACAATCGGCAGGTGTGCGCGGTGTTGGCGTTTCCAGTCCCGGTCGCGGCGCCGAGCGCAAGCGCAGCACTCCTGCCGCCCGTCCCGGCCGTGGCGGACGTTGGCCGGGGTGAACAGATGGCCGCACTTGCAGGATTGTTGCCGCGGGCGGCCCACACCGGTGATCATCGCACCGATCACGCGAACCTGGGCACCGGGTGCTCACGCTCGTGCCAGACGATGTCGGCGTCCGCCGGCACGCAGGACGACCACAGGTCGCGGCCCAGGATCGCGACCGGGACCAGCTTGGCGGGCGGCGGCGCCACCGAACGCAACAACCACAAACTGCCGTCGTTGCGGGTGGTGATCTCGTCGGCGTCGAGCTGGGTGGTGCGGCCGTCGAATGTTGTGCCCGCGAACAGCAGATCGCGGTCGCCAACCGCAGATGAGGGGGTTTTATGCACGGTATCGTTTCCTATCACGATGTGAAGCTGGTTTACATTGACCTAGGTGCTCGGGTTGTCGACTACTCGGTAGCTGGTATCCTTTCTGGTGTTTCCTATGACCATCCGCCGCCGCCTGACCGCGCCCGGTCGGTCGGCGCGAGTGAAGGCAGAGTTCGCGGCGACGCCAAAGCCTGGCAGGCTTACCAGCAAAGCCGCGATTCGTCTCGATCGCGACGAACCGCAATGCCGGGAGCAGCACAGACGCCTAGTGACTTTCGCGCACTGGGCCAGCTCAGCGAACAGAAGCAGCAGGCGGCCAAGGCGGTTTCCCGTGTCACCGGCAAGTCGGTCGGCACAGTGGCCAGGTCTAAGGGTGAGGAAGTCGGCGCGGTTATCGCGGTCGCACAGGAACGCGCCGAGCGGCGCGGAACCACCGTGGAGTCCGAGATCGAGGAGGTCGCCGAGCGCCGCGAGAAGGCGCGCAAGACGGCATCCAAGCTCAAAGACGAGCACAAGGAGCGCCACACCGCCAAATACATCCAGATGGAAGGCGACCTCGGGGTGGCGATGCAGCGCATCCGCAAAGTGCTCAACGACGCCGAGGGTGTGAAGTTCAGCGCCGAGGAGCGGGAGCTGCTCACCGAGGCCCTGGCGAAGCTGCGGGCCCTGCTCAACCTGGTGGACCTGCGTATCTCCGGCAGCACCGACATCGACTGGGATGCCGAACTGGAAAGGATCAGCTGATGGCCTTACGGGAACCCACACCGGGACAGATGGAGGCGGCCAACGATCTGTTCGATCAGCTCGTCGAAGCCGACCAGACCTATGAGACGCTCGGCGTTTCGATGGGTTGGAGCCGTAGCCAGGTCATCAAGTACGTGCAGGTGTTGCGGGATGTTCTGGCGGCGCAGGCTGACACGATTTCGGTGACGTGCGACCCTGATCCGCTCGATCCGCTCGGGCCGTGGATCTACACGCTGCGGGGTGGTGGCGGGATTGTCGATCCTGAGCGCAGTCGGTGGTTGATTAATCGGTTGGGTGACGCTGAGCGTCGTCTTGTCACGATCCGCCATGTCGTCGACATCGCCGCCAAAAATCTCGACGGCCGCACGATCGAAGGTAAGAAAGCGCGGATTTATGCGTTGCATTTGAAGCGTGCGGAGGAAGAGGTCGCCATGCTCAACGAGGATGGTCAGGGTCAGTTGTTCTAATACGGGCGGCGCCGCGCTATTTTCCGAGCCATTTTCTGATGGTGGCGCGGTCGACGCGCAGGAGGGCGGCGATGCGGGTTTCGGGGGTGCCGGCGGTGGCCGCGGTGCGGGCGGCGGTGCGGGCTTGGGTGGTGGCGGCGTCATGTTCGGTGCGGGCGGCGGCCAGCCGGCGGGCGGCTTGCTCGAGTTGGTCCTGCACACCATCCATGGTGTTGACAGTACAACACAGTTGTGTATCATCGGTAGCTGTTGGTTGTTGTAGGGTCAACAACAGAGCGAAGGAATGACACACACATGTTCAACATCCCCACCAAGATCGCCGCCGCATGCGCCGCTCTGATCACCGCCGCAGGTGTCGGCGTCGCGCTGGCCTCCCCGGCAGCAGCCGATACCGGCAGCGTCATCAACAACACCTTCTACCCCTACGGCACGAAAGGTGACCAGAACGTCTCCGAATACCTACAGGAACTGCGGGATTCCGGGGGCAAGTACGACGACCCGAGCAGCGCCTGGAGGAACGCCGACCAGCTAGGTGCGCATATCTGCTCGTCGCTGAACGCCGGGTACAGCGAGGACCAGCTCCTCAATTACGTAGTAGTCAATGCCGCCAACGCCAACCGCGACGAGGCCAAGGTCGTGGTGTGGGGCGCCGAGTGGCACTTCTGCCCGAGCTATTACCGCTTCTCCTGAGAGGAAGCCACGTGACGCTGATCACGATTCGTTTGGGTGCGCAGCTCGCGCCCGACATGGCTGGCGCGGTCCGCGCGGGCCTGGTCGACAAGCTTTGGGAGCACGGTGTCCCGGTGCAGGACATCGTCATAGGAACGGATTGGGAGGGTTGGGTATGAGGATCAAGGTTACGGCGCCGAGCCGTGAGGAGTTGTCTACGTCGATGGCTGAGGCCGAGGATTATGCGGCGCGGTTGGCCGCCCGGTTGGAGCGGCCTGATGTGCTGACAGATTTTGCGGGGAACCCGGTAGACGTGCCGGCGGTGTTGCGTGCTATTGCGTCTATCGACTGGTCGCGCACAGCTGGTGCGGGCTGACGTTGATGAGCGATCTGTGGTTTGACAAAGACGGTCAGCCGATCCCCGAGATGCAGGCGTTCAGGCTGCGGTACGGTCAGCCGCCGGGCGCGATGTCTGAGTATGCGCGGATCGGGTTGGACGTGGTCGGCGACTCGGAGGTGTCGACGGTGTGGCTTGGATTGAACCATGAGTTTCAGCCGGGTCGGCCGCCGCTGATCTTCGAGACGATGATTTTCGGCGGCGACCACGATCAGGAGTTGGCGCGTTATTGCACTGAGGCGGATGCCGCCGAGGGGCATCGCCGGGTGGTGGCTGATTTGCGGGCTGGCCGGGTGCCGTGGTTTCTTGCTGAGGGGTACGGCTGGGATGGATGACCGTTGCCGTCAGTGTCAGCGTTTTATGCCTGGTGCCGCGCTGAGCGATCGTGGGTTGTTGTGCGATGAGTGTCGTCGTATGCGGCGCGGGGCCGTCGGCTGCGTCGATCTTGGCGAACTGTTGGCTGATTACACCGATGAATCCGAGAGGCCGCGCCAGCATGGGCAGTGGGGGATCGTTCCGTGAGCCAGCCGAGGCCGACCCAAGTAGCACAACCGAGACCTCGGAGATGGAGGAAACGATGAGCGAACACGGGCTAAGGCAGTTCACTTGCGCGGGCTGCGGATGGACTAGCAGCGACATCGGCACTTTTCCGAACTTGGCGATACCGTTGTGCTGCACATGCGACAGTGACGCCCGCCGGT
>Ga0306919_10001123_pt1 | contig 12606 bp, 11 predicted proteins | sample flu12Cox44000172_FD_203764 | JGI IMG/M metagenome (GOLD analysis project Ga0306919, IMG submission 203764) | Lab enrichment of tropical soil microbial communities from Luquillo Experimental Forest, Puerto Rico - flux4day.12C.oxic.44.000.172 (v2)... | ecosystem: Environmental > Terrestrial >... | reverse complement strand
GCATTGGCGTCATAGACCATTTTCTCCAGGAGCGCTCCGCCCAGTCCCTGGCAGACGCCGCCTACCACCTGCCCTTCGGCGAGCGTGGGATTTATCAGAACCCCGGCGTCATGGACGACGACATATCTCCTGATCGCGGGAACGCCGGTGTCGCGATCGAGCTCGACGATGGCCGCGTGCGCGGCGTAGGACCAGGTGACGGTCGGCGGCTCGAAATAGGCCGTTGTCTCAAGCCCCGCCGCCATACCGGGCGGCCGGCCATGATCCCAGCCCGGACGCGCCGCCTGCGCAATCTCCTTGAGCGTCATGGCGAGCTTCGGCACCCCGCGCACCATGACGTGGCCCTCGCGCAGCTCGAGGTCCGCAACATCGCACTCGAGAGCGTGGCCGGCGATCGCAAGCACCTTGCGCCGCAGCTCCCCGCTCGCGAGCACAATCGCCGACGAGGAGTTGACCGCGCTGCGGCTGGCGATGGTGCCGTAACCCATGGCGATGGCGGCGGTGTCGGAGATGGCGACCGTGACCTGATCCGGACGCACACCCCATTGATCGGCGGCGATCTGGGCAAAGACGGTCTCGTGCCCCTGCCCCTGCGCGCAGGCGCCGGTCGCCACGAAGATGGTCCCGGATGGATCGATGCGTACGGTTGCGCCCTCGAACGGGCCTGCGCCGGTGCCCTCGACATAGCAGCCGAGCCCGAGCCCGATGAAACGGCGCTCGCGGCGCGCCTTCTCCTGCTCGCGCCGGAATGCGGCAAGGCCGCCCAGCGCATCGATCGCGTCGCGCAAGGCGCGCGGATAATCGCCGCTGTCATAGACCACCCGCGCGCCGTCACGGTAAGCGAGCCCGGCGTCATAGGGCATGCTTTGCGGAGATATCATGTTGGCGAGCCGCACCGTTGCCGGCTCGAGATCGAGCGCATGCGCAACGAGGTCGATGAGCCGCTCCATGACGAACGCCGCTTCGGGTCGCCCGGCCCCACGATAGGGGGCGTTGGGCGTCTTGTTGGTGGCGACGATGGTGATGGCGATCTCATAGTTGGGCACGTGATAAGGACCGAGCAGATGCACGGCGGTATTGACCGGCGTCCCGATGCCGACCGGTATGTAGGCGCCGGAATCCTTCTCGAGCCGGTCGCGAACCGCCAGGATGCGGCCGTTCTCGTCGAACGCGATCTCGACCTCATGGCGGTCGTCGCGGGCGTGCGCGCTGTTGAGAATGTGCTCGTGCCGGTCCTCGATCCATTTTACCGGCCGGTTGAAGCGGCGCGCGAGCCAGGGGATCAGAATGTCCTCGGGGTAGACGTGCCCCTTGACGCCGAAACCTCCGCCCACGTCGGGCGCGATGACGCGCACGCGCGCCTCCGGCAGCGCCAGACGGGCGGCGACCTCGCGGCGCACCCAGTGCACCACCTGCGTCGCCGACCACACCGTGACCGTGTCGAGCGCCGCGTCATGCGCCGCCACGACGCCGCGGCACTCCACCGGCATGCCGGCGCAGCGGTGGTTGTCGAAGCGATGCGAGAGCCGGCGCACCGGCGAGGCAAAGACCGCCGCCGCGTCGCCCTTGCGCATGCGCAGCCGCGCGATGACGTTGCTGGCGAGCGTCTCATGCACCCGCGGCGCATCCGAAGCGAGTGCGGCATCGATGCTCGCTACGGCGGAGAGCGGCTCCAGGTCGAGATCAACGAGGGCGCTCGCGTCCTCGGCAAGGCCGCGGTCCGTTGCAATGACCGCCGCCACCGCCTCCCCGACATGGCAGACCTTGCCGGTTGCGAGGATGGGCTGGTCGGGAATGGCGAGCTCGTGCTCGACCGCCTCGCGCCAGGCCTTCGGCGGCCGGTTCTGCATGCCCGGGATCGGCGCGAGATGCGCGCGGATGTCGGCGCCGGTCACCACCGCGACGACGCCGGGGGAGGCGAGCGCGCGCCCGGTGCCGATGGCGCGGATGCGCGCATGCGCGAGCGGGCTGCGCACGAAGGCGACATGCAGCATGCCGGCGAGCTCGAGATCGGCAATGAAACGGCCACGGCCGAGGAGCAGCCGCCGATCCTCGCGCCTCGGAACCGATTGCCCGATGAAGGTTCCTGCGCGCATGGGCATTGCTCCCATCAATCAGGCATTGCGTGGACACATCGTTGCCGCCGGCTTGCAGCCGCGCAAGCGCCTCCCCTATGTTCGCGCAAGCGGGGCAAGGCGAATACCACGATGGGGTGCGTTTTCCGTGATCACTCTCGTTCACAAAAACTTTCGCAGCGGCGAAGCCTGCACCATCAGGCTGCCGACGGGCCAGGAGATCAGGACGACGCAGGGCCTGATCAATGACATTCGCTGGCGGCTTGATTTTGAGGACCCCAGCGAACCGGTCATCAGAACCGGCACGGCCAAGGTCATTCGGCTCTGCTCGTGCGGTCCGACGGCATTGTCGATATTGTCGGAGACCTCACGCTGTGGCGCAGCGAGGAGCTGCCCGAGCACCTGCGCGACGTGACCACTCCCGGCCACCACATGTTTGACGCGCGGCGTGCCGCCGGGAGGTGACGTGCCCGCGCCAAGGCCTGGCGCGATGCGCGAAGTTCACAAGCAGGAGCCGATGAGGTAGCTCGTTGGCGGAACGCTCGCGCGCCGTTGATCCGGCGGGCGGAATGAGGAGGCTTGGTGATGGGGCTGATCGCACGACATCCGCGCCCGGCGGAGCTTGTCAATGTGAGCATCGAGGAGATCGCGCGGCGCTACGTGGCGCGCTTCGGCGAGCGCAAGCCGGACTGGCACGCCTTCGCAGACGCGGCCATTGACGGCTACCGGCGTGCCCAGCACCGCTTCATCGGCAACACCAGCGGCAAGCCCGACGCCAACTTCATCCCGGCGCGCGCGTTCACGCTGAGCGTCATGTTCGTTCCGCCCGGCGAGGGCAACGCATCGCACACGCACGAGGTCGAGGAGGTGTTCTTCGTGCTTCAGGGCCGGCTCATGGTCTTCTTCGAGGAGGAGGACGGGCGCCGCATCGAGGTCGCGCTGGGGCCCTGGGATTGCGTCTCCTGCCCGCCCGGCGTGATCCACGGCTATCGCAACGACACCGTCGAGCCGGTCTATGTGCAGGTGATGGCCGGCAAGGCCCAGCCGGAGCTCATGGGCTATGCGGATCCCACGCTGTTTGCCAATCGTGACGCGCACACGCGCAGGAACGCTTGAGAAGGGAAAAGCGGCAATGGCACGGCTTCGGCATTTCGCGCTCGTGGTACGCGATCTTGAGAAATCCGCCAGGTTCTACGAGGAGGTTTTCGACCTCAAGCGGGTCGGCCAGGAGAAGCTCGACTTTGCCGCCGCGATCTATCTCAGCGACGGCGTCATCAACCTCGCCCTCCTCAACTATTTCGGCAAGCGCGGCTCCGGGCTCGACGACGCCAAGAGCTTCGTTGGCGCCCATCATTTCGGCTTCCAGGTCGACGATCTCGCTGCCGCGCAGAAGCGCATCGAAGCAGCCGGCGGCAGCTTCTTCTTCGACCTCGGAAATGATGCGGAGAAGGAGAATTTCGAGCGCAAGTTCAAGGACCCGGACGGGATCATCTTCGACATCTCCAAAAAGGGCTGGCTCGGCGCGAACGGGTGAGGCTTCGGTCGCCCCCGGCGGCCTTCGGCCAATTCACACTATTGCCTTTGTGCACCCTGGAAATTCGTAGGCGGCGGTCTTCAGCTACCGTCGGAAAGCGCGGTTTCGGGGCTTCTCAGAAGAACCATTTATGCCGCAATCGGCAGGCTTAACTGCTTGCACGTCGGGGGACGTGCGTTGCCGCTGGACGCTGCGCCAAAGGCCACGTGGGATAGAGTGGGGATCTATTGATTTTGACTCGATTGGGCGTCGGCGCGATTGCGTTTGGAAGCGTCGCGATGGTCTTGACGTTCGTCCTCAAACCGGCGGGAGTGCAGACGGACCCGGAAGATGCCGGATCGTCCGCTTCTGGTATTTCGGTTTTCGGGACCATCCACCCTGACGTTTTCCGGTTTCAGGCGCCGCTCGGATCGGGGCCCCGGCGCGATCGCGTACAACTGGCAAGCCTGGAGCCGCAGTTCACATCGGATGCCCCGGCCGATCGGCTGGAGATGCTGAGGGACACATCCGACCCGGGATGCCGGAACGCCTCGTCAGAGGAGCGTTTCGCGGCTTTCGATGATCGTCCCGCGTCCTTCGCCGACCGCATCGCCCTGCCCGATGCCTGTCCCGTGTCCTTTGACGAAAGGTTCAGATCGGCCATGCCGGTGCTGGCGCGCGCCGTACGGCCGGCCCCGGATCGCGTTCAGACCCGGCGAGCCGAAGCGCCGCCGCCGGGCGATGACGGCCGCACTGCGATCTACGATATCGCCGCGCATACCGTCTACCTGCCGAGCGGCCGTCGGCTGGAGGCGCATTCCGGCATTGGCGGCCTCAGGGACGATCCGGGCCACGTGCAGGCGAAGATGCGGGGGGCAACGCCGCCGAATGTCTACAATCTTGCTCTGCGCGAGCGAATTTTTCATGGGGTTCGCGCCATCCGCCTCAATCCCGTCGACGAGGGCAGGATGCACGGCCGGGACGGCATCCTCGCCCATTCCTACATGCTGGGTCCCGACGGTCAGTCGAACGGATGCGTGGTCTTCCGGAACTATTCCGAATTCCTGGACGCCTTCCGCAACGGCGAAGTGGCCCGCCTCGCCGTGGTGGATCGTCTTGAAAGCCCGCCCGGCAGGCTCGCCGCCGGGGAGCTGCCGCAGCCCGTCAAGGAACTGATGAAGGCGACCGATCGCAGCCGCCAATATGCCGCCGCCACGTCTGCGGGCGCGCCGGCTACCGCTCAAGACTCTCCGTGATGCGGACATCGCTTACGGCGCGCGAACGGCGCTCGAGGAAAGGCCGGACGGGTGGCGCACAGAGCTGAACGGCGCCGCTACCATTTCATTCCGGGAAGCGGGTGAACCTCCATGATCTCTATGGAAGAGCTCGGAATTCCCAGGTGCGGATGATCCTCGAACATCTTTGATGCGGCTTCGTGGGTTTCCGCCTCCGCGATTGCGTACAGCATGATGTCGTTTCTCCCGGCGGCGCTCCCATTCGCAGTGACGCGCCTCGTCTTGCCCACGCCCGCTCCCTTATCAACGAAGATGTCATGATGATCGCTCATCCATTTCTTCCAGTCATTTTGCATCTTCTCCTCGCCAGCCTTCCTCTCTTCGGGATCGGTCTTCTTCCAGTCATCGATAACCGATGCCGGCGCGAGATACGTTACGAGAAATCTTTTCATGGCCATGATTACCTCCTCCTGCAGCTTAATCGATCGGTGGGTAGTCGAGCACAAGATCAGGGCGATTGTCCTACGGAGCCAGGGCACCCACCGCAGTACCGCGGGCCATTGTCTTGGCCGGCCAGGCCGAACGCGAAGAGCGCAGGCAGGTTTAATGAGCTGGAGCCGTGCCAGACTCGGGCGTCTTCTCTTCAGCCAAGGCAAGCGCCATCCACTTTCTCGCCAGGTCGAAGAGGTATTCTTGAATTTCCTGATCGTTCGCCATTCTGGCAAGCCGTTCACATTCGCGCGCGTAGTCCAAGCACTCTCGATCGATCACCACCACCACGCCACTCCGCTCGATACGCATGATCACAACGGTCGGAGTAAATTATTTAGTTGAGTGCAATTGAATTGTCGCCCGTATTTTCTTACCCGGCATGACAGCTGCTGGCCTACGTCGTGCTTCGAGGAATTTCCGTCATTCAAAAAACATTGAGCTTAACGCCTATCGTATCGCTGCCGAGGCAGCCGCCGGGATTGGATCAACAGCGAAGCTTCGAGGCGGCTCTGCGTGCTGCCACAGGTCCCACATGGTCTTGAAAGCAGCCTCCATATGACGGCAGAACCGATCCGAGTCGAACAATGGAAAGCTCAGCCGGTTACGTTCGAGCCTGTCTCGGAATCCCCGAATGAGCGACGGCTCGGTTGCAAGCCGTAGCGCCAAGGCTTCGTATTCCGCAAGATTGCGCGTCACAAGCTCGGGAAGCCCGACCGCATTGAGCAAGCTTGCCGCCACCCGTCTCGCAAATGCCGTCCCCCGGCATGTCAACAGCGGAAGCCCCACCCACAACGCATCGCTCGCAGTCGTGTGGGCATTATAAGGAAGCGTGTCGAGAACCAGATCTGCAAGGCGATGGCGCGCCAGGTGGTCTTCGACCGGCAATCGACCTGCGAATACGACTCGCGCGGGATCAATCCCGCGCGCGGCAGCCTCCCTGCGCAAATTCCTTTCGGCGCAATCGTTGTCGCGAAACAGCCACAGCACGCTGCCGTCGACATTGCTCAGCAGCCTCATCCACAGATCGAACACTTGCCGCGTGATCTTCCAATTGTTGTTGAAGCAGCAGAAAACAAAACCCTCTGCCGGCAGCCCGGCCTCTTCCCGTGTCGGCACGCGCGCGGCTATGGCGCGCTTCCTGTCGTTCACCATGTAGCAGTCGGGGAGATGAACGATGTGCTCGGTGTAGTGGCGCTGCTCGTCGAATGGGACAACGACCTGGTCGGCGATAATGTAGTCGATATAGTCTGCTCCCATCGTTGCAGGCAGCCCCATATAGCTCACCTGGATCGGCGCCGGTCGAGCGGCCAGGATGCCGGTACGTGCGCCCTGGGTGTGACCGTTGAGGTCCACGGCGATGTCAGGCCGAAGATCGTGGAGCAGCCGTGCGACCTCCTGGTCGCTCTTCCTGCTCACGTCGATGAACCGGTCGAACGCCGCCGCCAGCCGCGCCCGCATGTCGCTGCGGTCGTCGGGACCGAGCGACACTCCGACGATCTCGAGCTGCGACCGGTCGTGCAGCTCGAACAGCTCGGCCATCAGAAATGACAGCGGGTGGCGGCGAAAATCGCTGGAGAGATATGCCACTCTGATCTTTTCATTGCGGAAAATCGGGCGCGACGGGAGGGGCGGCAAGCTGCCGTCGCGGCGCTCTTCCACATAATTCATCGCGCATGAGCGATGCAGGGCCGCATCGTCGCTGTAGCCGAGCAGCAGAAAAGGGGATATCTGCGATTTGCGGTCGAGCACGTGCAGGCGCATTTGAGCGGACAGCGTCTCGCTCGCAGCCCAGTCGCAGGCCTTGATGGCGCAATCCGCCAATCCGCTGAAGGCGAGCTTGTGCGCGGGCATCAGGGCGATCGCCTGTGCGTAGCTCGTTGCCGCCTCCTCGAGCCGCCTGAGCTCCTGAAGCGCGACGCCGCGATTGTTGAACGCGTCCGCATAGTCCCCCTTGAGCGCGATGGCCCGGTCGCAGCTCGCCAGCGCTTCCTCGATGCGTCCCAGATCCTTGAGCACAACGGCGCGGTTGTTGCAGGCTTCCGAATGGCCGGGGTCGAGCGCGACCGCGCGGTCGTAGCTCGCGAGCGCTTCCTCGAACCGCCGCAATGCGTGCAGCGCATTGCCGCGCTGGAAGAAGGCATCCGCGGAGCCGGGCTTGAGCGCGATCGCGCGCTCGAAGCTCGCCACCGCCTCGGCGAAGCGTTTGAGCCCGTAGAGCGCAACCCCCCGGTTGGAGAAGATGCCCGCATTGTCGGCGACGATGGCGCTCGCCCGGTCATAGCTGCGCAGGGCCTCCTCGAAGCGCTTGAGCTCTTGCAGCGCGATACCGCGATTATTGAGAGCGTCTGCATGATCGGGCTTCAATCCGATCGCCTGATCATAGCTCGCCACCGCCTCATCGAAGCGCCCCAGTGCGTGGAGCACATTGCCTCGATTGTAGAAGGCGCCTGCGTAGTCCGGCTTGAGCGCAATGGCGCGGTCATAGCTCGCAACCGCCTCATCGAGCCGCTTGAGCTCCCGCAGCGCGTTGCCGCGATTGTAAAATGTGCTCGCCTCTTGCGGCGCGAGGACAATCGCCCGATCGTAGCTCGCCAGCGCCTCATCGAAGCGCTGCAGCCTCTGCAGCGCGCGTGCGCGCGTTGCTTCGGCGGCGGCGAGCTTCGAATTGATTCTCAGCGCAGCATCAATTTGACGGACCGCCTGCGTGTACTCGCCGCGCTGATAATGAACGACACCCAGCAGATACAGACAATCCCAATGATCGGGCTGCACCTTGAGGATTCGTCCATACAGCGCCTGCGCTTCCTGCAAGCGGCCGGCTGCATGAAGGGCCTTTGCTTCCTCAAGCAGCGATGCCGGCTCCGATGCGCTTGTGGCCGGATGCGGAGATCCCGTCTGCGCGAGCGGCCGTGCATTGCCGGCGGGACCGGGCGGGTTGTTGGCTTTTTTCATGACTGGGACGTTCCGCTTGGCGCAGGCGTGCGACGGGGGCCGAAACCGCCTCAGCCTGTCCCCCGAAAGTTGCGCAATACCAGGCAGGCGCCGCCGGCGCGCTGGATGGCGGCGCAAAGCTTGTTGGCTTCTTCCCGGGTTTGCGCTCCCGCGCGCACTTGATAGAACGTCGGTGCGCCGGGGCGGTGCAGCGAAATGCTCAGGATGCTTGGATCGTGGCCTCCCAAGACCTCGCCATAACGCTTTGCCAGTGCCGCGTAGGAGGCAAGCGCGCGATCGCGCGAATATCCGGCACTCAGCTGGACGCCCCAGGGGCTGGCGCCAACCACATTGATCCGCGCCTCCAGCTTTTCGACGAACGGGTTCGGGGCGCGCCGCAACAGGGCCATCAGCTGCCGGCAGTTCGGCGTGCCCGCCCCGCCGGGTTCGCCCTTGGCGCCCTTTGCCCATTCGTCCGCCGAGGTTCCAGTAATCGCCAGCACGTAATGCCGCGTCTCGTCCGGCAGCGAGCGCGCGCCGCGCATCCAGTCGCGCACGCGGCCCGGCCCGGCATTGTACGCGGCAGCGGCGAGGCCCAGATTGCCGAACTGGTCGCGCAGCTCGCGCAGGTACTCCGCTGACTTCGGCAGCGCCTGCACCGGATTGAACGGATCGAGCAGCTGCCGCGCCGCCGCGGTCCCCGGCATGAACTGCGCAATGCCCTGAGCGCGCGCGCCGCTGCGTGTAGGCGGGCCGACTGCGTCAGGCTGGAACCGGCTCTCCTGCCAGATGACGCGCGCAAAAAACTCGAGCGGCAGCTGGTAGGCGCGCGCGGCCGATTCGATCATCAGGCACATGGACTCGCGCGTATCGGGCCGTCCGGCCGCCGCGTCCTTGTCGGGCGCGGCCGGCGGCGGGGCGGCCTCGGAAGAATCCGGCTGCGCGTGCGCGGATGCGCCGGGCGCGCATGTCGCCAGCAGCATCGCAACGATAAATCGGCGGGTTGCGCGCATGGAAATTCGGCCGGATGTAGGACCTCAGGACTTTGTTCTCGCTTACCGCTCGGAGAGCAGCTGGACGATACTGCTGCCCTTCCTGGCGGAAGGGGTGGGATTCGAACCCACGAGGGAGCGTGAACCCCCTGGCGGTTTTCAAGACCGCTGCCTTAAACCGCTCGGCCACCCTTCCTCGTAGGAAACTCAACCAGTTAGGCCCGGCTGCAAAAGAACAAAATAGGATTTTGCTACCGGATTGCTACCATTCAGGACCCAAAAATCGCATTGATCGCCGCAGCGGCCTTGCCGTCATCCTTTCTGAACAGGTGAGCATAGATGCGCAACGTAATATCGGGTTTTGAGTGCCCGAGGCGCTTGCTGATCGTTGCGATATCCACCCCCTGATCGATGAGCTGGGAAGCGTGCGTGTGCCGCAGCGCGTGGAATGTTACCTCTGGCATGTCAATGCTCTCGGCAAAATCGGCCCAAGCTGCTGATACTGCGTAGGGCGAGAGCGGGCCGCCGTTGATGGTTGCGAATAACAGCGCATCATCGGGGATCTTTCCCGCTCCGAGCTGCATTCGTAGCTCGAGCGCAGCTTTCCGGTCCTATCGCAGCAGGTCAACCAGAATATCGGGAAGCGTAATGTCGCGAACGGCCTGCCTTGGACTTCGGCGGCTTGAATTTGATGCCGTGCGCCTTGGTCTGCTCCAATGCCTCGCGAACCTTAGCGACCTTCTGAGCGAGATCGACCCGATTCCAGCGCAACGCCAATATCTCTCCGAGTCGCATACCCGTAAACAGCGCAATCATGGCGGGTACGTTTAGGCGAGTGATCCGCCCCGGTCGATCCCGACCTGAGCGGGGTGCAGACGCAGCAGGGCGATTACGTCGAGTCACAGCTTGCCGAGCGCATGGATCGCGAGAAGCTGGTCGGGGATATCGTCACGCATTGGCTCAAGTTTGGCGAGGGCCGCCGCACCGTGGCGTTCGCCTGCAGCGTCGGCCATTCGGTCCACATCTGCGACGAATTTGTCCGCGCCGGCATCCGCGCCCAGCACCTGGACGGTGCCACCCCCGCTAGATGAGCGCGCTGCAATCCTTGCACGACTGGAATCGGGCGAGACTAGGGTTGTCACCAACTGCATGGTGCTGACCGAAGGCTTCGACATGCCCGATATCGGTTGCGCCATCCTGGCACGATCGACCAAGAAGATGGGTTTATTTCGCCAGATGATCGGCCGGGTGCTGCGGCCCGCTGACGGCAAACCTGACGCAATCGTGCTCGACCATTCCGGTGCCGTCTTCTGCCCGAGGATTACGTCCTCTGGACGCTCGATCGCGAAAAGCATGCAGCCGCCCCCGAGCATCAGAGGCGGATCAGGGAGGGCAAGCATAAGGGGCTGCTCGAATGCTCGCAGTGCAGCGCCCTGCGCCTGGGCGGCAAGCCGTGCCCGGCTTGCGGGTTTATGCCGAGGCGCCCTGCGGAATTCGTCGCGACTGCAGCCGACGAGCTCGGCCTTGTCGAGCGCGGCAAGGCGAAGGTCCACTATGGCTCGTCTGAGAAGGTTCAGTGGCATGCTATGCTTGCCGGCGTCGCAACCGAGCGCGGCTACGAACCCGGATGGGTCGCCCACAAATTCCGGGAAAAATTTGGCGACTGGCCCCAAAGCCGCGCCATCAACCCGATCAAGCCAACGCCTGAAGTGCTCTCCTGGGTACGCTCGCGCAACATCGCATACGCAAAAGCCAAACAACGGGATGCGGCGTGAAGCGCAGAGCCACCGGCGACCTTATGGCAGCGATGCGGCGCCGTGCCGGCGAACTTGGTTCAGGCGGCGTAGGGCCGCGGCCGAGCTTGGCACAAGTCCGTACCCAATCAACCCTACCCTTAAACGGGTGGCACAAGTCCGTACCCAATCAACTGTCTCAGGACTGCCTACGGACCTGTGCCAAGCGTCGAGAGAAAAGAAAGAGGCTGTCCGAGCCGGTGCCTGTCCCACTGATACGGCCAGAACCGCAACAACGGCGTCTGTTGAGAGAATGAAGCTCCTGCACTGACTGTGCTGTGCCGAGAGAAAGGGCTGTGCCTTACGGCACAAACGATGCTGCCCATGGAGTTGGGCTATGTGAAGCCGGGGATGCGGGGGCTCGGCCCGCTTCACAGGCCCGTGAACGGCGCGAGTTGGGCGGTATGCCGCGATTACGGGTTCGTGAAGCGTGTGGTCCATACGGCGGGTATAAATAATAGGATCAACCTTTGGCGAATGGGAGATAGTGCAATGCGAGAAAAAGGATCAGTCACAGCCTTCTTCGCGGTAACCGCAGCCATAGGCGCAACGGTGTTCGCTTCAGCAACCGCACGAGCCGTCCCTATGGCATATCCCGGACCCAACAACGCTGCTCACAAAGCAACCTCTGCACAAGAAGTGAAGTACATATGCCGAGGGGCACATCGCGATAGATGCTATTATGTCAATGTCGCACGCTCGTCGGAGCGGCCTCCTGGTTATTACCCTTGGAATAAGGGCGTTTGGGGCAACATGTATCCGGGGCAAGACGAGTATAATGTTCACTATTGGGGCTCGCCCGTGAATGGCGGGGGCAGATGAAGCGTTTCGTCTGGTTCCAATGGAACAAACCTCGCGAGTTCGTGAAGTGAACACGAAGCAGGGATTTCGTGAACCCGACATGAGGCGGAGTTATGCTCCAATCGCCTCCAACAGTAAGGAAACACCATGTCGAAGGAAATGCACGAGAAGGCTGCCGAACATCACGAGCAGGCCGCGAAAGCTCATCGATCCGCTGCGCAGCAGCACGGCAGCAACGACCATATGAGCGCCAAGCAGCAATCGGCTCAAGCATTCGAGAAATCAAAGGCAGCTCACGAACAATCAACGAAGGCTCACAACATGAGCCAGCAGCAGAGATAATTTGATAGGTTGTTGTAGTAGTAGCCTCGGCTGATCCCCGTCGGCCGGGGCCGCCTACGTCGAAGGCCCATCCAGCAACAAACTGCCGATCCTTCGGGTTCGGTTTGGTCAGCTTCGCTGTTGCGCTATTTTCCTAACCGCAAGGAGAGGGAATATGTCCAAGATGTCAGAAGGATTTTGGCGTAGCGTCGCTGCCATTGCTGCATCCGTGATTGTGATGGGGACAGTCGCCGGGATGTTTGTTAGCCTAGTCGTTGGGATTTTCTCCGGTCTTGTGATGCTTCCGATTGCAATCGCAGTCGATTGGGAAACACGGCGGCGGCGGGAAATTGCAACTCGGTCTAGCGCGACCTTGCACGCCCACTAGCTTGTCGGCTGCGCCATCCCTTCTTGAAATAGATCGTCAATTCGGATATATATAATTCACAGCGT
>Ga0306919_10001119_pt1 | contig 12633 bp, 10 predicted proteins | sample flu12Cox44000172_FD_203764 | JGI IMG/M metagenome (GOLD analysis project Ga0306919, IMG submission 203764) | Lab enrichment of tropical soil microbial communities from Luquillo Experimental Forest, Puerto Rico - flux4day.12C.oxic.44.000.172 (v2)... | ecosystem: Environmental > Terrestrial >... | reverse complement strand
GGCATTCCGCTGGTGCTCGTCATCCTCTGGCAAAGCGCGATCCTGCGCGAGCAGGTGCGTTCCCGCGAGAGCGCGCACGCGCCGACGCCCTCCGCCCGCAGGCTGCTGCTCACCCCGCCGATGCTGCTGTTCTTCGGGTTCTTCATGCTCACCGCGGTGGCGACCGGCGGCATCCAGTCGTGGCTCATTCCCGTGCTGCATGCGGTGCATGGGCTGAGCCTCAGCGCCGCCTCGATCGCGCTCACCAGCTTCCTCACCGGGGCGACCGGCGGCGTCCTGCTGGGGGGATGGTTTGCGGACAGAAGCGACCGCCACCTCGCGTTCAGCGTGATATTGACCATCGCCGCGGCGGCGCTCCTCCTGCTGGTCGCTTTCGAGTCCATGGCCGATGCCGCAACCTTCGGCGTCATGTTCGCGGCAGGACTCCTGATCGGGGCAAGCCGCACGCCGCGCGACATGATGCTCAAGGATGCCTCGCCCCCCGGTGAGATCGGCAAGGTGTTCGGGTTCGTCAGCGCCGGGCTGCCGCTCGGCGGCGCGCTGGCGCCGGTCCCGTTCGGCTACCTGATGGACAAGGGGCGACCCGATCTGGTGCTGGTGCTGGTCGCGCTGGTCCTGCTGGCAAGCCTCCTGTGCGTGGGCACGGCGCGCGCCGCCGCCGGGCGCGAAGCGCTGCCGGCGCCCGCGGAATGAGCCGCTCGGGAATCACCTACGGCCGGAGACGATGCCGATGGCCTCCGCGCGCAAATCGAAAACACCCCCCGCTCCGGCGCTGCGCGTCGTAGCCGGCGGCAAGGCGGCAGCGGCGAAGGGCGCGAGCGCACGTGCCGCCGAGCCGGGCGAGCGCGGCAAGCGCATCAAATTCGATCTGGAAACGTGGCACGCGCTCTACCTCCTGGCGCGCGACAGCATGAAGAGCTTCCAGGAGCTCGCCGACGAGGCCTTCCGCGACCTACTGCGCAAGCATGGCCGCCCGGTCGACCTCAAGGACGCATTGAAGAAGAGCCTCAGGGAGAGCGCAGGCGAGCAGCCGAAGCGGCGGAAGAAGGAACCGGACAAGAGCGCCTGACATCGATGGCCCGCGGCGGCGCTCGCCGCATCAGGACTCTTCCAGCAGGCGGCCGAACCCGGCCATCCTGTCGGTGATCCCGTTCTGCCGCAGCGCGTGCCAGTAGGTTGCCGTGTTGATGGCGATCACCGGCTTTCCCAGCCACAGCTCGGCGGCTGCGGCGAGTCGGACCATGCTCAGATTGGTCCCGACCTGGATGATGGCGTCGACATCGTCGCCGTCGAGCGCGATCAGCTGCTTGCGCAGCGCATCCGGGGTGACTTCCGCAATCGCGGTCCAGCTCGGGCAGGCGAGGTAGACGTCGCGCCTGACCTCGAACCCGCAGTCCGTGAAATAGCGCGCGACCTGCTCGTTGGCGACCGGATAGTAGGGCGACAGGAAGGCGATGCGCCTGATGCCGCCGTAAGCCTTGAGAGCGGCGGTGCAGGAACGGGAGCCGATGCTCACGCCCACCGCGGATTCCTGCTCGATCTTGCGCTGGAAGGCATCGGCCCCCTGCGCTCCGCCGTAGAAGGTGATGGCCGACATTCCCATGACAAGGTAGTCCGGCGCGCAGGTCATGACGCTGCGCACGGCGTCGAGAACGTTGCGGCCGATGAGCTCGGTCCCGGCCATGAACGTCTCGTTGCTCACGGCCTGCGCGTTGGGAGTAAAAATGCGGCTGTAGTGATTGGTCACGCCGGGCGGGCGCATCATCTCGAAATCAGGCTGCACGATCGTGTTGGTGGACGGGCCGAGCACCCCGAACTTGCGCCGCCAGCCCAGAACGTCCCTCATCGCGGGTCCCTCGCTTTCTGTGAATTCACGTTCTCTTTGCCTTCATTCCGTACGATTTGCATGGGATCATTATGGAATCGGGCAGTCGGTTCGGGATAGGGGGCGTTCGCATGCGCACAGTGCTTGGCATTGTTGTGGCGACCTGTGACCCTCGTTCGCAGGGGACGCGCCAATGATCATCGATGATGGATGCCCGGTCCCGGCGGAATTTATCGGCCGTCTCTACCACTCCCCGCAGCATGGGGTAAGCGAGCTCGTTTCCGGGCTTTCGAGCGCACGGCGCGGCAGCCTGGCGGCGTTCTGCTACGGGCGCGCGCACTTGCGCGACATCGGCCTCGCCATTGCCGCAACCTGCGACCTGGAAACGCTGGTGGAGGCAGGCGGCCGTGCCGGCATGTTTCTGTTTGAGCAATCCCGCGAGCTGCCGCAGGAGGACAAGCACCGAACCGGCTCGAGGCAGGCGAGGGTCAGCCTCGCGCCGCTGAACTCCGCTTCCTCATCCGCCGTGGCCCTCCCGGCCGTTGCCTTGGCTGCCGTTCCCGAGGACGCGGTCACGGTCGACTGAGGATTGAGGTGCAGCCCGGATGGAGCGAAGCGACATCCGGGGATTGCGGCCCCGGGTTTCGCTACTCAACCCGGGCTACCAGGACGCAACCTCAGCGCCCTCCTTTCGGTCTCACAACCCTGCGATTTTTCCGCACCGCGAGCCGTCTTCAATTCAAGGCGGCTCAAACTAATGTCGGCCGCCCGTTGCGAGCCGCAGGCCGCTGCGAGCCCAAGCCTTTGTGAGCCAAGCCTTTGTGAGCCAAGCCTTGGCGCGCGCGGCATCCCGTCGCCTGCGACACATCCGCCAGTTGTCGGCAAAGAATGACGAGGCTACAGTATGTTGTGCCCGGGTCGACCGGGCATAAAGCCGGGGCGCAATGCAGCTCGTTGGACCGTCGCGGGGCTTCACGTCCGAGCGGCGCCGACGAGTGAAGTATTTGTGATTGGCGGCGGTGCCGAGCCTGATCGGCGCCGAGGGAGCGGAATCAATATGCGTTTTCTGCTTGGGCTGTTCCTGGCACTTCTTTCCGTAGCCTTGAGCCTCTCCGCGTGGTCTCAGCAGAGAACTGGCAGCGCCAGGCTGGCGCTTGTGATCGCGAACGCGGACTACACCATCGGGTCGACGCTGCCCGCCAGCACTGTCACCGATGCCGGCAACCTCGCGACGGAGCTGCGGCACAGCGGCTTTGAGGTCGAGCTCAAGAAGAATCTCGGCCGGCAGGAGATGCAGAGCGCGATCGATGCGTTGACCAACAGGATCAGCCCCGGCGCCAGCGTGCTGCTCTATTTCAGCGGCTTTGGCGTTCAGGTTGACCGCAGGAGCTACCTGTTTCCCATCAACGCCAATTCCTACAACGAGAGTGATGTTCGAAAGGACGGCATCAGCGTCGATTCGGTGCTGACCGAATTGCAACGTAAGGGCGCCAAGGTGAAGATCCTCATCCTTGATGCGGCCCGCAGAAGCCCGTTCGAGCGCCGCTTCCGGCCGTCCGCGGAAGGGCTTGCCGCAGTCAATGCGCCCGAGAACACGCTCGCGCTCTATTCCTCGGTTCCGGGCAAGATCAGCGAACGCTCCGGCACAAGCGGCGTGTTCATGAGCGAGCTGATCAAGGCGATCCGGTTTGCCTCCGGCGCGACCAGCGCGAGCGTGACGGCGGAGGACCTGTTCAACCGCCTGAAGATCGATGTCTACAGCGCCTCCAGCGGCGAGCAGGCCCCCTGGGTGTCTTCGTCGCTGGTGGAGGCGTTCTATTTCAGCACGCAGAACATCGCGCCGCGCGCGCGGCCGGACCAGGCGACCGTCACGCCGGCCGCGAAGCAGCCGCTCAAGGAGAACGTTCCGCTCTCCTACCAGAATGAGATCGAGGTCGCGGACGGGGACCATTTCAGGGAATGCGCGAGCTGTCCCGAGATGGTCGTCGTTCCGAGCGGCGACTATCTGATGGGGGCGCCGGACAGCGAGCCGGAACGCGCCGACAACGAGCTCCCCCAGCACCGTGTGAAAATTCCGCAGCGGTTTGCCGTAGGCAAGCTCATGGTCACCCGGGAGGAGTTCGACAAGTTCGTCAAGGAGACGGACTATGACCCCGGTGACAAATGCTGGACGCGCGAAGGAGATGCGGACAGGGAAAGGACCGGGCGCTCCTACCGCAACCCCGGTTTCGATCAGGACGGCACCCATCCCGTCGTCTGCATCAACTGGGACGATGCCAAGGCCTATGTCGCCTGGCTCTCCAAGAAGACCGGCAAGCTTTACCGGCTGCCAAGCGAATCGGAGTGGGAATACGTCGCGCGCGCGGGCACCACCACACCGTTCTGGTGGGGCTCCTCAATCTCGCCGGACAATGCCAACTACGACTACACCTCGACCTACGGCAGCGGCGGCAGCAAGGGTGAAATTCGTGGCAAGACGGTGCCCGCGGACATGTTCAAGGCGAATGCCTGGGGGCTCTACCAGGTGGGGGGGAACGCATTCGAGTGGGTCGAGGACTGCTGGAACGATACCTACGACCATGACGAGCCGTCGGACGACGGGGTTCGCATCGCGGAAAACTGGACCCGTCGCTCCGAGGCCGACGCGCACGCAGGCGGGTGCAGCCGTCATGTCCGGCGCGGCGGCGCCTGGAGTGCGCCGGCAAAGTGGCTGCGATCGGCCTATCGGGACCAGAGGCCGACGCGCATCCGTGCCGCCAACACCGGGTTGCGGGTGGCGCGGACGCTCAATCAGTCCCCCTGAGCAGGGCCGGAACGGGCGCAGCGAGCGCGACTGCCGGTGATTGTGACTTCTTCTCCTGCGCGAGGCGAGCGCTGCGAAACTCTCGGCAATACCTCCCCTGAAAGGGAGGTTGGCGACCCCGGCGTTGAGCCGGGGGAGCCGGGTGGGGTGAATTGCAAGGGTATTAACCGCCTCAGAAACCGTCGTTGCCGGCGGCTGGGGATGCAGCAGGCTTGGCGGCGGGGGATGCCGCGGGCCTGGCGGCGGCCGGGGCTTTGGTTTGCGGCGCGGACGCCGCGACGTAATTCGGGTTGCGGAATTCAACCCGGCGGTTGAGCTCGTTGTTCGGCTCGCTGGGCAACAGCAGATGATCCTTGCCGTAGCCCCTGGCAACGAGCCGGCCAGCGTCGATCCCGCGCTGCGTGATCAGATACTGCCGCACGGCCTGTGCCCGGCGTTCGGAGAGCTTCTGATTGTATTCGGGGCTGCCCACCGCATCGGTGTGCCCATTGATGACGATGTCGAACCTGGCGACGTTGGGGCGGCTGAGACTCTCCGCAACCGCATCGAGCTCCTTGCGCGCATCCGACGTAAGCTCCGCGGAATCGAACGCAAAATTCACGGTGCGATCAAATGACCCCGGGGTGCGCACGCTCGGGGTGGTCGTGATGCCGCGCAACCGATGGTCGACGACCGGGGTCGTGCATTGCGGATCGAGCGCGCACGCCATCTCGTCGACAGAGAGCTCCTCCGCCGAGGCCGTCGTGATGAGCCCCAGTGACAGGCCGCAGAGCAGCAGGCAGGCGTATCTTCGGGCGATGTGCGGGCTCGGTGCGGCGGCGGCGACAGCAGGCTGTATGAACGCGCGATGGTTGGGCATTATTGTCTCCTTGGTGTGTTGTTGACGACGCGTGAATTCGTGGCTCGAACTCATTATATGCCTAGCGGCGTTCTCGCGGTGGCGCAGTGACGGCGGTCACGAAAATCCGCTTTGCATGCGCGCAGCGCCGGAGCATGCCGGATAAAAAGGCCGGCGGCACGTCATGGGTGCCGCCGGTCACAGGGAAGTCTCAGGCACGGATGGCCGCGGCGATCGCGCTCACAGGCCATCGTTTACTGCGGCGGGGGAGTCGGCCTTCGCCGGCCGCGTGACGGGCTTGGGCGCAGGCGCCGGCCGGGACGCGGCGGCAGCCTCGGCGTAGTGCGGGTTCTCGAACTGGACTCGCCGGTTGAGATCGTTGTCGGGGTCGTTCGGCAGCAGGAGCTGGGACGAGCCATGGCCTTTGGCCACCAGCCGTCTGGGGTCGATCCGCTTTTCCCTGATGAAATATTGCCGCGTGGCCTCCGCCCGCCGCTGGGACAGGATCAGATTGTATCGGGGGTTGCCCACCGCATCCGTGTGGCCGTGGATGATGACCGTCGATTTCTCAATCCTCGGGTCGGTAAGGGCTTCGGCGACCTTGTCGAGCTGGCGGCGTGCATCGGCAGTGAGGTCGGCTGAATTGAACGCAAAGTTTATGGTCTGGTCGAAAGACCCGGGCCTGATCGCGCTCGCAGTCGCCGTGATGCCGCGCACCTGCCGCGCGGCGAGCGGCATGACGCATTGCGGATTGAGCGCGCAAACCATCTCCTCCACCGACAGCTCTTCCGCCGGCGCGGCCGACGCGCCAAGCGCCAGGCTCACGCCGCAAAGCAGCGCGTACGCGTATTTCGCGGCGCCGGACGACTGCGGCCGGGCGGGGGCGGCGGCCGCCGAGGTCGAGAGTGGATGGCAAGTGGTGGGCATGGGTGCCTCCGTCCTTGGGTGTCTATGACGACCGATCTTGATGCTGCCAGCGTAGCGATCATGCGGCAATGGCGCTGTGACGGGCATCACATAAGTTTGCATTTCCGAGGGATCAGGTTCCGCTCCTATTGACCCGTTGCTGCCTCGCGCGCGCAGGGGCGAGGCATGGCGCGCAGCAAACACGCGTAGATGCGCTGATGCCTCGCTCCTGCCTGCGTCAGATTCGAGATTCGAGAATTCAGCCCGGTACGCGCGCGATCAAAGGCCGTCGCTCTCCGGGGCGGAGGTTGCCGGTGCGGCTGGTCGAGCGGTCGGCTCCTTGGGCTTGCGCGGTTCCCCGCCGGACGTTCCGGCCAATGGAGCTTGCGCCGACGGCGCAGCCGCCGTGGCGTATTTCGCGTTCTGAAACTGAACCCGGCGGTTGCGCTCGTTATAGGGATCGTCCGGCAGCAGGAGCTGGGACCTTCCGTAACCTTTGGCAACCAGCCGCTTGGGATTGATGCTGCGTTCCGCGATCAGGAACCGGCGCACCGCCTGGGCGCGCCGTTCCGAAAGCGCCTGGTTGTACCTGTTGCCGCCAAGGGCGTCCGTGTGCCCGCTGATGATGATGTCGTATTTGATGGTGGTCGGGTCGGTCAGGGCTTTCGCTACTCGATCAAGCCTTTCGCGTGAGTCCGCCGTCAGCTCGGCCGAGTTGAACGGAAAGTTCAAGGTGATGTCGAATGACGCCGGCTGCCGGGCCACCGCCGGGGACACCACCGTCGGGGATACGCTGATGCCGCGCATGCGGCGGCCGGCGACCGGCGCAGCGCATTGCGGGTTTAGCGCGCAGACCATCTCTTCGAGCGAAGGGTCCTCAGCACAGGCCGGCGCCGCGCTCAGCAGGAGAGGCAGACCGAGGAACAACAGGCTCAAGTACTTCATGGCGAACCTCGCTGGTAGCGCTCTGCTGAAGCCGCCAACATGCAGTTGGACGGCTTGCCCAGGTTCTGACCCGCCGGGACCGGGCGGTCGGCATTCGAGACACTTGCCGGTATTTGCTCGCTCCATTGGTAGCAAGAGCGACGCAGAGGTTCAATTCGGGCCGGGCAGGTCACGGCTCGACACCGGTTTTCGCAAGCTCTTCCAGGCGCCTGTCCACGCGTGAATGACGCGAAATCCGGCCCCGCCCTGGGCGTCTCCTTGAGAGCCTTTTTTGCAACAGCGCAGACAAATCGACCGCAAGGAGGGCTCTACATCTATACAGCACAAGCAACCTTTGGTTACCCTGTCCGGCAGGCTTGGGGAACAATACCGGGGGGTTCTATCATGAAGCGCAGTCTTCTTGTGGCGACGGGCGTTCTGGCGCTCGCAGCCGTGTCGAAGCCGCTGTTCGCGGCGGAAACGGAAACGCCGGCGCCGATCGAGAGGGCAGCGCCGGCTGCCGAGCGCGCACCGGCGCCGGCTGCCGAGCGAGCGCCCGCGCAAGAGCGCCGTGCGCGGCCGGCCCAGCGCCAGGCGTAGCCCAGGCAGCAGACCTCGCAGGCGACTTCGCAAAGCACGCAACAGACCTGGACGGGCTTCCAGGGGGGCGGCTTCGGCGGCGGCAACGTGGGCGGCGCCGGTTTTTCTGATGACGCTTGCGGATCGCACACGGGCGTTGCAATCTTCCAATCCTCATCTTCTCAGCCAATGGTCAATTGCCAGGCGCTCAACACCAGCCGGCCAAACACAGGAAGTGGCTCAGGCGGCGTCTTTATCGGTTGGGGTACGCTCATCCCCGCAACTCCGTTTTATCTAGGCGCGGAGGCCATGCTGAGCGCGAACAAAGTGAAAAACACATACACCCTGAATCAAGGCTACCCCGGCCAGTTTTTTGCTTGCTGCCAGGAGTTCACCACTGATAGCCGCACGGCCACCACGCAAATCGGCTCGAGCGTTTCCGCCCTTGGTGCGTTTTGGTGGTCTCGTCACCGACAAGACGCTGGTCTATGTAAGCGGCGGCACAGCAACGGCCCGTGTCTCGGCCACGTTCACTCAAACGGCCATCACGAATATTAACTTCCCCACAGCCACCACCGTGGTGGCGGGCTCCAGCACCGTGGACAAGACAGTCACCGGTTGGGCACTGGGTGGCGGCGCGGAATTTGCCTACCTGCCGGGAATCAAGATCAGGGTGCAGTACATGCACGCGCAGTTTCCGGACGTCTCCTTTACTACTCCCCTGGCGGTTCCTGTCTGCCAGGCTCCCATTGCCGGCGCTACGTGCACACCAGGCGCGGAGTCTAACCGGGTAACCCCGAGCTTCAACCAGTTCACGGTTGGTGTTGGTTTCAGCCTCTGAGGTCAACGGGAGCGCCATCCGCCTAGGCTCTATCGCTCTGCGTCCCGTCTCTTGGCTCATCGAATGAGTGAGGCCGCCGGCGTGGCGGCCTCACCGCTTTTGAGGCCGGCGTCATTCTGCAGTCGCGTGAATTGCCCGTGGCTTTCTGCCTCGGGGGCTCGACAAAGGCAGCCGGCATCCACACCATAGCGCGACCTCGTGCGCGCCGGCCGCCGACTGCGGGCGGCTCCAGAAGCGCAGGCGCGTATTTGTGCGCATTGCATCTGCGTCTATTCACAGGACAAGACCATGCCATCAAGGTGGACGGGCACGCCGGCAATCGGGGGGCTGATCCTGCTGGCAGCGATCTGGGCGCCTGCCTCTGCCCAGCAAGGCGATCTCGAAGCGTATGTGAGCCGCTACGACACTCTCTTCGCTGACGGGAACTACGACGCGGCGCTTGCCGAAGCGCGCAAGTTCGAAGCCGCGGCGCGGGCGCGCTACGGCACCCAGCACGAGAGCTATGCCGGCGCGCTTTATCTCGAGGCCAGGGCGCTTTATGTGCTCGGCAAATATCCCGAGGCGGAGCGGCTCTACAAGACGGCGCTTCCGCTCTTTGAAAAGTCAAAGCCGAACGCCTATTCGACCCGCGATCTCGCCAAGACGCTCATCGGCCTCGGACGCGTGTACGAGCATGAGGGCCGCTACGCCGAGGCGCAGGCCACGCAGAAGCGCGCGCTGAGCCTCGTCGAGGCCGCTCCCGACAGCGATCAGATCGTGGTCAGCGAGGCGATCGAGGATCTCGGCAACGCAGCTTACGGCGAGGGCCGTTATGGCGAGGCCGAGGACTACTACAAGCGCGCGCTCGCGATCCGCGAGAAAGGTTCCGACCCCATTTCGCAGCGGGCGGTGAGCCAGACGCTCAACCTGATCGCGAACGTCGATATGCGCACCGGCCGCTTTTCGGAGGCGGAGCCGCTGCTCAAGCGCGCCATCGCCATCCAGGAGAAGGTCGCCGGTCCCAGCCATCCGGACGTCGCCAAGAGCCTCACCAATCTCGCCGAACTCTACCGGTTGACCGGCCGCTACGCGCAGTCCGAGCCGTTGCAGAGGCGCGCGCTGGAAATCCAGGAGAAATCGCTCGGCCCCGATCATCCCCATGTGGGGGTCACGCTCAACAATCTTGCGCTGACCTATTTCAGCTGGGGACGCTACGCGGATGCCTTGCCGCTTTATGAGCGCTCGGTGGCGATTCAGGAAAGGGCCCTCGGGAGGGACCATCCCCAGGTCGCGCTCAGCCTCAACAATCTCGGACTGACCTATATGAGGCTTGCACGGTACGCCGAAGCCGAGCCGGTGCTCAAGCGCGCGCTCGCGATTCGGGAAAAAGTGCTGCCGAAGGACCACCCTGACATCGCCCAGAGCCTTGGCAATCTGGCGGCGGATTACCGTTACGCGGGTCGAGCCGCCGAAGGGCTGCCGCTCCTCCAGCGCGCCATCGCCATCATGGAGAAGAATTACGGGCCGGATCACCTTTACGTCACCTACAGCCTGACCGCCACGGCGAACGCGGATGTCGCCCTGAAACGCTACGCCGAAGGCGAGCCGTTCGCCAAACGCTCGCTGGCCATTCGGCAGAAGGCGCTCGGCCCCGACCACACCGACGTTGCTTCCGTCCTCAAGACGCTTGCGCAGATCGATCTCGGCCTCAACCGCGTTCGCCAGGCCGCCGATTATTCCCGCCAGGCCGTGCAGGTGGCGGTCCGCGCGCTCAGGAACGGCGACGCCACCACCGTCGGTTTCGACCTCGCGAGCCTGCGCGAATATTTCGATGTGCATCTCGCCGTTCTCTATCGCGAGGTCGCGGACGGCATCGCCGGGCCGGATGCGGTCACCGAGGCCTTCGAGACCGCGCAATGGGCAAACGAGTCCACCGCGGCGACGGCCTTGAATCAGATGGCTGCGCGCACCGGCGCCGGCACCAGTGCGCTCGCCACGCTGGTTCGCAGGCAACAGGACGAGGCGGCCGAGATCCGGTCGCTGGACAAGAGCATCCTGACGGAAGTCGCCAAGGCCGCGGACCGGCGCGATCCCAAGCGCGAGGAATTGATCCGCCAGCGTCGCGAGGAGCTGCAGACCGGCCTGACACAGGCGAGCGCGCGCATAGCCACGCAATTTCCGGACTATGCCGACCTGGTAAATCCGAAGCCGCTTACCCCCGCGCAGGCACAAAAGCTTCTCGCGCCCGGAGAGGCGTTGGTGCTTTTCCACGTCAGCGACCTGGGCAACTATGTGTGGGCGGTCACTCCCGATCGCATCGAGTGGCGCAAAATAAGCCTTTCGCGCGAGGAGCTGGTTGACGCGGTCAAGAGGCTGCGCGCCTCGGTCGAGAAGGTCGAGATACCGGAAAAGAGCATTGCGCGCGCGTTCGACCTTGACCTCGCCTATTCACTCTATGTTGCGCTGCTTGGTCCTGTGAAACCGCAGCTATCGGGGAAAGGCCACCTCATTGTCGTCCCCGCGGGCGCGCTGACCGGGCTGCCCTTGCATCTCCTGCTCACCGAAAAGCCAACAAAGAAACCGTCCGTGGGGGATCCGTATTCGGCCTACCGCGCGGCGCCGTGGCTGTTGCGACGCCACGCCGTGACCATGCTCCCCTCCGTTTCAAGCCTGAAGATCCGCAGCGAAGGCCGGATTGCTTCGCAGCCCTATATGGGTTTCGGCAATCCGCTGACGCAGGGCCGGACCGGCGGTCCGAGTCAGCGCGGCGCCACGCGCTCCAGCGTTTCCTATCGGCGACTTTTTCGCGAGGGACATGTCGACCTGATCGGCTTGCGGGAGCTCGATCGGTTGCCGGAGAGCGCGGATGAAGTGCGCGAGATTGCGACAGAGCTGGGCGCGCCGATGACCGACGTCAAGCTTGGGCAAGATGCCACCGAAGCCGCCGTCAAGACCGCCAAGCTCGACGGTTTCCGCATTGTACATTTTGCGACCCACGCCCTGGTTGCCGGCGAGACAGCGAGCTTTACCGACGTGGCGGAGCCAGCCCTTGTGTTCACCCCACCGCAGGTCCCGTCGGAAGAGGACGACGGGCTTTTGACATCGAGCGAGATCGCGGCAACGCTCAAGCTCAATGCGGATTGGGTCATCCTGTCCGCCTGCAATACCGCCGATGGGGACAAGCCGGGCGCGGAGGCCTTGTCCGGCCTGGCGCGGGCATTCTTTTACGCCGGCGCCAAATCGTTGCTGGTCTCCAACTGGTACCTCGACACGAAGGCTGCGGTGCAGCTGACGACGCACACAGTCCACATGATGGAACAGGAGAGGACCATGCTGCCCGCGGAGGCGCTGCGGCGGAGCATGCTCGAATTCATCGATAGCCCCAAGAACGTCGATGACGCTTATCCCGGGGTATGGGCTCCGTTCATGGTTGTCGGCCTGACGCAGCGTGCAGCCAATTAGCAGCTCTGCGAGGCGGGCTGTTGTTCCTCGCGCCGTGTCATGGCCTGCAGAAGCGCAAGAACTGCAAGGAGAATGAGCAGCGAGGTGCCGATGGTCCATTTCACCCGCGTGCTCGAATCGAAAGCGGCCTTCTCCGCCTCGAATCGAGCCCATGCCAGGCGTGCCTTTTCCTTTTCCGCAGCTGCCAACCGCTCCGCATCCATGAGCATCGTGCGCCGCGGATCAGCCCGGGTTTTCTGAGCCATTGATTGCTGCGGCTCATTCGTGCGCCGGGAAACCGATTTGCTGGCGAGCTCGTCAGGCACCGCCAACGTGGGCAGAGGCGTCAAAAAAGGGCGCAGATCAGCCGCGGCGAGCGCAACGCCACGCGCCATCGCGGGAGGGGCTTTCTTCGGCTCGAGCGCGGCAACATCTTCTGGCTGCGCGGAGAGCGAAGCCTCTGCCGGCGCAGCGAGGGCGTCCACATCGACGGCCAG
>Ga0306919_10001114_pt1 | contig 12640 bp, 10 predicted proteins | sample flu12Cox44000172_FD_203764 | JGI IMG/M metagenome (GOLD analysis project Ga0306919, IMG submission 203764) | Lab enrichment of tropical soil microbial communities from Luquillo Experimental Forest, Puerto Rico - flux4day.12C.oxic.44.000.172 (v2)... | ecosystem: Environmental > Terrestrial >... | reverse complement strand
AATCCCGGTAAGGAGAGTTTCCGGCTATGGCATCGTGGGTGAAGTGCACCGATCTCAAAGCACAACCCGTTTGGGTCAATCTCGACAATGTAACCGTGATGACTTGGCGCGATACTCCGCAGGACACGGAGATCATCTTCATCGGCGGAGGCCAAGTTATAGTCCGTGAGCGACCCGAGAATTTGGCCAAACGCTCCTAAATTGACGGGCTGTTTGCTGCACCGCATATGTCTGCTTGTGGCACTTAGCGACAGATTCGCAGCCTGATTCCAAACGATTGCTTGCGGAGCAAAGCGGACGTTCCCCGGGCGGCGCGAGCGGGCGATCTGTCGAAACGACCCGACTCGGACATAAGAAGTGTATTTTGCTAATGAGGCGCTTTATCCGAATGCTGGCATTTATCACACGTCGGCGCGAGCAGCCTCGCTTCAAACCATAAGCCCATTCGGCATTCGCGCCTGTCGAGCCGGAGACCCTCATACCTCCGGCTCACCGCCTTTTGAAAGCGAACGGTGCTGCGATCCTGCTTTACCGCATGTTACTACCTTCGAACGATTAGAGTTCTGGCCGACTCCTGAAGTAAGATTTGGTTCGCTGCCGCGTGCTCCGCTACACCTGCGATTCAACGTACCGGCATTGTTTAATAACCGGATTTCCACCACGTTTTGACCCAACCCCTTAAAGCGGAGTTCGATGCTACAGCTGACTGGGGAGAGTGGTCACATGCGCGTACCCACATCTTGCCACGCAGTGCGCGTCGTTCTGTCGCTTCTGACTTTCGCATCCGTGCCTGGTGCACTTGCGATCGGATTGATCGCGACAGCGCAGGCACAATCGGTACCGAAATCGCTCGAAGAGGGTGGCAGCGATGATGCAATGAAGCTGCGCAAGAATAGTTGGACCGTTGGTGTCGCCGGAGCGCAACTATCCGACACTTACATGAGGTTCGCCAACGAGCTGGCGGAGGTTCTCGACGACGGCGACAATCTGCGCGTCATTCCGATGGTCACTTACGGCGCTGCTTCCAATCTCGACGATCTGCTCTATTTGCGGCGAGTCGATGTTGCGGTTACTCAAATCGACGTCTTCGACTATTTCCGCACCCAACGGAAGATTCCCGATCTCGACTACAGGGTCAATTACATCATTCGCTTACCGGTTTCGGAAATGCATGTGCTGGCGCGCATCGACATCCAGTCGATCGAGGATTTGCGCGGCAAGAAGGTTAGCTTCGGGCCCCCGGGCAGCGCTTCAAGTCTGACCGGAGCAATCGTGTTTCAGCGCTTGGGCGTGCAGATCGAGCAGGTGCCCTATGACAATCCCACCGCGTTGCAAAAGCTGAGGAGCGGGGAGCTTGCCGCTCTGGTCTGCGTGATTGGACAACCGATCGATTTTTTTGCCAAAATCCCGGCGAACTCGGGCCTGCATTTCGTACCGATTTCGTTTTCCAAGACGTTTGCCGACTACTACTCGCTCGGCGAGTTGACCAACAAAGAATATCCGACGCTCGTTCCCGAAGCTCAGCCGGTCGATACGATCGCGGTACCAGCGGTGCTCGCGGTGGCCACTCGGGAGAAGGGACACGATCGCTATCGGCGCGTCGAACGGTTCGTCGAGCGCCTGTTCACGAACTGGGACAAGTTCCGTGAGCCGCCACGCCACCCGAAGTGGCGCGACGTCAATCTTGCTGCCACCGTCCCCGGCTGGACGCGCTGGAACGTGGCGGAGGAAATGCTGCGGCGTATTCGTCCAAAGGAGACTGCCGCGCAGGGGACCAGCGATTTTTCCGCTGTTTTGAAAACGTCCGCAGCGGCAAACCTGACGCAAGAGCAGCGTGAGGCACTGTTTCGCGAATTTCTGCAGTGCCGGGAAAAGCAACGTGGCGGGCAGCGTTGAGCCGATTGGCCTCGTCGACGGGCATTCGCGAAACTAAGCGATGCGCGGCATCAGTTGAAGCATTCAGGCACGGAGGATGACGTCATGAATAGCCCAGCGAGCAGACCTCCTACCGCTTCTTCCGATTGGGCGCCGCGCGCAACGCGGGAGCGCATCGCCATGGAGCGGCTTCCTGCCGCTGCGAGGCATGGCGAGAGCAGCAAGGACGTCGACCTCGAGCGGCTTGAGGACAGCCTGCGCTGGCTTCAGCGCCAAGCCGCCGGCCACCTGCCGCGGGTTGCGCCCGTGCCGCTCATATCCGGGCTCACCCCACTGGATACGCCGCACTACAACAACCGTGAGCGGATCGGCAGGCGGCGCGCGAAATCACTCGAGCCCGAGCTTATGCCGCCACCGCCGTCCGCTCCGCTGCGCCGTTACCTACGCGCATCGCTGGCCCTTTTCAGCACGAGTATCGTCGTCGCGGTGGCCGGCTATTACATCGGCCAAACGGGTTGGTCGCCGCCCACTCTGCAAGTTGCCACGCGCTCGCCGCCGAAATCCATGGCGTCGCCGACGGTCGGAGCGCGCGCAATGCGTCCGATCCTGGCGCGCGATGATGATCCTGACACGCTGCCCGCGAACGAAGCGTCAGACCGGGCGCGCGGCATCGCAGAGTTGGCCAAGCTGACGGAGCGGAGCGCGATGGCCGTGGCGCCGACGGACGAGCCTGAGATCCAAATCCCAGCTAAGCCCCCTGGTGGGCTCGAAGTGGACCAGATCAAGCTTCTCGTCAAGCAAGGCAAGCAATTCGCTAGCGCGGGTGATCTTGCGAGCGCGCGTGTGTTCCTGCAACGCGCCGCGCAGGCCGGCGATGCCACCGCGGCCATGGCACTGGGCGCGACCTACGATCCCGTGGTGCATGCGCAAATCGGTGTCGTGGGATTGGGCGCGGACATCGAGCAGGCGCGCAGCTGGTATCAAAAGGCCGAGAGGCTCGGCTCAATGGAAGCGACGTGGCGGCTGCAAGCCTTGGCCAATCGTTAGGAGGTTGGCTGCCGCCGGTGCGAGCTAATTTTATCCTCGCCACCGCCTAGGGCGCTCGGTCTCGAATTCCCACCAACACTTTTTGGTTACGCAATGACCGATTGCGGGCCGCTGTCATGCACCGTGCGCGCACCCTGCCGCAAAATCACCCGAGATTGCGGCAGCGAGCGAGCGCCGCTTGATAGGCGGCGGTGGCAATCTCAAAATCATCCAGCCCGGCAATGTGCTCCACAATGTTTTCGCCGGCCGCGTCTTACAGATCGAGGCGGAATTGGAGGTGGGTTTTGGTCTTCACGAGGTACAACCTAACCGAGCTAAGTATTGCCCCAGATGTTCCAAAGTCCGGTGACGGACTGACAGCCTCTGAGTTGTCGGACAATTATCAAGTCGCTCTGGGAAAGGAACTGTCGGGGAGTATCCCTTCACGAGCACAAAACCCCGCCTGGGCTTGAGACCCCTCCGCCCGGCGGGGTTTTTGCTTTCCTTAAACGCCACCCCTTATTGCCCCAGATCCTCTTCGGCTTCGCGCTTGAGGGCTGGTGCTTATTCAGTCCGTAGCCCGGATCGAGCGCCTTCACGGGCTAGTTGCTGTTTTCTCCGTAGATTCCTGCTCCGCTCATTCCCGCGCAAGCGGGAATCCAAGACTGCTTGCTTAGAATTTCTGGGTCCCCGCTTTCGCGGGGACGAGCGGCAATGCAGGCGTCAGAGACGCTCACAGCACCAAATCGGTCGCCGGATCGATCAGGTGCATGTGGTTGAGGTTGGCGTAGAGCCGCATCGGCTGCCCTGGCGCCGTTGCGGCGTCGGGAGTGACGCGCGCGCAAATCTCGCTGCCGTTGACGCCGAAGAACACCATCGTCTCCATGCCCATCGGCTCGACCACGTCGAGGTTCACGGTGAACTCGCAGCGCGGGTCGCGCGCCTCCCCGCGCGGCTCGGTGAGGTGCTCGGGGCGCAGCCCGAAGATCAGCTCCTTGCCGGCCGCGGCCTGATAGCGCGCGGCGCGCGGTTGCGGCACCGGCAGCGCCAATCCTTCGCCGAGCCGCAGCATCAGGCCGGCACCGTTGCGCTCGAGCCGGCAGGGCAAAAAGTTCATCGCCGGCGAGCCGATGAAGCCCGCGACGAAGCGGGTGCGCGGCTGATGGTAAAGCTCCTGCGGCCGCCCCGCCTGCTCGATGCGCCCGCCGTTCATCACCACGACACGGTCGGCCAAGGTCATCGCCTCGACCTGGTCGTGGGTGACATAGATGGTCGTGGTCTTCACCTGCTGATGCACGCGCTTGATCTCGGTGCGGGTCTGCACGCGCAGCTTGGCGTCGAGATTGCTGAGCGGCTCGTCGAACAGGAACACCTTCGGATTGCGGACGATGGCGCGACCCATGGCGACGCGCTGGCGCTGGCCGCCGGAGAGCTGCTTGGGACGCCGATCGAGAAGGTCGGCGATGTCGAGGATCTTCGCCGCGCGCTGAACTCTTGCCTTGATCTCCTCTTTGGCGACGCGCCGCAGCTTGAGCCCGAACGACATGTTCTCGAACACGGTCATGTGCGGGTAGAGCGCGTAGTTCTGGAACACCATGGCGATGTCGCGATCCTTGGGCGGCACGTCGTTGACCACCTGGCCGCCGATCAGAATCTCGCCCGCGGTCGCCTCCTCGAGCCCGGCGATCATGCGCAAGGTCGTGGTCTTGCCGCAGCCGGACGGCCCGACCAGCACGATGAACTCCTTGTCCGGAATGTTCAGGCTGATGCCGCGCACCGCCTCGTCCTGATCGAAGCGCTTGACCACGTTGTGCAGGGCGACGTCGGCCATCGCTCACCCTTTCGTGGCGCCGGCGGTGAGCCCGGCGATGTAGTAGTCCATGAGGAAGGCGTAGATGATCAGCGGCGGCGCCGCGGCAACGAGCGCGCCCGCCATCAGCATGCCCCACTTGTACACGTCGGCCTTGATCAGGCTGGTCACGGTGCCGACGGTGAGCACCTGCTGGTCGGCGCTGAACAAAAACGCGATCGGATAGACGAACGCGGCCCAGGAGACGGTGAACGCGAAGATCGTCGCCGCGACGATGCCGGGCAGCGCCACCGGGATGAATATTTTCGTGAGGATCTGCATGTAGCCGGCGCCGTCGATCAGCGCCGCTTCGTCGAGCTCCTTCGGGATCGATTGGAAATAGCCGATCATGATCCAGGTGCAGAACGGCACGGTGAGCGTCGGATAGACCAGGACCATGCTCCAATAAGAGTTCAGCAGGCCGAGCCCGCGCACGATCTGGAACAGCGGGATGAACAGCAAGGTGTCGGGAATGAGGTAGGTGAGGAAAATGCCGGTGGCGAGAAGCCCCGATCCCCAGAACCGCATGCGCGAAAGCGAAAACGCGGCGAGCACGCTCACCACCATGGTGATGGCGACCACGCACACCGTGACGATGACCGTGTTCTTGAAGTAGATGAGGAAGTCGGTTTCGTTGAAGAGGAGGCGGTATTGCTCGAAGGTCACGCCGTTGGCGATGATCCACGGATTGGTCGCGAGATGCGCGACCTCGGCGTCGGATTTCAGCGACGTCACGATCATGTAGTAGGGCGGCGTGAGAAAGAAGATCGCGAACAGGATGAGGAAGAAATAGGAGGCGAACAGCGACCAGCGCCGGCTGCGCCGCAGGCTGGCTATCGCGCCGATGCGCGGGCGCGCGGCGACTGCAGCGGTCGCGGTCATCCGATCTCCCTCCCGCGCCTGCGCACGCCGCGCAGGATGAACACCGCGGAGATCGCCAGGATCGGGAACATGAACAGCGACACCGCGGCGCCGAGCGGCAGATCGCCGGAGCGGATGCCGAGCAGGAACGCATAGGTGGCGAACACGTGGGTCATGTTGCGCGGGCCGCCCGCGGTCATGATCTGCACGATGTCGAAATTGGCGAAGGTGACGATCAGCGAGAACAGCACGGTTATTGCGATGATGTTGCGCATCATCGGCAGCGTGATGTGCACGAACTTCTGCCAGGCGTTGGCGCCATCGATGGCGGCGGCCTCGTAGAGCTGCTCGGGCACCGATTTGAGCGCGGCGAGATACATAATGAGAAAGAACGGCGCCCCGTACCAGACGTTCACCAGGATCACCGAGAAACGCGCCCAATACGGGTCGCTGAGCCAGGGGATTTCGCTGCCTCCCAGCGTCTTGAGCAGCCAGTTGAACGCGCTGTGGGTCGGATCGAAAAGCCACCACCAGCCCAAGGTCGACAGCGCCAGCGGAATGACCCAGGGAACCAGCAGCATGCCGCGCCACTTGCGCTGCCCTTTCGTCGGCAGATTGTTGACGAGGTGCGCGGTGACAAGCCCGATCAGCGCTTTGAAGAACACCGCGCTGAGCGCGAAGATCGCCGACTGCTCGACGACCATCAAGAAGGTGTCGCGGCTCAGCAGGTAGGTGAAGTTGCCCAGGCCGATGAAGCGGGTTTGCGCCTTGTTCAAGGTGGCGAGAAAGATCGAGTAGAACGCCGGGTAGATGATCAGCGACGCCACGATCACGATCAGCGGCAGGCACATCAGGAACGCGATCGTGCTGCGCCGGCGCACGAGCTGGCGCATGCTGCCGTGCGCGCGCGCCGCCGGCTGAGTGAGCTGCCCCGGATATTGTCGCGCGATATCGACCATGGCGTGCCGTTTACAGCATTGTCACTGTCGTCCCCGCGAAAGCGGGGACCCAGTAATCACGGAGCGGGCGGTGTTTACTGGATCCCGGCTCTCGCTCCGCCATAGCGCGTCGAAGACGCGCGTAAACGCGCTTTAGGCTTCGCTCGGCCGGGATGACACTGCCCGGTTTGCGGCTCGCTGATTCCATTTCAGCGAACCTACACTACGCCCGCAGCATGCCTTCGAGCTCGCTCTGCGCCCACTTGACCACCCGGTCGATCGGCTCGTTGCCCTGGCAGACCTTGGCGACCATGATCGTGTGGAGCGATTGGTTGTAGATCTGCGTGGCGACGTCGGGGCGCGCCGGGTAGCCGGTGATGCTCGGCTGCTCGTCGTCGCCGCGCGGCGGATAGTTGTAGACCGTGCCCACCGGCGGCTCGACCTTCTGCCAGGTGTCGAAGTCGTAATAGCTCTTGAACGAGGGCAGGTCGTAGCCGTTCGACGCATCGACCAGCTGGTGCGACTGCGGCTTCTCCGAGAGGAACTGGAGCAGCGCCTTGCCGGCCGCCTTGTTCTGCGAGAACGACCACAGGCCGTAGAAGAACGGCAATTGCCCGACGAACCGGCCGGCGGGACCGCGCGGCATGTCGTGGGTCCAGCACTGCTCCGCCACCTTCGGATTGTCGCGCTTGGCCACCGACCAGGCGCTCGGCGGATTCTGGATGCCGGCGCCCTTGCCGGAGATGAGCCAGCGGTTGTTGCCGGCGTCGTCCCAGGCGTAGACCTCGGGCGGATTGAACGGCATCAGCTTCTTGAAATATTCGAGCGCGGCGCGCGTGGCGTCGGAGTTGACCTTGATGTTGTCCTTCTCGTCCACCATCACCGAGCCGAAGGCGCGGAACATGGCGCCGGTTGAATCGATGGCGTCGCTGGTCTGGCCCATGGGCAGGCCGATCGGGTGGCCGGCCTTGAACAGCTGCTCGGCACTCTTGAGATAGGTGTCATAGTTCCAGCTCTCGACCAGCTTCGGGTCGCGGTTGCCGTTCGCCGGGTAGATCGCGGTGAGATCGATGCCGGCGTGCTGCTTGTAGAGATCGATGCGCGAGCAGCACGGCTTGACCTGGCTGCCCACGGTGGTCGGGATGCCGAACCACTTGCCGTCGTGCTTGGCGAGATACTCGGCGACCGGACTGATCGGGCCGGCCTTCGCGACCAGCGCCTTGACCACCTCATCGAGCGGCTCGAGCACGGCGCGATGCACTTGGATCTGCCAGGCGCGATGCGACATGATGTCGTGACCGGCGCGCGCCTGCGCTTCCGCGCTCGCGGTCAGGATGTCCTTGTCGCCCTGCGAGGTGATGTAGTCGATGGTCACTTCGACTTTATTCTTCTCGCCCCACTCGTTGCACAGCTTGGTCAAGGTGTTGTTGGCGCCGGGCACCCAGTGGTCCCATACGCCGAGCGTGAGCTTGCCGGCGGCGTAGGCGTGGCGCACGTAGGGGGCGGCGGGGGCGGCGAGGGTCGAGGCGGCGGCGAGCGCCGTGGTCTTGAGCAGATTGCGCCGCGAAATGTTTGAGCTTGGCATAGATCCTCCTGGTCTCCCGGATGGGTTTTTCACTAAGTCCGCTTGGGGACTTTTCTGGGTTGTGCGAACACTACATCACCCGCGTGCTTCGGCCTAGCGGCACAGCGGCACACCGCACCACGTAAGCCATTAACTTTGTGAAATGTTCCGGCGGGAGGGCGCGGGAATGATAAGCCACCGGGCGGGTCGCCAGTCCCCGCCGTTGTCATTCCGGCCGAGCGAGCCTAAGCGCGTTTACGCGCGTCTTTGACGCGCTATGGCGAGCGAGAGCCGGAATCCAGTAACCACTGAGCAATGTCGGGTTGACGGCCTCGCAAATCGGACGGCCAGTGGTTACTGGGTCCCCGCTGTCCGGGTCCCCACGAAAATCGCCGGGCAAAGCAGCACAAACAGGATGGTCTCGCGTCGGCGATTTTCGTGGGTGCCCGGCGCGGGGACGACAGCAGAGTCAGGTTGGCGGGCAGTCAAGGGACCACATCTATGCGCAGCGAATTGCTCGCACTTCCAACCGGCGTCCTGCTCGCGGCTTTGGCCGCCGCCGCGCTGGGCCAGGACGCATCCGATCCGGCCGCCGGCGCGCGGCTGCTCACCGGCGCCGCGGCGTTTGGCGATTGGCGCGCCGACGCGCCGCTCATTCGCCGCAAGATCATGGTCGATGATCTGCCGAAGCCCTACGCCACCCATTCGGCCAGCAATTTTCCGCGGGCGGTGTCGCGCCCGCCCGGCGCCAGCCCGAAGGTGCCGCCGGGGTTTACGGCCGAGCTGTTCGCCTCGGGTCTCGAGGATCCGCGCGCCCTGGTGGTGGCGCCGAACGGCGACATTTTCGTCGCCGAATCCGGGCCGGGCCGCGTGCGCGTGCTGCGCGCCGGCGAAGGCGAAAGCAAAGCGCGCGCGAACAGCGTGTTCGCGACCGGCCTGCAAGGTCCGTTCGGCATGGCGTTCCATCCGCCGGGGCCGGATCCGCAGTGGCTCTACGTCGCCAACACCGCCTCCGTGGTGCGCTACCCCTACCGCAACGGCGACCTCAAGGCGCGCGCAAGCGCGCAAGTGGTCGTGCCGACGCTGGCCGGTGCCGGCGGGCGCGACGTGCGGGGCGGGCATATCACCCGCGACCTCGTCTTTTCCCCGGACGGCCGGCAGATGTTCGTCTCGGTCGGGTCGGCGTCCAACGTCGGCGAGGGAATGGGCTCGCTCGACGCGGCGGCGATCGCGCGCTGGGACGCGCAGCACGGTCTTGGCGCCGCCTGGGGCTACGAGACCGACCGCGCCGACGTGCTCGCGTTCGATCCCGAGGGCAAAAATCGCCGCGTGTTCGCGACCGGCCTGCGCAATTGCGTCGGGCTCGCCATCGCGCCGACGAGCGGCACCTTGTGGTGCTCGGTGAACGAGCGCGACGGGCTGGGCGACGATCTCGTTCCCGATTTCATCACGCGGGTGCGCGACGGCGCGTTCTTCGGCTGGCCCTGGTATTACCTCGGTGCCAACGAGGACCCGCGCCATCGCGGCGCGCGCCCTGATTTGAAGGGCAAGGTCACGGTGCCCGACGTGCTGATCCAGGCGCACTCCGCCTCGATGCGGCTCGCGTTCTACCAGGGCGGCCAGTTCCCGGCGCAATACCGGGGCGACGCGTTCGCCGCCGAGCATGGTTCCTGGAACAGATCGAAGCGCACCGGCTACAAGGTGATCCGCGTGCGGCTGCGCGATGGCGTGCCCACCGGCGAGTACGAGGATTTTGTCACCGGCTTCGTGATCAACGATGGCGCGGTGTGGGGACGGCCGGTCGGCGTCGCGGTCGCGCGCGACGGCGCGCTGCTCGTCAGCGAGGACGGCAACGGCACGATCTGGCGAATTTCCTATCGGGGCGGGTAGCGAATGTTTGTTCAGCGGAAATTGCATATGATGGCCGCTCGTCCCCGCGAAAGCGGGAACCCAGATCACAAGCTCCGAGCAAGCGGCCCTGGATTCCCGCATAGCGCGTCGAAGACGCGCGTAAACGCGCTTATGCTGCGGGAATGAGCGGGCGAAGTTTTGCCGTCCAGGCGGAGAAGAGGATTTGGCATGAACAGGTCGTGGATTTCAGGTGTGACTCTCGGAGCGGCAGTTTTGATCGCCGCCGCATCCGTCATGGCCCAGTCGCCGGGGCAGTGGCCAAGCCGGCGCGTGCAGGTGATCGTGCCGTTCTCGCCGGGAAGCGCCACCGATCTGCTCCCGCGCACTGTCTTTGAAAACGTTTCCACGCGCGTCGGCCAGCCGATCATCATCGAGAACCGCGCCGGCGGCGGTGGGGCGCCCGGGGTGACCGCCGTGACCAAGGCCGAGCCCGACGGCTACACCATTCTGGTCAACTCGAATTCGCTGGTGACCGCGCCGGCGATCCAGCACATGCCGTACGATCCGGTAACCGACCTTGCCGGCATTACGCCGCTCGGCAACGTGCCGCTGGTGCTGGTGATCTCGCCGGAGAAAGGCATCAAGACGCTCAAGGAGCTCGTCGCGCGCGCCAAGGCCAGCCCCGGTGCGATCAACTATGCGGCGGCCGGCATCGGCACGCCGCCGCATCTCACGGCAGAGCGCTTTCGCCTGGCCGCTGGCTTTGAGGGCCAGCTGGTTCCGTTCAAGGGCGCGCCCGAGGCGCTCACCGAGGTGATTGCCGGGCGGGTTGACTTTTATTTCTCGCCGATCACGCCGGCGATGGCGTTCATCCAGGAAGGCAAGTTGTTGGCGCTCGCGGTGTCCGGCACGAAGCGCGCCTCCGCGCTGCCGGACGTGCCGACCACGGTGGAGGCGGGCTTTCCCAATTCCGATTTCGATTTCTGGATCGGCGCGCTGGTGCCGAAGAAGACGCCGCGCGAGATCGTGGCGCGCATTCATCAGGCCACGGTGCAGGGCCTCGAGGATCCCGCCGTCAAGGAGAAGCTTGCCAAGCTCGGCGTCGAAGCGATGATCATGACGCCGGACGATTTCGACGCGCGCATCGCGCGCGAGGCGCCGATCGCGCTTGAGCTTGCGAAGGCGGCTGGGATTGCGGCGAAGTAGTGAGCCGTGTCCCGGAATGCGGTGCAGCCTCCCCCTCAGGTGTCGTCCCCGCGAAAGCAGGGACCCAGTAATCACTGAAAGCGCAGTGATTACTGGGTCCCGGCTCTCGCTGCGCCATAGCGCGTCGAAGACGCGCGTAAACGCGCTTAAGGCTTCGCTCGGCCGGGACGACAGCATTGGAAATGTTGCGCTGCGTCCGGATCTTTAACTCATGTTCGAAAATTTCACCCGCAGCGAAATAAGGACCAGCGGCGCGCGCATCGTCACCGTGCGCGGCGGCAGCGGGCCGCCGCTGCTCCTGATGCACGGCAATCCGTTCTCGCACGTGTCGTGGCACAAGATCGCGCCCGATCTCGCGCGCGAGTTCACCGTGGTGGCGACCGACCTGCGCGGCTACGGCGATTCGGAAAAGCCCGTGGGCGGCGCCGACCACAGCGGCTACTCGTTCCGCGCCATGGCGCAGGATCAGCTCGAGGTCATGGCCGCGCTCGGCTTTAAGCGCTTCTACGCCGCCGGGCACGATCGCGGCGCGCGCGTGCTGCACCGCATGTGCCTCGACCATCCGCAGGCGGTGGCGCGCGCGGCGATCCTCGACATCATCCCGCAGCACCACCTGCTCAACCATGTGACGCGCGCGTGGGGTACGTTCTCCTGGCACTGGTTCTTTATGATTCAGCCCTACGATTTCCCCGAGCGGCTGATGGGCGCCGACCCCGACTATTTCATCGAGAAGAAGCTCGCGAAGACGCCGCAAGGGCTGCGCTTCTTCGATCCCGCGGCGCTCGCCGAATACAAGCGCTGCTTCCGCAATCCCGCCACCATCCACGCCATGTGCGAGGATTATCGCGCCACGCATGGCGTCGATCTCGACATGGACACCGCCGACTTTGCCGCCGGCAGGAAAATCACCTGCCCGCTGCTGCTCTTGTGGGGCGCCACCGGCGGCGTGGGCCGCAACCACAAGCCGATGCAGGTGTGGCCGCTTTACGCCTCCGACATCCGCGCCAGCAAGGCGCTGCCCTGCGGTCATTATCTTTCCGAAGAAGCGCCGCAGGAGACCTACCGCGCGCTGCGCGATTTTTTTGCGGACGGGGAGTTGGGGAAGGTGTGACGCCCCCACAAACCCAGCTGTCGTCCCGGCCGAGCGAAACGCAGCGGAGCGAGAGCCGGGACCCAGTAATCACTGACCCCGCCGCGTTTACTGGGTCCCCGCTATCCGGGTCCCCACGAAAATCGCCGGGCACAGCAACGCGATGTGGATGTCCTCGCGTCCGCGATTTTCGTGGGTGCCCGGCGCGGGGACGACACACCGGGAATAGGCGGCGCCGGGCGCACAAGCCGCACGCGCAGGACCTCGTGCCGCGGCGCCGCTTTTGCTAGTGCTACATCGCCATCGCTCGGGGCGCCCGCGCCGCATCACGATGGCGGATCACGCGGCGGACGCCGCAACCACGATAGGGCCGGGGGAGT
>Ga0306919_10001106_pt1 | contig 12686 bp, 17 predicted proteins | sample flu12Cox44000172_FD_203764 | JGI IMG/M metagenome (GOLD analysis project Ga0306919, IMG submission 203764) | Lab enrichment of tropical soil microbial communities from Luquillo Experimental Forest, Puerto Rico - flux4day.12C.oxic.44.000.172 (v2)... | ecosystem: Environmental > Terrestrial >... | reverse complement strand
CGCGATGTTCGGCCTCTGGTCCGGCGTTTGCTGATGCTGCCATCAGCAGTAGGGTAGTTCCGGCTAGAATTAGTTTCTTCATTGTTCCCTCTAGAAATACACCCAACATCTGTTGAGTGGGACACCAGCGTTCCATGACCACGCCCACGTTGGCGTGAGGTCACACGCTGGAGCTACAAGCAACCAATCACCTTGTTTCTGCAAAGGAATGAGTGGTGTGCCGTTAACCAGTGACATTACCGGGTATCCATTCGGGGCTGTGCGGACATTAAGTCCGGCTGCGTCCACATTCACCACAACGCTCCTGCACTGTGGGTCAGCACAAGGCGCGTAGTAATTGTAGACCCATCCCAACGGTGGGACAGGAGGTGGGGTTACTCTTATTGACGGGGGTGAAGGTGGTGCCTCGGGAGGAAGCTCCTCATCCGCGGCATAGGTTGCTGAGCCCATACATGTGAGCACAGCAGCCGAAATCAGAAAATTTTTCACCAATGCCTCCTATGCGTGGATGCGTTGATGGCCATCCCGGCAACGCCAAGGATTGTTCCGGCGATGACCTTAGCATCCGTGGGCGGGGGGTGCCGCCATCATGGGTGCCCTGGTCCAAAAAATGCCAATGCTTCCCGGTCTAGGCGGCGTATGACGCCCCTTAGTCGCTCTGATCCTGTCCTAAGATTTGTTCGTCTACGCCAAAGATTTGTTCGTTGGAGCCACGGCCCCTTGAGGCGGAATTTCATCGACAGGGCAAGGCCCGCACGGAGTGAGCAATTGCTTCTAAGTTTTTCGTCCAATCGCTTCCTGATCCGCGAGTTGCACCTCGGCAAGCTTAGCGAGACGGTCATAATCCATGGCAATGCGCCGCATAATCGTCCGCGCTTCCTCGTGAGTCATCTGATCGGCAACCGTGCGAGCTTCCTCTGCACGAAAGCGCCAATGCTCAGGGGCCACGACAAACTTTCTAGATGGCATGCGCAGTGCCCGGCTAGGAAGAGTGCATTGGAGCAAAGAAGCATCTTGTCTTGGATTTGCCTTCCCTTTTCCATTGTCCGGTCAAGGGATCAAACACATACAGGATTGGATAGTAACCACAATGGTGGAAACGATCATCAGGTGATGGTGTTGCCATGTTAGCGGGAATAATCTCGCCAGTACTTGGCAGATAGTAATCACCATTTGGGAGCACCGTAGCCTGCACCGGGCTACAATCCTGTCCGTTGCAGCATAGATTTCCATCCCGATCACGGAGATCGGTGTAGATGTCATGAGCTAGGACGGTACTCGACAGGCAAAGTAGGGCAATTGTTGCCACCAACTTTTTCATTTTCCGGGACCCGAGTCGCGGCTTCATGGCCCTACTAGTCCGTCTTCGCCGCTCGCTTTGATCCAGCAGGGATTATAGCGGCTGTACCCACACGAGAATCCATCGCTGATGCGCGTGCGTACCATGATCTCGCCAAGCTCGATCTGGCCGCGGTGGGCAGCGACCTGACACGGCCGCTCATCGCTGCCGCAGGCCGCCAAAATGATCGCGTTCGTTTGCTGGATCGCGTCGTGAATGGTGGCAAGCGAATGCCAAATCGTTGCCTGCGATGCGAGCACGGCGATGATCAAAATCGACAGCAAGTAGTTCATGGTTACCCCTCTGCATCTAGTGCATCTAGTACAAATTCAAATGTTGAGGCTGGGCAAATCGCTTCCGCCGGGGGGTCGGCACAGTCAAATCGCGGTTGTAGGGCAGATTGTGACTAGCCCTCAGGGGAGTTTGGCCTGCGTATGAATTGTAGCATTCTGAGCGGTAGCTCCTGATTCATCACCCTGAAGGGCGACTGCAATCAATCCTGTGAGCAATATTGCTCCGACAACGGTGTTAGCCCAAAGAAAGCGACGAAACGCTTTTTGATCTTCCGAATTGAGCCTTTGATACTCATAAATGATCTCTCCGCGCATCGACCCCTCCTGCTAACAAACCAAAACCCGCTTAGGGCGGATTGTCAGGGCCGAATCGGGGGAGATGTGTGAGCTACTTCACACTTGGAAGTGCCGTTACAGAAACGTTACAACAATGTTTTCAGACTCCGACTCCACCGCCCCCGATCCCGGGCCGGTGATGGGGAGCTTGCACTGGGGGAGAGCGAAAATGCGCATCGCCGCCCCGACTTTCTTCGTTGCGCGCCGAGGACCAGCGCAGTGGGATCAGCAGGCAAGGATGGAAGCTTCGGAGGAGACCCCATCCACCTGCTCATGGAAGCTGTCATTTCATTTTTTTCTCGCCGCCTGGGCGGACATATGAGCAGCAGGGCCATGCGTTCGCGCATGTCGGTGCCCCGCTCAGGCGATCTTCTGCCGCCGTCGCCACCAGCTGTGCCCATTTGGCCCCGCTGTATTGCCACCAGCATGTGATCTTCCAAGCGGTTGACAGAATCGGTACAACGATGGGCCGCTTTACGAAAATTGCGATTTCTTGAGAGGAGAGTCTTATGCCACGGAAGTGCGTTTGCGTCGCCTTGGTAGCCATCTTTGCCCTTGCAGCCTCCCAGTCTGCCCAGACCCAAGTGACGGTCGACGTTACGAAAGTGAACTGTGACCAATTCGTGCATCACAAAATCAGTGAGCCTAGGCTCATCGCCGCGTGGCTCAGCGGTTACTATAATGCCAAACGCAACAACCGAGTGATTGATCTGCAGGCCTTGGAAGAAAATATGAGCAAGGTGACGAATTATTGCAGCGACGAGAAGAATTTTAAGGTGCCAGTCATGAAGGCTGTCGAACAGATATTGGGAAAAAGCAATTAGGCAATTAGGAAAGAGAGGCGCTGCGATCTGCGCGGTAATGAGTACACGGCCTCAAGCAGACAACCTCCATTTCCGGATAGCTATCGCCGACAAGCAGGACCCAGTCCCGGATTCCGGTCCCATATTGAGGGCACGCAAAAGCGACTCCTCCATCCCCCCGCCCCGGCCCGGCGGTCCCCGGGCGGTGTGCACCGGACCCAGTCGGCAAAAACAAAAATGTCTTTATCTCTCGTTCTTCTTCGTGGGTCGAAATGTGGGTAGGAACGGAAAGATCGGAAATAGCTTAGCAATATCATTGATAGATGGCGGAGACACGCTCCGCCTCAGCCCCAGAACCACGTCGTCAGCGACGACAACAGCGTGCTCAGCAGCAAGCCAAGCAGCATGCCAAGCACGAGAAACACCATGTAACGCACGACGTTCATGATGGTGCGATGTGATGCGAGCGCGACTGCAAACTCGTCTCTCAGCCAAAACGAAGATGGGTCCAGGAGGCGCGGTTCTTCTATCGACGCCTCATGGAATGCCGCGAGAAGCCGCTGTCGGTTGAGTCTAACGCATTTCAATTTTACTTGAGTGCCTTTATGCAAGCCGCAAGAACCGTTCCATGGCGGCTGAAAAAAGAGGAAAAGGAAAAATATCTCGCTTGGCTTCTTACGTGGGAACGACAAGTAACGGCTGAGGAAACCGCGCTATTGAAATTTACGAATGACCGCCGGATTGATGAAGTCCATCGCGATGGAATTGAGACGATTGTCGAGTGGCAAGATATTGATATTTATGACTTGCTTAAAAGCTCGACAGTTCATTCCAAAATTTTCGATGTGAGTAATCGGGCCTATGACTCCGCCATGCCGCCTGGAAGTCGGCCTTCACGGATATCTGTTACGTTCCCAGCATTTTATTTTGATCGCGAGGGTGTCAAGGAAGACGTGATAGAGACGTGCAAAAAGTATCTCGATTATTTAGACAGACTTGTCCAAGAATTCATGCGCGTCCATTGCGGACACTGAGTCGAAAACATCGGCTTAGGCCGTGTACTCATAAATCGGGATTGTTTCGGCAATCGCTGGCTGCCGCAAACGACCGTGTGCGGGATAGTGCTCGATTGCTCAAGCGATCTTCTGCCGCCGTCGCCACCAGGCGAGAAGGCCATCTTTGTCATGACGCTCCATGCCCGTTGCGTCGTGACAAGCTCCGGCTGTCGGCTCGATCATGAGGCTTCCTCTCCAGCGTCGAAACGCGCTCGCGCAATTCTTTTAACACCTCGCGCAATTCGTTTAACACATTGTAGAAATGATTGGTTGTATCCTCGAGGCGATCAATTCGATTAGACAGGCGTGCATAAGCGCGCTCAGGGGTAGGCTCTGTCGATCTATCTGGCATGACTGCGTCCACGCAGGAGCGGCCTCAAGATTGAATTATCCGCCCGAGCGACGATGGCAGTGAGTGCAATCTTTGAAGCGGCGCGTTGTGATAATTATCACATCATTGGCATCGTTGGTTCGCGCAGGCACGTCCTATTCATCCGGGGTCATTGAAAACCCGGGGATTGAGCCACACGGCAGTCTCTCGGCCTCGATCAGGGCAACCAACAGCATCCGATAAGCACCGCCTTCGGTAGCCCCAGTGAGGCGCGCGATCTTGCAGGTGGCCCATAATATACGCTCATGCCGCGAGCCCTTTCGCCTTCAATCCACCGGCAGCAAAGGCCGCGACCGCACGCAGAAGCTCGCGTAGCTGAGCCGCCGCGCCGGTATCGAAGCGGCCATAAGCCCCATGCGTGAGCATGGCGATCTCGCGGAAGACCTGCTCGACCTGCTCGTCGCTGCCTTCCTGAAAGACAAAGGCCGGCACCCCTGCACGCCCCAAGGCAGCCGCCTCGCGTGCCACCTCGTCGAGCAAGTCCTCGTTGGCGTCGCCGATGAATACCAAGGCAGCAACCTTCGTGCGCTCAGCCTCGCGCCGGGCATGCTCTAGGATACGGACGATCTGCGTCTGTCCCATGCGGCAGTGAATCCGCTCCATCAACCCCGCCAAGTGATAGGGCTGCGACACCCAACGTGAGGCTCGGCATTCGCCTGACCCGCGATAATAGACCAACTGCACCTCAAGCCCGCCGATTGCCGCCGCCTCCTGAAACATGTCCACCTGTAGCTGGCAGGCGGTGTCCCAGGTCGGCTGTCGGCTCGCGGTCGCGTCAATGGCGAAGATAAGCCTTCCACCCCCCGCCCCTTCGAGCGACGGTGTCCGCACCTGATTAACAAAGGCGTCGACGGCAGAGGTCGCGGGATTGCTGAGCTTCTGATTCATGTGATGTGCTGCCCCCTTTCACGGCGCCGTGGAGAACAGTAGGTGGCGTGAAAGAAATGCCCAATTTTGTTGGGCTTTTTGCACCCCCAAGAGGGTGTACCCGCGTTTATTCTCTCTCTGGAGAAGGAGAAGTTATAAGTAACTTCTCCTGTGCACTCTCCAGCGATTGTGTATAACGCGGATGCCCCCCTCGTCAGGATCACAGAAGTCTCCATAAATCGGCCTTTCCCTGCCCCTGAGATAACCGTTCTGCTACCGCGTATGCCGCGAGGTCTTCGAGCCCGCGACGGACGGTGTTGGTCGGCAGCTTGACGCCCTTGGCGACGGCGGTGGTGCTGATGCTTCTTGGATGGGCCAGCGCCAAGCATTCGTACGCCTTGCGGCGCAGCGGCGGCACGGAATCCATGGCGACGGTTTCTACCACTTCGAGCGCCGTTTCCCGGTCGACGCCGATGAGGGAAAGACCGGCGAGCAGCCGTTCCAGCATGAGTCCGATGCGCGCCGGCCCTTCGGCGCCGTGGACGGCCTCGATTTCGCGCTTGATGCGGTCGCGCTCGACGCTGCCGCGTAGCTTGACCACCAATGCGAGCGTCCGGTCCAGCCGGTAGATTTCGTCTGCATCGATCATCGGTTGCGGCTGGTTGCCTAGGCCGGCAAACAGATTGGCAACGGCCTCGGCTAGCTCCTTGCGCATTTGGGCGGCGCCTGTGCCGACATGTTTGAGAGCGTGCTCGAATTGGCCCTTGCCGATGGGGGCCAAGCGGTTGAGCAAGAAACGGTCGCCCATGGCGCCGAAGACGCTATAGTGAACGTCGATGACGCCGGTCGAGCCAAACAAGAGCCCGACCTTACCCTTCCAAGTGAGCGTTCGGCCGCCATCGCTGCCGATGTGGCGAGTCCAAGCGCCGTCGTAAATCTCGCGTAAGGCTGCCAGCAGTTCGGCTTTGAGATCCGGTCGCATGCTTAGGATCGAGCCGAAATCCTTGAGTACGATGATTCCGAAGCTACCGATCTGTCGTAGCAGGCCGCCTTTGGCGGTCGCCGTTTGTTGGCGCCTTGGCACGCCCGAGAGCAATCCGGGCGCTGTCAGGGTCGAGGCTTGTACGACGTTCGGTACCAGTGATGTGGAATTGAGGATTTCGGTCTTGGCGCTCGACGGTGGCCCGACCAACCCAAGCCAAACCGGATCACCTGGTAGGAGATTGGCGGCAAGCGCGCCGAGCACGGCATAGATCGGCGTGTGATCCTTGAGAATGAGCCAGCGGTCGAACACTTCGAGCGTTTGCTCAAGCGTTGACGGCGGACGCGCCTGTGCGGCCTGTGTTGCCGCTGCTGCTTGTGCTGCCTGTCTGGCTTGTTCTTCCTTTTCCTCCTTAAGCTCTTCGGCGCCCCGGACCAGGCGCGGGATGTCGTCGTAGCGCTCTTGCCAGCGCTTGTCGCGCGGGGCGGCTGAGCCGGTCAGCAGCGCGCGCAGATAGTTGACGGCAGCGCCTGCTGCCATGCCGGCGGTGATGAGCTTGGCGGCGAGGTCGCGCAGCGAGTCATGTAGCTCGCGACCGGCTTGGATGTTGTCGGTGAGATATTGCCAATCGGCGGGGGCGCCGACGCCGTTGCCGCCGGCTTTCTTCGGCCGCTCAGCGGCGCGGGTATAGCCGAAGTCGCGCACCAGTAAGTCGACTAGGGCGTCGACGAGCACGCGCGCCTCCTGTTCGCGGATGTAGGGCAGATCGTCGCGGCTGATGGGTCCGGGTTGCCCGCCAAACCAGTCGTAGGGCTGTTGTGTGTCGGGGTGGATTCCGTCGACGACGACCTGCTGGCCATCACATAGGAATTCGATCTTTTCGCTGTTGCCGTTGGCGGCACTCAGGTTGATGACGATTTTGGCGAATGGCTCGTCGGTTCGAAAGAGAATCGCGCGTTTTGGCGCTTTGCCGATGCGCACGAGAAAGGATCCGCGATCTTCGTATTGCTCATGCGTGTAGTTTTCACACCCTTCTGCGGCCTCTTCGTTGAGGATATCGAGGTCAAGCGTCGGCACTCGCTGCGTGAGGATGCCGGTGTTCTGTGCGTCCGGCCAAAGCTTCGACCATAGCTCGATTTGTTCGGGGGTGATGTCGTTGAGCGTCTGCCAGCCGTCGAGCCCCTTGTGCTTGTTGTTCTTGCCGTAGATCGGCGGTTCCTTGCCGTAGAGCGGAATCGGGCAGTAGCCGCTTTCGCGTAGCTGCTGGCGTAGAGCGAGGACATCGGTCATCGTTGTGTCCTCGCGTAGATTTTTCGCAGCCAGGCTGCTTGCTTCTGCGTCGGCTCGCCGCCGTGGACGGTTCTGTGCACCATGTCGTGTACGAACTTTCGCTCGCTATCGCTGTGCATCAGCCGCGGATGTGCTGCGCACTTGACCGCGATCTCGTGCCAGCTTGGCTCGTCGTCCCCTACGCCGTGAAATATCGGACCAGCCTCGCGCTCGGCTTGACGCTTGCCGTCTTCGACGCCGCGGAAGTAAATTTGGCGTGCTTCTTCTTCGGAAAATTTCTTGCCGTTGGCGGATCCGATGCTGTCGGCGAGTGCGTGCATGTCGAGACTGGCGTTCTGTAGGGTTTTATTGAGCGCACGCGCTGCGGCTGTGACCTCGCCGTCGCGGTTGCTGGCTAAAAGCCGGACGTACCGCTTAATCTTCTCGGCAATCGGCGCGAGCGCATCGGTCATTTGCTCGTGTCGTCACGGAAGCGAGGGCACCAACTTGGTGGGCGGGGCTCTCGCTTCCGTCCTCCTTCTCAGCAAGGAATGTCGTCGTTGAGGTCTTTGTCGCGCGGGACTAGGCCGCGTTGTGCTTTCTTGCCCGGCCAATCGTCATCATCGACCGTGACAATGCGGTCGATGCGGTTGCTGTCTTTATAGCCGTTGCGGCCTTTTTCGATGTCGACGTGTGCCCAATAAGTTAGACCGCTGACGCGCAAAAGGTCCTGTGCAATCGCGCGTCGGGTCGCTTTTGCCTGATCGCTGTCATCCTTGTGACGAAGCCCATGGGCGCTGTCGACGATGGCGCGCAACCTCACGCGTCCGATCTCTACGGCGGTTTCATAGTTGTCGATCTGCTGTGCCGTGAGTGCTGGCACATCCGGATCGTCACCGCCCTTGCTGTATCGGAGGGTGACGTAATCAAAGATCTTCGCACCTTTGTAAGGTCCCTCGATGACGGTGTTCTCAATCTTGAGGTGCTCGGTGTAGCCGTTCTTGGCCACGCATAGCGGATCGACGACACCGCCCGGCTTTACCTTCGCGCGCACGCGGTAGATGTCCGCCGGGAGCGTGTCGAATTCCCTTTGTTGTGTCCCCGCGTCGTTGATCCAATCGCCGTTATCATCTGTCATTGTGGATTCCTTTCATTCGCATTTCGTGCAAGAAGGCGACGGCTTCCGTGATCGCGTTTTCGATGCGGATGATGCCGTTCCGGTTGATGAGAGCGACGAGATCGTCGCTCTCGGGGACGCTGACGGGCTCGCACAACGTCAGCGTGGTGAGCGCTCCGTCGAGTCGCTCAGTCAGATCGCGCAGTTGGTGGTCGCGGACGAAGCGAAGGTGGTCGGTCATGCCCGCCCCCGTCGCTTGAGGATGTTGTCGAGGTAGTGACCGATGTTGGTGACGACGCTCTCGATCTCGATCTTGGTGCCGCGCTTGATCGTGTCCTCGTACACGACGTAGTCGCTGCGGTCGTACGGTAAGCCAACGCGGATGGCCTCCCTAAGCTCGGCTTCGCGCCAAGTCCTTCGTCGGGGCTTGCTCATGCCGCGCTCTTTTTCAGCAGCGCCATGAGTTCCGCCGCGGTCTCTCCCATCGTTTCGATGGTCCAGAGATCGTTTTCTCCTTGCAGGTAGTACTCGCAGAGCGAGTGCAAGGATCTTTCCAACTCGCTGATCCGTTTGCTGACCTTCAAGTTGTGGGGCTTGCGGTGGATCGCGGGGGTTGTCTTGGGCGCTGCGCCCTGTATATATGACTGCATAGACGTGCCTTTCCTCGGCTCTGCAAAGCCGGTGTTGGATTTCAGAGGCGGCGGGCCTTTTCAGCCCGCCGCTTTCGCGTTGGTTACCCCACTGTGTGGACCGCCTTGGCCGCCGGGGGCGGCGCAGCCGAGACGGACCCGGCTCAGGCCGCGTCAGCGTCGCGTCGCGGCTCGGTCTCGGGATCGATGTATTTTCGCTTTCGGATGTACCCGGGCGTCGGAATGATGCCTGCCGCCGCCCACCTATCGAGCGTCCGGACAGAAACGCCGCGAGCCTCGGCATAGTGCCGCCATGACACGCGCCGCTTGTTGCGCTTCTTCTTCTTCGGCTGTGTCGTGCCCGCTGTGTTGGTGTCTGTCATGTCCGCCCTCGTCATCACTTTTGCGATGAGGGGCAGCGAACACCGCCACGACGCACATTGCGAGACTCCAAAATGTGCGTTTGTGCGTGCGTTTGTGCGTCCGGGGTTATTCGATGGCTGAGATCGGCCAGAGCCCGGGCTTGTTTGCAAGCATATTCACGATGGTGCGCCAGCGGAGCGCTTTGAGCCGGGTCGAGGGATCCTTGGTGGCCTCGCGCATTCTGGGTTCGAGGAAATCCCTCGCGAGTTCTGTCTTACTGATGCCGTTGGAAATCTTGCCTTCTTTTTTCAGCCGCGCGATCTCCGTTAGAATCCACATTTCCGGTGAAATGCGGCGGGGCTTTTCTTGTGTATCGGGCCGCGGCACGCGCGCGTCCTTGGGCTGCAACGCGACCACAGCCTTAAGCCCAATCTGGATCGGACCGATCCTGCGGCGAACGCCCTTGATGTAAAATTCCACCCGATCCCCTTCGAAACGCGGCGGGAGGGTTATGTCCGGGTTGCCCCGGCTCAGTTTCCTCCAAAGCTCGCCGAGATCGGGATCGTCGGGCGAATAGGGCACGCCTCTCGCTGCCATCCCGTGCACTAGCTTTTCCCACGCAATTTCCCACGCAATATTGTCGGGGAACAACGCGCGGGCCTTGGACAGCGAAATCAGGGCGACTGCGCTAGACTTACTCGCAAGCTTGGCCAATGGGGCCCACTCCCATGGTCGGGCGAGGGCTGGCGAGTGTTGAGCGCACCCCGCTGCCCGCTTGTTAACGTTTTCGGAGCTTCACGATTTTAGCGTCGCGGGCGGTGACCAGCCGCTCGACGTGATCGCCCCACCGCTGCATGGCGACCGTCATCTCGGGCAGGAATCCGTACTTCTGGTAGACGCCGACGATGCCCGCGAAGGTGCCCTTGCGGTGCGCGAGGATCTTCTCGACCACCGGCACCGCGATGCCGATCCGCGCCATGCCGGACGCGACCGAGCGCCGGATGTCGCGTATGACCCACTTCGGGATGTCGCCCATGTGCTCGTCGAGCCGGTCCCTGATTCTATGGAAGTGTCCGACCGGCGATTCACCGAAGACGCAACCGTCCGGCTTAGGCACCTGCGGCACGAGCTTCGGCATGTCGGCGATGATGGCGGCGGCCTGCGCCGCCAGCGGCACCATGTGCGCGCGCTTGCCCTTCATGCGCGGGGCTGGCAATTCCAGCACGTCGTTGCCGACCTCGCCCCACTTGAGGTGCGAAATCTCGCTCCGTCGTTGGCCGGTAAGTAGCAGTAGCTTGACGCAAGCGCCTTCCCGGCCGCCGAGCGCATCGCAGGCCGCCCATAGCTTGACGATCTCGTCGTCGTTGAGCACGCGCTCGCCCACGTGCTCTTCAGCCGGACGCTCGACGCCGATGACGGGGGAAACGAAATCAGCGTCGTCGAGCTTGGTCATCAACCACTTGAAGAACTTGCTCAGCACCCCGTGCGTCCGATTCGCCATGATGGGCTTGGTCTCGGCGAGGTCTTCCAGCAACTCGCGCACATCCTTACGCTTGATGTCGTGGACAGTGCGGCCCTTCCACGCGGGCAGCACGATGTTGTTGAGGACGTGCTCGGTCTGCCGCCAGCTATTCGGCCGCGTCTTCTTCTTGGCGTAGCGCGTGACGAACGCGTTCGCCCACCGCTCGATGGTGTCGCCGGTCTTGGCGGCGGCGCTGCGCCTGGTCGCCTGCTTGGCGGCGGCCGGGTCGCGGCCCTGCGCCACCTCCAAGAGCGCATCGCCAGCGAGCTTGCGGGCGGCGGCGAGCGTGATGCCGGGGGTCAAGGTGAGCTTGCGTGTCCGGCCGGTGGCGTTGCGCGCACGACGAAGCTCTTGCGGCCGGTCGGATGCACGACGACGCGCAAGCCGCGAGCAGCGCTGTCCGGCTTCTCGTATTGCTTACTGCCTGGTCTGAGGTTGTGGATGGCGATGTCGGTGAGCGGTCGCATGGGTTGATGATGTCCTTCCGAGGTAACGCATAGGTAACAAAATTGGCTGTCTGCGCGTGTCTTGGTCTGTCTAGGACAAGCCCGGACAACGTGCTAGATATGCCGATGCCATGGGCACAAAGCAAGGGTCCGGTGTCCGTTTGTGTCCGGCCGTGTCCTGGTACCCGAGATGGTAGGCCATCATCGGTCCCGACGCCGACATCACGATGCCGGCCATCCTCGTGTTCGCGGCCTGCAGCGCGAAGTAGCCGACGGCGCCCGCGTGGGTGATGTTGCGCGCGGCGCACCAGCCGACATGGACTTCGCGCGCCCGCGCGATCGCCTCTTCCATAGCCCTTGCCATGGCAACCGCTCCCGGCGCGCGATCCGCCTCCAAAACCGCGACCGCGCCTGAGCGCTGTTCCACCCGCATGTCGGGGGCGGGGTTGATGGCCTTGGTGTTCAGCCGTTCGATGTAGCCCGGGATCCGCAACACCCCATGCGAATCAACGCCCCGCAGATTCGCCCACACCAACGACTTCGCCCATTCATCCGCCATGGGCGGCGCAACACCCGCCGCGTGGAACAGCGCGCTTGCGAAGCGCTGGAGATCGGTGCTTGGAATCACGTGCAATTTGGTGTCCGATGGCATCTCGGTAACCTGCAGGAATTCTCGCGAAGGACTCAGGACATAAGTCGCGGACGATCTCTATACGAACCGGTTCATCAAGTAACAATCCCGACTGCCGCTCTGAGGCAGCGCGAAAAGATCTAGCCATGATCGACGAGACCCATTCACCCGCGCGGCGCAGCTGGGTCGCCTCGGCCCATCAGCACGCCGACTTTCCGATCCAGAACCTGCCGCTCTGCGTCTTCACCCCGCCGGGCGGCGCTGCCCGCGGCGGCGTCGCGATCGGGGACGACATCTTCGATCTCGCCGCGGCGCTCGAGCTCGGCTTGTTCGATGGGGTAGCGGCACGCGCCGCCGAGGCCGCTCGCGGCGCGACGCTCAACCCGCTGTTCGCGCTCGGCCGCGAGGCACGCGTCGCGCTCCGCCGCCGTCTCGGCGACATTCTCGATGCCGATGGCCGCGAGCGCGCCAAGGTCGAAGCGCTGCGATCGCGCCTCATTCACCGCGCCGACGATTGCCGCCTCGAGCTTCCGGCCGCGATCGGCGACTACACCGACTTCTTCGCCGGCATTCACCACGCCACCAACGCGGGCAAGTTGTTCCGCCCCGACAATCCGCTGCTGCCCAACTACAAATACGTGCC
>Ga0306919_10001101_pt1 | contig 12708 bp, 6 predicted proteins | sample flu12Cox44000172_FD_203764 | JGI IMG/M metagenome (GOLD analysis project Ga0306919, IMG submission 203764) | Lab enrichment of tropical soil microbial communities from Luquillo Experimental Forest, Puerto Rico - flux4day.12C.oxic.44.000.172 (v2)... | ecosystem: Environmental > Terrestrial > Soil... | reverse complement strand
AACTGGGTCGCTCATCGGAACGACGATGGTTTAACAGGGGTGTCATGACGATCATGGCTCCTTCGGCAGGGCACGTCGCGTCGGGTTGATGAAGCCGCACAACGTGGCAGGGCCTGGTGAGAACCCGCGGAATCCGAGTGCGTTGGGATTGCAAAGATCGCCTAAGTATAGAGCTTTGCAAGCCGAGCGGCTTATTTTGTTGAATTTCGTCAAATATTACCTTTAACCATCAGTTTGTTATGGTTAACATAAGCGTTCTCCCGCATACGTGGTCGCACGTATTTACCTTGGGCTAACCATTAGCCCAAAATTCGAAATGGCGGGCAAGCAACGCAAGCACACCGATCCGCCGCGACTGCCTTTTGCGCCTGGGGGTGCGTATTAGCCAGCTTTAGCCATAGGGAGTGGGACCCATGCCGACGGAAGATTGGGATCGCTACGATCGTAAGGTGAATTGTTCGAGCGGCATGAAAATCCTAGGCCGATTTAAATCCCGCCGCGTTCAGCGCACCGGCTGCTTTTGCAGCGGGGCAGCGCGACTTGCATCGACCCGCTCTTCAAGACGCGTAGCAACCCGCCCGTCAATCCACTAGGAGGATACCATGGCCACGACTATCACCATCACGGGGTCTCTCACTCTTGACGAGTCCTTGGGATTGCAGAATATCGGTAGTCCAGCAGCCGAAGACGCCAACGATAGCGACGTCTCGCTCGCCACACTGCAGTCTGGGGCATCCGCGTTCTCCAATCGGTTGTTCAACAGCGTCGCATCTGGCGGCTTGGGCCTCAGCACGACCTTCGCAACCGGCAACGGCGTAGCCGAGAGCGCCAGCAACTTCATTACGGTTTCCGGCGGTACCGTCGCCTCCCTCGGCTTCGTCAAAGATGATGGGAGTGCGCTGCCAACTTACGCCGGCGTTGCTACAGGCGGCATCCCCTTGACCGGCCCTACCAGTCCGAGAGCGGTCAACGGCGGCACCATTAGCCTTTTTGCCGACGCCACTCTCGGCAATCGCATGGTGCTCGGGGTCGATGCGAACAACGACATCGTGTTTGCCATATTCATGGATCCGAACGCGACCCTGACCAGTGCGAGGGTCTGGACGGTCCAGTTTGAGGCGATCTCGAACCCTGTTGCCACCAATTCTGACGATCCCGTGGACCTGACCGGCTTCATCGACGTCGGCGCCAGCACATTTCTGAGCTTCACCTTCGACGCGCTGCATGCGGGTTCGAACCTGTTTGGCGCCGTCGGGGACGTCAATAATTCGATCATCGTGATCGCCGAGCATCCGAAACTGAAGGCCGACGGCACGCTCGACAGTAGCGGCCAGGTAATCAAGACCTCGCAAGGCGGCACCGGGGCGACCATCGGCGTCGACAGCCAAATGTTCGATCCGGGCGAAGGCGCGTTTTTCACCTACGCCAAGGGTTCCGTCGATAGTTTCCTCGCCGCAAACCTCTCTCAGACCGAGGCGGATGATTCGGCCTCCATCCAGTATGGCGGTGGCTTGCAGGCCGCGACGAGCGCGTCCGCAACGATCTCGCAGACCCAGGGCAACGCTCCGGCGTCAATGAAGATCACCGCGTTCGACGTTTCCGGCACCCCGCAGCAGACGGCTTTCGTCAACGACATCATCGCCGGCGGCGGAGCGCCGGTAACGATCACCTCGGTGAAGGTGAACGGCGTCGCGGTTGCTTTCACTCCGGATGGCAATGGAGTGATTGTAGGCGGCCTCCAGAAGGGCGATACGATCGAGTGGACGACGAGCGCGCCTCACGAGCGAGCGCTGATTGAAGGAGTCGCCGGCAAATTCGATATCGGTCGCTTCGATATTACTCAGACGACCCCCGCCAACGTCGATATCGGGGCCCAGCTCCGCTTTGAGGACGACGGGCCGACGATCACGGCAAGTGCAACGGGTGCGCCGACACTGATTGTCGATGAGACTGTTCTTACGACGGATGCGCCGGGATCCTTTGCGGCGCAGTTCTCGCCGACCTTCGGAACGGACGGGCAAGGCGCGACGCCGGTCAGCTTTGCGTTGTCGACGCCGGGCGGGGCTTCGGGCCTGACCGACACGGCGACCGGGTTGAGCGTGCAGCTGTTCAAGGAAGGCGCCAATGTGGTCGGGCGTGCCGGCTCGGCCGCCGGAGCGATTGTGTTTGTGGTCAGCGTCGATGCCACCGGCAAAGTGACGCTCGATCAGCAGCGCGCGGTCGTCCATCCCGACCCGACCAATCCGGACGACTCCAAGACGCTGTCGGCGGCCAATCTGGTGGTATTGACGGCGACCGCCACCGATGGCGATGGCGACCAGGCTTCGGCGCCGCTCAACATCGGACAGCTGCTCGTCTTCAGGGATGACGGGCCGAATATCACTGTCGCTAACATCGCGAGCGGGACCTACACAGCCGGCGGGAGCAGCACCTGGTTGGAAGCTCCCAACGCGGACGGGTTCAAGTCCCTGAACGTGACCCTGAACAACTACACGATCGACAGCAACCCCGCCGTGACGGTCAACGGCTCGCTCGGGACGCTGACCACGACCGACGCGAACGGCAACTTCGTCTTCAACGGCACGATCAATGACGATTTCAACGCTGACGGCACTTCGGACACGGTGACGTTTAAGCTGACCTTCACTCCGGCGAATCCTCAGGCTTACAGGATCGATTTGACGACTCCACCCCCGACGGTCACGACCTTCGACACTTCGCAAGGCTCGCTGGCAGCGGGGGGGCCCGACCCAGTGCAGACGTTGCTGTTCCCGCCGACCGGTCCGGAAAACGACATCGTGTTCTTTGCTGCCGTGCCGACCGCGCCGCAAACGAACGGCACGGTTGACTCTCCTCCGAAGGACATCGAGGATTTGGTGGGACTCGGGGTGCCCGACCTGACCGAGAGCCAGATCCAGTCCTTCCTCGGGCCGCCCAATCAGATCCCGACTTTGATCAACGCCTCGACACAGCTGAACGTGTCGACCTCGGGCATCGGCGTCAACAACAATAACCTGGACGGATCGGTCGCCGGGATCCAATCCACCGACGAAAGCTTTGTCGCCAATCCCGAGCTGCTGGTGGACAAGGTGACGGTATTCATAGACAACTCAGTGGGCGGTTACAACCCCACCACGGAGGACCTCGAATACTCCGTCTACTTTACCGACGGGAGCGTCACCGGGCCCACTAAGGTCCTGGCGAGCGATCTTCATCCCGTCACGACGGGGGTCGCAAAGGGTGGCCAGTCGTTCGACATCTCAGACGTCCCAGGCGGCCCCCAGATCGACGCCGTCCAGCTGACGATGGCCAACGGCACGGTCAAGATCCCGGTGATCCAGTTTAGCATCCAGCAGACGTTCAGTCCGCAACCGCTCGACATGAACCTGACAGCGACCCTCACCGACGGGGATAACGACACTAAGCAGAGCCCGTTCTCGATCCACCTCGCCTGACGGGTACATCATCCGCGGCCGGGCAATCGCCCGGCCGTTTTTTTCTGCAGAGTTCCGAGTTAGGTAATGGACGGGGTACCGGAAACCTTTATCGACGCGTTTGGCGAGATCTCGCTCAAACACGGGATGATCCGGATCGAGCTGTTGTCGCTCTCGGGCCCGGAGCCGCGCGTGACGCAGCGACTGATCATGAACCTGCAGGCCTTCTCGCAGATGGTGCAGGCGCAGAATGGCATGCTCGAGCAACTCGAGAAAGCCGGCGTGGTACGCTCGACCAGCGCTCCGCCTGCGGCCGATCCGACGCCCGAGCGCGGCGGCGTCGTCGCGGCGGTGCGCCGGCTGGCGCGGATGGAGCCGGTGCCGCAACCCGCAGAACCGCCGGCGGGACCGCCCGCAGCGGCGACGGCATTGGGGCCACCAAAATCGCCGAACTTTTCCGAAGACTAGCCGATGGAAGGGTCGTCACTCGAAACCGCACTGCAGTGCTTTACCGCGGTTGCACGGCACCACGGCATCGATCTGTCCGTCGATCGGATCAAACATGATTATGCGCTGAAGCCGGACGACGACTTCACAAAGGTATTGCCGAAGATCGCACGCAATAGCGGCATGCGTAGCCGCAAATTGCAGGTCGGCTGGAAGGAGTTACAGCGCCTCGGCGAAGCCTATCCAGTCATTGCGCGGCTGGCCAATGGCAACAGCGTCGTCGTGCTCGGCTTTCACGAGGACAAGGTCGGTGTCCTCGACCCGCTGGCCGACCGCCTCGCGGTGCTGCGCCTCGACCAGGCGACATTCTGCAAAAAATGGAACGGCGAACTCTTGTTGCTGCGCCGCACCTTCGCGCTCGCGGATGAGGGCCGCGCCTTCGGCTTTACTTGGTTCATCCCGGAGGTCGTCCGCAACGGCAGTACGTTCCGCGACATTGCGATCGCTGCGGTCATGCTGCAGGTGCTGGCATTGGCCTTGCCGATCTTTATCCAGATCACGGTCGACAAGGTCTTGGTGCACCAGGCCTATATGACCCTTTATGTGCTGGTCGCCGGGGTTGGCGCTGCGGTGCTGTTCGACGCGGTGTTCAACTATCTGCGCCGGATTCTGCTGGTCTACGCCTCGGCGCGGATCGATGTCCGCACCTCGATACGGACCTTTGAGCGCCTCTTGTCACTGCCGATCGATTTTTTCGAGCGCGCCTCGGCCGGCGTCATCACCAAGCACATGCAGCAGGTCGAGAAAATCCGGGAATTTCTGACCGGCCGATTGTTCCTGACGTTGCTCGACGCCACATCGCTGCTGGTCGTCGTGCCGCTATTGTTCTTTTACAGCGGCCGCCTGGCCATATTGGTGCTCGGCTTCTCGGGTCTGACCGCCGCGGTGATTGCCGGGCTGATCCCGATCTACCGCCGCAAGTTGCGGGTCCTCTACGAGGCGGAAGGTCAGCGCCAGGCCTATCTCGTCGAAACCATCCACGGCATGGAGACCGTCAAGGGGCTGGCGACCGAGCCGCTGCGCCGGCGCGACTGGGATGCGCGCTGCGCGCAGGCCGCGGAGTCGCGGTTCGATGTCGGGCGGATTTCGACCTCGGCGCAGGCCGTGATCGGACTCCTCGAAAAATTGCTGACGGTCGCGGTTATCGGATTTGGCGCCGTGCTGGTCTTCGACGGCCAGATGACCGTCGGCGCGCTGATCGCGTTCAATATGCTTTCCGGCCGGGTGACCACGCCGCTCGCGCAGATCGTCGGGCTGGTGCAGGGCTATCAGGAGGCCGGGCTCTCGGTGCGCATGCTCGGCCAGATCATGAATCGCGCGCCGGAACGACCCGCGAATGCGCGCGGGCTGCGCCCGCCGATCGACGGGCTAATCGAGTTCGAGCGGGTCACCTTTCGCTACAGCGAGAGCGCACCACCGGCCCTCGACGATGTCTCATTGACGATACCCGCGGGGTCGGTCTTTGGCATTGTCGGCCGTAGCGGCTCCGGCAAGACGACGCTGACCCGGCTGATTCGCGCGATGTACCCGATGCAGCTCGGCTCGGTGCGGATCGACGGGCATGATATCCGCGAGCTTGACCTGCCGCATCTGCGCAGTCAGGTCGGCGTCGTGATGCAGCAATGCTTTTTGTTCCGCGGCAGCGTGCGCGAGAACATTGCCGCGACAAAGCCTGATGCCAGCCTCGAGGAGATCGTGCACGCCGCGACGATGGCCGGCGCCGATGAGTTCATCAAGACCCTGCCGCAGGGTTACGACACCATGCTCGAGGAGGGCGGCACCAACCTGTCGGGCGGTCAGCAGCAGCGGCTGTCGATCGCCCGGGCATTGCTGCGCCAGCCGCGCATTCTGATCCTCGACGAGGCGACCTCCGCGCTCGACCCGGAGAGCGAGGCGATCGTGCAAGCCAATCTCGCCCGCATTGCCGAGGGGCGAACCGTGATCATGGTCTCGCACCGTCTGTCCTCGCTCGTCGCGGCGGACGCGATTGTCGTGCTCGACCGCGGGCGTATTGCCGATTACGGTAAGCACAGCGAACTCCTTTCCCGCTGCGTGACTTACCGTCAGCTGTGGAACCAGCAGCACCGGCACCTCGCCCGATGAGCACGCTTCTTCCCGCAGCCGTCGACTTTCAGAGCGATGCGCGCAAGATCGACGAGCGTCGCCCGCCTTGGATCGCGCGGGCCACGCTGTATGTGCTGGTCGCGGTCATCGTGATTGCGGTCACCTTTGGCGCCATCGCCGAAATCGATCGGATCGTCGTCGCGCCGGGCAAGCTGGTGACGACGGCGTCGACGATCGTCGCCCAGCCCCTTGAGACGTCGGTGGTGCGCAGCCTCGAGGCCAGGGTCGGCGACATTGTCCGGAAGGGCGAGACATTGGCGACGCTCGACCCGACCTTCAGCGAAGCCGATGCAGACCAATTGCGAGGCAAGATCAAGAGCCTCGCCGCGCAGATCGAGCGGCTCGAGTCCGAGCTCGATGACCGGCCCTACGAACCGAAGATCCTTGATGACGAAGCGCGTCTGCAGACGACGATCTGGACGCGCAGAATCGAGCAGAACAAGGCAAAGCTGGCGTCCTACAATCAGCAGGTCCGCCATGTCGAAGCCGAGATGGCGACGAAGAGCGCTGACCGCGAGGCGTTGGAGGTCCGCCTCGCGGTGGCAAAGGAGCTCGAGGGGATGCGTGCCTTTTTGATGAAGAAGGAGATCGGCTCGAAGGTCAACTATCTCGATTCCAAGGGCCAGCGGCTTCAGGTTGAGCGGGAAATGCAGCTCGCGGCGAATAACGTGGCCGAGCTCGAGCAGGAGCTGGAGCGCGACAAGGCCGAGAAGGCCGCATATCTCGCAGAGTTCCGCCAGAAGACCGCCGAAGAGTTGGTCCAGACGCAACGCGACCATGACGCCGCAGTAAAGCAGCTCGACAAGGCGGCGCGGCGCAATGATGTCACCGTGCTGACCGCACCTGAGGACGCAATCGTGCTCGAAGTGGCGCAGCGCTCCGTCGGCTCAGTGATGAAAGAGGCCGAAGCGCTGTATACACTAGTCCCGCTCGACTCCCCGCTCGAGGCCGAGGTCTCGGTTGAGGGGCTCGATGTCGGTCATGTCGAAACCGGCGCTGAAGTGCGGTTGAAGCTCGAGGCTTGGCCCTTCCAAAAGCACAGCACACTGTCAGGACGCGTGAGAACCGTGTCGGACGACACCTTCACGCCGGATCCAAAAAAGGACAGTCAGCAGCGCCCTTACTACAAGGCGCGGGTGGAGGTGACCTCGGCAGATCTGCGGAATGTGCCGCGGAGTTTCCACCTGATCCCGGGCATGGCGGTGACGGCGGAGATCAAGGCTGGCGAGCGCAGTGTGCTGTCCTATTTGATGTACCCGCTGCTGCGCGGTCTCGACGAAAGTTTGCGCGAGCCTTGAAGCAGCGGAGCCACTGACTGGGTAGCGCAAGGTGAGGGGTCGTCGCCGTCACCCGCGCCAGACAGCCCACTGTACAGACACTGGGACACGAAGCTCCGTGCGTACTGGGGTGAGCCGCCAAGAAGCCAGGATTTTTGGAGCCGATAGTCGTGAGCACGCCTCGGGCTCTCGATGCGACCCTTTCGCGATTCACCGGTTAGCGGGCTTGTACATGGCCCACCGGCAGGAACCGGCGGAATGCCTCAGTGGCTCAAGGCCCATGCACCCTGTGACGTTCAAGTACCCTTTCAATGAACCTACCTCCCAAACGATTACAGCTCATTAGAGTATTTGCAGGGTCACACGTCCGGTTTGGGTCACCTGCAGTAAACTTCAAGTGACTATATGTTTTCCGAATTGCCCCTGCTAGCGGATATTCTGTCCCAAGACCGGCTGAGGCCGCAAGGAGCCCATCTACGTCAGAGCGGCTTTTTCAACAGGATCAAACAGTGTCGGCAAGTCGCAACCCGCTACGATAAACCGGCGACGATATGTTCGCGACCCAATTGCCTTGCTTTCGGCCAGCGCGCGTCCATCGGCCGTGGCTGCGTGTCGGTCAGTGCACGCTGTAGCCTAGTGGCCCGGGGCGCCCCGTGATCAGCGAACCCTCCCCCCTACTGCGCTACCGCAGCCGCCTCCGCTCCGACCCGAGGCTCGGGCTCCTTGCGCGGCTCCTTGATACGGAACCAGGCGACATAGAGTGCCGGCAGGAAGAGCAGCGTTAACAGGGTCGCGACAAACAAACCGCCGATGATCGCGTAGGCCATCGGTCCCCAAAACACTTCCGAGGCGATCGGGATCATGCCGAGAGAAGCGGCCGCCGCGGTCAGCACGATCGGCCGAAAACGGTTGGTGGTCGCATCGATCACTGCGTCCCAGGGGTGCAGGCCTCTGGCCATATCCATGTCGATCTGGTCGATCAGGATTACCGAATTGCGGATGATCATTCCGCTCAATGCAATGATGCCGAGGATCGCGACAAAACCCATCGGTGTACCGGTCGGCAACAGCGCCAGAACGACACCGATCAGACCGAGAGGCGCGACGCTGATCACCAGGAACATCTTCTGAAAGCTTTGCAATTGCACCATCAAAATGATCAGCATCAGCATGATCATAATCGGAAACACGGCAACGATCGAGGTCAGCCCCTTGGCGCTCTCCTCGATCGTGCCGCCGGCTTCGATCGCGTCGCCCTCCGGCAATTTTTCCGCCAGTTGCGCGATCGCCGGCGCCAGTTGCCGATTGACCGTCTTGGCCTCGATACCGGGCACGACATCCGCCTGGACCGTGATCGTCGGCAGCAGATTGCGCCGCCAGATCACCGGCGGCTCCAATTGGTATTGGACGCTCGCGACCTGGCTCAGCGGGATCGTCTGCCCGTTGTCCAGCGCGACCTGCAGGTTTCTCAATGTTTGCAGAGACTCGCGTTGCTCGTCCGGAGAACGAGCCACGAGATCGGTCAAATAGATCGAATCACGAACCTCGGTGACGACCATTCCGCTGGTAACCGCGTTCAGGGCCTCGGCCAACGATTTGGAGCTGACGCCGAGCTGGCGAACCCGGTCCTGATCGACCTGGATATGCAGGCTCTTCATTGGCTCGTTCCAGTCAAAATTGATCAGCCGCGTATTCGGATTTTGCCCGACGGTTTGGGCGACGAGAAACGCCGCGTCGCGAGTGCCCTGCGGGGTCTGGCCGCTGACGCGATATTGCAACGGCCAGCCGACCGGTGGTCCCAACTCCAGCGGATAGATCCTCGTGTTGAGACTGGCGAATTCGGTGTTCAGTGCGTTTTGCAGGCGCGCGCGGACGACCTCGCGTTCCGCGATACCCTTTGTCACGATGACCGCCTGGGCGAAATAATCGTTGGACAGCTGCACGTTCAACGGCAGATAAAAGCGCACCGCACCCTGCCCGACGTACAGGCTGTAGCGATCGATGTTTGGGTCGCCCTTCAGCAGCGCCTCGAACCGCTTGACCTCGTGCTCGGTGGCGTAAATCGATGAATCCTGCGGAAGGGTGAGGTCGACAACCAGCTCCGGGCGGTCGGAAGCCGGGAAGAATTGCTGCTGGATGAACCCGTATCCATAAAGGGAGGCAGCGAACAGCCCGACCGTCACGGCAATCACCAGCCAGCGGGCACGCATGCAAAAGATCAGAGTGGCGCGGAAGAGCCGCATAAAACGGCCGGGCCCGCCATGAGCGCCGCCGTGCGGCTTCATCGTCTTGGGCAGGATTGTCACGCCGATCACCGGGGCGAAGAGGACCGCGACAATCCATGAGGCGAGCAGTGCCACGGCGATCACGGCGAACAGCGAATAGCAATATTCGCCGGCACCGCTCTTGGCGAAACCGATCGGCACAAAGCCGGCCACGGTGACGAGGGTTCCAGTCAACATCGGAAACGCCGTCGTGACCCACGCATGCGTAGCCGAGTGCTCGCGATCCACACCCAATTCGAGCTGGCTCACCATCATTTCGATCGTGATCATCGCGTCATCGACGAGAAGGCCGAGTGCGATGATCAGCGCCCCGAGCGAGATGCGCTGCAGGCTGATCCCTGAATACATCATGTAGGCAAACACCATGCCGAGCACGAGCGGGATCGAGCAGGCGACCACTACTCCGGCGCGCAGACCGAGGCTCAGGAAGCTCACCGCCAGGACGATCGCGACGGCTTCCCAAAGGGCCTTGGTGAAACCGCCGACCGCCTCCTCCACGACCACCGGCTGGTTAGCGACCAGATGCGCCTCGATCCCGATCGGCAAGTGCTCGATGATCTGCTCCATCTTGTGCGCCACCGCCTCGCCGAAGACGAGGTTGTTGCCGCCCTGAGCCATCGAGATCGCGAGCCCGATCGCCGGCTCGCCGTTGACGCGGAACATCGGCTGCGGCGGATCGGAATAGCCTTTCTTGATCGTCGCCACGTCCGCGAGACGGAAAAATTTGCCGTTGGCAAATAGATTGATGCGTTTTAGGTCGTCGACCGAATTGAATGCTCCGGAAACGCGGATCGCATACTTTTCCAGACCGGTTTGAACGACACCGGAAGGTGTAACCGCGTTTTGCTCTTGCAAACTCGTGATCACCTGGTCGCGGCTGACCCCGAGCCCGGCGAGCTGACTGGTATCGAATTCGAGATAGAATTTTTGGTCCTGGGCCCCGATCAGCTGTGCCTTCGCAGCATTCTTGATAGTCAGGACCTGGGTGCGAATTCTCTCGACATAGTCGCGCAATTCCCGGTGGGTGAAACCATCGGCGGTGAACGCGTAGATGATGCCAAAGACATCGCCGAACTCGTCGTTGAAGCTCGGCCCGAGGATGCCTTGCGGCAATGTCGACCTTATGTCGGCGACCTTCTTGCGCACCTGATACCAGATGTCCGGGATCGACTCCTTTGGCGTGTTATCGAGAACGTTGACGTAGATTGTGGATACGCCGGGCTTGGTTTCGCTCTTCAAGTAGTAGAGCGACGGGGTTTCCAGCAGTTTCTTTTCGATCCGGTCGGTGACCTGGAGCATCGTGTCGTCGATCGTCGCACCCGGCCAATAGGTCCGCACGATCATCGTCTTGATCGAAAAAGACGGGTCTTCCTCGCGGCCGAGCTCGCGGTAGGAGAGGATTCCGGCGGCGACAAACAGGATTATCAGAAACCAGACAAAAGAGCGGTGGTTGATCGCCCATTCGGAGAGATTGAAGCCCGTCATTTCGCGGCGCTCTCCGCCATCAGAGTGACCTTCTGACCGGGCAGCAATTTCTGCACTCCGGCCGTGACCACCACGTCGCCTTGGGTGAGCCCGCCGCCGACGACGACCGTATCGCCCTGATAGCGTTGAACGGTGATCGGCTTCAGCTGCACCGTACCGTCCTTGTCGACGAGCCAGACTGCCGGCTGCCCGTCCTTCTGAAAGAGCGCGCTGCCCGGTATGGTTATGCTCGAACCCTCGTTTACGGTGACACTGCCGATCACGTTAGCGCCGAGCCGCATCTGCGGCGGCGCGTCCGGTAGTGAGACCCGGACCGTAAACGTACGGGTCGTCGGGTCGGCTTGCGGCGAGAGGTAGCGAACCCTGCCTTCCGTCTTGATGTCTGGATTGCTGACCAGCTTGACCTCGACGAGGTTGAATACCGCCTCACGTTCACCCGGTTGCGCCAAACGAACCACCATCTGCCCGGCGCTGACGACCTGCCCGGGATCGGCGCCGATCGCGGAAATGACGCCGTCGGCATCGGCCTTGAGGTCGGTGTAGCCGAGGTTCTCGCTGGCTTGCACCTGTTTGGCGCGCGCTGCGTCAGCTTCGGCTTGTGCGGTCTTGAATGTCTTTAGCGCCTGATCATAGGCGACTTGCGTGGTGTGACCGTTCTTGAGGAGCTCGCGTTGCCGGTACTCTTGGGCCTGGGCCCGAGTTACCTCGGCATCCGCCTTGGCGACTTCGGCTTTGGCGACCTCGAGATCCTGACGGTATTGCTGCGGGTCGAGCCGTGCAAGGAGATCGCCCTTCTTGACCTGCGTCCCGACATCGACCGGCCGTTCGAGGATCTTGCCGTCGACCCGAAAGCCGAGATCGGCCTGGTAGCGGGGTTGGATCTCACCGGTCAGCGATACTGTCTCGCCGGCTTGGCTGAGTTCGACGGTCACGGTACGCACCGGCCGGATGTTTGGCGCTGCTGCCGTTTCTTGTTTTTTGCACCCCGGCAACGCGGAGATCAGAACGAGGACACCGATCGCCGCTGTAAGCCGGAAAAGCCGTCGCAACCCGCCACCCGACATATTCGCCCCCAGCATGCCCCGCCAACACAGACATCAATGCCGGGTTCAAAGCTGTGATGCAATGTTGGCTTTATTGAGGAAGGTTCCCTGTTTTATCCCTGACAGAGCCGTAACTGGTATGATCCACTCCCTGTTCCGCTGGAAAATTTCTCTGATCGGCAGCAATTTATTCCCTGTTTGCCAAACTAGGGATTTCTCGAGGCAAGCTCTTGATCCGACTAAACTTTATTGTGCGATCTGGCGGTTCGGCCGGGTGATTCGCCGAATTCGCTGTATTCTGGCGAATCCAGGTCAACCCCCTGGCTTCTCGACGTGCCCCCCGAACTCGTAGCGCATCGCCGACAATACCCGGTTTGCGAAATCGGCCTCACCGCGTGAGCTGAAACGCTCGTAGAGTGCGGCCGTCAGGATGTGCGCGGGGACCGCCTCATCGATCGCGGCCTTGATCGTCCAGCGCCCCTCACCCGAATCCGAAACGCGCCCCGCGAAATTCGCCAGCGCGTGGTCTTTGGTGAGGGCACTCGCGGTCAAG
>Ga0306919_10001094_pt1 | contig 12783 bp, 10 predicted proteins | sample flu12Cox44000172_FD_203764 | JGI IMG/M metagenome (GOLD analysis project Ga0306919, IMG submission 203764) | Lab enrichment of tropical soil microbial communities from Luquillo Experimental Forest, Puerto Rico - flux4day.12C.oxic.44.000.172 (v2)... | ecosystem: Environmental > Terrestrial >... | reverse complement strand
CTGGCCCCGACGCGCAGCTGCTCGCGGCCTATGTCGGCTGGATCATGCACGGCACGCTCGGCGGCATGCTCGCAGGTGGCCTCGTCATCCTGCCGCCCATGATCTGCATGATGGCGCTGAGCTATGGGTATGTCACCGGTGGTGATTCCACGATCGGCGAGGTGCTGCTTTACGGACTCAAGCCGGCCATCCTGGTCATCGTGCTCGAAGCGACGATTCGAGTGGGAAGGCAGGTGCTACGAACCCGACTGATGGTTGCGCTCGCGGGCTTGGCATTTGTCGGGACTTTTTTCTTCAATTTGTCCTTCGTGCCCGTTGTCGTTGGAGCCGCCGTGATCGGCTTCTGCGCTGCGCTTGTAGGTTCTTCGGCACATCCTGGCGCGGTGCATGCTCAAGGTGCCTACGGCGCGTTCATGGGGCCGGCCGCTAAAGACATCCGTCAAGATGATTTGCCGGAGCACACCCGGCCGACCGCGGGTCGCCTGCTTCGCACCGGCGCGTTCTGGCTCGCGCTTTGGTTTGTTCCCGTCGGAGTGCTGGTCGCTGCGCTCGGCCTCGATAATGTCTTCAGCCAGATCGCAATCTTGTTCAGCAAGATGGCGGCGCTGTCCCTGGGTGGCCCCTACGCCGTCAACAGCTATGTCGCGCTCCACGCGGTAGAACCATACGGTTGGCTTACGCACGAGCAGGCACTGGACGGTCTTGCGCTCGCCGAGCTGGCGCCGGGGCCGGTCATTCTGTTCCAGCAGTTCGTCGGTTTCCTCGCGGCATATCGCAATTCCGGCGTGCTGCCACCGCTCGCGGCAGCGACCTTGGGCGGGCTGCTCAGCGTATGGGTCATTTCCATCCCGCCGTTCTTGTGGATTTCTCTCGTTGGCCCGTTCATCGAAAGATTTCGTAACAACCCGCACATCAACACGACGTTGAGCGCCGTCACCGGTGGCGTCCTCGGCGTCATTCTAACCTTTGCGATTAGGTTTGGTACGCGCACGATATTTACGGAGTCGGTGCCGATCAGCGGCTTTGGGCTCGATTTCAGCCTTCCGAATTTCGCAAGCGCCGATCCATGGGCGCTGGCGATCGCGGTTGTCGCCGCCATCGCCATGTTCCGCTTCAGGCTTGGAATGGTTGCGACGTTAGCGGCATCCTGCGCCATCGGAACCATTCCCTATTTGATTGACACAATCGGGCTAGGGAGCCTGCGCAGCGGCCTGCTGGGATTTGTTGCCGGCGCCGCGATTGGGTTTCCAGCCGGTCCGGTTGCCGTTTGGTGTCTGCATCTTCGCATCCAGCAACGGCGAGCGATGGCGTCCGCCATCATTGCGGGCAGCGCGATCGGCGATCTCATTGTCGCATCGGTATTCTTCGTCGTCACCGACCTTTTCGGAGGCGCCATCACTTCGCTGCAGATGCTCAAAAATCCGCTCTTTCAAGGCCCCGTGTTGATCCTGGGCGGGATTGCGCTGCTGTTCATCGTGAGCCGGAGCGTGCTCCTGGGGCTGCCGCAGCAAGACCAGACGCGGGACGAGCAATGGACCTATGTCGGCGCGGGACTCGCGGCCCTGATAGCGTTGTCCGCGAGCGTAACTCACCCGGAGAATCTTCTGGCGATCGGGGCGGTCTTCGCCATTCTTGGAATTGGATCCGACAGCGGCATCACTCTGCTGGCAGGGTTCTTCATCGGGACCGCGCTCACCTGGTTCAGCACGATCGAATTGCTCTGCCATCTGGGCGAAAAGCAGGGACGGCAGATCATGCTGCGCGTGATGCAGAGCTTGTGTGTGCTGTGCATTGCGGCGGGATTTGTCCAACTCGCCCGCGCGGCGAACCTCCTCGGCATCTAAACGCCGCTGCCACGGCGATGCGATGCGGTTCAACTCTGCGGCGCCGAGCAGCAGCGGCCGACGGAAGGTCCGGCAGCAGCAGCGAACCGGCTTTCAGGCACAAATGTGATGAATACGGTTTTGTGTAAGAATGTCGTAACGCACGCAAGCGGTTACGCGGCCGCGATCTCGATGCCTTCCTGCTCGCAGGAATTCGCCACGTCGCAGACGGTGGCTCGCTGCACGTCGCGCTTCCAGCGCAGATCGTCAAACTCGGTTCCCCGGTGCATCGTACAGCGATTATCCCACATGACGAGGTCATTGATCCGCCAGCGATGGGTGTAAACGAATTGCCGCTGCGTGGCGTGCGCGACCAATTGATCGATCAATGCGCAGCCCTCGTGCTCAGGCATGCCGAAGATCCGACCCGCGTGGGACGCGAGGTAAAGCGATTTGCGTCCTGATTCCGGGAGGGTGCGAACGACCACCTGGGGGACCGGCGGCATTCCCCGTCGCTCGTCATCGCTGAAATTGGTGAAGCCGAGCCGCGCACGAGAGTTGAAGATCGAATGCTCGGCCACCAGGCGATCGAGACGGCGTTTCGTCTCCTCGGGAAGCGCATCGTAGGCCGCACGCTCATCGGCAAATTCGGTATGTCCGCCGACTGGCGGGATCGAGCGCGCATAAAGCAGCGATGCCCGTGCAGGCAGCCGTTTGAACGAGCTATCGGTGTGCCAAAGCCGGTTACCCAATTGGAACAAGCGGAGTCTGCTTTCCTTGCCCCACACCTCGCTGTCGGGATTCAGGTTGGAAACGTCGGCAAACTCCTTGCGTAGACGCAGCGGCGCATCCTTTCGATAAACGGCGATGGTGGTCTCCAGCGGGCCGAAGTATCTCGCGAAGTCGAGATGCTGATCCTGCGAGAGATGTTGATCGGGAAAGATCAAGACCGCGTGTTGCGTGAACGCGTCTTTGATCGCCTGCAGGTCCGTGGGGTCGATTGGTCGAGCCAAGTCAACGTCGCCGATTTCGGCAGCAAAGCTTGGCGTGACCGGATAAACGGTGATGGCCATGATCATGCCCTCGGCGCACGAGATTTCGCCGGTGTTAGAAGAATTGAATCATGGCGGACCAACGCTTGCAATCGACTCGGAGGAAATTTTTAAGCCGGAGCGACCAGGAGGGAAAGCGGGTTTCACCTTACGCGCCATCGGCGCAACGGGCGGGTGTGGCGCTGTTACATCAATCCGTATCGTCCTTCGAACCGCGGCAGCCCCCTAAATCCGGTGGATGCATTTGGCTCTTCAGGCGGCCTGCGACCCGAGCAGGGCCTGGCGGAAACGCGACTTGAGGAACGGTCCGTCCCACGATGGCAACACCAGCGGGTCGCGCGCGGACGAGACCTTCAGGACCACGAGCACCGGACCCTTGGCCGTATGCAACATCGGCACCGCGGCGTCGAGCTCGCTCACCTGCCTCACGGTCGCGGTCTGGCGGAAGCCGCAGGTGAGCGCGATGCCCGCAAGATCGACACCCGCGCTGGTGTGGGTCGGTTGCATGCCGGTTTCGCCGTAATGCTCGTTGTCGATAACGGCGATCGCGAGGTTATCCGGTTTTTTCGCCGCCGCGGTCGCCAACGCTCCCAACCCCATCAGCATTTCGCCGTCGCCCGTAACGACCAAGACGCGGCGTTTTGGCTGCGCCAGAGCCAGTCCCAGTCCGACCGTGACCGCGCTCCCCATCGCGCCCCAGAGATAAAAATTGAGCGGATGATCGCCCACCGCCGCGCAATCATAGGTCGGCGAGCCGAGACCCGTTACCACGAGCGTATCGCCGCGCTCGGCCAATATTCGGGCGATGGCGCTGCGGCGCAGCAGCTTGCTTTGTTCGTCCATGGGTTCAGTCCTTGAAAAGCTTGGCGCCGAGCATGCGCTGCGAGAGCAGGACCGCCGCGGTCAGGTTGCCATTGAAGGCGATGCGCGCGGCCGCCTCCACGGTCGCGGCCGCCGCTTGCGGATCGGTCACTTCGTAAACGATCGCGCCCGCCAGCCGCAGGATGTCGGCCGCGATCTGACCCATCGGTACCTGCCAAGGATTGGCTTCGCCCCACTCGCCACGCATGGTGACGATCATCAACAGGGGGAAAGCGCACACCCTCGCAAGCGACAGCGTGTTGATGCAGTTTCCGACGCCGCTGCTTTGCATCAGCAGGACACCCCGCTCGCCGCCAAGCCAGGCGCCGGCCAAAATGCCGATGCCCTCCTCTTCGGTGGTGAGCACGGTCGGCTTTATCTCATTGGCGGCGTGGCACAGCTCGATCAGCCGCGCATGTCCCGAGTCGGGAACGTATGTGACATGGCGGACATCGAATTCGCGCAGCTTTTCGAAGATCAAGTTCGGCCAATTCTGCGCATCGGTGGCCATGATGGTGCCGGTCGCATCGTTGTTCACTCGTCCGTGTCGCCGAGTGGCCATTTGCCGTCCTTTCAAACAGACAACCGTTGCCGGATGGCTTCATCGATCATCACGTCCGCAGGTGCACCATGCTTTATGATTCGCCCCTTTTCCATCACGTAACAGGAACTGCTGACAGCAGCCGCACGGCGGACGTTCTGCTCCACGAGCAGCAGCGCGACGCCCTCGCTGCGCATTCGGGCAAGCGATTCGAAAATTTCATTGACGACCATGGGGGCCAAGCCTTCGGACGGTTCATCCACCAGCAAGAGCTTTGGCGATCCGACCAAGGCGCGGCCGATCGCCAGCATCTGCTGCTCGCCGCCGGAAAGAGTCTTGCCGAGCTGGCGGCGTCGCTCGCGCAGCCGCGGGAATAGATCGAACACGCGGTCGAGCCGGCGGCGTTGTTCGACGCCTGACTGCCATCTGCTGAATAGTCCGAGGATGAGATTCTCTTCGACGCTCAACGTCGCAAAGATGCGACGGTCTTCCGGAATAAAGGCGATGCCTTTCCGGAACACGCGATCGGGCGACATTCCTTCGATCGCCTCTCCCTCGAATACAATTCTCCCCTGAGACGGACGCAACCACCCCATGATCGTGCGCAATGTTGTCGTCTTGCCGGCGCCGTTGCGCCCGAAAATACTGACGATCTCCCCCGCATCCACGCTGAACGAAACGCCGTGCACCACCGGGGCATAATCGTAGCGCGCATAGAGCCGATCGACCTCAAGCAGCGGCATGATCGACCCCCAGATACGCTTCCCGGACGAGCGGACTGGCGCGCACGTGATCGGGCGCTCCCTCGAACAGCTTTTCACCCTGATGCATGACGATGACGTGGTCCGACAAGCTCATGACCAGATCGACGTCGTGCTCGATCAAAAGGATGGTGACGCGGCCCGTCAGCGATTTGATCAATGCGTCGAATTCAGCCGTTTCGGAGGGCGACATCCCTTGCGTGGGCTCGTCGAGCATCAGCAGCCTGGGTTTCAGCGCCATGCAGACGGCAATCTCGACCCGGCGCTGGTCGCCATGGGAGAGATTTCCAACGAGCTCGTTCGCGCTCTCCTGCAGGCCGAACTCCTCGAGAATGGCCCGAGCGCGCGCCTGCGGCCGGACCAGGCGATCCAATCGGACGAAATAACTGTTGCGCCGTTCCAGACTCTGGCAGGCGAGACGGACGTTCTCGAATGCGCTCAATCCAAAAAACAAATTTGTGATCTGAAAGGATCGCGCGACGCCGAGTCTCGCCAACGCAAACGGCGCTTGTCCCGTGATGTCTCGCGCGTCCAGCTCGACCGTTCCGGAATCCGGCCGCAGCGTTCCCGCGATGAGGTTGAAGGCGGTGCTCTTGCCGGCCCCATTCGGACCTATGATGGACGTGACGCGGTGGGGAGCAGCCTCGAAGCTGAGATTCCTCACGGCGCGCAGCCCGCCGAACGCCTTGTTGAGTGCGCTCACTTTGATCATGGCGCGGCCTTCTCGCGCGTTGCCAGCAGGCGGCGAGCAAGCCCGATCAAACCGTCGGGCAGGAACATGACGAAGATGATGAAGATGACGCCGAGAATCAGCAGGTGCCTTTCGGTGTAGCTGCCGACCACTGATTCGAGGAACGTGACGATCACGCTGCCCGCAAGCGGGCCCAGCAGCGTGCCGACGCCGCCCACGAGCGACATCACGACGGCCTTGGTCGAAACCTCGAATCCGAACAGGTGCGGCGCTACGAACCCGCGCAGCAACGGGTAGATCAGGCCGCCAACGGCCGCGACCTGTGCAGCCAGGACGTATGCCAGAAGCTTGTACCAAAACGAGTTGTAGCCGAGATAAGGCACGCGGTCGGAGTTGTCGCGAATTGCGCGCAGGACCGCGCCGAAGCCGCTGTTGAGGACCCGCCGCGTTCCGACATAGATCAGGACGAGAACGACGAGCACGGCGTGGTAGAAGACGAAATTGCTCTGCAGGTCGATCGTGACGCCCGGCAGGAGCGCAATGTGCGGGACGGGGATTCCGATGAGACCATCTGAACCGCCGATTGCCCTCGTATTGTGCGCGATCTTGGACAAGATTTCCGCGGCGCCGAACGTGATCAGAGCGAAGTACACGCCTTTGGCGCGGATTGCGACGGCACCGAGAACGAGCGAAAAGACAGCCACGGTTGCGACGACCGCGAGCAGCACCAGCCAAAACGACTGGGTCACATGCAAATACATCAATGCCGAGATGTAGGCGGCCAATCCGAAATAGGCGGCCTGCCCGAGCGACAGCAGTCCGGCGTAGCCGAGCAGAATGTCGACGCTGAGGGCGATCGCGCCGAACAGAAACGATTCGATCGCCAGACGCGTGTAGAAAGGACCACCCAGCCACGGAAAGATTGCGGCGAGCGCGAGCATTGCGAAGCCGACCCAGCGCAATTGCGCCGCGCTGGACTGTGGGGGATACAGCGCCTGTAACAGACGATCGCCGACGGTGACTCTCGCCGCCGCGTGGAGCGACGGCTGCGGCTCGACGGGCGGCACGTTCGGTTGCAGCATCACGCCTCTCCAAGCCGGTTGAACAGCCCGCCTGGCCGCGCCACGAGCACGAGCAGCATCACGCCGTAGACGAGCGTCTCGGCCCAGACCGGCGGAATCCAGAGGCTGGCGAGGCCCTGAACCTGCGCAAGCAGCACGGCCGCGACGACCGCCCCGATGATGCTTCCCATTCCACCGACGATGACGACGGCAAAGGCCATGACGAGAAAGTCGTGCCCCATCGTGGGAAACACGGCGTAGATCGGGCTGAGCAAGACGCCGGCAAGCCCGGCAAGCCCGCAGCCATAGACGAAGGTCAAGCCGTACACCAACCTGATCGGTATCCCGAAAGAGGCCACCATCGACGGATCGACCGCGGTCGCGCGCAAGACGGCGCCGAGCCGCGTGCGGTACACCAGCCACCAGGTGGCGAAGATCGCGATGAGAGCGATGCCGAAGACGAAGAGGCGGTAGGTCGGCACGAACACCTCGGCGAAGCTCACGATGCCGGTGAACGGAGGCGCCACGGCGTGCGTCTCCGTTCCCCACACCACCTGAGCGATGTCCCGAAGGATGAGGCTGACGCCGAACGTGAGAAGCAAGGTCACGATGGCGCGATCGGCGCGCGGCAGCAGTGGTCGGATGCCGAGTTCTTCCAGTGCCCAGCCGACGGCGCCGACGAGAATCGGAACCAGCACCAGCGCGCTCCAGTAGCCGGCGCCCCAACCAAGGACCGTGAAAGCGGCATAGCCGCCCAGCATGTAGAGATCGCCATGCGCGAGATTGATGACGTCGAGCAGGCCGAAAATCATGGTCAGGCCCAACGCCACGAGCGCAAGCGCCACGCCGATGATCAGCGCATCGATCACCTGGGGCAGGACGGCGACGTGGAGATAACCGAGAAGGTCTTCCATCGGCGCAGCTCGCGCTCGTGGTTTTGGCTTAGAACTTCTCGCACTTGTCGGGACCGACCGCGTCCTCGCCGGGCACTTTTCCTACGGTGTGGAAATCGTTTCCCGTCACCTTGACCACGACCATATCGACGATCGCCTGGTGGTCGCCCTTGCGCATCTTCTTCGTGCCTTGCGGCGTTTCCCAGGTCGCGTCCTCCATCGCGCCTCGCAGCTTCTGTTCATCGGTGCCGCCCGCCTTCTCGATGGCGCGCTTGAAGAGATAGAAGAGGCCATAGGTATCGGCAGCGAAGAGATCCGGGTCGCTCTGGAACTCCTTCTTGAACGCGGCCACGAATTTCTTGTTGGCCGGCGTGTCGATGTCGATCGAATAGCCGGCGGCACTCAGGAAACCCTCGGCCGCGCCGTCCATCGCGCCAACATTCTCCTGTGTCACCGCCCCAGCGGAGCCCGCGAGCGTCAGCTTGTTGGAGAGGATGCCGTACTCCTTGAGTTGCGTGAGAAGGCGCACCGTGTCGTTGCCCGCCGTCGCGGTCATGATGACGTCGGGACGTGCAGATCGGATCTGGCCGACGTATGGGGTGAAGTCCTTGGCTCCGAGCGGCGGGAACGCACTTCCAACGTCGGTGCCGCCCAGCCGCTTGATATCGTCTTGAAACGCAGAAATGCTGCTGCGGCCCATCTCATAGTCGGGACCGACGAAGAAATAGCGTTTACCCGACACGTTCTTCGTCAGCCATGAGGTCAACGCGCTCGACTGCATGAAGGCGTTGGCGTTCACGCGAAAAACGTTCGGATTGCATTGCGCGCCCGTGATCGACGGCGCGTAGGAGACCGTCGTGACGAGGATGCGATTGTTGCGTTCCGCAACTTGGCCGACCGCGAGCGTGGATCCGCTGTTGACGGTTCCGGTCAGAAGGTCGACTTTGTCTTGCTGGAGCAATTTTTCGGACTTGCGCACGGCGACCGGGGGATTGGCCTCCTCGTCCTCGAATAGAAGTTCGAATGAACGACCCCCGACACCGCCCGCCGCATTGATCTCCTTGACGGCGAGCTCGGCGCCCCAACGCACCTGTTTTCCGATCGGAGCGTAGCTGCCCGAGAGCGGCGTGACCACCCCGACCTTGATCGCCTCGGCTGCGTGCGCGGTCAGTCCGAGGCTGAATGCGAATGCGATGAGCGCACTGCTGCTTAGAACAGTTGCCGTGTTGTTGAGCATGATTTCCTCCGGTTGCAACTCTGACGTTCACGCGCCAGTGAAATTGGCCTTGCGCTTCTCGGTGAAGGCCGCGATGCCTTCCTTGTAGTCCCCGCTCTCGCGCAGCTTCTCGTAGGCGTGCCCCTCGACCTCGAAGCCTGCGCTCAGACTCGTGTCGTACGACGTGTTCAACACTCGCTTGACCGTCTTGAGCGCAAGCGGAGACATGGTGGTGAGCGTGGTGACGATGTCGTCGAGAATGCGATCGAGCGCCGCCGTGTCGTCGGCAATGCGCGTGAGCAAGCCCCAGCTATGGGCTTCCGGCGCGGGGATGCGGCGGCCAAGCATCATCATGTCCACTGCGCGGGTCAAGCCGGCGATGCGCGCGACGCGCTGACTACCGCCGCTGCCGGGAATTTGGCCGAGAGTCACTTCCGGGAGCGCCAGGACCGTGTCCTTGGTCGCGATCCGAATGTCGCAAGCCATGGCCAGTTCGAGGCCTACTCCCATCGCATACTTTTCCAGCACGCAAACGACCGGCTTCGGGCAACGCTCCGCCGCGGCGATGTTCCACGCGAGATGGGACATGCCGTCGCGCTCGATCCGCGGGAACGCCTTGACGTCGCCGCCCGACGTGAACACGCCGTTTTTTCCGCGGATCACGACGACGCGCACGTCCGGGTCCTGGCCGAATGCCTCGATGATCGCGGCGATTTGACTGCGCCCGCGATAGGACACGACATTCAACGGCGGCCGATCGAGCCAGAGAAAGCCGACCTTCTTCTTCGCGTCGACTTCGTAGTGCAGGCCATCGAGATCGCGCAGAATTGCGGCGCGCTGTTCGGCGTAGTCCTTGCTCATGAGTCTTCCTTTACCGTGACCTTGTTGCCTTCGAATGTCTCATATTCCCCGGTTCGCAACTTGCGGCGTAAAAGCTTGCCGGATGCGGAGCGGGGAATGGCCTTCACGAATACGTATTCCCGGGGGCGCTTGAAGCGGGGGAGTCCGCTGCGCAAGCACACGCTGTCGAGCTCCTCGGGTGCGAGCTGGGCGACCGCCGGTTCGACGAAGGCCACAACCTTGGCGCCGAGTCGCTCATCCGGCATTCCCACGACGGCGCATCCCGCAACGAGCTTGCTGCGCGCGAGGGTGTCCTCCACCTCCTCGGGAAAGATGTTTTCGCCGCCGCTGATGATCATGTCGTCGACGCGTCCGACGACGTAGAGCTCGCCATCCTCGTCGAGCTTTCCGAGATCGCCGGTGCGGTACCAGCGACCTTGGATCGCCTTGGCGTCGGCGTCGGGGCGCTTCCAGTAGCCCGAAAATGCCTCGGGGCTGCGCATGCTGGCGACGATCTCGCCGGCGACGCCTGGCTGCAGATCGATCTCGATATCGTCGTCGCGGGCCGGCGAAACGACGCGGATGATCTGGTTCATCCCGGCGCGCCCGGCGCAGCCGGGCTTGCGGCCGAGATGGTCGCAGTAGCTGAAGGTGTAGATCTCGCTGGAACCGTAGTAGTTGACGAACAGATCGGGCTTGAGCTGATCCAGGCAGCGCTCGATCAGCGCTGGCGTCATCGTCATGCCTGCGAAGCCTACGCGGGACAAGGAACGCAAGTCATAGGAATCGAACTTGGGGTGTCGCAGCACGTCGTGGAACATCGTGGGCACGAGGAAGAGCGTCGTCAGCCGCTCTTCGGAGATCAGCCGTAGAACCTCCTCGGGTCCATATTCGGGCACACAGACCAATCGGCCATTGAGCAGCGCCGTGCTGAGGAGAATTCGCACGCCCATGGTGTGGAAGAACGGCATCACGCCGAGACTGGAATCCCCCCGCCGATACTGGTTCTGAGCAATGTGAGCAATCGCGGCCATCAGCTCGCTGTGATGGCTGCGCGGCACGCCTTTTGGGCGCCCGGTGGTCCCGGAAGTGTAAAGCATCAAGCATATCGAGGACTCGCCGACTGCGGCGGGACCGGCAACCGCGGCTGAATCGCGCAGTCGTCCGAATGGCATACCCTCGCCTTTGCCGTCGGCGGCAACGATCACACGTCGCGGGTCGATCTTCAGCGTCGCGGCAGCCTCGGCGGCCGCAGAGCCCGAGGCGCCGTCGAACGCGACGGCCGCCGCTTCGGCGTCCTCGAGGCAATACCCGATCTCGTCTGCGGTCGCGCGCCAGCTTACCGGCGTGAAGACGATGCCGAGCAGCTGGCATGCCCAGTACAGCGTCGCCATCTCGTACCGATTCCGCATCACCACCACGAGATGATCGCCCGCCCTCAACCCCGTGTCCTGCAAGCCGCCGGCAACCGACGCGATGTCGCGATACCAATCGACATAGGTCATCCGACGGTTGCCTTCGACCAACGCCTCCTGACGAGGTTGGCGCATCACCGCGGCGGCAAATGCGCTGCCGAGATCCATGGTCACGACCCTTTGCCGATGGCGGCTGCGGCTTCGAGTACCGCGGCGACGATCGACGCATATCCCGTGCACCGGCAGATGTGACCCGAAAGCATCTCGCGGACCTCCCGCTCGTTCGGTCCCGGGGTATCACGCAGGAAATGCGTCACGGAGCACAATATCCCCGGTGTGCAGAACCCGCATTGCAGAGCATGATGCTTCGCGAAGGCGCGCTGAACCTCGTTGAGCGTGCCCGGTTCAGCGAGCCCCTCCACGGTGACGATGTCGGCACCGTCCGCTTGGGCGGCGTACTGGGTGCAACTGCGCACTGCTCGCCCATCGACCAGGACCGTACAGGCACCGCATACGCCATGCTCGCAACCGACGTGAACCCCGAAGGCCTGCAGCTCATGACGCAGAAAATCGCACAGCAGCATGCGAGGCTCGGCCTCGCCGGATCGGCGCTGCCCATTCAAGGTCAACTCGACCGTGAAGCGGTTGCCGGCTGCCCGATAAAGCGTTGTCATTGCAGGCGGCCCCTTCGCTGCCGGGCCATTTCGAGCGCAGCGTTGACCGCGCGCTCCACCAGCACCTTCGTCAGCGCAATCCGATAATCGGCGCTTGCCGAGTGATCCTCCATGGGTGTCACGCTGACGGCGGCATGCTCGGCCAGGCTGGCCGCGATTTCGCCGGCCGGGCGGCCGAGAAAGCTCTTCACGTCGATCGCGACTGGCCGGCTCTCCACCCCCCCGACCCCAAGTGAGAGTTCCTCCAGCCGGTCGGCCCCATCGAGACGAGCGCTGCAGCCCGCCGCCGCGATCGCGAAATCTCCATGGCGCTGCGCGATCTCGGTGAACGCGTGACCGGCATCGGGCGCAGCGCGTGGCCATTCCAGCGCCGTCACGATCTCGTCCGGCCGGCGCTGCGTCGTGAGCGTGCCGAGAAAGAACTCCCGCGCGGGAACGCGCCGTTGCCGCCGGCGCGATTGCAGCACGACGGTCCCGCCGCACACGACGAGAGCGAGTGGTATTTCAGCACTCGGGTCCGCGTGCGCGACCGAACCGCCGAGCGTTCCGCGGTTGCGGGTCTGGAAATGCCCGACCCACGGCAACGCCATGACCAGCAGCGGCGCCGCCCGCGCGATGACGTCCGAACGCAGCGCGTCGCCCTGTACCACTCCGGCGCCGGTCACCACGACGTCGGATCTCGCTGAAATGGCCTTCAGCGCCTGGATGCGTGAGATGTCGATCACGGCGCGCGGGCGAACCATCCTGAGGTTTAGCATCGGCCCGAGCGTCATGCCGCCCGCGAGGACAGCCGCTTCATCGCCCATCTCGGACACAAGAGCGAGCGCCTCCGAAACGGCCTCCGGCCGATAATAGTCGAACGCCACAGGCTTCACGGCCCGCCTCCGTTTCGCCCATGCCGTCGCAATCTCGACCACCAAGTCCGCCAGCCCTCGCCACCCGCGGGTCTTAGCCG
>Ga0306919_10001091_pt1 | contig 12786 bp, 7 predicted proteins | sample flu12Cox44000172_FD_203764 | JGI IMG/M metagenome (GOLD analysis project Ga0306919, IMG submission 203764) | Lab enrichment of tropical soil microbial communities from Luquillo Experimental Forest, Puerto Rico - flux4day.12C.oxic.44.000.172 (v2)... | ecosystem: Environmental > Terrestrial > Soil... | reverse complement strand
GCTCAGGAATACGGAACAGCCAATAACCCGGATCAAGCATTTGGATAGGCTCATGAGTTGCTCCTTCACCCACAAGAATTCTCGAAATGGCCCAGCACCGTCAGCTAAATCGGTTAACTACTGATTTGCCAGCGAGTATAGTGCATGAAAAATTCCAGTGTCAACGACTATTAGGGCACGAGAAGGCACGAGTTGGAGGCAGGAGTGACCCCCGAGGATCGCACAATTTCTTGGACACGGTTTCCGCTTTTCTAAAAGTGTTCTCCCATCTTCTAGCTGGGGAAGGGCCTAGGAAAAGGAGCGGCGTGTTGAGCTCCCGTGCCCGGCTCCCTCGCAACGACCGCTCGGACGAGAAGCGGGGTTTCGGCCGCAAGGGACGCAGCCTTGCAATGGCTGATCTAGGGGAAGCGGAGTCAGTGCGGATGAATGGAGCGAAAACTCTCGAGGCAGCGCTCGGCGGTTTCGAGTTCGGAGAAGCGGCTGCCCTCCTGCTCGATGAGGAAGTACTCGATGCCGCCGACGCTTTCGGCGGCAGCTAGAATGGCCTTCCAATCCGCGCTGCCTTCCCCAAAGAGAACCGAATAGCCCTTCGCGGGGTCGGGCGACCAATCTTTGCAGTGCATCGAGCGAATGCGGCCAGGGTTCGCGCGAATCCAAGCCACCGGGTCGGAGCCGGCTTTGAGGCACGTGCCGACGTCGAGCTGAAGCATGACAGAGGCCTTGGTATTTTTCGCGAGAATTTCCATGGGCCGTCCGCCATCCAAGGGGGTGAACTCGGGTTCGTGATTGTGGTAGCCCGCATGCAAACCGGCTTTTTCCAATTGCTCGTCGGCGGAATTGAGAGCGTCGGCGACGATTTTCCACCCCTCGAGCCCGGGGCCGGGCTTGGATGATGCCATGACCACGTATTTCGAGCCGAGGATGAGGTTTTTGTCGCGGGCGCGCGCGATGTTTTCCGCGTTCATCGAAGAGCTGTCGTTGTGCGTAGAAAAGCAGCGGATGCCGAGGTCGTCGAGCAGTTTCCGCATCTGCTTGGTTTCGTCCTCGGACCATTGGAAATACGGCGCGTAGAATTCCACGCATTGGTAGCCCATTTTGGCGACAGCGCGCACAGTGGCTTGCGGGTCGCGCTGCAACTCCTTGCGGACCGAGTAAAGCTCCAGCCCGGTCGGGATGGAGGAGGCCGCGCCCGCCCGCAAAGCGAAAGGTAGCGTTGCGGAGAAAGCGAGAAAAGTGCGGCGCGAAACGGTGTGCGTGGTCATGGGTGAATCCTGCCGATGTGCATCCTAGGCCGAGAACCCACGCTTACGCAACTACTTTGCGCAAGAAAGGGAATTTCACACGCGGGCTCGAGCCGCGGGCGGCGTCTCCCGTCCCGGAACGACGCTGCGCACGATCACGTACAAAACAGGAATGAAAAGCAGATTCAGCGTGGTTGCGGCAATCATTCCGCCGCAAACGGTCGTGCCCACGGAGATGCGCCCGGCGCGCCCGGCGCCCTGGGCGAGCACCAGGGGAATAACGCCGAGGATGAAGGCGAACGAGGTCATCAGGATGGGGCGGAGGCGGATGCGCGCAGCTTCCACGGCAGCTTCGACAAGCGTCAATCCCTGGGCGCGCAACTGCTCGGCAAATTCGACAATCAAAATAGCGTTTTTGCTGGCGAGGCCGATAAGCATCACGAGCCCGATCTGGCAGTAGACGTCGTTTTGCAATCCCCGCAATGCTTGCGCGCCCAGAGCCCCCAGCAGCGCTACCGGCACGGCCAGCAGCACGATAAACGGCAGCACGTAGCTCTCATATTGCGCGGCAAGCGTCAGGTAAACCACCACAAGGCCCAGCGCGAAGAGAATCAGCGCCTTTCCGCCGGACTCGATTTCTTCCAGTGACAGACCGCTCCATTCGAAGGCCATGCCGTTGGGCAGGACTTTCTTTGCCACCGCTTCCATCGAGGCGATGCCTTCGCCGGAGCTGCGGCCGGGTGCCGCCGAGCCGTTGATTTCCGCCGAGCGAAACAGATTGTAGTGGCGAATCACCTGGGGATTCGCCGTTTGCTCCACCGTCACCAGATTGTCGAGCGAGATCATCTTGCCCGCGTCGGAACGCAAGTAATACTCCCGGATATCTTTGGGCTGCGAGCGGAACTTGCTGTCGGCTTGAACATAAACGCGGTAAGAGCGGTTGTTGAAGTCGAAGTCGTTCACGTAAACCGAGCCCATGTAGACCTGCAGCGCGTCGGTGATCTGGCTGAAGGGCACCTGCAAACTCTTGGATTTTTCGCGGTCGATCTGAACGATGTATTGCGGATCGTTCGCGGTGAAGCTGCTGAAGAGTCCTACTAGATCTTCGCCCGCGTTTCCTTCGGCCGCCAATTTGTTGGCGGTTTGCGCGAGAGTTTCGAGCGTATTGCGCCCCAGATCCTCGAGTTCAAACGTGAACCCGCCGAACTGGCCCAGACCGAAGACAGCCGGCGGATTGAAAACCACTACCAATGCCCCGGAAATGCTCGCCAAACTTCCGCGCAAACGGCGAATCACCGTGGCCGCCGAGTGGCTATCTCCGTTACGCTCTTCGAAGGGCTTCAAGCTCGCGTACATCAGGGCCTGATTCGGCGCACTCCCGGCGGCGCCCTGTCCAACGATGGTGAAAACTCCTTCCACTTCTGGGTCGCGCTCGATGACCTGTTCCGCTGTGGCGCAGATGTCGCGCGTATAGCTCAGCGACGCGCCCTGCGGCGCCTGCACCACGAAAATCAGGTAGCCCTGGTCGTCTTCCGGGAGAAACGCGCGCGGCACACGTTGATACACAAAATAGGTGCCGGCGAGGAGCGCCAGGAAGACCACGAGCGCGGCAACGCGCCAGTTCAGCAGACGGCGCACACCCTGGCGATAGAGGCTCGTGCTTCGAGCGACGATTTCATTGAACCACCGGAAGAAACGGAACTGCGCGCGCTCGCGGTGATGCCCAAGGAAAATCGCGGACAGGGAAGGCGTGAGCGTCAGCGCGTTGAAGGCAGAAATCGCAACGGAAAAGGCGATGGTAAGGGCGAATTGGCGGAAGAGAATTCCGGTAGTGCCCGGAAAGAGCGCCACGGGAACAAACACGGAAACGAGGACCAGCGAAGTGGCAATCACGGCTCCCGCTACTTCCTTCATGGCCGCGGACGCGGCGTTGTGCGGCTCGGTGATGCCTTCGGTGATGTGGCGCTCCACATTTTCGATGACCACGATGGCATCGTCGACCACCAGCCCCGTGGCCAGCGTGATGCCAAACAAGGTGAGCGTGTTGATCGAGAAGCCGAGCAGCTTGACGAAGATGAACGTGCCAATCAAAGAGACGGGAATGGCGATTGCCGGAATGAAAGTGCTCCGCCAGTCTTGCAAGAAAATGTAGATGACCAGAATCACCAGCCCGATCGCTTCAAGCAGAGTGATGAGCACATCGCGGATGGATTCGCCGATGACCGTGGTCGTGTCGAAGGCTACCGCGGCCTTTAGCCCGGGCGGAAAATTCTTGGAGAGGCGGAGCAGTTCAGCTTTGGCGGCTTGGTCGACGTCCAGCGCATTCGCACCGGGAAGTTGCGTGACCGCCAGGCCAACCGCGTCGTGGCCATTGAAACGCAATAGCGTCCCGTAATTCTCCGCGCCCAGTTCCGCGTAGCCCACGTCCTTCAAGCGAACCAGCGTTCCGTCGGTTCCGGTTTTCAGGATGATGTTGTCGAATTGCGAAGGCTCGCTGAGCCGTCCCACGGCTCTGACGCTGATTTGAAACGAGTGCTCCTGCTGTGTGGGAGGCAGACCGATCTGGCCCGCGGCCACCTGCACGTTTTGTTCTTGCAGCGCGCTCAAAACGCTTGTCGCCGTCAAGCCGTGCTCGGCCATTTTTGACGGGTCCAGCCACAGGCGCATGGCGTACTTGCGCTCGCCGAACACGATGGCGTCGCCCACGCCCTTTACGCGCTTGACCGAATCTTTCACATAAACGTCCAGGTAGTTGCTCAGGAACAGGCTGTCGTACTGTCCCTCGCCCGCGTACACGCCGGCGCCGAAGACGAATCCGCCGATTTGTTTGGTGACGATGATGCCGGTGTTTTTGACTTCGTTCGGCAGGCGTCCGAGCGCCTGGCTAACGCGGTTCTGCACGTCCACGGCGGCCAGGTCGACATCGCGCGTCACGTCAAAGACCACGGTGATCTGGCTGGTGCCGTCATTTCCGCTTGTCGAGGTGACGTACTTCATGCCCTGGACGCCGTTGATCGCTTGCTCGAGCGGAATGGTGACCGCGGACTCCACCGTCTGCGCGTTTGCGCCGATATAAACGCTGCTGACGGTGACTTGTGGCGGAGCAAGATCAGGAAAGTACGCGACCGGCAACAGCGGAATGGAAATGGCTCCGCCCAAAATGATGAAAAGGGAACAGACCGTGGCGAATACCGGGCGCTCTATGAAGAAATCAACGAACAAGGCCGGTTTCCGTCCTCGTTGGAGTTGGAGTGTTGTCGCCCATCTTGTCGGAAGAAATTATTTGCCCGTGGGGCTCTTGCCGTCGTTTTGAATCTGTTCGCTCACGGGCGTCCCATCTTGCAGGAATTGCATGCCGGAAACGATAATGTGATCCCCGGGCTTCAGACCATCCAACACGGCGAAGTCGTTTCCCACGGTGTCGCCGAGTTTCACCACGCGCTGGCGAGCGACGTGGCCGGTGCCTTCGTTGACGGCGACAAACGCGAAGAACTCACCATTGATGCGCTGGACGGCGAGCACAGGAATCACCGGCCCTTCGCGGACCCCCCAGGTAATTTGTGCGCGCACCTGCTGTGCGATCCGCACTTTCACCCTTGGATTCTGGACCGCCGCCTTGGCCAGCACGGTCTGCGTGTCGGGGTCCACTTGCGGCGAGACGAAAGTGACTTCCGTATCGCTCACGGTACTTCCCGCACTGTCGAACAAACGCACGGGCAATCCGGTTTTGAGATTGCGAGCTTTTTCGGCAGGAACGTAAATGTAAGCTTCAAGCGCACCGGGTTCGTCCACCGTAGTCAACAGCGTTCCCACCGTCACGCGATCCCCTACATGAACGGGAATGTCGCCGACAATGCCATCCATCGGAGCGCTGACGCTGTAGTAGCGCAGTTCTACTCTTTGCTGGTTTACCTGCTCGTCGAGCGCCTTGAGCTGCGCGACGGCTGCATCGTAGGCCGTCTGCGCGTTGTCCAGCTCTTGCTTGCTGATGACTCCGGCATCGTGCAATTTTTGTGAGCGCTCAAGCGAAATCCTGGCGTAGCGCACATTAGCTTCCTGCGCCATCCGCGATGCTTCCTGGCCGCTGACCGTCGCTTCCTGCTTGAGCGGATCAATTTGCAGCAGCGGCGTCCCCGCCGTTACGTGGTCGCCCGACTTCACAAGAATTTTGGTGATTTGCCCTTCCACCTGAGGATTAATGGCCGCCGAATGCCGCGACTTCAGGATGGACAAGTACTCCGCGGTTTCCGGAATTTTCGCTGCCGTCGCTACGCGCACTTGCACAGGCATGGCGGCTGCTCCACCACCCGGAGCATTCGCAGAGCTCTTCCCGCAGCCAAGCAAATACGAACTCAGTGCGAGAACAAGCGTCCAGGTCGCTATTCGCTGCTCGGCGCCCAAAGCACTCCTCCAGCTGCAGAATTCGGTATAGCGATTCGTACCAGTTTACGTTACTTGCGATTTTACGACACTCTGGCGTTGGGACATAATCCCGGAGGGGCTCGACTCTGAAGTAGGATGCCACGCCCGACCTTTGGTTAGCTGGGTTGCGGATTTCGCCGCTCAGTAAAAATCGCGGGAGTCGATGCGCTTGCCGGAGAGTCCCAGTTGCAGGACATCCATCTGACCCGGCCGGTCGAAAACTTTTCCGGGGAAGACGACCTTCAGTAAGACTCGCACTCCCCCAAACGCCGCTCCCACAGCGACCGCCAGCCCCATGAACAGAAGCGTCATGATGAGGATCCTGCCGAGGATCGCCAGCCAGGGCGGGTCAGTGAGCTTGTGGGTTGGCTCATTCCAAGTAACTTCCGTCTGGTAGTGGACTCCGCTTCGCAGCATCTCAGCGAAGGCAGCGGTAGAAGGCCGCAATACCAGCGAAAGCAGCGAACCTTTCCTTTCAACCGTCGTTCCTGCCTGCTTCGCAGCGGGGGAAAGCGCGGCCTCTAAATGGCGCAAGTGCTGCTCGGCCAACTGCGGCGTGGGGTAGTCAATCAGCAGGAGCACTCCGCTTTCTTTTGTCTTTTGGTAGCTCGCAAACATCGCCTCAGCTCCAAAATCAAACCCAACTTCCTCGGTGAGCGGCGCCAGGGCGGCCTCGCCCAGCCCGCTGAGCGCTGTCCGGAAGGCGACCGGTCCCAGAGCGTACCGTTGTGTACCGTCCGCAAAACCCTGCGGCAAATACGCACGAATCGGCGGTAGCGGCGTAGTATCAGCGGACTTTCCGACCATACCCGCAAGCTCCCGCAGATCGGCCGTGGAAGCAAGTTGCGGCTGATCCACCATCACCAGGAAATTTCCAATGAGCATGATGAGCCGGTCATGACCGATCGCCGTTAACTGCCCAACCGTGGAAGGCTCCAAGTCTGTATCAAGGAGCGCCGTATAAGCCTCATACGCCCCCGACGGGTCGTGAAATCGCTTCAGGCTTACCTTCAAGATCTGAGACCCGTTGGAGTACGGCCTCATGAGCCATTCTTCCAATCCCGCTTCGGTCAGGAGCGAGGCGTCCTGCTCTGCGGGTTTCACTTCGTCCGGAGAAGCGGTGGCGACCCAGTCCCCAAAGCGATCGGGCAATAGGATTCGAGGAGTGTTTTGCGCGCGGCAATCCGGAGCACTTGCAAGCGCGAGCGCTAAGACAAAGAAAAGAAGAGTGTGGCGTCGCATCCCTACCACTTATTTGACACCAACAGGCTACCTTTGGTTGCGCGATTGTTCAACCACAGCGCTCGCGCGGCCGCGCTCCGCGGCCTTTCTGCCCGGAAGGTTCACGGTAACGCTATTCATGTTCTGCAAGTAGCTGGAGATACCTTGATAAAGGCCCTCGGCTACTCTTTGCCGCTGCTCGGGCTGCTTCAAGAGCTTTTCGTCGGCGGGATTGCTGAGAAATGAGATCTCCGTGAGGATGGAAGGCATATCCGCGCCGATCAGCACGACAAATGGCGCCTTGCGCACGCCCCGGTTTCTCACGCTTTTGCTGGTTCTTTGCATTCGTTCGGAGAGCGATTGCTGGATGTCTTCGGCAAATTCCTTGGACTCGTCGATCTTTTCCGTCTGCGCGATTCTCTTCACCAGGCTCTCCAGCTCGTGCACTCCTTCTTGCGCCGTGGCGTTTTCGCGCGCGGCCACCTCCATGGCCTCCGACGTGCCTTTCAGGTTCAGGTAATAGGTTTCAATTCCGCGTGCGTCCATATCGCGGCTCGAATTCGCGTGAATGGAGATGAACAAATCCGCCTTCGCCTCGTTGGCGATACCGGTTCGTTCTTCCAGCGGAATGAAGGTGTCGTCCGAGCGGGTGTAAACCACGTCCGCGTTAGGCAGCCTCTGTTCGATGATTTTTCCCAGCCGCAGCGCCACGTCGAGGCACAGATCCTTTTCCATCAAGCCGGTCGGCCCGATCGTTCCCGTGTCGTGACCGCCGTGGCCCGGATCAATGACGATACGGCCAATCTTCAGCCCGAGCGTGCGCGTCAAGGTGGACTGTCCGTCGCGCAGAGGTTGCGGCGCGCTCGCCGGGCGGATCAAATCCGGCTTGGCGTCCGGCGTTGAGGTCTTAAAGGATGTTGATTTCCCTCTCTTCGCGCTCGGCAGCGTGTCCCGCGGGCTCGGCGTCGCATTGGCGCCCGCCTTGGGCCCGTCTAAAGTACCGGTGCTGACGCTTTTCGAACTCGCGCCGGGCCATTGTTCGGGGGCCGGAACTGGTTCTCCACTGGCGGGCTTTGCCGCAACCGTTTGCGTTGGGCCATTTGCGGCTGCTTCGGGTGGGCGAAACTCCTCCGCGCCTGTCTTTTCAGCGCGCTTGGCGCTCGACGTCCGCACCGGTTCCGCGCCAAAAGAACTTCCGTAGAGATCGATCACCAGTTGCGTCGGATCTTTTGTCAGCAGGGCGGTGTATTCTCTGACACCGTTCACATCGAGCGCCACGCGCACGACTCCCGCGTGGTTTTGCGCCACGCGTACCGCTGTCAGCAGATCGCCCTCGACGTGGATGCTACTCCGCGCGACCTCCGGCGTCAGCCGCGCCGCCTGCAAATCAAAAAAGATGCGGTCTGGATTGGAAATCCTTGCCGAGGAGAATTGCACGGTGTTGTCGAGATCAATCGTTACGCGCGTAGCGTCCCCGTTCAATGAAGCGCGAACGCGCCGCACGCGCGGAGTGTCCGCGGAATTCGTAACCGCCTTTCCGCCGGAATGCACCGGCGCGCTGGGCCGCGGCTCTTCCACGGCCAGGGTCTTTCCGAGCGCCGAGCCGTCACGATTTTCACGCGAGTTCGTCTGCGCCGAGGCGTCCTCGCTGTTTTGCAGCAGCGCCAATTCCGCAAGCGCTTCTTCCACCTCTCGCCTCCGCGGCGAGCGCGGATAGCGTTTCAAAAACTCCTCGTAGGTTTTCTGTGCCTGCCCGGGTTGCGCAAGATTATCGCGCTCGAGCTTGGCAATCCGCAGCAGCGCCTCCTGGCAATGTTTGTGCGCGGGGTATTCGCGCACCAGGAATTCGTAGGCATCGGCAGCCAGTTGGTAATAGCTGCGCCCGAAGCGATCGCCCATTTCGGTGTAGAGCTCCGCAACCGCGAGCAGCGAATCAGGAACCTCCGGCGCGCGCGGCGTAATCAGTTTCACGCGCCGGTAACTCATCACGATTTGTTTGTAATCGGCGAGCGATCGTTTATCGCTAGGTTTCGCGTTGAGCGCGGCGCGCTGCTCTTCGGCTCGCGCAAATTGTGCGGAGGCGGACTGGCGTTTTGCGGAGGCGTTGGGTTCCGCCGCGTTCGATGACCGCGCGGCGGCAACCGCGGTTGCGAGAAAAAAGCCTAGCGAAAAGGGGGCGAAGATCCGAAACAAACATTTTTTCTCCGGAGACATCCGGCTGCTCCCCCAAACCGTTCGCTGTATCTCCTTAAACATTCTAGCCGCTTTTACGGGCTCTCGCAGCCGTTCTCTAGCAATACTAATGCATTTCGACTCTCTGTTACGCGGTCATTTTGCGAGACTTAGTCTTAATATTCAACACTAAGGTACTGTAACCCGGCCTCGCGGATCCCGAGGCGAAGGGCCGGGCGCTTAGGCCCGGGTAGCCCGAATCTTGAAAACCTATGACTGAGAACGGGTTACTGTTCTCAGTCGTTCCTAAATACGATGCGTCCTTCGGGTGTGACGTCTCGGTGAATCGCGTGCCTGTTGGCAAACGCGTCAGGCAGGCGGCCGGACCCCGGCCGGAAGTAGGCGTTCTGAACCTTCTGTACGTAGTCGCGTGTCTCGCGGAATGCGGGAACTCCGTGGGCGCGGTCCACGGCGCCTTCTCCCGCGTTATATGCCGCCAGCGCCAGATCGAGGTTGCCATGATAGCGCTCCAGCAGTGTCCGCAAATATCTAACCCCGGCGTCGATGTTCTGTTGCGGGTCGAAAACGTCATACGCGCCATAGCGCTGGGCGGTGGTGGGGATCAATTGCATCAATCCCCCGGCGCCCTTATGGGAATAGGCCTTAGGGTTCCAATTGGATTCCGTTTCGATCACCGCGCGGACCAGCGCGGGATCGACGCGGTGGCGGTCCGCTGCTTCGCGGACCAGCTTCTCAACCCCATCCCGGTTCATATCCACGGCCGGGTGCGGGAGTCCTGTAAAGGAAATATCTCCCGGCAAGTAAATGTTGGAGCGCGATTTTGTCGTGGGGGCGAGCTTGACGGGAGCCGGGTTCTCGTTGATGAAAAAGCTGCGGCCGCTATTGTCAACGATCCTGGCGATCTGCGCGTCGGCCGGCCGGGCGCACAACGCGAGCGAACCCACGCTCAGGCAGGCCATAAGTGTCGCAGTTTTCATCTCCATGGCTCGGGGAAGCTCATGTCCTTCTTGGATTTAACCCCTGCCCTTATCGGGACCTAACCCCACTCCGATGCCCTCCTTCATATCGCTGCGAGGGTTCAGGCGTCAATAAACCGCGAGTACTAGGAGCGCTGCCCGATGGTTTGACTCGGCACAGGGCAAACGAGCCACTGACACACCTATCGCCCCTGCTGTCGGCCATTATAACCACGTTTCGATTAGGGAGGGCACTGTCTGCAAGGCTGTTTTCAGGCCAGCTGTATCCTTACCGCCAGCCTCAGCCAGATCGGGCCGGCCGCCGCCCTTGCCTCCTAGTTTCTCCGCCAGGGCCCCTATCAGCTTGCCGGCATGGACTTTGCTGGTGAGGTCTTTGGTGACTCCGGCGATCAGAGCCACTTTGCCGTTCTCGGGCGTGCCGAGAGCGACGACGCCCGAGCCCAGCTTTTGGCGGAGGCTGTCGACCAGCTGCCGAAGCCCTTCGCGGTCAACATTCTGCACTTCGGCGGCAATAACCTTAATCCCTTTAATGAGTTGCACGTGGGCAGCTAGTTCGTCAATCTGCCCCAAAGCTCCTTTGCGCTTCTGTGCTTCCAGATCCTTTTCAAGTTGCCTCACCGTCTCGGACAGCTTTTCGACTTGGGCGAGGACGGCGTCTTCGGCGACATTGAGCTGGCTGGCCAGTTGTCGAAGCGATCGGGCTTGCTGTTGGTAGTGTTCGAGGGCGCCAATGCCGGTGACGGCTTCGATGCGGCGCACTCCGGCGGCCACAGACTCCTCGCTTACGACTTTCAGCACGCCGATGTCGCCCGCGCGCTCGACGTGCGTACCGCCGCACAGTTCCTTGGAGTAGAAGCCGCGAGGAGAGCGGGGATCGGGAATCGTCACCACGCGGACGTTCGCCTCGGGATATTTGTCGCCAAAGAAGGCCAGCGCGCCGGAGTTGAGCGCCTCTTCGAGCGAGGTGACGCTGGTTTCGACTTGCGTATTCAAGCGGATTTCGTCGTTTACTTGCTGCTCGATGTCGCGCAGCTCGTCGGCACCCACGGGTGCGAAGTGCGAAAAGTCGAAGCGCAGGCGCTCGGGCGCGTTCTGCGAGCCGGACTGCTTCACGTGCGTGCCCAAGATGTTTCGCAGGGCGGCGTGCACCAGGTGTGTGCCGGTGTGATTGCGGACGATGCGGGCGCGACGCTCGGCGTCGGCGACGACCCGAACGCGGTCGCCCACCCGCAGCGTTTCCTTCGCCACCACCCTGTGCGCGATCAGTCCGGCAACGGGGTAGAACGCGCCAGTTACGTCCGCGAGTTCTTGTCGACCGGAATGGTCGTAGAAGGCCCCGGTGTCCGCGACTTGCCCGCCCGATTCGGCGTAAATGACGGTGCGGTCGAGCACGACTTCGCCGCTCTCGCCCGCCTTCAGCTCCTTGACGGGGCCGCTTTTCGAGATGATGGCCTCGATCCGGCAGTCCTTCGCCGACGTCCCGGAATAAAAGCCCGGTTCGGTCCTCAACGTTTCTGCCAGCTTCGCATACGCGGGATTCGCTGCCTCTTTTACGCCACCTCTCCAGGACGCTCTGGCTCGTGCGCGCTGCTCGTGCATGGCGCGGTCGAAGCCGTCCCAATCGACCGCCACTCGAGCATCACGTGCAGCATCTTCGATGAAATCGCGGGGCAAGCCGTATGTGTCGTAAATTTTAAACACGACTTCTCCATCAAGCCGCGGATGGCGAAGCAGGGGGTCGAGCATTCTGAGACCAGCGTCAAGCGTGCGTCCAAAGCGGGTCTCTTCAGCCGTGAGCAATACAAGAATGTGTTCGAAGGCCGGTTCGCGAAGCTCAGGATAGGCGTCACCCATGAGCCCTTGAACGTCGATGGCCATCTTGAACAGGAACGGTTCGGATACGCCCAGGAGACGACCGTGACGAATGGCGCGGCGGATGATTTTCCGGAGCACGTAGCCCCGGCCCTCATTTGAGGGGAGAACTCCGTCGGTCATTAGGAACGTCGTGGCGCGGGCATGGTCGGCGATGACGCGTAGAGAAGCCGCGCCGCCCTTGCCTTCTTCGAGCTTTTCTTCTTTCTGGAAGTCGACGCCGCAGAGTTCGGCGGCGCGCTTCATCAGCGGCACAAACAAATCGGTATCGTAGTCGGAGATGACGCCTTGAAGGACCGCGGCGGTGCGTTCAAGGCCCATCCCGGTGTCAACGCAGGGCTTGGGCAATGGCGCCAGTTTACCGCTCTCATCGCGGTTGTATTGCATGAAGACGAGGTTCCAGATTTCGACGAAGCGGCCGCAGTCGCAAGGGAATTTGCATTCCGGAGCGGTAAGGCCGTGGCCGAGATCGGACGCGGCAGGGCCCATGTCGTAATGAATTTCGCTGCACGGGCCGCAAGGGCCGGTATCGCCCATGGCCCAGAAATTCTCCTTCAGGCCGGGGATGGCAACGATTCTGTCTGCTGGAACCTTCTGTTCGAGCCAGAAACCCTTAGCCTCTTCATCGACGCCGAGATGATAGCCCGAGACTTCCGCACCTCCAAACACGGTGGCGTACAGCTTGTTTTTGTCGATGCCAAACCATTCCGGTGAAGTCACCAATTCCCAGGCGTAAGCGATGGCTTCTTTTTTGAAGTAATCGCCGAAGGAAAAATTGCCAAGCATCTCAAAGAACGTGTGGTGGCGCTTGGTGAAGCCGACATTTTCAAGGTCGTTATGTTTGCCGCCGGCGCGCACGC
>Ga0306919_10001085_pt1 | contig 12826 bp, 10 predicted proteins | sample flu12Cox44000172_FD_203764 | JGI IMG/M metagenome (GOLD analysis project Ga0306919, IMG submission 203764) | Lab enrichment of tropical soil microbial communities from Luquillo Experimental Forest, Puerto Rico - flux4day.12C.oxic.44.000.172 (v2)... | ecosystem: Environmental > Terrestrial >... | reverse complement strand
CATCGCTCCTTGAACGTCCTGAGGGTCGATTGGCAGAGATCACTGCAGCTGGGGCGGGTTCCTGCTGCAGGTGCTAGTCCCCTTTCTACTGCATCGGCGAACTCCTGATCATGCGGGAGCCGGTGGCATGCTCGCTCGTGATCACCCTAGTGCTTGCCATCGTGATGACACGCGCACCCGTGGCATTCCTGCGTGGTAAAAGACTAGCCATGTTTATAGGAATGAAACCAAGGCCATCGCGGCCGGAGCCGCGGACCCCGGTCGATCTCGCTAATGGCCCACAAAGCCGGAAGCGCCGATCTTCCATTGCATGGCGGCCACGTCCCGAAATGGCTGGCCGATCGGATGACGCGGCTCGGCGCCGTGATCAGCGAGGCGATTGTCCACCATTACGGACGCGACGAACTGCTGCGCCGGCTGGCGCACCCGTTCTGGTTTCAGTCGTTCGGCGCCGTGATGGGCATGGACTGGCCCTCTATACACCGCGATATTGACCTCCAGATGGCAAAGTAACCGGCTTCGGGACCGAGCGCGACTTACCGAGGGGAATACGGCGCTTGGTGCAGGCCGTACCTCGTACGCCCAAGAAGCGCTAACACCTGCTCTTCTGCCGACGGGTCGCCGGCCAGCAGGCGGTTACAGTGAAGGTGCGCGTAGCTGCGCAGCAGAACGCTCTTCGGTTGAGAAAGTTCTCCCGCTGTCGCGAGCACGTCGAGTCGGCGCCCGATCTCGGCGAGATCGGCGCTGCGCACGGCCAGCACCCGAACCAGAGCATCGCCTCCCGGGCTGCCTCTGACGTATTCGGGATCTCCCAGCAGGCGTCGCAACGACTCCTTGCGCCGACGGTAGTCGTCTCCAGCGGCGTTTCGCGAGCTCACCCTCTCCCGATACCAGGCGAGGCGCTCGGCCTCGCTCAAGCCGAGGCCGGCTAGCAGCTCGTCGATGCTCAGGACGGCCAAAGACGTCACATCCATCTCTAGGAGACCTTCACGGCTCAGCCGCAGCATCTCGATCACGGCGCGGCTGTCCGTACCGAAGATGGCTTCGGCCGCGGATGTCCCCGCCGTCCCGCCATAGCGCTCCAGCTCACGATCGTAGGTGTCGAAGCACAGCCGGGCGCACAGCCCGTCGCTGAGGAGCCCCTCCGCCCACGCGCAGACATGCGGGACGAGGTCTCCGATCAGGCGCGCCGAGCGCCCACGGAAGCGAAGCCGGAGATGTGGGTCCGGGTCGGCGTAGCGGATGAAGAACCAGTCGTCGGCGGCACCCGTCGCGAGGGCTTCTCGGCAAAGCTCGGCAACCGGGCCGGTCAGCAGGTCGTCCTCGAAGGCGCGGGGGCAATAGAGCTTGGCGAACAGCCAGTCGCTCCCGGGCGGACGCAGCCGATCGGCGGGTGTGAGCGAAGGGCGCGGCCGCGCCGGGGAAGTGGCAGCGTGGGGAGAACTACGGTCGGGTCGCAGCACAAGCGGGACCATCAGTTCGGTGATGAAATGGCCTCCCGGCCCGCCGACCCAAGCATGTTCAGGCGCTGGTAACGCCTCTTGCAACAGAAGCTGAGCACCCTCCGCTAGCCGACGAATCTCGGCGCGCAGCTGGTCGGCTTGCGCTTCATCGTCGAGATCGAGGAGCAGCCGGTTGTCGCCAACGCTCAGATACACATATCGAGGCACCTGCCAGCGGGTTCGCCAAGTGCGGAGTCCGGCGCTGAAGGTGACTGGGGAATCGGGGGCTAGTTCCGCGCGCACCCGGGCATCGATACGCCACTGGGCTGGACATAGAACAACTCGGCCCACCTGTACCCGGGGCAAGACCGGGAGTGCCGCGGCCGGTCCCCAGTCGAAGGAGCTGAGCTGCGCCGCGCCATCGCGTCGCAAGTCGTCGAGGAAGCGGCAGACATCGGGTGCGTGCATGTTGTTGAGCATGTGGCCGGTGCATGCGAGCACCTCCGCGTCCCGCGCCGGCCAGCGCACATAGAACCGGCCGCCTCGGGTGCCCACGACCAGTTCGTCGAGCGGGATCACGCAGTCTGGGGGTCGTCCCGGGGTCGTCCCGAGGGTGATCTCGTAGGGTCGCGGGTGAGGACGGATCGCGACGTTTGCCGAGCGGAACCGACGAGGGAGGTAGGCGAGTTCCGTCCAGAGGCAGTCCGGGTGCTGGGAGGACTCCGCTCTGCCCACCGCCTGCAAGGCAGACGTGGCCTCCTCCCCGAGGAGGTCGGCGAACCGACCCAGGTTCCGCCCGGCGGCGATTGCCCCCAAATTGGGTCCGACCATAACGTGGAACCGTCCGTTGTCCACATCTGTCGCCGAGCCCGCCACAACGAATAGCGAGAGGTCCAGCGACTGCGGAGCAGTGGGGAAAGTGGGAGTCCAGCTCTCCAGCTGTGCCAGTTTCTCCTCGTCGAGCTCGACAACGAGTTGTTGTTCGCGCAGGGAAGCGATGGCCAGGGCGTACAATGTTTGCTGACGTAGAGCCGTCTTGCGGGGATCACCGCCGGGGACGCCGCCATGGAAATGAGACGGTGGACCGAGACCGAAATTGGGGTCCAACAGCTCGAGCAGCGGTACCTCGCGCTCGGTTCCGTAACGTGCCTCAAATGCGCGGTGATAGGCGTCCAGGTGGGGGAGACCGACCGGCAACGGGGTCAGTCTGAGCAGCAGCTCTGCAGCCCTGACGGCCTCCGCCGCAACCGCCCGGGTAATGCGCGCGCCGCCGAGAGCCAAGGCCATATCGACCTGCGAGGACGGCTCCGACGCGGCAGGCCCGTCGGCATCCCGATGTGTCGCCAGCTTGCGATACGCGGACGCGGCTTTCTCGATCGGTAGAGTATCCCACTCTGCCATCTCGGAGAGTGCTCTTTCCAGCCGTTCCAACAAGTCGGCCGCAGCAGGGATATCGCGCAGCCGGCGCGCAACGTAAGTTGCTGGGCCGGGCTCAGTCAGGGGTGGTCGCAGGTCGGCGAGCAGAAGGGTCTGGCGCCACAGCTCCTCGATCAGTTTCTCGACCTTTTCGATCGTCGCCCCCGGGGCCGTGGCCAGCTCTGCCACAAGACGCTCGTGAGGTATGGCGGTGCGAGCCACGGCTAGCGCCCGGCGGACGACGTTCGATGCACGGGCCGAGACCGCCGCCGGACCGCTAGTGTCCGCCGTCGGTGCCGCTTCGGGAAGAAACACCCGGCCGGCGCGCACAAAAGCTCGGGAGTTGGCGATATAACAAAGTTGTCTGCGCACCTCCGGCCGGCTTTCCGCTTCCATGACGAGGCGCAGGAGCCAGGCCATGTCAGGCCGCGTGCGGGTTCGCGGCCGGACGGACGCCATCGCCAGATCGGTCTGCGGACCCCATCGGGCCAAAGCCACCCCGGCAAAGAGGCCGTAGGGTGTCGGGCGGGTGGACATGCGGATCAGATAGCGGAGGAGCTTTCCGGCGGAATCGGGGTCGTCTTTGCCGGAGGAACCGGCGCGACTGAGGACGTCGTAGAGGTTCCCGCCACCTACCGCCAGTGCGGCGCGGATGCGGGGATCGGCTGGCAAGCGGTCGTCCGGCGCTGGTTTGGCGTTTGGGCACTCGCTGGCCTCATCATTTTCGGCTGCGTGGTTGAGGGCGAGGAATGCCTCGACGGGCAACAGCGGCGCCCGGACCAGCACCCAGTCGAGGGGCTCGTAAAGCGGTCGGCCGTGTGCCGCAGGTTTGGTAGAGGCTGTCCGTCTCACTGCGCTCACGCCGGCGCCCGCGTGCCCTCGATCATGAGAGGAGGAAGGCGCGATCCCACAAAGGCTCCACGTCGGTAGAGGCTGCCAGGAGAGTGAGCAGTACCCCGGGGGCGCCGTCTAACAGCCCGGCGTGGTCAACCCTGGTACCCCCAGGCTCCCAGTTGCGGTACCCGAGCAGGCTGTCGGGCTCGTACACAGACAGGAGCCAGTCGGTAAGACTGGCTGCGGCCTCGGCAAAGACAGGGAGCTTGGTGTCCTTGGCAAAGCGCAAGGTGACCTGCAAGAGCCCAGCCACGCCGTGGCAGAAGGTAGGCGAATCGATGCGGCGGACCGTCACCGGGCGCTGGTACACTGCCTCCATAGCCTCAACCGCAAGATTACGCCACTCGGGCCTATCGCGGCCCACCCCTGCCAACCAGAGTGCGCGAGCCACTCCCGGCGCCCCGTAGCACCAGGCGGCGCGGCTTGACGCTTCGGGCGAGGCGCTAAGATCCGGCGACCCTTCTTGGGTGAGCGAGACAGCGTAGGGCCAGTTCATTCCCCATCCGTCATCGACCCGGTGCTCGACAAGCCAGCCGGCCAATGTGTCGACCGCCTTCTCGATGCCCGGGACGGCAACCCCGTGCGACAGCGCGAGGGCCATCAGCGCCAGCGGGCCTGGGATCCCATGCGCCAGCCCACAGTTGAGGTTCCCATGAGGATATAAAGCTGCCATCTCCTCATCACCCAACAAATAGGCGGGCGTCCACCACCTCGGCCGGCTGCCGGTGTCGTTCGCGAGGGCAACGAGGGAGTGGAGTACGGCCTCGAGCGCCATGACGGCGCCCGGGTTCTCGCGCCGAAGCAGGAGATAGGCTCCGATGCCAGCCAAGCCGGAGATCACGTCGAACTCACCGAATGAAATGCCCTCCATCGTCAGCCGAGCCAACCCGTCGGCCTGCATGGTCACCCGGGGCAGGAGAGTATCATCAAGCGTTGCCAGCAGACGTCGGTAGCGGGTCGCCCCGCGGGACAATGACCAGCCGGCGAAAGCGAGGCCGGCGAGACCGCCGAACATACCCGGCGACAACGGGGGTAATTGTTCGGCGCCTTCGGCCGCGACTGTAAGATAGCCGTGACCAATCTGATCCCATCCCTCGTCCGCCGAGCACGCGTCGAGGTAAGCGCAGGTCAAAGCAATACCGGCGTCGCCCTGAGCCAGGCTGGCCGGCTGCCAGTGGACGGCAAGGGGGAAAGCTGTCTGCGTAGGGGCGGTGGCGACGGCCAGCCCGACACGATGCTGATCTCGTAGACGGTTGGCTACCACGCGAGCCACCCGCATCGCTCGAGTGGCCAACGCCGGCGGAAGCGCCGGCGTCCACGACGACCGGTGCATTGTTAACTTTGTAAGGCCAACCCGGCTCCACGCACGTCTGGGATCCGCGGCAGGCTACCGAGACTACACAAAACAGGTGGCGGCACAGGTGTTATTCGGTGCTGGGCAGGTCACGCAGGTGTGCTGGCCGCATTGCGTGTTGGCACAGGTGGCCTGGCCGCCTTGCGTGAAAATACAGGCGGGTTGGACGCATTGCGTGTTAACGCAAGTACCGTGCCCAGCACACGTTGCATGTGCTGCGCAGGTCGCTTGGTTGCATTCTGTCAGACAGGTCCGGCAGGTGTCCCCTGGGCACGTGTCACATTGCGTGCGGCAAGTCTCACAGGTTCCCGGGACCCCTATCCCGGTGGTGGGTCTCGCTGGCCCCACCCCCGCCGCACCGAGCCGAATGTCGAGGTCGAACTCGTCGACCGGCTGCGGGCTCCTGGCCCAGATATAATGGATGGTCGCATCTCGCCCAATGCTGACCCGGGTCGCTTCGTGGCCCGGAAAAGGGGATTGGTCGGCGGCCACGGCCTCCGAATACACGATGTCCGAGGCCAGAAACTCGGCGTAATAGTCCAGCTTGGTCGTAAGGTAGAGGCGCTGATAGCCCGGCCTATCGCTATTGCCCGCCAGCCCGGTGAGATCGATGACCCTCTTGGCGGGCTGAGATGGATCCGGCTTGAGCCGTTCAACGAGGGGATGCTGCGGCAGATCGTCTGGCGAACCTGCTCCACCCCCGGCAGACTTTGCCATTTTGGTGCCCTCCCTGAGGAAAGATGCGAGCGGTGAAACGATCCACCCGTTATTCTTGCCTTCATTTTAACCTTAGTCCGGGTCAGGTCAAGCCGGCATTCGGATGGGGCCGCTGTGTCAAACATGCGCCTAGGGCTTGCTGGCGCTCCAGCTGGCGTTGGCGTTGAACAGCGCGACCGTCGACAGGCTCATTTTGGCACTCGCGTCTTTGACCTGCCAGCTGTAGGCGACATAAACCAATGAAAACGCGACGACGTCTCTGCAGCGAGACATTATCGACGGCAAGCCGTCGGAGCTCGAAGCCTGGAATGGCGCCGTCGGCTACAAAAACGGGATACCGGACGGCGCTAGCAAAATCAGTGCGGCTCGCAGCTGCATGCTGGGCAGCAGCGGCGTCGAGGGCGCCCTCGACGCGTTGGCCGCGAAGGGTTTTCTCGTTGTCTTCGATCCGCTCTCTGATCCGCGCTTTGCGCCGATTCCGCACCCATACCCGTGCGGTGCGGCCCGACCGGGCATTTCCAAGGTACCTGGCAGGTGAGGCCGGGTCGGAGCCGTTGAGCCATCTTGACCTCCTTCGCCACCGTCGCCGACATCATCGCCTTCGGCCCGCGGGCCGCCAAGAAACTGGCGCCGCGGGCGGCGCGCGAGCGGGCCGAGCGGTTGCTCGACCAGGTCGGACTGCGCCCCGCTCTGTTCGCCCGCCGCTACCCGCACGAGCTCTCCGGCGGGCAACGGCAACGGGTCAACATCGCTCGTGCGCTGGCGCTCGAGCCGCGGCTGCTGATCCTCGACGAAGCGGTCTCGGCGCTCGACAAATCGGTCGAGGCGCAGATCCTGAACCTGCTCGCCGATCTGCGGCGCGAGCTCAGCCTGACCTATCTGTTCATTTCGCACGATCTCAACGTCGTGCGCCATGTCAGCGACCGCGTCGTCGTTATGTATCTCGGCCGCATCGTCGAGGCCGGCACGGCGGAAGCGATCTTTCACCGGCCACGCCACCCCTATACGCGAGCCTTGCTCCGCGCGATCCCGAGCATGGATCCCGACCGCCGCACCGAGGTCTCGCCTTTGACCGGCGACCCGCCCAACCCGATCAACCCGCCCTCGGGCTGCCGCTTCCGCACCCGTTGCGCCTTTGCCGAGGCGGTCTGCGCACAGGCGTCGCCGCGCCTCGACGCAATCGGCAATGACCAAGACGTCGCTTGTCACATGATGGTCGCGGGCTCGGGCCACAGTCGCGCTGACACCGCTGCCGCCGCCGATGACTGAGCAGCTCGCGGTCGAAGTAGCCGATCTCGCTGTCCGGTTTCGCCAGCGCGAGCGCACGATCCATGCGGTCAACGGGGTCAGCTTCCGCCTCGCGCGCGGCAAAGTGCTCGGCATTCTCGGCGAGTCGGGCTGCGGCAAGAGCGTGACCTTGCGGGCCCTGATGCGGCTCTTGCCGGCGAATTGCGAGATCGACGGGCGCGTCGTCATCAACGGTGAGGACGTCACTGCGGCGCCCGCGGGGCGGCTCGAAGAGCTGCGTGGCGGCACCGTCGCGATGATATTTCAGGAGCCGGCGAGCGCACTCGACCCGGTCTTTACGATCGGCGAGCAGATCATCGAGACGATCCTGCGCCACGCCGCCGTCGGCCGCCGTCAGGCGCGGCAGCGGGCACTCGAGCTGCTGGAAAGGGTGCAGATCCCGTCGGCCCGCCGCCGGCTCGACTCCTACCCGCACGAGATGTCCGGCGGCATGCGCCAGCGCGCGATGATCGCGCTGGCGCTGTCGTGCAATCCGAGTGTGCTGCTCGCCGATGAGCCGACGACCGCGCTGGATGTGACGGTGCAGATCCAGATCCTGCTGCTGTTGCGCGAACTGCAGCGCGAGTTCGGCATGGCCGTGATCTTTGTCACGCATGATGTCGGCGCCGCCGTCGAAGTCAGTGATCGGCTGGCGGTCATGTATGCCGGCCGCTTTGTCGAGACCGGCAGCCTGCGCGATGTGCTCGAGCGGCGCGCGCACCCCTATACCCAGGGCCTGCTCGCGGCAAATCTGCACGGCACCGAGCCCGGCGCGCGGCTGATCACGATCCCGGGATCGCCGCCGAACCTTGCGGCGCTGCCGCAGGGCTGCGACTTCGCTCCGCGCTGCACCTATGCCCTTGATGTCTGCAGAAAGACCGATCCGCCGCCGGTGCCCCGCGGCGACGGGCATGTCGCGCGCTGCCTGCGGGTGGAGGAACGCCTCGCTGCTTTCGCCTGAGGACAAGAGGGATCGCTGGCACCGATCTTGCCAGGGGAATGAACAACCGGAGGCTCAATATGACGCTGCATCGGCATTTCGCGTGCTTCAAGACGCGCTCCGCGAGCGCTCCTCAGCATGAGGAAACTTCACTATGGCATTAAGAAATTTCCTCATCCTGAGGAGGCCGCATGGCGGCCGTCGCGAAGGACGCACAGTGCTGATGCCGGTCGGGCTCTTACGGTGGCTGGCGATTGCCGCTTTTCTGAGCATTGTGCCAGTCGGCGGTGCATCGGCAGACAAAGTGATGCGAGTCGGCATGACCGCATCCGACCTGCCGACCACCGGCGGCATCCCGAACAATGGCGGCGAGGGCTTCCGCTTTCTCGGCTTTCCCGCCTTCGACGCATTGGTCAACTGGGACTTCAAGCACACCGACCAGACCGCCGACGTGACACCCGGGCTCGCAACGAGTTGGGAGATCGACGAGGTCGATCATACCCGCTGGACTTTTCACCTGCGCCACGGCGTCAAGTTTCACGACGGCACCGACTTCAACGCCGACGCGGTCATCTTCACCTTGGGCCGGATTTATGACGACAAGTCGCCGCAGTTCGACGCGACGTCATCGCCGATTGTGCGTGCCGTCGTCAGCATGGTGCAGCGCTGGGAGAAGATCGACGATTACACGGTCGCGATCTACACCAAGGTGCCGTTCAGCCACTTCCCCTACCTGGTCACCCGCATCCTCTATGTCAGTCCGACCGCATGGGAGAAGGCGGGCCGGAACTGGGTCGAGTTCGCCAAGGCGCAGGCCGGCACCGGCCCGTTCAAGATCGTCAAGGTCACACCTCGGGTCAGTGTCGAGATGGCGCGCAACCCGGACTATTGGGATCCCGATCGCATCCCCAAGCTCGATCGAATGGTCGTCATGCCGATGCCGGAAGCGAACACCCGAGTTTCGGCATTGCGCGCGGGCCAGGTCGACTGGATCGAGGTTCCGCCGCCCGACATGATCGACAGCCTGAAGGCGGCCGGGTTCCAGATCAGCCTGTGGCCCTACCCGCATACCTGGTCTTACGTGCTGAACGTGACCGGGCAGTCGCCATTTCGTGACAAGCTCGTACGGCAGGCGGCCAACTACGCGGTCGATCGCGAGGGGCTCGTAAAGCTGTTGAACGGCACCGCGATCGCGGCCCCCGGTCTCTACCCGACCGAGCACCCGGTCTTTGGCGACCCGCAGAACCACTACGCCTATGACCCGCAGAAAGCAAAGGCGCTGCTGAAGGAAGCCGGGTATACGACGCCGGTCAAGGCCAAGATCATGATCTCGACCTCCGGCTCCGGCCAGATGATGCCGCTGCCGATGAACGAGTTTCTGCAGCAGAGCATGCAGGCGGGCGGGTTCGACCTTGATTTCGAGGTCGTCGAATGGGGCGCGATGCTGCTCGGCTACCGCAGTGCGCCGGACGCGCCGGCATCGAAAGGCGTTGACGCTCTAAACATCAGCCTCAGCTACACCGACCCCTCATCGATGTTTCGCTATTGGCACACCACCAGCTATTCGCCGACCAACCAGAACTGGGGCCACTGGTCGACGCCGCACCTCGATGACCTGTTGCAGCAGGCACAGGAGACCTTCGACCCGGCGGCGCGCGACAAGATTTTGGCGCAGGCGCACGCGCTCGTTGTCGACGAGGCGCCGTGGGTGTGGATCGTCCACGATCTGAACCCGCGCGCCATGTCGGCCAAGGTCAAGGGCTTTCACCCGGCGCAGAGCTGGTTTCAGGACTTCACCAGCATCACGATGGAGTAATGCGAGCCAGTGGTCTGATGCAAACATATGGTCCGCTCAACCGTCATGGCCGGGCTTGACCCGGATCCACGAGCTGCGATCTGACTCACCAGCTTCCGTTGATGCCCGCGCAGGGCCGGACATGCCGATTAAGGAAGGTCTGAACAAGGGGCTAGCACGAGGATGCGGGACATTGAAAATTTCCTCAGCCGGCGATGGTGCGGGGGTGGTTGGCCGTATTGGTGCCGCATCGGCGTGTTTGCGCGGTTTGCAGGCCTCTGCGGACACACTACGCCGGTTGGCAGCGCAGCAGATGCGGGCGCGCCATGAACAGATTGGCCAATGCGCAGGTCACGACCAGGCGATGAGCGTTGTTCTTGAGCCCGCGATAACGCACCTTGGCGAATCCGAACACACGCTTGATGACCCCGATCGAATGTTCGACCCCCGCTTTCGCGAGGGCAGGCTCTTGGCCCGCACTTTAGACTTGGTACGATTTTTCGCGCGCTCGATCTCATCCACAACACCGCGGTGGCGGCAGCGGCGATTGACAAAGTCCTGCGCTCGCGGTGCGTGTTGGGGGATCACGGCCCGCTGGTCACGATACGCCTGGTCGCCCCACACGCGGGTTTCGTTCCCGTGCAACAAATCCGGCAGCACCGTGCTGTCCGCGACATTGGCCGGGGTGGCCGCTTCGCACACCCCAGTATGAGTGAAAGTTTGTTCGGCGTGCATCGACCTATCACTGTCACGGCGCGGCTCTATCTAGGAGGGGCGTATCTGAGACGTGTCTCTGAGCAGGCGATCATTGAAGGCGGTCGACGCGATCCTGATCTATCCGCTGTGATCGTCCGTCTCACGCAAGATCTACTGGCTCGAGGAGTCGATAATTCGATCGACAGTTTACCTTTGAGCGTTTCGCGCTGAAGTAAAGTGGTCGGCACGGAATAGTCGGCGTGGCCGGCGTAGAGGAACTGAGAGTTCGCTGACTCACCGCTGGAGGGAGATGGATTCGAACCATCGGTTCCGCGGTCACCCGTGAGCTCTGTTGGCGCGGCCCGCCGCTCCTGCCTGCGAGGGAGCGGGAGCGGTTCAGCGCGATTTCGTCTGCTCAGCTAGCCATTCCATGGAGCCGATCGCCGATGTGGTTTGGGTGGGCGGCCTGTCACCTTCGGCTCGACACGGCTGAACGACGCCGCCGCAAGATCCAGCCCATCGACAAACGCATCGATGAAGCGCACTGGGTTGTCCGGATCGACATCGTCAACCGCCTCCGGCAGCAGCAAAATCTGAGATCGGTCGTGGCCCGAGAGGTGCGTCATGCCAGATTCTACCGCGTCGTACGCCGCGCTGGAATCCGCTCAGTGCGACTTTTTCACACGGTCTGCCCGGCTTGTGCACCCCTGCGAGCAGGCGTACAACCCCTCTACAACGACTTATCGAGCGAGACTTCAAGGACGCCAGCGAGGCGGAGAAACGCAAGATCTTCAGAGAGAACGTCGCCCAAACTCTACGGCTTTGACTTCGACTAAACCTGCGAAGGAGCAACAGCCATGTATATTGATCGCCCGCTCATCATGATCGAGTAGGCGCGGGCGACGGCGTCCGGCACGCCGTCGATGGCAAGCGTCACAAGCTTGCCGACGACTCCCGCAACTCCGTAGCCTGTAAGCGGGCTAGGCAGCCAGCGCTCTAGGAGGATGTTCTTCATCTCCATTATCTGCCGAAGACTGGTTGACGGTGGTCGCTTTCGCTCCGGCGAACAGGCGTTGCAGGCCTGTCATGTCTCGTACGTTTGGATCAGCAGCATGTGGATCGAAGGACGCCTTTAACATGGATTCCGCTAAATACTCACCTAATCTACGGTAGCTTTCGAAGTCGCTTTCGGTGAAGAACTGGTCGGCCGTACTCTCATGTGGGAAGGTCTGCTTTAGTGCCTTGAAGGCTTTGAGCTCTGTCGGAGCTTCGTGAGGGAGCCATGGTTTGATATAGAGTAGCTCGCCTTTGGTCGATGGTTTTTGGCCGATATATGTGATCTCGGCGTAAGCTCCGTGTAGAGGCAACTTATCCTCATTCACTTGAATCGGCTTCACGAAGTTAATCTGCACACGCAGATCGATCAATGCATGCTGCAGCGTCCGCCCCAGATCGGCGTAGGCGTAATTCTCATCGCGGCCTGCATCAATGACTACAATACGACTGCACCGTCGGCGCAGCATCTCGTGAAGCCCGAGATTATCGAAATGGCCGCCATCGGACAAATAGATGAATTGGCTATCGTCGTCGGATCGACCGGCGAGCTCTTTCAATATCATAGGAAGGGCGTTTGACGGTCCGCTGCGTTTCATCGTCTCGAAGCTAGGATTCCTCATCCCTGGGTTCGGCAACCAGGCACCAAGCCGGACATTGAATAGGGTCATCACAAAGGCGATAAGCGGAGAGGAATGATAACCCATATTGGGGCTCACGGCGGCGCCAGAGATAGTCATAGCCGTACCGAGCGTGATGCCATACTGCTTGTCAGCCGGTCCAGTCTCTTTGTCCGCGCCGGCGAAGCATTTGGACGGGACGAAGGCACCAGAGCCCGCTCGAAGGGAAGCTGCGCCGCAGTGCAACGGAGTAAGTGTGAAAGGCTCAGCCTTTCGCTCGGCTCGGGCGGTATCCTTTCCCGTCGTGCGATTCAGCGCAACGTTAATAACCGGAAATAAGGCCTTGGAGCTGCGATTACCGAATGTGTCGGAGAGCCGCATATCGTCGTGCGGGTCGAACGCGGCATAGCGGTCAGGCCTTCGCAAGCCCTGCTGTCGTGCGGAGCCCAGAAAGGCGCGGACGAGCCTGTTGCGATAAGTTGCGTGCATCGAGAAACGGTTGATATCGATCCTTCTCGCTAGCGACACAGCAACCCAAGCGGAGGTCGCTATCGCGACGAGAGCCGTAAGAAACGCAACTGCAAACCGCATGGGAGGCACCGCGGGATCCAC